>Ga0160451_100074_pt1 | contig 94476 bp, 83 predicted proteins | sample HID1975M_E1MG_FD_108270 | JGI IMG/M metagenome (GOLD analysis project Ga0160451, IMG submission 108270) | Enriched soil microbial communities from UW Madison campus, WI, USA - HID1975M_E1 MG | ecosystem: Environmental > Terrestrial > Soil > Unclassified | place: USA: Madison, Wisconsin... | reverse complement strand
ACAGCCGCGTGTTCGGCAAGGTCTCCAACGTCACCGATTACGGCGCGTTCGTCGAGATCGAGCCGGGCGTGGAAGGCCTGGTGCACGTGTCGGAAATGGACTGGACCAACAAGAACGTCAACCCGTCCAAGGTCGTGCAGGTCGGCGACGAGGTCGAGGTCATGGTCCTGGACGTGGACGAGGAGCGCCGCCGCATCTCGCTGGGCATGAAGCAGGTCGCCGCCAATCCGTGGGAGACCTTCGCCGCGATCCACAAGAAGAACGACAAGGTGTCCGGCCAGATCAAGTCGATCACCGACTTCGGCATCTTCATCGGCCTGGACGGCGGCATCGACGGCCTGGTCCACCTGTCCGACATCAGCTGGAACACCACCGGCGAAGACATCCTGCGCAACTACAAGAAGGGCGACACGCTTGACGCGGTCGTGCTGGCGGTCGATCCGGAGCGCGAGCGCATCAGCCTGGGCCTGAAGCAGATGGAGCAGGATCCGTTCGGCCAGTACATGGCCGCCCACCCGAAGGGCTCGAAGGTCGAGGGCACGGTCAAGGAAGTGGACGCCAAGGGCGCCACGATCGAGCTGGCCGACGGCATCGAGGGCTACGTGGCCGCGCGCGACATCAGCTACGAGCGCGTGGACGACGCCAGCCAGCACCTGAAGGTCGGCGACAAGGTCGAGGCCAAGTTCGTGGGCATGGACCGCAAGGGCCGCAGCCTGCAGCTGTCGATCAAGGCCAAGGACGAAGCCGAGACCGCCGAGGCGCTGGCCGAGTACAACAAGACCGCCGCCGAGGCCGCGGCCGGCACCACCAGCCTGGGCGCGCTGCTGCGCGCGCAGCTGGGCGGCAAGTCCGAGTAAGTCGAACGCAGCCACCACGGCGGCCCGGTGTTCCCGGGCCGCCGTGGCCTGTCAACGCACATCCAGCCAAGCCTGAGATGACCAAATCCGAACTGATCGAGATCCTGGCCCGTCGCCAGTCGCACCTGAAGGCCGAGGACGTGGACCTGGCCGTCAAGTCGCTGCTGGAAATGATGGGCGGCGCGCTCGCCTCGGGCGACCGCATCGAGATCCGTGGTTTCGGCAGTTTTTCCCTGCATTACCGGCCGCCGCGGCTGGGGCGCAACCCCAAGACCGGCGATTCGGTCGCGCTGCCCGGCAAGCATGTGCCGCACTTCAAGCCCGGCAAGGAGCTGCGCGAGAAGGTCAGCGACGTGCAGCCTGTCCCGGCCTCGGCCGACGAAGGCGCCTGATCCGCTCGTCGGCGGCACGCCGGTCCGTTAAGCTTTCCCCGACTTTCGCAGGAGTCGGGACATGACCATTCTTCGTCTGCTGGTACTGGTCGCCTTCCTGGCCGCCGGGCTGGTGGTCGGTTCGCTGAATCCGCAGCGGATCGTGCTCGATTTCGGCGTCGCCGAGATCGTGACCACGACCGGCATCGCGATCATGGTGTCGCTGCTGGCGGGCGTTCTGCTAGGTGGCGGCATCGTGATGGCCACCACCGTGTTGCCGCTGCAGGCGCGCCTGCGCCGCGCGAACCGGCCGGTTGCCGGCACATCCCCTGCGGACGAGCCGCGTCCGCCTTACCCGGGAACCTGACCCCATGGAATTCCTCAACGAGTGGTTCTGGTTCTTCCTGCTGCTGCCGCTGGCCGCGCTGACCGGCTGGGTGGTGGGCCGGCGCGGCGGGCAACGCCACGGCGACACCCAGGTCAGCCGCCTGTCCAGCACCTACTTCCGCGGCCTGAACTATCTGCTCAACGAGCAACCGGACAAGGCGATCGAACTGTTCCTGCACATCGCCGAACTCGACAAGGAGACTTTCGAGACCCAGGTCGCCCTTGGCCACCTGTTCCGGCGGCGCGGCGAGGTCGATCGCGCGATCCGCCTGCACCAGGGCCTGGTCCAGCGCAACGACCTCAGCGACGCGCAGCGGGTCCAGGCTTTGCTGGCGCTGGGCGAGGACTACATGAAGTCCGGCCTGCTGGACCGCGCCGAGACCGTGTTCAGCGACCTGGCCAAGATCGACCAGCGCGCCCCCCAGGCGCTCAAGCATCTGATCGGCATCTACCAGGCCGAGCGCGACTGGGAGCGGGCGATCGACAACGCCTTGCGCTACGAAGAGGTCACCGGCGAGCCGATGGGCAAGCTGGTGGCGCAGTACGAGTGCGAGCTGGCCGAGCGCCATCGCGCCAACGGCGACCTGGCCAGCGCACGTGCGGCCATCGCGCGCGCCTACCAGGCCGATGCCGCCAGCGTGCGCGCCGGCATCCTGGAAGGCCGCATCGAAGCCGACGCGCACAATCCGGAAGGCGCGATCCGGTCGTACGAACGTGCGGCGCGGCATGACCCCGACTACCTGCCCGAGTTCCTGCCCAGCCTGCTGGCCTGCTATGGCGAAGTGGGCGACAACGCCGGCGCGCGGGCGTTCCTGGCCGAAATGAGCGAGCATTACCGCGGCATCGCGCCGGTACTGGCGCTGACCCGGCTGATCGAAGGGCAGGAAGGGGCGAAGGCGGCCCGCGACTATCTCGGGCGCCAACTCAAGGATCGCCCGTCGGTCCGCGGCGAGGCGGCCCTGATCGACCTGACCCTGGCCGTAGGCGCCGACAGCACCGCGACCCTGCAGGACCTCAAACACATCACCGACCAGCTGCTGGTGCGCAATCCCAGCTATCGCTGCACCCGCTGCGGGTTCGGCGCGCGCACCCACCACTGGCAGTGCCCCAGCTGCAAGGAATGGGGAACGGTCAAGCCGTTGCTCAACTACGCGGTCGTCTGATGGAGTTGGTCCCCTGGCTGGCGCTCCTTGCGGGAGTGTCGGCGACCGCCACCTCGCTGGCCTTGCGGTACGCGCGCCGCCACGATCTGGTCGACCAGCCGGGCGAGCGGCGCAGCCATACCGTGCCGACGCCGCGCGGCGGGGGCATCGGCATCGCCTGCGCGCTGCTGGCCGGCTGCCTGGTGCTGCTGTACCTGGGCACGGTGCCGGTCGCACCGGTGCTGTGCTTCGCCGGTGGCCTGCTGCTGGTCGCCGGGATCGGCTGGATAGACGATCACCGTCCATTGTCGCCCTGGCTGCGGCTGGCCGTGCAGTGCTTGGCCGGCGCGCTGCTGGCGTGGGGCCTGTTCGGCATCGACGGCCGCTGGGGCTGGGCGCTGCTGACCATCCTGCTGGTCCCGGTGCTGGTCAACGTGTGGAATTTCATGGACGGCATCGATGGCCTGGCTGGCAGCCAGGCCATCATCGCCGCCACCGCCTTCGCCTGCCTGGTGCCAACATCTTCGGCGGGAGCGTGGGCCCTGGCGGCGGCGACCACCGCGTTCCTGCCGTTCAACTTTCCACGGGCTCGGATCTTCCTGGGCGACGTGGGCAGCGGAACCCTGGGTTATGCGCTCGCGGCGCTGGGCGCCTGGGCGGCTGCCGGCGTGGGCGGACCATCCGCCATCGTATTGCTGTTGCCGATGTCCGCATTCCTTGTCGACGCGGCATTGACACTGGTTTCGCGCATTCTGGGCGGCGAAAACTGGTGGCAACCCCATACCTCCCATGTCTATCAGCGCTGGACAAGAAGTGGACGGAGTCACGTATTCGTGACTTCCGTCTATGTCGCATTCAGCTTGGTCGCGACTATGCTTGCGGTACTTCTGGCAGAAATCGATCCTTGGTTCGCCGTGGGGGGCTCGATCCTCTGGTTTGTTTCCGCCATGGCCGGCTGGTTCCGCCTGCGCCGCAGGCTCGGCCCAGGGAAGGGGAATTAGGAGCGGCATGAAAAGCGGAAACAGCCTGGCAGCGTCCCTGACCCGCGTAGCGGTCGTGCTCCACGACCTGGCGATGGTGTTCGTCTGCTGGCAGTTGATCCATGTCCTGCGCTACGCCAGCCGGCACGAGAGCTATCCATGGGCGGAACTCTCGCCGACCATCGCCCTGGTGCTGCTTGCGCAGGGCCTGGTGTTCTGGCGCGTCGGCCTGTATCGCGGGCTATGGCGGTTCGCCAGCGTGCCGGACCTCTGGAACATCCTGAAGGCCGGTGTCCTGGGCCTGCTCGCCATCGTCCTGGCCCTGGCGATCTACAACCGCCTGGAGACGGTGCCGCGGACCGTGCTGGTCGTCTATCCGTTCGCGTTGACGGTCCTGCTTGGCATGCCGCGGCTGCTGTACCGGGTATGGAAGGACCATCACATCGGCCAGCGCACGGCGGGTGCCAGGCGCGTCCTGGTCCTGGGCGCCGGCAGGGACGGCGAGGCGCTGGTCCGGGACCTGCACCGCTCCGGGACCTACGAGCCGGTCGGTTTCCTCGACGATGCGCCTGCCCTGCGTGGGGCGCGCCTGCACGGCCTGCCGGTCCTGGGCATTCTGGATGATGCACCCGCGGTGGCAAAGGAGACGGCCGCCGGCATGCTGGTCATCGCGATGTCGTCGCTGGACGCCGCGGCAATGCAGCGCGTGGTGGCGATCTGCGAGAGTACCGGTCTGCCATTCCGCACGGTTCCGCGGTTGAGCGATGTGCTCGAAGGCCAGGCGCTGCCCGGCGAACTGAAAGAGGTGGCGATCGAGGATCTGCTCGGGCGCAAGCCGGTGATGCCGGACTGGAAGCTCATCCGCGGCTGGCTGGGCGGGCGTACCGTGATGGTCACCGGCGCGGGTGGTTCGATCGGCTCGGAACTCTGCCGCCAGTGCGCGCGCCATGGCGCGCGCCGGATCGTGTTGCTGGAGATCGACGAGCTGGCACTGATCACCATCCATGGCGACCTGATGCGTGCTTTCCCGGGCCTGGAGATCGAGGCGGTGCTCGGCGACTGCGGTGATCCGGCGGCGACGGCCCACGCGCTGCGCATGGGCCAGCCGGAGGCGGTCTTCCATGCGGCGGCCTACAAGCAGGTGCCGCTGCTAGAAAGCCAGCTGCGCGAAGCGGTGCGCAACAACGTGCTGGCCACCGCCACGGTCGCGCGACTGTGCCGGGAGGCGGGGGTGGGTACCTTCGTCTTCATTTCCACCGACAAGGCGGTGGACCCGGCGAACGTGCTCGGGGCCACCAAGCGCTTCGCAGAAATGATCGCCCAGTCGCTGGATATCAAGAGCAGCGGCACCCGCTTCGTCACCGTCCGCTTCGGCAACGTGCTCGATTCGGCCGGCAGCGTGGTCCCGCTGTTCCGCGAGCAGATCGGCAAGGGCGGGCCGGTGACGGTGACCGACCCGGAAGTCACCCGCTACTTCATGACCATCCCGGAGGCCTGCCAGCTGATCGTGCAGGCGGCCGCTTCCGGCTCGCATGCGGCGATCTATACCCTGGACATGGGCGAACCGGTGCCGATCCGGCTGCTGGCCGAGCAGATGATCCGCCTGGCCGGCAAGCAACCGGGACGCGACATCGCCATCGTCTACACCGGCCTGCGGCCCGGCGAGAAGCTGCACGAGACCTTGTTCTATACCGACGAGCTGTACCGCCCCACGTCCCATTCCAAGATCCTGGAGGCCGGTGCGCGCGAATCGTCGGCCGAACTGGTGGCGATGAACGTCGAGCGGATGCGCGATGCCGTCGCGCGCTATGATGAAGCGGGGCTTCGGCAGATCCTGCGCGAAGCGCTTCCCGAATTCATCCCGGCGGAACTGGCGAACGCGCCCGAGAACGACGCGATCGTGGTTCCGTTCCCCGCACGCGAGGCACGTTCGACACGATGACATCCAAACGGATCAGGAAAGCCGTCTTCCCGGTGGCGGGCTTGGGTACCCGCTTCCTTCCAGCGACCAAGACCGTTCCCAAGGAGATGCTGCCGATCATCGACCGGCCGCTGATCCAGTACGCGGTCGACGAGGCGGTCGAGGCCGGCTGCGACACGCTGGTGTTCATCACCAACCGGTACAAGCACGCGGTCGCCGATTACTTCGACAAGGCCTATGAACTCGAGCAGAAGCTCGAGCGTGCCGGCAAGACCGAGCAGCTGGAACTGGTCCGGCACGTGCTGCCTCCGGGCGTGCGCGCTGTGTTCGTGACCCAGGCCGAGGCGCTGGGTCTGGGGCATGCGGTGCTGTGCGCGAAGGAGATCATCGGCGACGAACCCTTCGCCGTGCTGCTGCCCGACGATCTGATCTGGAACCGCGGGCCGGGCGCGCTGAAGCAGATGGCCGATGCGGCCGAAGCCTCCGGCGCCAGCGTGATCGCGGTGGAGGACGTGCCGCCGGAAAGCACCGGCAGCTATGGCATCGTGGCCACCGACACCTTCGACGGGCGGCAGGGCCGGATCCGCGGCATCGTCGAGAAGCCGAAGCCGGCCGAAGCGCCGAGCAACCTGGCGGTGGTCGGGCGCTACGTGCTCAGCCCGCGCATTTTCGGCCTGCTCGAGGCGACCGCGCCGGGCGCCGGCGGCGAGATCCAGCTGACCGACGCGATCGCCGCGCTGCTGTCCGAGGCCCCGGTGCAGGCCTACCGGTTCCAGGGAACCCGCTTCGACTGCGGTACCCACATCGGTCTGATCGAGGCGACGATCCGTTATGCGCTGGACCACGAGAAGCTCAGCGACCCGGCCCGCGAGATGATGCAGCGTGCCTTAGGCGAACTGGGCGTCAGGGAGCTGGACTGACCAACCGGGCGCATGCGTACCGGGTGGCAAATGGTCGTCCCGACAAAGCACGACACGCAACACGACAACGGCGCCCTGGTGGCGCCGTTGTCGTGTTCGGGGCGACGCGGTGGCCGCGTCGAGTCAGAGCGCTTCGAAGATCCCTGCCGCGCCCATCCCGGTACCGATGCACATGGTCACCATGCCGTACTTCTGCCGGCGGCGGCGCAGGCCGTGGACGAGCGTCGCGGTGCGGACCGCGCCGGTGGCGCCCAGCGGATGGCCCAGGGCGATGGCGCCACCCAGCGGATTGACCTTGGCCGGATCCAGCTGGCTGTCGCGGATCACCGCCAGCGCCTGCGCGGCGAAGGCCTCGTTGAGCTCGATCCAGTCCAGCTGGTCCTTCGACAGTCCCGCCTGCTTCAGCGCCTTCGGGATCGCCGCGATCGGACCGATGCCCATCACTTCCGGACGCACGCCGGCCACCGAGAAGCTGACGAAACGGGCGAGGGGGGTGAGTCCGTAGTCCTTGACCGCCTGCTCGGACGCCAGCAGCACCGCGCCGGCACCATCGCTCATCTGCGAGGAGTTGCCGGCGGTGACGCTGCCGCCGAACTGGCCGTTGCGGAACACCGGGCGCAGCCTGGCCAGGCCTTCCAGCGAGGTGTCGGGACGCGGGCCCTCGTCCGTATCCACGAGTTTCCTGCGCAGTTGGATCGTATTTCCGGCCAGGTCGGGCACGTGCGACAGGATCTCGTACGGACTGATCTCGTCCCTGAACTCGCCAGCGGCAATCGCGGCCAAAGCCTTCCGGTGCGAGGCGAGGGCGAAGGCGTCCTGCGCCTCGCGCGAGACCTTCCACTCCTCGGCGACCTTCTCGGCGGTGATGCCCATGCCGTAGGCGATGGCGACATGGTCGTCCTTGAACACCGACGGCGACAGCGCGACCTTGTTGCCCATCATCGGCACCATCGACATCGACTCGGTACCGCCGGCCAGCATCAGGTCGGCATTGCCCAGGCGGATCTGGTCGGCGGCCAGGGCCACCGCCTGCAGGCCGGAGGAGCAGAAGCGGTTGACGGTCTGCGCGGCGACGGTGTCGGGCAGGCCGGCCAGCAGCACGCCGATGCGCGCCACGTTCATCCCCTGCTCGCCCTCGGGCATGGCGCAGCCGATGATGGCGTCGTCAATGCGCGAGATGTCGATGCCCGGCGCCTGGGCGACCACGGCCTTGAGCACGTGGGCGAGCATGTCGTCGGGGCGGGTGTTGCGGAATACGCCCTTGGGCGCCTTGCCGACCGGAGTGCGGGTGGCGGCGACGATGTAGGCGTCCTGTATTTGCTTGCTCATGTTTCGTATCCCGATGGATGGCTGGAGCTCTCTCCGTCATCCCCGCGGAGGCGTGGATCCGGCGACTTCGCGCGCTGAAGCTGAAGTCGCCGGGTTCCCCCTGCGCGGGAATGACGAGCTGTTCGGTCAGTTCCGCAGCGGCTTGCCGGTCTTGAGCATGTGGCCGATGCGGGCCTGGGTCTTTTCCTGCTGGGCCAGTTCGACGAAATGCCTGCGCTCGAGCGTCAGCAGCCATCCCTCGTCGACGATGGCGCCGCGGTCGATCTCGCCACCGCTGAGCACGGTCGCGATGCGGGTGGCGATCTCGTCGTCGTAGGGGCTGATGAAGTAGCCCTCGAGCATGTTCACCAGCAGCATGCGGAAGGTGGCGATGCCCACGTCGCCGGCGGCCTGGATGCGACGCGCCGGCAGCGGCGGCCGGTAGCCGGCCTCGGCCAGCGCGCGAGCCTGCGCCTTGGCCACGTGCAGCAGCTCGAAGGCGTTGAACACCACGATGTCGTCCGGGCGCATCAGCCCCAGTTCCCTGGCCTCCAGCGCCGAGGCCGAGACCTTGGCCATCGCCACCGTTTCGAAGGTCTTCTTCAGCTCCGCGAACACGTCGCCGCCCGGTCCCGCCGCGCGCGAGGCGCGTACCGCCAGTTCCTTCAGCCCGCCGCCGGCCGGCAGCAGGCCCACGCCGGCCTCGACCAGGCCGATGTAGCTCTCCAGGTGGGCCACGGTGCAGGCGCTGTGCATCTGGAACTCGCAACCGCCGCCCAGGGCCAGGCCGCGCACGGCCGAGACCACCGGCACCAGCGCGTACTTGATCCGCTGGCTGGTGCGCTGGAAGTTGGCGACCATCGCCTCGAACACGTCGACCTTGCCGGCCTGCAGCAGGCCCAGCGCACCGGCCAGGTCGGCACCGGCTGAGAAGGGCTCCTTCTGCTGCCAGATCACCAGGCCCTGGAAATCGCGCTCGGCGATCGCGACCGCTTCCTGCAAGCCGTCGAGCACCTGGTCGGAAATGGTGTTCATCTTGGTCTTGAAGCCGACGATCGCGATGCCGTCGCCGTCATGCCACATGCGCACGCCGTCGTTCTCGAACACGGTCGTACCCGGGTCGAAGGTCTCGCCCAGCAGTGGATCCGGAAAGCGCTGGCGCCGGTAGACGGGCAGGGACGAGCGCGGCACCAGCGCGTCCCGCGACGGGCTATAGCTGCCGGCGGCGGCATGTACGCCGTCGCGGCCGTCCAGCACCCAGGCCGGCAGCGGGGCGTCGCTCATCGACTTGCCCGCTGCGATGTCGTCGGCGATCCACTGCGCCACCTGCTTCCAGCCGGCGGCCTGCCAGGTCTCGAACGGGCCCAGCGACCAGCCGTAGCCCCAGCGGATGGCCAGGTCCACGTCGCGCGCGGTTTCGGCGATGTCGGCGAGGTGGCAGGCACTGTAGTGGAACAGGTCGCGGAATGCGGCCCACAGGAACTGCGCCTGCGGGTGCGGGCTCTCGCGCAGCCTGGCGAACTTCTCGGCGGGGTTCCTGATCTTCAGGATATCGACCACTTCGTCGGCCGCCTTGCGGTCGGCGGCGCGGTAGTCCTGCTTCTCCAGATCCAGGACCACGATGTCCTTGCCGACCTTGCGGAAGATGCCGGCCCCGGCCTTCTGGCCCAGCGCGCCCTTGGTGATCAGCGCCTGCAGCCATTCCGGCGACTGGAAGTACCGGTGCCACGGGTCGTCCGGCAGGGTGTCGGCCATGGTCTTGATGACGTGGACCATGGTGTCCAGGCCGACCACGTCCGAGGTGCGGTAGGTCGCCGACTTCGGCCGGCCGACCAGCGGTCCGGTCAGCGCATCGACCTCGTCGAAGCCGAGGCCGAACTGGCGCGTGTGGTGGATCACCGAGAGGATCGAGAACACGCCGATGCGGTTGCCGATGAAGTTCGGGGTGTCCTTCGCCCGGACCACGCCCTTGCCGAGGCTGGTGGTGAGGAAGGTCTCCAGGCCCTCGAGCACCGCCTTGTCGGTGGTGGTGGCCGGGATCAGTTCCGCCAGGTGCATGTAGCGCGGCGGATTGAAGAAGTGCACGCCGCAGAAACGGTGGCGCAACTGCTCCGGCAACACCTCGGCCAGCTTGTTGATGCCCAGGCCGGAGGTGTTGGAGGCCAGCACCGCCTGGTCGTTCACGAACGGTGCGATCTTCTTGTACAGGTCCTGCTTCCAGTCCATCCGTTCGGCGATGGCCTCGACGATCAGGTCGCAGTCCTTCAGCTGTTCCAGCCCGGTGTCGTAATTGGCCGGCGTGATCGCTTCGGCCAGCGACTTGCTGGCCAGCGGTGCGGGGCTGAGCTTGCCCAGGTTGGCGATGGCCTTCAGCACCACGCCATCGGCCGGACCATCCTTGGCGGCCAGGTCGAACAGGACCGTGTCCACGCCCGCATTGGTCAGGTGGGCGGCGATCTGCGCGCCCATGACGCCGGCACCGAGGACGGCGGCGCGCCGTACAGGAAATTTCTCAGACATGTCATTCAACCTGTTGATTTAACTTAATTTCGCCGGGGCATTAAGCCCCGCGGTGGCAAAACGGATCAGTTCGCGGGCGGCCCGCGAGCGGTGGGTGGCTTCGCTGGCTCCGGCCGGGCGCTTGATCAGGCCGAAGTCGGACATCGCGTAGGTCAGGGCGCCGGCAAGGAAGTCCAGGCGCCAGTAGAGCGTCTCCTTGTCCAGGCCGGGCAGGCAGGCGGAGAGCGCCTTGCCGAACTCGCGCAGGACGTGGCCGTAATGGTCGGACAGGAACTTGCGCAGGCTCTCGTTGTGCTCCGCGTACGCCCGTGCGATGACCCGGACGAAGGCCGCGCCACCGTTGCGGTCCAGCGCAAGGGCCAGGGCCGGCTCGATGAAGGCGGCCAGGATCGGCTCCAGTTCGCCGGGCCGCCCGCGCAGCGCCGTTTCCAGCTGGGACAGGCGCTGGGCAGTCATCTCGTCCATGCGCCGGCGGAAGACCTCGTTGACCAGGTTCTCCTTGGAGCCGAAGTGGTAGTTCACCGCGGCGATATTGACCGCGGCCAGACTGGTGACCTGGCGCAGCGAGGTGCCGGCGAAGCCATGCTGGGCGAACAGCTCTTCGGCCGCGCCCAGGATCCGGTCCTTGGTGGAAAAATGTGCCGGTTTGCCCATCTGATGCCGCCATCCACGCGAATAAATCAAACGATTGTTTTATCCTAGGCGCGCTGCCCGGCCAGGGTCATCTTGCGGTGCAGCATTCCGGCCCCTGCAAAGCCGGTCGCGGAATGTTAGAATCCCGCTCTGCATTTCAAGCTAAGCCCGCGTCCCGACGCGGGTTTTTCCTGCAAACCCCCGGCGCCGCAGGTGCCGGGAGATCCGTCCGCCCCGCTCAAAGAACAAGAGAAGAAGTCCATGGCGCTGGAGCGCACCCTTTCGATCGTCAAGCCCGATGCCGTCGCCAAGAACGTCATCGGCGAAATCTACTCCCGCTTCGAGAAAGCCGGCCTGAAGATCGTGGCCGCCAGGTACAGGCAGCTGTCGCGCCGCGAGGCCGAAGGCTTCTATGCGGTGCACCGCGAGCGCCCGTTCTTCAACGCGCTGGTCGAGTTCATGATTTCCGGCCCGGTGATGATCCAGGTGCTGGAGGGCGACAACGCCGTGGCCGCGCACCGCGAGCTGCTGGGCGCGACCAACCCGAAGGAAGCGGCACCCGGCACCATCCGCGCCGACTTCGCCGAGTCGATCGACGCCAATGCCGCGCACGGTTCGGATTCGGTCGAGAACGCCGCGATCGAGGTGGCGTACTTCTTTGCCGCCACGGAAGTGGTTTCGCGTTGATCCGGATGTAGGCACGTGGCCGACCTGCAGCAGATCCCCAGCGTCACCCTCACCGGCGAGCCTCTCGCCGGCGGCGCGGTGCGCCGGAACCTGCTCGACCTGGACCGCGAGGGACTGGAGCGCTTCTTCGCCGAGACCCTCGGCGAGCAGCGCTACCGCGCCCACCAGGTGATGAAGTGGATCCACCACCGCTACGTCACCGACTTCGACCAGATGACCGACCTCGGCAAGGCCCTGCGCGCCAAGCTGCAGCAGCATGCCGAGGTCATCGTCCCCAACGTCGTGTTCGACAAGCCCTCCACCGACGGCACCCACAAGTGGCTGCTGGCGATGGGCGAAGATGGCAGGAATGCCATCGAAACCGTGTACATCCCCGACAAGGGCCGCGGCACCCTGTGCGTGTCCTCGCAGGTCGGCTGCGGCCTCAACTGCACCTTCTGCTCGACCGCCACCCAGGGCTTCAACCGCAACCTGACCGCTGCCGAGATCATCGGCCAGGTCTGGGTCGCCGCCCGCCACCTGGGCAACGTGCCGCACCAGCAGCGCCGCCTCACCAACGTGGTGATGATGGGCATGGGCGAGCCGCTGATGAATTTCGACAACGTCGTGCGCGCGATGAGCGTGATGCGCGACGACCTGGGCTACGGCCTGGCCAACAAGCGCGTCACCCTGTCGACCTCGGGCCTGGTGCCGATGATCGACCGGCTCTCCACCGAGAGCGACGTGTCGCTGGCCGTGTCCCTGCACGCGCCGACCGACGAGTTGCGCGAGACCCTGGTGCCGCTCAACCGCAAGTATCCGATCGCCGAGCTGATGGCCTCGTGCGCGCGCTACCTGCGCGCCAACAGGAAGCGCGATTCGGTGACCTTCGAGTACACCCTGATGAAGGGCGTCAACGACCAGCCCGAGCACGCGCGCCAACTCGCTGCGCTGATGCGCCGGTTCGACAACGCGGTGCAGGCGCGGGATTCGGGTAAGGTCAACCTGATCCCGTTCAACCCGTTCCCGGGCACGCGCTACGAGCGCTCGGACGAAGCGCAGATCCGTGCCTTCCAGAAGATCCTGCTCGACTCGCAGGTGCTGGCCATGGTCCGCCGCACCCGCGGTGACGACATCGACGCGGCCTGCGGTCAGCTCAAGGGCCAGGTGATGGACCGCACCCGGCGCCAGGCCGAATTCCGCCGCAGCCTGGACCGCGCCCGGGAGCCGGGGCAGGTCGACGGTCATGCGGCCTGAGCTGCGCCTGCTGCTGCTCGCCGCCGCGCTGCTCGTCGCGGCGTGCTCCAAGGGCGCGGTCAAGTCACCGAAGATCAAGGGCACCGAACAGGTCGCCCGGACCTACCACCTGGAAGACGATGCGGAGACCAAGCGCCGGATCCAGGTGCGCGACATGCTCTCGCTGGCCGGCCAGCGACTGGCCAGCGGCGAAATCGACGAGGCCGAGGCCCAGGTCCGCAAGGCGCTCAAGCTCGATCCGGCCTCGGCCGACGCCTATACCCTGCTCGGCGCCATCGAGACGCGTCGTGGCAACGACACGCTGGCCGGCGAACGCTACCGCCGCGCGGCCGAACTGGCCCCGGATCGCGGCGAGGTCCTCAACAACTACGGTGCCTGGCTGTGCACCAACGGCTATCCGGCCGAGGCGCTGGTCTGGTTCGACCGCGCGCTCGCGGCGCCCGGCTACGGCACGCCGGGCTCCGCACTGGCCAACGCGGGCGGCTGCGCGCTGAAAAGCGGACAGCGCGAGCGTGCCGAGCGTGACCTGCGTCGCGCTCTGGAAATCGAACCGAACAATGCCTATGCACTGGCCGCCATGGCCGAGTATCAATATGGCCAGGGGCAATACTTCGAGGCTCGGGCGTTCGCGGAACGCAGGTTGGCGGCTGCGCCGGCCGATGCATCCGTGTTACAACTCGCGGCCAGGATCGAAGACAGGCTTGGCGACAGGGTGGCCGCCAGTCGATACCAGCAGCGGCTGAGGGCGGAGTTCCCGCAGGCCGCGCTTTCCAGTACCGGGGAAGATCCAAAGTGATCCACGAATCCAGCGCGAACATCCAGGGCGATGCGCGGGGGTGCGGCGTCCGTCTGCGCGAGGCGAGAAATGCGGCGGGCCTGGGCCTGCAGGAAGTGGCCACCCGGCTGCGCATGCCGGTGCACGTGGTCAAGGCGCTCGAAGAGGGACGCTGGCAGGTGATCGGGGCCAACGTGTTCGTGCGTGGCCAGCTGCGCAGCTATGCGCGGCTGCTCGGCGTGGACGTGGAGCCGTTCCTCGATGCCGAGGTCGCGCCGGCCACGCCGGTGCACCTGGTCAGCCACCAGCACACCCCGCGCTACCAGCGGATCCTCGAGAGCATCGGCCGGCGCGCGGTCTACGTGGTGATCACCGCCGTGATCGCCGTCCCCGTGTGGATGCTCACGCGCTCGCACCTGGGCGAGGCGCCGCCGGCCACCGCGTCGCTCGATGCCGTGCCGCCGGAAGCGGTGGCCGAGACGATCGTACCGTCGCAGCCCGCCGAGCCGGCCATTGCTTCGGCGTCCGGCAATGGACAGGCCTCCGCCCCGTACGTGGCTTCGCTGGCGCCCTCGGTCGGGCGTGCCAGCCCGGCGGCGGAGGGACAGGACCAGCTCGCCTTCGAATTCAGCGGCGAAAGCTGGATGCAGGTTCTCGCACCGGATGGCAGCACGGTCGAACAGGGCCTGATGCGTGCCGGCGACAGCCGCAGTTTCGAACCTGCCGCGGTGGGTCGCGTGGTGCTCGGCAACGCCTCGGTGGTACGCGTTCAGCAAGCGGGCAGTATCGTGGATCTGACGCCGTACCAGCGGGCGAACGTTGCCCGCTTTGCGGTATCCTCTGACGGTTCCGTCACCGCCGCCGAATGACCGGCGCCGGCCGGTACTCCACAGCAACAAAGAAGACCCCGCCGGGGCCCGCGCGGGGCAGGGAACTGCATGGCAATCGACGAGCTTCTGGACGAGCACGAGCAGGGCGAACGCGTCCGCGCGTGGCTGCGCAACAACGCACTGGGCATCCTGGGTGGACTGGCGCTGGGTATCGCCGCGATCTACGGCTGGCAATGGTGGGGGCGCCACCAGGCGCAGCAGCAGCAACAGCAGCACACGGCCTACGCCGAGGCGGTCAAGCAGCTCGATGCCGGCCAGGTGGACAAGGCCGGTGCGCTGCTCGCCGGACAGAAGGGCACCTATGCCACGCTCGCCGCGCTGCGCGTGGCCAAGGCCCAGGTCGAGGCGGGCAAGCCCGACGAAGCGATCGCCACCCTGCGCGGCATCCAGGCCGATCCCTCGCTGCAACCGCTGGTCCGCGAGCGCCTGGCGCAGCTGTACAACGCCACCGGCAAGCCGGACGAGGCACTGAAGCTGCTCGAGGGCGATGACGGCGGCGCGGCGCAGGAACTGCGCGGCGATGCGCTGCTCGCCTCCGGCAAGGCCGACGAGGCGCGCGATGCCTACGGCCGTGCGCTGGCCGCGACCGATGTCGCCTCGCCGGTGCGCCGCCGGGTCGAACTGAAGCTGCAGGAAGCCGGCGGCCGCGTGCCCGATCCGGCGGAGGCGATCTGACATGGCAAGCATGCACATGTACCGCCCGGCCATGGTCGCCGGCCTGCTGGTGCTGGCGCTGTCCGGCTGCTCCACGATGAAGGGCTGGTTCGCAGGCAAGGATGCGGCCGCCAAGAAGGCCGCCGAGCCGGCCGAGCTGGTCGATTTCGAGGCGACCGTGCATCCGTCGAAGATCTGGTCGGCGAACCTGGGCGACGGCGAGCGCAGGATCGGCGCGCGCCAGGCCCCGGCCGTGGCCGATGGCCGCGTGTTCGCCGCCGCCGCCGAAGGCGGAGTGAGCGCGCTGGACCTGCAGACCGGCAAGGAGGTCTGGCGGTTCAAGGCCGACAAGGACCAGGCCCTGCGCCTGGCCGGTGGCCCGGGCGTGGGCGAGGGGCTGGTCGTGGTCGGCAGCCTGGCCGGCGACGTCGTCGCCTTGGACGCCGCCAGCGGAAGCGAACGCTGGCGCGCGAAGGTGACCAGCGAGATCATCGCAGCGCCGCTGGTGACGCAGGGCGCCGTCTACGTGCGCAGCAACGATGGCCGCATCACCGCGTTCGATGCCGCCACCGGCGAACGCCGCTGGTTCGTCGAACACGAACTGCCGCCCCTGACCGTGCGCGGCAACGCGCCGCTGACCTACGCGCCGGGCGTACTCTTCGCGGGCAACGACGACGGCACCCTGAGCGCGCTGTCGCTGCAGGACGGCCGCGTGCTCTGGCAGCAGACCATCGGCACGCCCGATGGCCGCACCGAACTGGAACGCATGGCCGACGTCGACGGCGCGCCGCTGATCGACGGCACCCTGCTGTTCGCCAGCAGCTTCAAGAACAGCACCGTGGCCATCGACGGCCCCAGTGGGCGGCCGATGTGGCAGAGCGAGCACGGCGGCATCGGCGGCATGGCCGTGGCGCCGTCGGGGCTGCTGGTGTCCAACCCGGCCGGCACGGTCTACCTGCTGGACAAGAACAGCGGCGCGGCATTGTGGTCGCAGCCGGCGCTGGCGCGACGTTCGCTGACCGGTCCGGCGGTGCAGGGCGATTACGCAGTGGTCGGCGACTTCGATGGCTACCTGCACTGGCTGCGCCTGGCCGACGGCGAACTGGCCGCGCGCGAGCGCGTCGGCGGCAAGGCGATCAAGGGCCAGCCGCTGGTGGCCGATGGCATCCTGCTGGTGCAGAACGTCGAGGGCGGGTTGACCGCCTTCCGTCTGGACTGACGGACGGATGCAGGCAGGGATCGCACCATGTTGCCGCTGGTCGCACTGGTAGGACGGCCGAATGTCGGCAAGTCCACCCTCTTCAATGCGCTGACCCGCAGTCGCGACGCGCTGGTTCACGACGAGCCGGGCGTCACCCGCGACCGCCACTACGGCGTGTGCCGGCTCGACCCGGACAGGCCGTTCCTGCTGGTGGACACCGGCGGCATCGCCGGGGACGAGGAAGGCCTGTCCGGCGCCACCGCGCGCCAGGCGCGCGCCGCGGCCGGCGAGGCCGACCTGGTCCTGTTCATCGTCGACGGCCGCGAAGGCGCCTCGGCACTGGACGACGAGATCCTGGCCTGGCTGCGCAAGCTGGCGCGGCCGACCCTGCTGGTGATCAACAAGATCGACGGCACCCACGAGGAAGCCGTGCGCGCCGAATTCGCGCGCTACGGATTCGCCGACATGCTGGCCGTGTCCGCCGCGCACCGGCAGGGGCTGGACGACCTGCACGAGGAGATCCTCGGACGGCTGCCGGAAGAGGGCAGCGTCGAGGAACTGGACAACGATCCCGAACGCCTGCGCGTGGCCTTCGTCGGCCGCCCCAACGTGGGCAAGTCGACCCTGGTCAACCGCCTGCTCGGCGAGGAGCGGATGATCGCCTCCGAAGTACCGGGCACCACGCGCGACTCGATCGCCGCCGACCTGGAACGCGACGGCAAGCTGTACCGGCTCATCGACACCGCCGGCATCCGCCGCAAGGGCAGGGTCGAGGAAGCGGTCGAGAAGTTCAGCGTGGTCAAGACCCTGCAGGCGATCGAGCGTTGCCAGGTCGCGGTGCTGATGCTCGACGCCACCGAGGGCGTCACCGACCAGGACGCCACCGTGCTCGGCGCGGTGCTCGACGCCGGCCGCGCGCTGGTCGTCGCGGTCAACAAGTGGGACGGGCTGACCACCTACCAGCGCGACCAGGCCGAGGCGCTGCTGTCGCGCAAGCTGTCGTTCGTGCCATGGGCCGAGGCGGTGCGGATCTCGGCCAGGCACGGCTCGGGCCTGCGCGAACTGTTCCGCGCCGTCCACCGCGCCCACGCCTCGGCGATCCGCACCTTCAGCACCAGCGAAGTGAACAAGGCGCTGGAGATCGCCTACGAGACCAACCCGCCGCCAAGCGTGCGCGGCCACGTCTCCAAGCTGCGCTACGTGCATCCGGGCGGCGAGAACCCGCCGACTTTCGTGGTCCACGGTACCCGCCTGAAGGACCTGCCGGAGTCGTACAAGCGCTACCTGGAGAACTTCTTCCGCAAGCGCTTCAAGCTGGTCGGCACGCCGGTGCGGATGCTGTTCCGCGAGGGCACCAACCCCTACGAAGGCAAGAAGAACGAGCTGACGGAGCGCCAGGTCGCGCGCAAGCGGCGGCTGATCCGCCACGTCAAGCGCGGCAAGTGAGATGGCGGTCGTGGCCGCCGCCGATGCGCTGACCGCGTGCCTGTCGACGCCGGGTCTGCCAACCCTTGGCCTGCTGGCCGGCGGCCGCGGCGCGCGCCTCGGCGGCGTCGACAAGGCCTGGCTCGAACGCGACGGAGTGCCGCAGGTTCTGCGCTTCGCCCGCCGTTTTCCCGGCGAGACCGGGCCGGTGCTGGTCAGCGCCAACCGCGATCTGCACCGCTATGCCGATGCCGGGCTGCGGGCCATCGCCGACCGGCTGGAAGAGGGCAGCGGACCGCTGGCCGGCCTCGATGCGCTGGCCGCCGCCTGCGCGACGCAATGGCTGCTGACTTTGCCGGTCGACCTGTTCGACGTGAACGATTGCCTGGTACGCACGCTGGCCAGCGGCGCGACGGAGAACGGCGCGGTGGCCGAAGACGACGATGGCCTGCAGCCGCTGGTAGCGCTGTACCGCCGCGACGCCCTGCGCGAAGCGCTGCCGGCGATGATCGCGGCCGGCGAGCTGGCACCGCGCAGCCTCCGGCAGCGCCTGGGCCTGTCGCGCGTGCGCCTGCCTGGGGTGCGTTTCGGCAACCTCAATACACCCCAGGACCTGGCCGCGGCCCGCATCGCGCTGCCCTGAGCGCCGGTCCCGCGAAGGCTCCCACGAAGATTCCACGGTATTCCCGATGAGCGATGGCGCTTTCCCGATCCGCATCAGCCTGGCCGAGGCGCTGGACATCGTCCGTGCGGCGGCGGCGCGAAGGCTCGAATGCGAGCACGTCGCCATCTCGCGCGCCGACGGCCGCGTGCTGGCGGCCGACGTGGTGGCGCCGGTGGCGTTGCCGGCGTTCGACAACAGTGCGATGGACGGCTTCGCGCTGCGCCACGGGGACCTGGCGATCGACGCGCCGGTCGTGCTGCGGCTGGCCGGCGAGCAGTTCGCCGGCCGCGACCTGGGCCTGCGCCTGCAGCCGGGCGAGTGCGTGCGCATCACCACCGGCGCGCCCTTGCCGGAGGGCGCCGACACGGTGCTGATCCGGGAGAATGCGGTCGCCGGCGAAAGCCGGGTCGAGGTCATGATCGTGCCGGCGCGAGGCGCCAACGTGCGCCGTCGCGCCGAGGATGTGGAGGAGGGCGACACCGTGCTGCGCGCCGGAGAAGTGCTGACCCCGGCGCGGATCGGGCTGGCCGCCTCGCTGGGCATCGATCGCCTGCCGGTATCGGCGCGGCCGACGGTGGCGGTTTTCGCCAGCGGCGACGAACTGGTCGAGCCTGGCATGCCGCTGCAGCCCGGCCAGGTCTACAACAGCAACCGCGACCAGCTGATGGCGCTGCTGCGTGCGCTCGGGCTGGAGCCGGTGGCCTGGCCGACGCTGCCGGACGACCCGCTGCGGATCGAGGCTATGCTGGCCGATGCGGTCTCCAGCTTCGATGTGGTCCTGACCTGCGGCGGGGTATCGGCCGGCGAGAAGGACCATCTGCCGCGCTGGCTGCAGGCCCATGGCCGCATCCATTTCTGGAAGGTGCGGATGCGGCCCGGCATGCCGGTACTGTTCGGCGAGGCGGGCCGGGCGCTGGTGCTGGGCCTGCCGGGCAACCCGGTCTCGGTACTGGCCACGTTCACTGTGCTCGGCCGTGCGCTGCTGGACGCCCTGCAGGGACGTGGCGAGGTGCGTCCGCGCTGGCGCGCCAGGCTCGCCGCGCCGTGGCACAAACGACACGAGCGGCTCGAATTCCTGCGCGGCCGGCTCGGCCAGGACGCGGACGCCGGGTTGCTGGCGCATCCGCATCCGGCCGACGGTTCGCATCGCCTGCGCGGCGCGGCGGAGAGCGATGCGCTGATCGTGCTCGACGAGGGCGCGCGGGATTACGCCGCCGGCGACCTGGTCGAAGTCATCCCGCTGTAGGAGCCGGCTTGCCGGCGACGCGCCCATGCCAACAACGTTTCGCGGGTGACCGGCGGCAACTGCAACCGCGAAGATTCAGTTCTTTTTCCGACTCCTGGAGGCCGGCTTGGCGAAGTCCGGCAGGGGTTTCTGTTCTGCTCGACCACTCGCTTGGCCGCGATCTGGCGGGCCCCGCCGCGACCTGCCGGCCTTCGGGACGACGCCCCCGGCACACCGGTGAAGCCGGTGCCTCCTCCTTTATTTCGCCCCGAAGGCCGGCAGGCCACGTCGGGGCTGTCAGGTTACCGGCGTACGCTTGAAAGCGAAGCGCGAAGTCCTTGGGGTTCCGCTTCTTGAACCGTCGTCCACGTCGGAACGCCGGGTGCGAAGGCCCTTGGGTGCGAAATAAAAGAGGAGACAACCACCGATAGGCGGATGCCGGGGGATATTCGCACCCAAGGGCCTTCGCACCCGGCGCCCCAGCCTCCCCACAGATGCAGTGCTTCTCCCATTTGGGAGAAAAGAAGAACCAAAGTTCTGGAAAGTTCGCTCCGTTCCAGTACCGCGGCTTTCGCCTTCCCCGGAGCGGGCCGATAATCGGCCCATGGCCATCCATGAAACCAGTCCGCGGCAGGCGCGCGAACGCCAGCGCGGCGGCGCCCTGCTGATCGACATCCGCGAACCGCATGAACGCGTCTCCGGCCAGGCCGAAGGTGCGGTCGCCATCGCCCGTGCCGACCTCGAAGCAGATCCGGCGCGGCACCTGCCCGATCCGGCAGCCGAAGTGCTGCTGATCTGCCAGCTGGGACAACGCTCGCAGGCAGCGGCCGAGTCGCTGCGCGCGGCCGGTTATGTGCAGGTGGCTTCGGTCGCCGGCGGCACCACGCGCTGGGCGGAAGAGGGCCTGCCGCTGGTGCGGCCGCAGCTGGAGGACGACGAGGCGGATTTCCTCGAGCGCTATTCCCGGCACCTGCTCCTGCCGGAGGTCGGCATCGACGGCCAGCGCAGGCTGGAACGATCGCGCGTGCTGCTGGTCGGGGCCGGCGGCCTGGGATCGCCGGCCGCGTTCTACCTGGCCGCCGCCGGTGTCGGCCGGCTGCGCCTAGTCGACGACGACGTGGTCGACCGCAGCAACCTGCAGCGCCAGATCCTGCACGTCGAGGCGGCCATCGGCGCGGCCAAGGTCGAATCGGCGCGCGAGCGGCTGGCGGCGCTCAATCCGCGGGTGCGGATCGAGGCGATCGCCGAGCGGGTGAGCTCGGCCAACGTCGAGGCGCTGCTGGATGGCGTCGACGTGGTGATCGATGGTTCGGACAATTTCCCGCTGCGCTATCTGCTCAACGATGCCTGCGTGAAGCTGGGCAAACCGCTGGTGTATGGCGCGGTGCAGCGTTTCGAGGGGCAGGCCAGCGTGTTCGATGCCGGCCGCCACCGCGGCCGATGCCCGTGCTACCGCTGCCTGTTCCCGGAGCCGCCGCCGCCGCGGTTCGCGCCCAGTTGCGCCGAAGCCGGCGTGCTGGGCGTGCTGCCGGGCATCGTCGGCCTGCTGCAGGCCACCGAGGCGATCAAGCTGCTGCTGGGTATCGGCGAACCGCTGGCCGGGCGCCTGCTGCAGTTCGACGCGCTGGCCATGCGCTTCCGCGAGGTGCGCCTGGCGCCCGATCCCGATTGCCCGGTGTGCGCGCCGGGGCGGCCGTTCCCGGGCTACATCGACTACGCTCGCTTCTGCGGCACAGGCGGTTGACCGCTCCGGCGAGCGCACGGACGGCACCAGGAACTTCGCGCTGGCGGGCGACGGCACGACACGGGACGGACAGGATGGCGGTCGAAGGCACGGGCAGCGAACTGGTCAAGGTGGTGGCGCTGCTCGGCGCGGCGGTGGTCATGGTGCCCCTGTTCCGCCGCCTGGGCCTGGGTTCGGTGTTGGGCTACCTGTGCGGAGGGCTGCTGATCGGGCCGTTCGGGCTGGGCTGGTTCACCGATCCGCAGGCGATCCTGCACCTGGCCGAGCTGGGCGTGGTCATGTTCCTGTTCGTGATCGGCCTGGAGATGCGGCCTTCGCATCTGTGGAGCCTGCGTGGAGAAATCTTCGGCCTGGGAACGCTGCAGATCACGGTGTGCACGGCCGCGCTCACCGGCGTGGCGATGCTGCTGGGCCTGCCGCCGAAGACCGCCTTCATCGGCGCGGCCGGCTTCGTCCTGACCTCCACCGCGATCGTGATGCAGCTGTTGAGCGAGCGTGGCGACATCGCCCTGCCGCGCGGGCAGAAGATCGTTTCGATCCTGCTGTTCGAGGACCTGCTGATCATGCCGTTGCTGGCGCTGGTGGCGTTCATGTCGCCGCTGCCGCACGCGGCCGACGGCGGACGCTGGGTCGGCGTGCTGACCGCCGTGGCCGCCCTGGCCGGCCTGATCGCCGCCGGCATCTGGCTGCTCAATCCGCTGTTCCGCCTGCTCGCCGCCGCCAAGGCGCGTGAGGTGATGACCGCCGCCGCGCTGCTGGTGGTGCTGGGCGCGGCGCTGGTGATGGAGGTGGGTGGGCTGTCGATGGCGATGGGCGCGTTCCTGGCCGGTGTGCTGCTGTCGGAGTCCACGTTCCGGCACCAGCTGGAAGCGGACATCGAGCCGTTCCGCGGATTGCTGCTGGGATTGTTCTTCCTCGGCGTGGGCATGGCCCTGGACCTTGCCGTGGTGGCCGCCAACTGGCCGCTGATCGCCTCCGGCGTACTGGCGATGATGGCGACCAAGGCGGTGTGCATCTATGCGGTGGCGCGCCTGACCCGCAGCCCGCGAGGCGAGGCGCTGGACCGGGCGGTGCTGATGGCGCAGGGCGGCGAGTTCGCCTTCGTGCTGTTCTCGGCGGCGCAGGCGGCGGGCGTGATCGATGGCACGGCCAATGCCAACCTCACCGCCGTCGTGGTGCTGTCGATGGCGCTGACGCCGCTGGTGGTGCTGCTGGTGCGCCGGCTGACCCGCTGCGACCGGGAACCTTCGCTGGAAGGGATCGAGGTCGCCGACGGCCGCACCGGCAGCGTGCTGATCATCGGTTTCGGCCGCTTCGGCCAGGTGATGAGCCAGTCGCTGTTGGCCCGCGACGTGGACGTGACCATCATCGATACCGACATCGAGATGATCCAGAGCGCCGCCGAGTTCGGCTTCAAGGTCTACTACGGCGACGGCACCCGGCTGGACGTGCTGCACGCGTCCGGCGCCGGCAGGGCCCGCGCGATCGCGGTATGCATCGACGACCGCGCGGCGGCCAACCAGATCGCGGAACTGTGCGGCGGGCAGTTCCCGCACGCCAGGCTGCTGGTGCGCGCCTTCGACCGCGAGCATGCGCTGGAGCTCGTCGCCCTGGACGTGGACTACCAGATCCGCGAGACCTTCGAATCGGCGGTCCGGTTCGGCCAGGCCGCGCTGGAGGCGCTGGACGTGGACGAGGAGGAGGCCGCGCGGGTGAGCGAGGAAGTGCGCCGGCTGGATGGCGAGCGCTTCGCGCTGGAGGTCGCCGCCGGCGACGTGCGGGCGGGGCGACCGCTGGTCATCGGCAACACTGCGCCGGCCACGCCGACGCCGTTCACCACGCCGCGCCGCGAGTCGCAGCGGCTGGATCCGGCGGGCGATCCGGAGGGCTGAAGGCGCCCGGCCTTTTCCGCTCCGTGCCGCGGACGCGATCCACGGAGCGGCGGCGCGCCTTGCCGGCGCTTCAGCGCATGAATCCGGCAAGCGCCTCGCCGAAGCGCGGATCATCCGACAGGTCGTTGTGTCCCCTGTCGGGAAACCCGACGACCTGAGCCGGCACTGGCAACGCCGCGAGCAGCCGGTCGGTATTGCCCGGGGTCACCACCGCATCGCGCCCGGCGCGCAGGACCAGCACGCGGCCCCGATAGTCGCGCAGGTATCCGGCCGAGGGATAGCGCTCGCGCATGAGCAGGCGCACCGGCAGCCAGGGGTAGTGGGCCTGGCCGACCTCGGCCAGGCCGTCGAAGGGCGTGACCAGGGCCAGCCGCGCGACCGGGCGCTGCGAGGCCACGTACGCCGCGACGCCGCTGCCCAGGCTGCGCCCGACCACGCCGATATCGCCGTGCGGATGGCGCCGCCGAACCTCGTCGTAGAGCGCCAGCGCGTCGGCCAGCAGCGCTTCCTGGGCCGGTTCGCCGTCGCTGGCGCCATAGCCGCGGTAGGCGAGCAGGTAGACGGTGCGGTCGCCGAACCAGTGCGCGAACGGTCCGCGCCATGCCTCGATCCGCTCGGCGTTGCCGCCGAAGTACAGCAGGGCATCGCTGCGTCCGGGGTTCACCTGCCAGCCGCGCAGGCGCACGTCCCCCACGCGCAGCTCGAAATCGGTGGCCGCCGCGTCCACGCGGGTATAAGCCGGGTGGTAGACCAGGTCGCGCTGGCGCGTGTACGTCAGCACGCTGATCGCCGCGTAGGCGAGCAGCGCGAACAGGGCGATCGCCAGCAGGGGCCGCCATGCCCGGCGCAGGTCAGCCATGGCGCTTGCGCGCCGCCTCGAACGCGGCCAGTTGCGCCGGCGTGGCTTCCACCTGGTGCAGCGCCTTCCAGTCCGCGAACGGCATGCCGTAGACCGCTTCGCGTGCCTGCTCCCTGTCCATCGGCGCGCCCGCGGCCTCGGCCGCCTCGCGGTACCAGTCGGCCAGGCAGTTGCGGCAGAACCCGGCCAGGATCATCAGGTCGATGTTCTGCACGTCGGTGCGTTCCCGGTTCAGATGCTGCAGCAACCGGCGGAACGCGGCCGCCTCCAGCTGCACGGTGTCGACCATGTCCGTCCCTATCTCGTCGTTGCCGAATCGGGGACAATGTGCCGACTCCACGCCGCCGCCCGCAAGCCTCGACCGATGACAGCCGCCCCGACGACCGCCCGCATCCTCGATGGCCGCCGCGTCTCCGAAGACCTGCTCGACGGGCTCAAGACGCGGGTCGATGCGCGCCTGGCCGCCGGCCGCGCCCGGCCCGGGCTGGCGGTGGTGCTGGTCGGCGCGGACCCGGCCTCGGCGGTATACGTGCGCAACAAGCGCCGGGCCGCCGAGAAGGTCGGGATCGAGGCGTTCGACTACGACCTGCCGGCCGGTACCTCCGAGGCGCAGATCCTGGCCCTGATCGACCGGCTCAACGCCGATCCGGAGATCCACGGCATCCTGGTCCAGCTGCCGCTGCCGGGCATCCCGGACGCGACCGGCCTGATCCGGCGGATCGACCCGCGCAAGGACGTGGACGGCTTCCATCCGGAGAACGTGGGCCACCTGGCCCTGCGCCAGTTCGGCCTGCGCCCGTGCACGCCGCGCGGGATCATGACCCTGCTGGCCCATACCGACCGCCCGGTGCGCGGCCGCAACGCCACCATCGTCGGGGTCAGCAACCACGTCGGCCGGCCGATGGCGCTGGAGCTGCTGATCGCCGGCTGCACCGTGACCAGCTGCCACAAGTTCACCCCGCCCGACGTGCTGGAGGCGCGGGTCCGCGACGCCGACGTCCTGGTGGTGGCGGTGGGCCGGCCGGGGACCGTGCCGGGCGAGTGGGTAAAGCCGGGCGCGGTGGTCATCGACGTCGGCATCAACCGGCTGGACGACGGCCGGCTGGTCGGCGACGTTGGCTACGAGGCCGCGGCGCAGCGGGCCAGCTGGATCACCCCGGTGCCGGGCGGGGTCGGGCCGATGACCGTGGCCACCCTGATGCAGAACACGATCGAGGCGGTCGAGGCGCTGGAAGCCGGCGGCTGAACCGCCGCGCAGCGTGACGCGGGGGCGTCCCCCTCGGACCCGGAATGCTGCGTGCCGCGACCAGTGCGGGCAGGGGCACCCAGACCCGGTCTATAATGGCGCGCTTCTCCACATCCGGGTATGCCGATGCTGCGCATCCAGGCCGAAGCGCTCACCTACGACGACGTCTCGCTCGTCCCCGCCCATTCCACCGTACTGCCCAAGGACGTGTCGCTGGCGACGCGGTTCACCCGCGACCTGCGCATCAACCTTCCGATCGTCTCGGCGGCGATGGACACGGTCACCGAGGCCCGCCTGGCCGTGGCCATGGCGCAGCTGGGCGGCATCGGCATCCTGCACAAGAACATGACCGCCGAGCAGCAGGCGGCCGAAGTGGCCCGGGTCAAGAAGTTCGAGTCCGGCGTGATCCGCGACCCGATCACGGTCAGGCCCGACACGACCATCCGCGAAGTGCTGGCGCTGACCCGTTCGCGCAACATCTCCGGCGTGCCGGTGGTCGACGAATCCGGGCAGCTGACCGGCATCGTGACCCGCCGCGACATGCGCTTCGAGACCGAGCTGGACGATCCGGTCCGCCACATCATGACCAAGAAGGACCGCCTGGTGACGGTGCACGAGGGCGCCGCCGACGACGAGGTCCTGCGCCTGCTGCACAAGCACCGCATCGAGAAGGTGCTGGTGGTCAACGACGACTACGCGCTGCGCGGCCTGATTACGGTCAAGGACATCCAGAAGAAGACCGACAATCCCAACGCCGCCAAGGACAGCGCCTCGCGGCTGCTGGTCGGCGCGGCGGTCGGCGTGGGCGGCGATACCGAGCAGCGCGTCGAAGCGCTGGTGGCTGCCGGCGTGGACGTGATCGTGGTCGACACCGCGCACGGCCACGCGCAGGCCGTGGTCGACCGCGTGGCCTGGGTGAAGAAGAACTTCCCGCAGGTGCAGGTGATCGGCGGCAACATCGTCACCGGCGACGCCGCGCTGGCGCTGTACGACGTCGGGGCCGACGCGGTGAAGGTCGGCGTGGGCCCCGGTTCGATCTGCACCACCCGCGTGGTCGCCGGCGTGGGCGTGCCGCAGATCACTGCGGTGGACATGGTCGCCGAGGCGCTGCAGGACCGCATCCCGCTGATCGCCGATGGCGGCATCCGTTATTCGGGCGACATCGGCAAGGCGATCGCGGCCGGCGCCTCTACGGTGATGATCGGCGGCCTGTTCGCCGGCACCGAAGAATCGCCCGGCGAGATCGAGCTGTTCCAGGGCCGCAGCTACAAGAGCTACCGAGGCATGGGCTCGCTGGGCGCGATGGAGAAGGGGTCCAAGGACCGTTATTTCCAGGACGCTTCCGACGCCGACAAGCTGGTGCCGGAAGGCATCGAGGGTCGGGTCCCGGTGCGCGGTCCGCTGTCGGGCGTGATCCACCAGCTGATCGGCGGCCTGCGCGCGACCATGGGCTATGTCGGTTGCGCGACCATCGAGGAGATGCGCAGCAAGCCGAAGTTCGTGGTCATCACCGGCGCCGGCCAGCGCGAGAGCCACGTCCACGACGTGCAGATCACCAAGGAACCGCCGAACTACAGGATGGGGTGAAGGCCCATGGAGGAGTTCGCCTGGATGATGCTGGTGGCGGCTCCTTTCCTCGTCTGTGCTGGCGTCGGCCTGTTCTTTCGCAAGCCATGGCAGCGTGTCGTATTTCCCGGAATCGGGGTGGCCGGCATCTACGCGGCCGTGCTGTACAGCATGCAGGCCGGCATGGTGCGACGGGGGCCGGTGGCGGGCGTTGTTCCGGCCGATCCGATCCGCGTGGCAACCGAGGTCGCCCTGGTCGCGCTGCCCGTAGGAATGTTTGCTGGCCTCGTGTTCCACCTAATCACCCGTTTCATCCGGACGAAAAAGGCATGACTTCCCAGCCGCCGACCGACCTCCACAGCGACAAGATCCTCATCCTCGACTTCGGCGCGCAGTACACCCAGCTGATCGCCCGCCGGATACGCGAGCTCGGCGTGTACTGCGAGATCTGGGCCTGGGACCACGATCCGGACGAGATCGCGGCGTTCGCACCGAAGGGCATCATCCTGTCCGGCGGTCCGGAGTCGACCACCGAGGAAGGTTCGCCGCGCGCGCCGCAGCAGGTCTTCGATTCGGGCCTGCCGCTGCTGGGCATCTGCTACGGCATGCAGACCATGGCCGCGCAGCTGGGCGGTGCCACCGAGGCGGCCGACCAGCGCGAGTTCGGCCACGCCGAGGTGTCGCTGGTGGCCGCCGACCGCCTGTTCGAAGGGCTCAAGGACCACCCCGGTTCGCCGCCGCGGCTGGACGTGTGGATGAGCCACGGCGACCACGTCTCGGTTGCCCCGCCCGGATTCACCGTCACCGCCAGGACCGACCGCATCCCGGTCGCCGCCTTCGCCGACGACGCCCGCCGCTGGTACGGCGTGCAGTTCCACCCGGAAGTGACCCACACCAAGCAAGGCCAGGCGCTGCTGCGCCGCTTCGTGGTCGACATCTGCGGCTGCCGGACGCTGTGGACCGCCGAGCACATCATCGAAGACCAGATCGCGCGGGTGCGCGCGCAGGTCGGCAGCGACGAGGTGATCCTCGGCCTGTCCGGCGGCGTGGATTCCTCGGTCGTGGCGGCGCTGCTGCACAGGGCGATCGGCGACCAGTTGACCTGCGTGTTCGTCGACACCGGCCTTCTGCGCTGGCAGGAAGGCGACCAGGTGATGGCGATGTTCGCCGAGCATATGGGCGTCAAGGTGGTCCGTGTCGATGCGCACGAGCGTTACTTCAAGGCGCTGGAAGGCATCGCCGACCCGGAGGCCAAGCGCAAGATCATCGGCAACCTGTTCGTCGGGATCTTCGAAGAAGAGTCGGGCAAGCTGAAGAACGCGCGCTGGCTGGCGCAAGGCACCATCTACCCCGACGTGATCGAGTCGGCCGGCAGCAAGACCGGCAAGGCCCACGTGATCAAGAGCCACCACAACGTCGGTGGCCTGCCCGAGCACATGAAGCTGGGCCTGGTCGAGCCGCTGCGCGAGCTGTTCAAGGACGAAGTGCGGCGCCTCGGCGTGGAACTGGGCCTGCCGCGCGAGATGGTCTACCGGCATCCGTTCCCCGGTCCTGGCCTGGGCGTGCGCATCCTCGGCGAGGTCAAGGCCGAATATGCCGAACTGCTGGCGAAGGCCGACGCGATCTTCATCGACGAACTGCGCAAGGCCGACCTGTACGACAAGACCAGCCAGGCCTTCGCCGTGTTCCTGCCGGTCAAGTCGGTCGGCGTGGTCGGCGACGCGCGCGCCTACGAGTGGGTGATCGCGTTGCGGGCGGTGGAGACCATCGATTTCATGACCGCGCATTGGGCGCACCTGCCGTACGATTTCCTCGGCAAGGTGTCCAACCGCATCATCAACGAGCTGCGCGGCGTCTCGCGCGTGGTCTACGACATCAGCGGCAAGCCGCCGGCGACGATCGAGTGGGAGTGACCGTCGCCGCGTAAGCGGCCATGTTCCACACCACGCATCCACCAACAGGAGTTCGTCCATGCGTTCCAGACCCTTCGGCCGCACCGGCCGCACTGTCGGCCCGATCGGCTTCGGCGCCTGGGCCATCGGCGCCGCCTGGGGCAGGATCGACGATTCCGAATCGATCGCGGCGCTGCATGCGGCGCTGGACGCCGGCCTGGATTTCATCGACACCGCCGACGTCTATGGCGACGGCCATTCCGAGCAGCTGATCGCGCGCGTGCTCAGGGAGCGCGGCGGCGAGCGCCCGTTCGTGGCGACCAAGGCCGGCCGGCGCCTGCCGCAGCAGACCGTGGAAGGCTACAGCGCGGAGAACCTGGAAAGCTGGATCGACCGCAGCCTGCGCAACCTGCAGGTCGACGTGCTCGACCTGGTCCAGCTGCATTGCCCGCCGACCGACGCCTATTACCATCCGGAGGTGTTCGAGCGGATGGAGCGGCTGGTCGAGCGCGGCAAGCTGCGCCACTACGGCGTCAGCGTGGAGCGGGTGGAAGAGGGCCTCAAGGCGATCGAGTACCCGGGCGTGGCCAGCGTGCAGATCATCTACAACATGTTCCGCCTGCGCCCTGCGGAGCTGTTCTTCCGCGAGGCCCGGCGCCGCGGCGTGGCGGTCATCGCCCGGGTGCCGCTGGCCAGCGGCCTGCTCAGCGGCAAGTTCAACCGCGACACGACGTTCCAGGCCGACGACCACCGCCAGTTCAACCGCCAGGGCGAAGCCTTCGATGTGGGCGAGACCTTTTCCGGCGTGCCCTACGAGGTCGGACTGGCCGCGGTGGAGAAGTTGCGCCCGCTGGTACCCGAGGGCGCGACCCTGGCCCAGTTGGCCTTGCGCTGGATCCTGATGGACGAAGCGGTGACCGTGGTGATCCCCGGCGCGCGCACTCCCGCCCAGGCGCTGGGCAACATCGCCGCGGCGGGGTTGCCGGCGCTGCCGGCGGAAACCATGGACGCGGTCGCGCGGATCTACGCAGAGGACATCCGCCCGTACGTGCACCAGCGCTGGTGAGGGGAGACGGCGGCATGGGCGACACGGTTTCCAGTGGCGATACTGCCGCGGACATGCCGCGCGAAGCCGACGAACGCTGGATGCGCCATGCCTTCGCCCTGGCCGACCGCGCCGAGCGCGAATTCGACGAGATCCCGGTCGGCGCGGTGCTGGTCGGCGCCGACGGCCGGGTGCTGGGCGAGGGCTGGAACCGCAACATCGCCGACCACGACCCCAGCGCGCATGCCGAGATCATGGCGATGCGCGAAGCCGGGCGGACGCTGGGCAACCACCGACTGGTCGGCGCCACCCTGTACGTGACCCTCGAACCGTGCGCGATGTGCGCGATGGCACTTGTCCATGCGCGGGTCGCGCGGCTGGTCTACGGCGCCTCCGATCCGAAGACCGGGGCCTGCGGCAGCGTGTTCGACCTGGTCGCCGATCCGCGCCACAACCACAGGGTGGACGTGCGGGGTGGCGTGCTGGGCGAAGAGGCGGGACGCCGCCTGAGCAACTATTTCCGCACCAAGCGCGGCAAGCCGCCCCTGTAGGGCGAGGCTTGCCCCGCGACCCCACCGGTACGACGGAAGGCCGCGGCGCGGGTGCGTACGGCAGCGGGGCAAGCCCCGCCCCACGGGCGGCAGGCGGCGATCACCCGGTCTTGCGGGTGACCGGACGGTGGTCCATTTCCTCGTTGATCGCGGTCACCGCCAGGGTCGATTCGCGCGCCAGCAGCAGGCTGGCGGCGAACATCGCCAGTACCCCGATCGAGGCGAGCCAGATCGGCAGCGAGCCCAGCTTGTGCCCGGTGAAAGTGTCGATCGCCACCGCCAGGCTGGTGCCCACGAAACAACTGATCGCCACGTACAGCAGCTGGCCCACACGCAGGATGGTCAGGCTGCGCAGGCGCTGCAGTGCGATGCGCCGTTCGTAGAGCGCGCGCTCGACCTCGTCCTCGATCCCGGCCAGTTCGCGCAGCAGGGTGCGGGCGCGGTCGATGATCCGGGCCAGGCGATTGTTGGCCGACAGCAGCAGCGAGGCGGTGGCGGTGAGGAAGAATGCCGGCGCCAGCATCGCGGCGAGGATGGCATGGATATCCGAAGAGTTCATCGGGCGGCCGGTACGTGGGTCTGCGTTATCATGCCAGCCCGTGCGCGGCCCGCAAATGCGGCCGGCCGGCACGGAAACTTGCATGGGAAACCGGCACGACGAAACGTCGAAGCGGGCAACGCGAAGAGGAAGCGGAACGCATGGCCATTGCCGCGGGACAGGACCGCCTGATCTGGATCGACCTGGAGATGACCGGGCTGGATACCGGCCGCGATTCGATCCTGGAGATCGCCACGGTGGTCACCGATTCGCAGCTCAACGTGCTGGCCGAGGGACCGGAGCTGGCGATCGCCCATCCGCTGCCGGTCCTGGAAGCGATGGACGAGTGGAACCGGAACCAGCACGGAAAATCCGGGTTGTGGCAGCGCGTGCTCGACAGCGACGCGACCCTCGCCCAGGCCGAGGCGCGCACGGTCGCCTTCCTCAACCAGTGGGTGCCGGCGAAGGCCTCGCCGATGTGCGGTAACTCGATCTGCCAGGACCGCCGTTTCCTGCACCGGCTGATGCCGCGCCTTGAGCAGTACTTCCACTACCGCAACCTGGACGTGAGCACGCTCAAGGAACTGGCGCGGCGCTGGGCGCCGGAGGTGCTGGCCGCGGTGCGCAAGCAGTCCGCGCACACCGCACTGAGCGACGTGCACGATTCGATCGAGGAATTGCGCCACTACCGCCGGCATCTCGGGAAGCTGGCGGCGGAGTAGTGCTGCGTTTCAAGGCCGCCCGTCAGCCCGCCTTGATCTTCGCCAGCCGCAGCCAGGTATCGACCACGGTATCCGGGTTCAGCGACACCGACTCGATGCCCTCGGCCATCAGCCACTCGGCCAGGTCGGGGTGGTCGGACGGACCCTGGCCGCAGATGCCGACGTACTTGCCCTTCGCGCGCGCGGCCTTGATCGCCATCGACAGCAGCTTCTTCACCGCCGGGTTCCGCTCGTCGAACAGGTGCGCCACGATCGAGGAATCGCGGTCCAGGCCCAGGGTCAGCTGGGTCAGGTCGTTGGAGCCGATCGAGAAGCCATCGAAGATGTCGAGGAACTCGTCGGCCAGCAGCGCGTTGGACGGCACCTCGCACATCATGATGATCTTCAGGTCGCGCTCGCCCTGCTTGAGCCCGTTGGCGGCAAGCACCTCGATGACCTTGCGGCCTTCCTCCAGGGTGCGCACGAACGGGATCATCACCCAAAGGTTGTCCAGGCCCATCTCGTTGCGGACCTTGAGCACCGCCTTGCATTCCAGCGCGAAGGCGTCGGCAAAGGACGGATCGACGTAGCGGCTGGCGCCGCGGAAGCCGATCATCGGGTTTTCTTCCTCCGGCTCGTAGCGCTGGCCGCCGACCAGGTTGGCGTATTCGTTGGACTTGAAGTCCGACAGGCGCACGATCACCGGGTTGGGCGCGACCGAGGCGGTGAGGGTGGCGATGCCCTCGGCCAGACGGTCGACGTAGAAGCCGACCGGGTCGGAATAGCCGGCGATGCGGGCGTCGATCTTCTTCTTCGTGTCCGCGTCCTGCTTCGCATATTCGAGCAGCGCCTTGGGATGCACGCCGATGTGGCTGGCGATGATCATCTCCAGCCGGGCCAGGCCAATGCCCGCATTGGGCAGCTGGCCGAAATCGAACGCGCGCTCCGGGTTGGCCACGTTCATCATGATCTTCAACGGCGCCGGCGGCATGTGCGACAGGTCGGTGGTGGTGCGCTCGAAGGGCAGGTTGCCGGCATAGATGAAGCCGGTATCGCCCTCGGCGCAGCTGACCGTCACTTCCTGGCCGTCGGCGATCTTCTCCAGCGCGTTGCCGGTGCCGACCACCGCCGGTACGCCCAGTTCGCGGGCGATGATCGCCGCGTGGCAGGTACGGCCGCCGCGGTTGGTGACGATGGCGCTGGCGCGCTTCATCACCGGCTCCCAGTCCGGGTCGGTCATGTCGGCGACCAGCACGTCGCCTGGCCGCACGCGCTCCATGTCGTCCAGCGAGCGCACCACCCGGGCCACGCCGGCGCCGATCTTCTGGCCGATGGCGCGGCCCTCGGCGACGACCTCGCCGCGCCCGACCAGCGCATAGCGCTCGATCTGGGTGGCCTTGGTCCGCGACTTCACCGTCTCCGGGCGCGCCTGGACGATGAACAGCTTGCCGCTGATCCCGTCCTTGGCCCACTCGATGTCCATCGGCCGGCCGTAGTGCTGCTCGATCACCAGCGACTGCTTCGCCAGCTCCTGCACGTCCGCGTCGGACAGCGAGAACTTCGAACGCAGGTCGGCCGGGGTGTCCTCGGTGCGCACGCGCTCGCCCGGCGTGTCCGAATAGACCATGCGGATCGCCTTGCTGCCGAGTGCGCGGCGCAGGATCGCCGGCTTGCCCTGGCGCAGCGTGGGCTTGTAGACGTAGAACTCGTCCGGGTTCACCGCGCCCTGCACGACCATCTCGCCCAGGCCGTAGCTGGCGGTGACGAATACCACGTCGCGGAAGCCGGACTCGGTGTCCAGGGTGAACAGCACACCGGCGGCTCCCACGTCCGAGCGCACCATCAGCTGCACGCCGGCCGACAGGAACACGTCCTCGTGCTTGAAGCCATGGTGCACGCGGTAGGCGATGGCGCGGTCGTTGTACAGCGAAGCGAAGACTTCCTTGACCTTGTGCACGACGTCGTCGGCGCCGGTCACGTTGAGGAAGGTCTCCTGCTGGCCGGCGAAGCTGGCGTCGGGCAGGTCCTCGGCGGTGGCCGAGGAGCGCACCGCCACCGCCACCTCCTGGTCCGGGGTGTCGCCGCCGCGGTTTTCCGCGCACAGCTTCGCGTACGCCGTACGGATGTCGGCATCCAGGTCCGGCTGCAGCGGCGCGTCGGTCACCCAGCCGCGGATCTCCCTGCCGGCGGCGGTCAGCGCGGGCACGTCCTCCACGTCCAGCGGGGCCAAGCGGTCGAAGATGCGCTGGTGCAGGTCGTTGTGGGCGATGAAGGCCTTGAACGCCTCGGCGGTGGTGGCGAAACCACCGGGCACCGACACACCCAGGCCGGCGAGATTGCCGATCATCTCGCCGAGCGAGGAATTCTTGCCGCCGACGCGGGCCAGGTCGGCCAGGCGCAGCTCGTGCAACCACAGGATGTTCTGGTTCAAGTGCGAGGCTCCGTGGAGCCACCGCCCGGCCGGGCGATGGCCGCCGTCCCGAGATATGTGGAACCGTTATGATGCGCCCCGGCATCGCGGCATATCAATCTTGAAAACGCCGCCGTTTTGGTGTGCGAATCCAGCGTGCGAACCGGAAAACGATTCCATGACCCACATCCGCCCGGTGTTCTACGTCTCCGATGGTACCGGTATCACCGCCGAGACCATCGGCCACAGCCTGCTCACCCAGTTCAGCGGCTTCCAGTTCCTGACCGACCGCCTGGCCTTCGTCGACGACGCGGACAAGGCGCGGGAAGCCAGCGAGCGCATCCGCGCCGCCGGGCTGGCGCACGGAGTGCGGCCGATCGTGGTGAACTCCTGCGTCGACGCGCAGCTGAGCATGCTCCTGGCCGAGAGCGGCGCGCTGATGCTGGACGTGTTCGCGCCCTTCATCGAACCGCTGGAGCGCGAGCTGGAACAGCCGCGGCAGGCGCGGGTGGGCCATGCGCACGGCATGGTCGACTTCGAGACCTACCATCGCCGCATCAACGCGATGAACTACGCGCTCACCCACGACGACGGCATCGCCTTCAACTACGAGGAGGCCGACGTGATCCTGGTCGGCGTGTCGCGCGCGGGCAAGACCCCGACCTGCGTCTACCTGGCGCTGCACTACGGAATCAAGGCGGCCAACTATCCGCTGACCGACGAGGACCTGGAGAACGACCGCCTGCCGCCGCGGCTGAAGGCCTGGCGGCGCAAGCTGTTCGGGCTGACCATCGATCCGGAACGGTTGCAGCAGATCCGCCAGGAGCGGCGCCCGGATTCCCGCTACGCGAAGCTGGAGACCTGCCGCCGCGAGGTGCAGGCGGCCGAGGCGATGTTCCGGATGGAGCGGGTTCCGACGCTGAGCACGACCCATACCTCGATCGAGGAGATCTCGGGCAAGGTCCTGTCGACGCTGGGGCTGCAACGCGAGATGTTCTGAACCGCCCGCGGCGCGGCCGGCAGGGGTTCCCCCAAGGTAGGCCGGCGCGGCGCGGCGGTCAATCCTGCCGCGTTCGCGCGGCAGCGTGTAGCATCGTTCGCATGCAGCAGGTCACTCCCATCGGCACGCGCATCCCACGGCTGACCCGCTTCGGCTGGCTGATGGGGCTGTACGCGGAAAACCATGCACGCATGCAGCGGCTGTTCGCGCCGGCGCGGCTGGGCCGGGGCAGCCACGTGTCCAGCGTCGGCGATGGCCTGGACGTGCGCCTGGACGTGCTCGAACGCCATCCGTACACGCTGGAACTGCGTCTGACCTACGACCTGCGCGATCCGCTCACCGGCGAGCCGGACCCGTCGGCCTACGTACGCCTGTACACCGATGCGCGCCAGGCCGAGACCACGCACTGCTATGTCGGCCGCCGCTGGCAGGACGTGATGGGCCTGTATCCGCCGGCGGCCGAACTGGTCGGCCACCGCCTGCGCATGAACACCTTCCTCGGCAAGTGGCTTGAATACCTGGCCGAGCGCGGCCATGGCGTGGCCACGCTGGTGCCCGCCAGCGCACGCATCGCCGGGCCGGCGATGCCGCTGGGCGAAGCGGCGCGGCAGTAGCCGCGGGGGCGGGCGCGATGCCGTCCCTGCCGTTGTCGGTACTCGACCTGGCTCCGGTCTGCGAGGGCGGCGACGTCGCCACCGCGCTGGGCAACAGCCTGGACCTGGCCCGCCACGTCGAGGCGCTGGGCTACCGCCGCTTCTGGCTGGCCGAACACCACAACATGACCGGGATCGCGTCGGCGGCCACCGCGGTCCTGATCGCGCACATCGCCGCCGGCACGCGCACGATCCGGGTCGGGGCGGGCGGGATCATGCTGCCCAACCATTCGCCGCTGCAGGTGGCAGAGCAGTTCGGCACCCTGGCCGCACTGCACCCGGGCCGGATCGACCTGGGCGTGGGCCGTGCGCCGGGCACCGACCAGGCCACCGCGCGGGCGCTGCGCCGCTATTTCGAAGGGGCGGACCGCTTCCCGCAGGACGTGCAGGAGCTGCTGGGGTATTTCGAACCGGCACAACCGGACCAGGCGGTGCGGGCGGTGCCGGGGGCGGGACTGGAGGTGCCGGTGTGGATCCTGGGCTCCAGCCTGTTCGGCGCGCAGCTGGCCGCCGCGCTGGGCCTGCCGTTCGCTTTCGCCTCGCATTTCGCCCCGGATGCCCTGGACCAGGCCCTGCTGCTGTACCACCGCGATTTCCGGCCCTCGCCGCGGCTGCGCCAGCCGTACGCGATGCTGGCGGTGAACGTGGTCGCCGCGGCCAGCGACGCCGAGGCGCGGCGCCTGTTCACCACCACCCAGCAGGCCTTCGTGAACCTGCGCCGCGGCCGCCCCGGGCTGATCCCGGCCCCGATCGACGACATCGAGGCCTACTGGACCCCGGAGGAGAAGGCCGGCGTGGAGCGGGCGCTGGCCTGCAGCGTGGTCGGTGGCCCGGAGACGGTGGCCTCGGGACTGGCGGAATTCGCGGCCCGGCACCGTCCGGACGAATTGATGGTGGTGGCCAATATCCATGACCATTCCGCGCGCCTGGAGTCCTACCGGATCGCGGCCCGGGCCTGGGGACAGGTTGCTCCTGAATAGGGAGGGCTCCCGGGCTCGCTATTCAGGGAAAATCCGGGTATGGTGCGCGCACTGTGTTTGCATGGGTCACCGTGAATCGTGGCCTGATGCAGTCGATCTGACGATCCGCTACATCGTTCCGCTTTGCCTAACACCTGCAACCCACAGTACCGACCCGGGTGTTCCGTGGCCGGTTTTCCATTCAAGTTGAGGAGTTAGCAAATCATGTCCGATCGTCAGACCGGTACCGTCAAGTGGTTCAACGACGCCAAGGGCTTCGGCTTCATCACCCCGGAGAGCGGCGCCGACCTGTTCGTGCACTTCCGTTCGATCCAGGGTTCGGGCTTCAAGTCGCTGCAGGAAGGCCAGAAGGTCTCCTTCATCGTCGTGCAGGGCCAGAAGGGCCTGCAGGCCGACCAGGTGCAGGCGCTGTAATCGCGCCGGTCCGCCGCAAGGCGGGTCACCACGAAACGCCGGGGGCGCGAGCCTCCGGCGTTTTGCTTTTCCGGGCACGGAATGTCCGGCCGGCAAATGCGAGGATGGCTACGTTCCCCCTGGAGCCGCATACCGCCATGATCACCGTCCACCACCTGGAGAACTCGCGCTCGCAGCGCGTGCTGTGGCTGCTGGAGGAGCTGGCGCTGCCGTACCAGCTGGTGCGCTACGCACGCGATCCGAAGACCCTGCTGGCGCCGCCGGCGCTGCGCGCCGTCCATCCGCTGGGCAAGTCGCCGGTGGTGGTCGACGATGGCCACACCCTGGCCGAGTCCGGGGCGATCCTCGAGTACCTGGTGGAGCGCTACGACACCGCCCACGCGTTCTCGCCCACGCCATTGCCGGTGGATTCGCCCGAGCGGCTGCAGTACCGCTACTGGATGCACTACGCCGAAGGCTCGGCGATGCCGCCGTTGCTGCTGAGCCTGGTGCTGGCGCGGATCGGCAACGCGAAGATGCCGTTCTTCGCCCGGCCGGTCGCGCGCAGCATCGTCGACCGGGCCATGGGCGGGTTCGTCGGGCCGCAGCTGAAGCTGCACCTGGACTGGATGGAGCAATCGCTGGGCCGGACCGATGGGTGGTTCGGCGGCGAACGCTTCACCGCGGCCGACATCCAGATGAGTTTCCCGGTCGAAGCGGCGGCCGTGCGCGGCGGGCTGGACCGGCATCCGAACCTGGCCGGTTTCCTGCAGCGCATCCACGCACGACCGGCCTACCAGCGGGCGCTGGCGCAGGGCGGGCCGTTCGCGCTGACGGCCGGCTGACGGCCGTCCGGCGCCATTTTTGTAGGAGCCGGTCTTGCCGGCGACAGGCCGCCTCGGCACGGGCGACTCCCTCGTGATTCCGATGCCCTGGTCGCCGGCAAGGCAGGCTCCTACGGAAAGCGCGGCGGCGCCCCCATCTGTCCGGCATGCACATCGAATTCGACAACGCTTTCCTGCGCGAACTGCCCGGTGACCCGGAGACCGGCCCGCGCGTGCGCGACGTGCGCGGCGCGGCCTGGTCGCGGGTCGATCCGGCGCCGGTGCCCGATCCGCGGCTGCTGGCGTGGTCGCCGGAGGCCGCTGCGCTGGTTGGCCTGGCGGCTGACGATGCCGGGTTCGCCCAGGTGTTCGCCGGCAACGCGCTGCTGCCGGGCATGCAGCCGTGGGCGGCGAACTACGGCGGCCACCAGTTCGGCAGCTGGGCCGGGCAACTGGGCGACGGCCGCGCGATCTCGCTGGGCGAGGTGCCGGGCGTGCAGGGCGGGCGCTGGGAGCTGCAGCTGAAGGGAGCGGGGAAGACGCCGTACTCGCGCTTCGCCGATGGCCGCGCGGTGCTGCGTTCCTCGATCCGCGAATTCCTGTGCAGCGAGGCGATGCACCATCTGGGCATACCGACCACGCGGGCGCTGTCGCTGGTCGGCACCGGCGAAGCGGTGGTGCGCGACATGTTCTACGACGGCCATCCCCGTGCGGAGCCGGGCGCGGTGGTCTGCCGGATGGCGCCCAGTTTCCTGCGTTTCGGCAGCTGGGAACTCCCTGCTTCGCGTGGCGATACCTCGCTGCTGCGGCGGCTGGCCGACCACGTGCAGCGCCACCATTTCCCGGAACTGGCCGGGCAGGGCGCGGCCGGCGACGCGGAATGGTTCGCGCAGGTGTGCGAGCGCACCGCGCGCCTGGCCGCGGAGTGGATGCGCGTGGGCTTCGTGCATGGCGTGCTCAACACCGACAACATGTCGATCCTCGGCCTGACCCTGGACTACGGCCCGTACGGCTGGATCGAGGACTACGACCCGGACTGGACCCCGAACACCACCGACGCGCAGGGCGGGCGCTACCGCTTCGGCTGGCAGCCGCGGATCGCGTACTGGAATCTCACCCGCCTGGCGCAGGCGCTGGCGCCGCTGTTCTCGACGGCGGCGCCGCTGGAGGCGGGGCTGGAGCGCTTCGGCGCCGTCTGGGCCGCTGCCGAACGGGAGATGGCCGCGCGCAAGCTGGGGCTGGCCGTCTGTGGCGACGACGATCTGCGCCTGTTCGCCGACCTGCAGGAACTGCTGCGGGCCGGGCAGGTCGACATGACCCTGTTCTTCCGCGGCCTGATCGCGCTGGACCTCGAGGCGCCGCGGCCGGACGTGGTGGAAGAGGCGTTCTACGACGTCGCCGCACGCGCCGCCATCGACGCGCCGCTGCGCGACTGGCTGGCGCGCTACGCCGCCCGGCTGGCCGACGATCCGCTGGATCCGGCGCAACGCCTGGAAACCATGCGCCTGGCCAACCCGCGCTACGTGCTGCGCAACTGGCTGGCTCAGGAGGCGATCGACCGCGCCGAACAGGGCGACATGGCGGGCATCGCGGAACTCCTCGAAGTGATGCGGCGCCCGTACGAGGAGCAGCCGGGCCGCGGGCACTACGCCGGCCGGCGTCCGGAATGGGCGCGGCACCGCGCCGGCTGTTCGATGCTCTCGTGCAGTTCCTGAGCAGGTGCAGCCACAGGGGGCTGCTGATGACGGTGCGGACCTGGCGAACGCTGCGCTAGGATCGCGGCAGTACCGGCCTGGAGGGTTGCGATGGACGCTCCGACGACGAAGACACCGGCCTGGGCCGCGCTGATCCGCGACGTCCCGGATTTCCCGTCGCCGGGCATCGTGTTCAAGGACATCGCGCCGCTGCTGGCCGATGCGTCCGCGTTCGCGGCGATGCTCGCCGCGCTGGCCGCGCCCTGGCGCGGGACCGGCATCGCGGCGGTGGCCGGCATCGAATCGCGCGGCTTCATCCTCGGTGCGGCGCTGGCGCACGAACTCGACGCCGGCTTCGTGCCGCTGCGCAAGCCGGGCAAGCTGCCGGGTCCGGTGCTCGAGGAAGCCTATGCGCTGGAATACGGCAGCGACCGCCTGCAGGTGCAGGCCGACGCGCTTGACCCCGGTTCGCGGGTGCTGCTGGTCGACGACGTGCTCGCCACCGGCGGCACCCTGGCGGCCGGGGCGCGGCTGCTGCAGCGGCAGGGCGCGATGCTCGCCGGTGCGGCGGTGCTGATGGAACTGCGGGCGCTGCGAGGCCGCGATCGCTGGTCGGCCAGCGTTCCCCTGCATGCCCTGCTGATCGCTTGATGTAGGAGCCGGTCTTGCCGGCGACGCGACGCCGTCGGCACGGGCGACGTCCTTTCGGCGCCGAGGCTCGCGCGTCGCCCGCAAGACGGGCTCCTGCAGAATGCGTTCGATCGTTCGCGCGGCATGCCCACGACCCGGGTGTCCCATGCACCCCATGGCACGCTTCAGAGGCGCCGCACCCGGAAGCGGCGGCCCTTGATCTTGCCCGCCTCCAGCCGTGCCAGCGCCTTGCCGGCCTGCGCATCGGCGATGGCCACGTAGGAACGGGTGGCGTGGATCGCGATCTTCCCGATCGCCGCCGCCGGCAGCCCCGCTTCGCCGGTCAGCGCGCCGAGGATGTCGCCGGGGCGCAGCTTGTCGGTCTTGCCGCCGTCGATGCGCAGCGTCGTCATCGGCGCCTGCGCCGGCTGCGCGGGGCGGCCGGTGGCCAGCGGCGAGGATTCGCGCGGCGGTGGCGCGTCCTGCGCGGCGGCGATCATTTCCGCCCGCGCGTTCTCGCGTGGCGCCACCAGGCTCAGCGCCAGGCCCTTGCGTCCGGCGCGGCCGGTGCGGCCGATGCGGTGGCGGTAGGCGTCCACGTCGGTGGGCAGTTCGTAGTTGACGACCGCGGCCAGGTCCTCCACGTCGAGGCCGCGCGCGGCCACGTCGCTGGCCACCAGCACGTTGCAGCTGCGGTTTGTGAGCTGCAGCAGCACCTCGTCGCGGTCGCGCTGCTCCATGTCGCCGTGGAGGGCCAGCGCCGAGAAGCCGAACTGGCGCAGCGAGCCGGCGACCTCGTCCACGTCCTTGCGCGTGTTGCAGAACACCACCGCCGACTCGGGCCGATAGCGCAGCAGCAGGCCGGCCACGGCCTTCTGCCGGTAGGCCGGATCGACCTCGAAGAAGCGCTGTTCGATCGCCGGCGCGCTGTCGATGCCCTCGTGCGCCACTTCGACCGGCTCGCGCAGCAACTGGCGGGCCAGCTCGCGGATTTCCCCGGGAAAGGTGGCCGAGAACAGCAGCGTCTGCCGGTGCCTGTCGCAGCGCCCGGCGATCTCGCGCACGGCTTCCTCGAAGCCCATGTCGAGCATGCGATCGCCCTCGTCCAGCACCAGCGTGCGCACGCCGCCCAGGTGCAGGACGCGCTTGCGCGCCAGTTCCTGCACGCGACCAGGCGTGCCCACGACCACCTGCGGGTCGTGCGCCTGCAGCGAGGCGATCTGCGGTTCCAGCGCGGTGCCGCCGGTGAGGATGCTCAGCTTGAGGTTGGGGATGCCGGTGGCCAGCCTGCGCAGCTGGCGGCCGACCTGGTCGGCCAGCTCGCGGGTCGGGCACAGCACCAGCGCCTGCGCGCGCGACAGCGCCGGATCCAGCCGCTGCAGCAGGCCCAGGCCGAAGGCGGCGGTCTTGCCGCTGCCGGTGGGTGCCTGCGCGATCAGGTCGCGCCCTTCCAGGATCGGCGGCAGCGAGGCGGCCTGGATCGGCGTGGCGGTGGTGTAGCCCAGCGCATCCAGGCCAGGGCGCAGGGCGGGGGACAGCGGCAGCGCGGCGAAATCGGTCATGCGCCATTGTCGCAGGTGGGGCCGGCCGTGGCGGAGCGGGCGTGTACCTGCCCATGGCAGCGGCGGCCCGCGGCGGGCGTGGGCGGTGTCCACCGGGGCGGCCGATCCGGATCCGCCGAAGTCCGGAGCGGGCTTGAATCCTGCACCGACGGCCTCCATACCGGTGACGTCGAGAAAGGTGGGCCGGCGTGGTGAGCCCCGGCCAGCTGTCAGGATCGGGATATCCGGACAGCCTCATTCCAGCCCATCGGGGCCGCGGACCACGACAGAGGGCGGACGTGCGCCGTTTTCCTGTCGGAGGTCGAAACAGTGCCATGCCGGAACCTGTCCGGCCGGCATTCCGATCGCTCCAGGTGCCAGGACGCGTCCTCTGCCGTGCCCGCGGCGTTGTCGATCCTGGAGCCTTCATGCAACACACGCCCGTTCTGATCGTCGGCGGCAGTCTTGTCGGACTGTCCGCCTCCCTGTTCCTGGCCATGCGTGGCGTGGACCACATCCTGCTGGAGAAACATGCCGGCAGCTCCCCGCATCCGCGTGCCATGGGGTTCACTGAGCGCACACTCGAGTTCTATCGCGCCGCCGGCATCGAAGACCGCATCCCGCAGACGCCGCCCGACACGCGGCTGCGCCGGGTGCGGGCCGACAGCCTGGCCGGCCACTGGAGCGATGCGCTTCCCTGGACACCCGGGGCCGATGAGACGCCACCCGGCCATTTTTCGCCCTGTACCGGCGCGGCCATTCCCCAGGACCGGTTGGAGCCCATCCTGCGCGAGGCGGCATCCGGGTGCGGTGCCGACCTGCGCTACCGCCACCGGCTGCTGGACTGGCACGAGGTGGACGACGGGATCGTCGCCCACGTCGCCGACCTGGACACCGGCTCGCAGTATCGGCTGCATGCGCGCTACCTGATCGCCTGCGACGGCGCCGACAGCCCGATACGGGAGCGGCTGGGGGTCGTCCGCGAAGGTGTCGGCCATCTGCGCAACGTGCGCAGTGTGCTGTTCCGCTGCGAGGCGGCCGACGCCTATCTCGCCCGCGGTGTCCAGCAGTTCCAGATCGAGCAGCCGGGGCTGCGCGGGTTCCTGACGACCTATGGCGATGCGCGCTGGGCGCTCATGTTCGACGACGACAGCGAGCGGACTTCCAGCGAGCTGGAAGGGATGGTCCGCCAGGCGCTCGGCGCCGACCTGCCGTTCGAGCTGGTCACGACCGGGAGATGGGAGATGGCGGGACGCATCGCGCGCGACTATCGCGCAGGGCGAGTCTTCCTGGCAGGCGATGGGGCGCACCAGTTGCCACCGACGCGCGGCGGATTCGGTGCCAATACCGGCATCGACGACGTCTACAACCTGGCCTGGAAGCTGCAGCTGGTCCTGGCCGGCATCGCCGGCTCCGCGCTGCTGGAAAGCTACAGCGCCGAACGCCAGCCGATCGGCTGGCTGCGCCACCAGCAGACGTTCGCCCGGCCCGACTATGCACGCTGGCTGGAAACGCCGCCGGAGGTGCCGCTGTACGGCAACGCGGCGATGGAACTGGGGCAGTTGCAGCGTTCGTCCGTCATCCTGGGTGCCGGACCGGAACTGCCTGCGGCGGCCGACCCCACGACCTGGGCCGGCCAGCCTGGAACGCGCGCGCCCCATGCCTGGGTGGAACGCCGTGGCACCCGTATCTCCACCCTCGACCTGTTCACCCGAAGCTTCGTACTGGTCAGCGCGCATGCGGACTGGTTGTCCGCCGGCCTCGATGCGGCGTCCCGGCTCGGATTGCCGATCGAAACGATCCGGGTGGGCGTGGACATCGTGTTCCAGCAGCCGGCGGACTTTCCCGCCGGTTTTGGCGTGGACGCGGAGGGCGCGGTCCTCGTACGGCCCGACGGCGTGATCGCCTGGCGCCAGCCATCATCGGGCGGGGAGGCGGATCGACGATCGCTGCTGGCCGGGGTATTGCGCAAGGCGGCTGCAATCCCGGCGCGGTGATCGCCCGCGGCCGTGCCCGTGGCGTCCGCCCGCGGCACGGCCGCCGGCTCCGGCGCGGCCGGCCGGGTGACGGGGCCGCTACAATGCGGCATGCCCCTGATCACCCTGCAGAACGTCGACTACAGCGTCGGCGGCCCCTTGTTGCTGGACCACGCCGACCTGTCGATCGAACCGGGGGAGCGCATCGCCCTGATCGGGCGCAATGGCGCCGGCAAGTCGACCCTGCTCAAGCTCATCGCCGGCGAACTGCAGCCGGACGACGGCCAGGTGCGGCTGCAGGCCGGCGTGCGCGTGGCGCGGCTGGAGCAGGAAGTGCCCGTCGGCACCGACGGCAGCGTGTTCGACGTGGTCGCCGCCGGCCTGGGCGACCTGGGTGCCTGGCTGGCCGAATTCCACCATCTCAGCCACGCCGACGTGTTCGACGCCGGGGCGCTGGCCCGGGTGCAGGCGAAGATCGACGCGGCCGACGGGTGGGCGCTGGACCGCCGTGTCGAGGAGGTGCTGGCCCGGCTGGAACTGGACGGCGAGGCGGTGTTCGCGCGCCTGTCCGGCGGCATGAAGCGGCGCGTGCTGCTGGCCCGGGCGCTGGTCTCGGCGCCGGACCTGCTGCTGCTGGATGAGCCGACCAACCACCTGGACATCGAGGCGATCGACTGGCTCGAGGCCTTCCTGAAGGAATGGAACGGCAGCGTGGTGTTCGTCACCCACGACCGCCGCTTCCTGCGTGCGCTGGCCACCCGCATCGTCGAGATCGACCGCGGCCAGGTCGGCAGCTGGCCCGGCGACTGGGACAACTACCAGCGCCGGCGCGAGGAGCGCCTGCATGCCGAGGCGCAGGAGAACGCGCGCTTCGACAAGCTGCTGGCGCAGGAGGAAGTGTGGATCCGGCAGGGCATCAAGGCCCGCCGCACCCGCGACGAAGGCCGCGTGCGCCGGCTCAAGGCCATGCGCACGGAACGGCAGCAGCGGCGCGAGCTGTCCGGCAACGTGCGCATGGAGGCCGCCCAGGGCGAGTCCTCCGGCAAGAAGGTGATCGAGGCGCGCGAAGTGTCATTCGCCTGGGGCGACAGGGTGCTGGTGCGCGACTTCTCCACCGTCGTGCTGCGCGGCGACCGCATCGGCCTGGTCGGCCCCAACGGCAGCGGCAAGACCACGCTGCTCAAGCTGCTGCTGGGCGAACTGCAGCCGCGGCAGGGCGAAGTCAGGCTGGGTACCAACCTGAAGGTCGCCTATTTCGACCAGTACCGCGCCGCGCTGCGCGAGGACTGGAACGCGGTGGAGAACGTGGCCGGCGGCCAGGATTTCATCGAACTCAACGGCAGCCGCAAGCACGTGCTGGCCTACCTGCAGGACTTCCTGTTCACCCCGGAGCGGGCGCGGGCACCGATCACCCGCCTGTCCGGTGGCGAGCGCAACCGCCTGCTGCTGGCACGGCTGTTCGCGCAGCCGTCCAACCTGCTGGTGATGGACGAGCCGACCAACGACCTGGACGTGGAGACGCTGGAACTGCTCGAGGACCTGCTGGCCGACTATGCCGGAACGCTGCTGCTGGTCAGCCACGATCGCGACTTCCTCGACAACGTGGTGACCTCGACCCTGGTGATGGAGGGCGAGGGCCGCGTCGGCGAATACGTGGGCGGTTACACCGACTGGCTGCGGCAGCGCCCGCAGCCCCAGGCGCTGGCCGCGTCCGCAGCCCGCACGCCGGCCATCGCATCCGCGCCTGCGGCGACGCCATCGCAACCTGTGCCTGCCGTCGCCAGCGCCAGGCGCAAGCTCAGCTACAAGGACACGCGGGAGCTGGAGCAGTTGCCGGCCCGGATCGATGTCCTGGAAAGCGAACTGGCGGCACTGGCGGCGGCGATGTCGGACGCCGGCTTCTACCAGCAGGATGCCGGCACGGTGGCCACGCATACCCGGCGCATGGCCGAGGCCCAGGACGAACTGGACGCGGCTTATGCCCGCTGGGCGGAACTGGACGGCTGAGTCCCGGATGCAAGTACACGCATCCGTCGTCCCGGCGCATGCCGGGACCGGCGCCTTTGATGTTGGCCGACGCGAGGAGCGCGCCAGTCCGCGAGTCACCGGGTCCCGGCATGCGCCGGCACGACAGGCCAGCCACGGTTCTCAGCCGTGACGGCTCTGGACGGTCGTAGCGCTCCCGCCTTCCACCGCCAAGAAGGCCCAGAACGGCACATCGTTGCCGGCCCACCACTGCGAAGCCTCCTGCAGCAGGCCGACCAGCGTTTCCAGCTCGTGCGGCCGCGACGCCTGCAGCTGCCCGGCCGCTTCGAACAGCAGCACGTAGCCCGGCGCCGGCATCCATTCCAGGTCGCGCAGCGCGTCCATCAGTGCGTCCCAGTTGTGGCCCCAGCCGGCGGGCAGGTCGAGCACGGTGCCGATGCGCAGCAGCAGCACCTGCTTGTCGCGGCAGCCGTCCAGTTCGATCCGCCGCACCAGCAGGCCGGCGTCGCGGCCGGCCGCGGCCAGCGCGGGCAGGTCCGCCGCGTCGACCTCGTACACGCCGGCCTGCGTGGCATCGTCCAGGCCGATGTCGAATCCCGATTCGCTCATCGACCTGCCTCCAGGACGGGCGGCTGGAAAGCGCGGAAGCTGTCGTAATGGTCGGCGGTGTAGTACCACTCGCGCGGTGGATCGCCGCCGGTGACGATGCGCCGTGCGCCGCGGTGCGACAGCCCCGGTGTGGGCACGGTGTATTCGCGGTACCAGCCATGTTCGCGCACCGGCAGGTGCCGCTCGCGGTTGCCGAAGACGCTGCCATCCTGGCGATGTGGGAAGGTGCCCCCGGCCTGGATCCGGCGGATCACCGGCCCGGCTTCCTCCGGAAGGAACCCGGGGAGCGCGTTGCCTGGCCGCGCATCGACCCGGGCGTCCTGTGACGTTGCCGGCGGCTGTATCGACGGTGCCCGCGCATCCGGCCGCAGCAGCCACGCCATCGCCGCCAGGGCGAGGACGACGGCCAGCAGGCGGACGGGGCGGACGGGGCGCATAGGTGCGATTCGTGGCGGAATCGACCGCAGTATGAGCGAGCGGGGCAGGGGTGTTTGAACGCTGGCGCAGCGCCCGTTTCACGCCGCGGAAACCGCACGCGGCGCACCCTGACGGCCCTTGCCCGCGGCACCGGGATGCAGCATCGCCCCGGTGCACCTTGGTCCGGCGCGCCGGCATCCCTACACTTGGCCTGCCGCGCCCGGAGCACCGGGCACGAATTCCGCACGCGTTCACCGCAAAGTTCACAAGGAGACCACCGTGGCCTATACCCTCCCCGAGTTGCCGTATGCCTACGATGCGCTGGAGCCGCACATCGATACGGAGACGATGAAGATCCACCACACCAAGCACCACCAGACCTACATCAACAACGTCAACGCCGCGCTGGAAGGCACCGAGTACGCCGACCTGCCGGTCGAGGAGCTGGTGGCCAGGCTGAAGACGCTGCCGGAGAACCTGCAGGGCCCGGTGCGCAACAACGGCGGCGGCCATGCCAACCACAGCCTGTTCTGGACGGTGATGTCGCCCAAGGGCGGCGGCGAGCCGAAGGGCGACGTGGCCAAGGCGATCGACAAGGACCTGGGCGGTTTCGACAAGTTCAAGGAAGCCTTCACCAAAGCCGCGCTGACCCGCTTCGGCAGCGGCTGGGCCTGGTTGAGCGTGACCCCGGACAGGAAGGTCGTGGTCGAGAGCAGCGCCAACCAGGACAGCCCGCTCAGCGACGGCAACACGCCGATCCTGGGCCTGGACGTGTGGGAACACGCCTACTACCTGAAGTACCAGAACCGCCGTCCCGACTACATCGGCGCGTTCTACAACGTGGTCGACTGGGACGAGGTCGAGCGCCGCTACCAGGCCGCGGCGAAGTAGCTCCCCGCGCCCCATCGATGTGCCGAACGACGCCCCGGTCCTGCCGGGGCGTTTTCTTTGCGGAAGGCCGTTGCCTTGCGTCGGACGTTGGTGCTCTGTAATGAGGCTGGAGCGAAAAGCCTTGACTCCAGACGGGGCCGCCGCACCTTGGCGTTCGGAGCGAACGCGCTGGCTTCGGACGGGGCCGCCATACCCCCGCATTGCCGCGGCTCCCGCCGAAGCCGACGCAACCTGATGCTTTTGCTCCTGCTCCTGCGGTTCGCGCGTATCCCTCCCCTCGGTTGGAAGAAGAACCACGAAAAAGGCCCCGGCATCGCTGCCGGGGCCTTTCGTCGGGATCGCGCCGGCCTCAGTGGGCGGTCGGCGCGTCGCCCGCGTCGCGCTGCTTCTCCAGCCATTCCTTCGACGGCTCGTCGAGCTTGTCGCCGAGCATGCGCCGGACCACGATGAAGAACACCGGGATCAACAGCAGGCCGAGGAAGGTGGCGAACAGCATGCCGCCGATCACGCCGGTGCCGATCGCGTGGCGGGCATTGGCGCCGGCGCCGGTGGACAGGGCCATCGGCACCACGCCCATGATGAACGCGAAGGAGGTCATCAGGATCGGGCGGAAACGCAGGCGTGCGGCCTCGATGGTCGCATCGCGCAGGGTCTTGCCGGCCAGGCGCTGCTCCACCGCGAACTCCACGATCAGGATCGCGTTCTTGGCCGCCAGGCCGATGATCGTGATCAGGCCGATCTTGAAGAAGATGTCGTTGGGCAGGCCACGGAGCAGGCTGAGCAGCACCGCGCCCAGCATGCCCAGCGGTACCACCAGCAGCACCGCCACCGGGATCGACCAGCTCTCGTAGAGCGCCGCCAGGCACAGGAACACGACCACGATCGACAGCACCAGCAGCAGGGTGGCGGCGTTGCCGGCCAGGATCTCCTGGTAGGACATGCCGCTCCAGTCGTAGCCGAAACCGGCCGGCAGGTCGTTCTGGACGATCTCCTCCATGATCGCCATCGCCTCGCCGGAACTGTGGCCCGGGGCGGGGGAGCCGACGATGTTGACCGCGGCATAACCCTGGTAACGGTTCAGCGACGGCGGGCTGGTGATCCAGTCGGCACCGACCACGGTGCTCAACGGGATCATCGTTCCCGTATTCGGACTGGGCGTGTAGAAGTTGGCCAGCGATTCGGCGCCGGTGCGGAACGGTGCGTCGGCGCGCAGGTTCACGCGCTTGATGCGGCCCTCGTAGAAGAAGTCGTTGGCGTACACCGGCGCCAGCATCAGGCTGATGGCGTTGTAGATGTCGCTCACCTCCAGGCCCATCGATTGCGCCTGCACCCGGTCCACGTGCAGCTGCAGCTGCGGGGAATCCTCCAGCCCGTTGGGACGCACGCCGACCAGCGCCGGGTTCTGCGCCGCCTGGCCCAGCAGCATGTTGCGCGCCTGGGTGAGCGCCTCCTGGCCCTGGCCGGTGCGGTCCTGCAGCCACATGTCGAAGCCGCCGAACTGGCCCAGGCCCTGCACGGTCGGCAGGTTGACCACGAAGATGGTGGCCTCCTTGATCCCGAACAGCGCACCGTTCGCCTGCTGGATGAATTCGGGCGCGGTGAGGGCGCGATCGCTCCAGGGCTTGAGCTTGATGAAGGCCATGCCCACGCTCTCGCCCTGGCCGACGAAGCTGAAGCCGGCCACCTGCAACATGCTCTCGTAGCCGTCCAGATGCTCGAGCCTGGCGCGCATGTCGTCGAAGACGCGCTGCGTGCGTTGCAGCGAAGCGCCCGGCGGCAGCTGCACGATGGCCATGGCATAACCCTGGTCCTCTTCGGGCAGGAAGCTGCCGGGCATGCGCGTGAACAGGAAGCCGCACAGGATCGCCAGCACCGCGAACAGGATCATCCAGCGCGGCGCGTGCCTGACCGCGCTGCCGATATGGCCGACGTAGGTGCGGCTGACCTTGTCGTAGTACTTGTTGAACAGGCGGAACACCACGTTGGAATTGGCGTGGTGGCTGGGCTTGAGGAAGGTCGCGCACAGGGCGGGGGTGAAGCCCAGCGCCAGGAACGCCGAGAACGCCATGGCGATGGCGATCGTCAACGCGAACTGCTTGTAGATCTCGCCGGCCGCGCCGCCCTGCAGCGCGCTGGGGATGAACACCGCGGCCAGGACCACCGTGATCGCGACCACCGCGCCGGTGATCTGTTCCATCGCCTTGAGGGTGGCCGCCCGCGGCGCCAGGCCTTCCTCGGTCATGATCCGCTCGACGTTCTCGATCACCACGATCGCGTCGTCGACGACGATGCCGATCGACAGCACCATCGCGAACAGGGTCAGCTGGTTGATCGTAAAACCAATTATCGACATGCCCAGGAACGTGCCCAGCAGCGCCACCGGGATGACCAGGGTCGGGATGATCGTCGCGCGGATGTTCTGCAGGAAGACGAGCATCACCAGGAACACCAGCACCACGGCCTCGAGCAGGGTCTTGACGACCTCCTCGATCGAGATCTTGACGAAGGTGGTGCTGTCGTAGGGCGACATCCAGGTCACGCCCTGCGGGAATGTGGACTGCAGCTCGTCCATCTTGGCGCGCACGGCATTGGCCACGTTCAGAGCGTTTGCGCCCGGCAGCAGCTGGATGGCGAAGGCGCCGATCGGCTTGCCGTTGTACTTGGTGTCGAAGCCGTAGGAGCCGGGGCCGAAGCTGACCCGGGCCACGTCGTGCAGGCGGACCGTGGTGCCGTCGCTGTCGGCGCGCAGGATGATGTTCTCGAACTGCTCGGGCGAGCTGAAGCGCCCTTCGGCCGAGACCGTGGCGGTGAAGGACTGGCCCTCCGGCGCCGGGTCCGAGCCGACCGAGCCGGCGGCGAACTGCACGTTCTGGGCGCGGATCGCCGCCAGCACCTGGGTGGCCGACAGGCCGAAGCCCTGCAGCTTCTCCGGGTTCAGCCAGATGTTCATCGCGTACTCGGCGCCGAACTGCTGGACACTGCCCACGCCGGGGATGCGCGAGATCTGGTCGATCACCCGCGAACCGTTGAGGTCGTTGAGCGCGTTGCGGTCCACCGCCGGATTGTCCGAGATCAGGCCGACCACCATCAGGAAGCCGGCGTTGGCCTTGGCCACGACCACGCCCTGCTGGGTCACCTCGGTGGGCAGGCGCGGGGTCGCCAGCGCGACCTTGTTCTGCACCTGCACCTGGGCGATGTCCGGGTCGGTGCCGGTCTGGAAGGTCAGGGTGATGCTGGCCCGGCCGGTGGCGCTGGAGGAGGAGCTGAAATAGAGCAGGTTGTCGATGCCGGTCAGCTGCTGCTCGATGACCTGGGTGACGGCGCGTTCGACCGTGGCCGCGCTGGCGCCGGGATAGCTGGCGCCGACGGTGACCTGCGGCGGGGCGATGTTGGGATAGGACTCCACGCCCAGGCCGAGGATCGAGATCACGCCCGAAAGCGAGATCAGGATCGCCACGACCCAGGCGAAGACCGGGTGGTTGATGAAGAACTTGGGCATGGGGGACTGTCCTTACTCGGCCTGCCCGGACTGGCCGGTCTTCTCGGAGTCTTCCACGGCGGCCTTCGCCGGTTGCGCCTGCGCGGCGCCGGCGGCGGGCGCCTGTCCGGCCGCGGCGGGCTGCCACGGCGTGGGTGTGGCGGGCGCGCCTTCCTTGACCTTCTGCACGCCCGACACGATCACCTTGTCGCCCGTGGCAATGCCGGAACTGACGATCCACTGGCCGTCCTGCGCGGCGCTGGTGGTCACGTTCTTGCGTTCCACGTTGCCGTCGGCGCCGATCACGCGCACGAAGGCACCGTTGGCATCGCGCAGCACCGCTTCCTGCGGGACCAGGAACACGTCGTGCAGTTCGCCCAGCTTCGCCTTCAGGGTCACGAAGGCGCCGGGAAACAGCTCCTCGTCCGGATTGGGTACCAGTGCACGCAGCGATACCGCGCCGGTGGCCGGGTCGACGGTGGTGTCGGAGAAATCCAGCGTGCCGGGCTGCCCGTGGACCCTGCCGCCGGGCAGGACCACCTGCACCGGCGTGTTGCCGGTGCCGCCGAGCGACACGTTGGCCGCCGCGCGCAGCTGGGACAGTTCGGTGGAACCGATAGAGAAGTTGGCGAACAACGGATCCATCTGGTCCACGGTGGTCAGCAGGGTGGCCTCGCCCTGGCCGACCAGCGCGCCTTCGGTGACCTGCTGCTTGCCGGCGCGCCCGGCGATCGGCGAGGTCACCTTGGCGTAGCCCAGGTCGATCTGCGCGTTGCGCACGCTGGCGCGCGCGGCTTCGACCGCGGCCCCCGCACTGCGCTCGGCGGCGATGGCGTTGTCCAGGTCGTTCTGGGAAATGAACTTCTGCGGCGCCAGGCGGCGGGCGCGCTCGGCCGTGGAACGGGCATTGGCGTAGGTCGCCTCGGCCTGGGCCAGCTGGCCCTGGGCCACGCCGAGCGAGGCCTGCAGCGGCGCGGGATCGATCTCGAACAGCACCTGGCCTTCGCGCACGTTGCTGCCTTCCTGGTAGACGCGCCGCTGCAGAACGCCGGCCACGCGCGCGCGCACGTCGGCGCTGCGGTACGGCGAGAGGCGGCCGACCAGGTCGCGGGTCAGCGGCACGGTCTGCTGTTTGGCTTCGATCACGCCCACTTCGGGCGCGGGCGGCGCGGAGGCTTCTTCCTTGCCGCCGCAGGCGGACAGGGCGAGCAGACCGCAGGCCAGGAGGAGTGGGTGGTGGAGGCGCATGGGAACTCCGGGGGAGGTTCAGGAACGGGAGACGGGAGGCGCGAAGGCGCGCAGGAAACTGTCGACCGCGAACTCGGCCCACTGTGCCTGCCGGGCGGTGGTATCGCGGTGAGGAACCAGGAAACGCTGCCGGTCGAAATCCAGGCCGACGATCATGCCCAGCAGCAGCTCGGCGGCGAAGTGCGGATCGTCATGCCGCAGCAGGCCGCGGCGCATGGCCTGCTGCAGCCAGGCGGCCAGCCGCTCCTGCAGGCCGGCGACCCAGACCGCGTACAGCGAACGGACTTCGTCGGGAAACCGGGACGCCTGGCTGGCGACCAGCCGGGCGGTGCCGATGGTGCCGGGCTCGGACAGGCGCGCCAGGTGGTCGCGGGCGAAGGCGACCAGGCGGGGACGCAGTGTGGCGGCATCGGGCACGCCCGCCAGCCGGGTGTCGTGGCGGCTGTCCTCGCTCAGCACCTGCAGCAGCAACGCCTGCTTGGAGCCATAGCGGGCGTACAGGGTCTGCTTGGAACAGCCGGCGTGCGCGGCGACCGCATCCATGCTGATCTGCACGCCCTGTTCGCGCACCAGCGTGCGCACCGCCTCGCGCACCTGCTGGTGGCGGGCGTCGTCGTACGGGCGCGAGGCGGGCGGGGCGGAGGCATCCATGCGGACTGGACTATACCGTCTAGTTCATTAATTTGGAAGCGGCCGGTTTTGCCGTTCTGCAGCAAGGTTGTCGCGATCGACGCGGCTACAATCCGCGCATTCACTTGACGCGGAGTTCCAGGCTCATGACATCCAGTCCCTCCGGCAGCAAACGGACCAGGAAAGCGGTCGCCGCGCAATCGCGCGCGAAGAAGGCCGGCATGGCGGCGGTTCCGGCGGCGGGCGGCGGCCGCTTCTCGCTCGAGGCGGTGTACGCGGCGGCGCGCAGGCAGGTGCCGGTCGCGCGCCAGGCCGAATTGCAGGAGTTCCTCGCCGAGTTCTACCGCCGCCTGGAGGAGGACGAATACCCGCAGCACCCGCCGCAGGCCTGGGCGGCGATCGGCCTGGACATGCTCGAGTTCGCGCGCCGGCGCAAGCCGGGCACGGCCAGCGTGCGTGTGTTCAATCCGAGCCTGAAGGACAACGGCTGGGAGTCGGCCTACACGGTGCTGCAGATCGTCAACGACGACATGCCGTTCCTGGTCGACTCGGTGAGCATGGCCCTGGCCGAAATGGGCGTGGGCGTGCATGTGCTGGGCCATCCGCTGGTGCGCATCGCCCGCGACGCGTCCGGCAGGCTGCAGTCGGTCGGGGAGGGCCGTCCCGAGTCGTTGATGCTGCTGGAGATCGACCGCCAGGCGCCATCGGCGATGCATGGCATCGAGCAGCGCGTCGCCGAAGTGCTGGCCGAGGTCCGCGGCGTGATCGCCGACTGGGGGCTGATGCGCGAACGCATGCAGGTGCTGGCCGACGACCTGGCCACCCGGCGCATGCCGGTGGACGACACCGGCCGGCGCGAGGCGCAGGAATTCCTGCGCTGGGCCGCCAACGACCATTTCATCCTGTTCGGCTACCGCGAATACAAGGTGGTCAAGCAGGGCGGCGAGGCGGTGCTGGCGCCGGTCGAGGGCACCGGCCTGGGCCTGATGCGCGGCAAGGACAAGTCGCCGCCGCGTCCGGTCCGCACGCTGGCCGCGCACGGGCTGAACCGGTCCGGCAGCAACGAAGCGCTGATCCTGACCAAGACCAATGCGCGCTCGCGGATCCATCGCAAGGGTTACATGGACTACATCGGCGTGCTGGAGTTCGATGCCGGCGGCGCGATCACCGGCGAGCAGCGCTTCCTGGGCCTGTACACCTCCAGCGCCTACAACCGCCGGCCGTGGGAAATCCCGCTGGTGCGCGAGCGCTACGAACACGTCATGCGCCGCAGCGGCCTGTCGCCGAGCAGCCACAGCGGCAAGGCCCTGCGCCATATCCTGGAGACGCTGCCGCGCGAGGAGCTGTTCCAGTCCAGCGAGGAGGAGCTGTACCGCACCGCCACCGGCGTGCTCGGCCTGCAGGAGCGCGTGCGCAGTCGCCTGTTCCTGCGCCGCGACCGCTACGGCCGCTTCTTCTCGGCGCTGGTCTACATCCCGCGCGAGCGCTTCAACACCGACGTGCGCCTGCGCATCGAGGCGCTGCTGAAGGAGGCGCTGGGCGGCGAGCAGGTCGATTCGAGCGTGGTCCTGGGCGAGTCCCCCTTGGCCCAGCTGCACCTGATCGTGCGTCCCCGCGGCGGCGCGGCCGCCGAGCTGGACACCGGCGAGCTGGAGCGGCGGCTGGCCCGCCTGCTGCGCAACTGGCGCGACGACCTGCGCGAGCTGCTGATCGCGCGGCATGGCGAAGCCGAGGGCCTGCGCCTGGCCAACGGCTACGGCCGCGCCCTGCCGGCCGGCTACATCGAGGACATCTCGCCGGAACTGGCCGCCAACGACGTCGAGCAGCTGGCCGCCCTGGCCGGCCCCGAGGACCTGCGCCTGAGCCTGCACACCGTCGCGCGCGAAGGCGGTTCCCACCTGCGCCTGAAGTTGTACCGCCAGCACGACGACATCCCGCTGTCGGACGTGCTGCCGCTGATGGAGAACATGGGCCTGAAGGTCATCTCCGAGCATCCTTACCGGCTGCAGGCCAGCCTGCCCAATGGCGGCAGCCAGCCGATCTACATCCAGGACTTCGAGGTTGAACGCGCCATCGGCGGTGGCGACGTGGCCGCGCTGGCGCCGGTGTTCGAACAGGCCTTCGCCGCGATCTGGTCCGGCCAGGCCGAAAACGACGGCCTCAACCGGCTGGTCCTAGCCGCCGGCCTGGAGTGGCGCCAGGTCGCGCTGCTGCGCGGCTACTGGAAGTACCTGCTGCAGACCGGCGTGCCTTTCTCGCAGAACTACGTCGAGGAGACGCTGGGCCGCTATCCGCTGCTGGCGCGGTTGCTGGTCGAGCTGTTCGAGGCGCGCTTCCATCCGGCGACGGGTCGCGAGTCGCGCGCGCAGGTCCTGGCCGGGCAACAGCGCCTGGTCGAACAGCTGCGGGGGCTGGCCGCCGGCGACGAGGCCGTCATCAAGTCGCTGCAGGAAGTGGTCGATGCCCGCGGCGGCGACCGCGACGCGCAGGTGCGCGCCACCCACGGTGCCTTGCTGAAATTGCTGGACCGGGTCTCCAGCCTGGACGACGACCGCATCCTGCGCGGCTTCATCGGCGCGATCGAAGCGACCCTGCGCACCAGTTATTTCCAGGCCGGCGCGGATGGCCGACCCGGCCACTGCATCAGTTTCAAGTTCGATTCGGCGCTGGTGCCCGACCTGCCAAGGCCGCGTCCGTACCGCGAGATCTTCGTCTACGGCCCGCGCGTGGAAGGCGTGCACCTGCGTTTCGGCCCGGTGGCCCGCGGCGGCCTGCGCTGGTCGGACCGGCGCGAGGATTTCCGCACCGAGGTGCTGGGCCTGGTCAAGGCGCAGATGGTCAAGAACACGGTGATCGTCCCGGTCGGCGCCAAGGGCGGCTTCTTCGTCAAGCAGCCGCCGGCCTCCGGCGACCGCGACGCGGTGCTGGCCGAAGGCATCGCCTGCTACACGCTGTTCATCCAGGGCCTGCTGGACATCACCGACAACATCGTCGGCGGGAAGATCGTGCCGCCGCGCGACGTGGTCCGCCACGACCAGGACGATCCGTACCTGGTGGTGGCGGCCGACAAGGGCACGGCCACGTTCTCGGACGTCGCCAACGGCCTGGCCACCGCCCACGGCTTCTGGCTGGGCGACGCGTTCGCCTCCGGCGGTTCGGTCGGCTACGACCACAAGGGCATGGGCATCACCGCCCGCGGAGCCTGGGAATCGGTCAAGCGCCATTTCCGTGCCCTGGGCCGCGACTGCCAGAGCGAGGACTTCACCTGCGTGGGCATCGGCGACATGTCCGGCGACGTGTTCGGCAACGGCATGCTGCTGTCGAAGCACATCCGCCTGGTCGCGGCGTTCGACCACCGCCACATCTTCCTCGACCCGGACCCGGACGCGGCGCGCTCCTTCGCCGAGCGCGAGCGCATGTTCGGGCTGCCGCGTTCCAGCTGGGCCGACTACGACGCCAGGCTGATCAGCAAGGGCGGCGGCATCCACCCGCGCAGCGCCAAGTCGATCGAGATCACCCCGCAGGTCCGCGCCGTGCTGGGCCTGGAGGACGGGGTGAAGTCGCTGTCGCCCAACGAACTGATGTCGGCGATCCTGCAGGCGCCGGTCGACCTGCTGTGGAACGGCGGCATCGGCACCTACGTCAAGGCCTCCAGCGAACAGAACGCCGACGTCGGTGACCGCGCCAACAACGCCCTGCGCGTGAACGGTGGCCAGCTGCGCTGCCGGATCGTGGGCGAGGGCGGCAACCTGGGCCTGACCCAGCTGGGCCGGATCGAGGCCGCGCAGCAGGCCGGCGTCCTGCTCAACACCGACTTCATCGACAACTCCGCCGGCGTGGACACCTCCGACCATGAGGTGAACATCAAGATCCTGCTCGACGACGTGGTCCGGGCCAAGCGGCTGACCGTGGCCGCGCGCAACAGGCTGCTGGCCTCGATGACCGACGAGGTCGCGCGGCTGGTGCTGCTGGACAACACCCGCCAGAACCAGGCGATCAGCCTGATGGAGCGGATGAGCGTCAAGCGGCTGGGTTCCAAGCAGCACTTCATCCGCACCCTGGAGAAGCAGGGCCTGCTCGACCGCCAGATCGAATTCCTGCCGTCCGACGCCGAGCTGTCGGCGCGCAAGGCGCGCGGGCAGGGCATGACCCGGCCGGAGCTGGCGGTGCTGCTGTCCTACTCCAAGCTGGTCGCGTTCCAGCAGCTGCTCGATTCGGACATCCCCGAAGACCCGTACCTGTCCAAGGAGCTGCAGCGCTACTTCCCGGTGCCGCTGCAGAAGAAGTACGCGGACGCGATGGAGCGGCACCGGCTGAAGCGCGAGATCATCGCCACCGCGGTGACCAACGCCACCATCAACCGGATGGGCGCCACCTTCCTGCTGCGCATGCAGGAGGACACCGGCCGCAGCCCGGCCGAGGTGGCCAAGGCCTACACCATCAGCCGCGAGACGCTGGACGCGCGGATGCTGTGGGCGCAGATCGACACGCTCGACGGCAAGCTGCCGGAGGCGGCGCAGATCGACGCCCTGCAGGTGATCTGGAGCCTGCAGCGCTCGTTCGTGCGCTGGCTGCTCAACCGGCCCGGGCCGATGCCCAGCATCACCGAGGCGGTGGAGCGCTACCGCGACCCGTTCAACGACATCCGCGAAGCCTCCGGCGTGCTGCCCGATTCCCAGCGCCCGGTGTACGAGGCGGCGCTGCGCGAGTGGCGCGACAAGGGCATGCCGCCGAAGCTGGCCCAGCAGCTGTCCGAGCTGCCGTACCTGGAGCCGGCGTTCGACATCATCGAACTGGCGCGCGCGCGCAAGCTCAAGCCGGTCGACGTCTCGCGCGTGCATTTCCGCCTGGGCGATGCACTCGGCCTGCCGTGGCTGTTCGAGCAGATCGACGCGCTGGCCGTGGACGGGCGCTGGCACGCGGTCGCCCGCGGGGTGATGCGCGACGAACTGGCCGCGCACCATCGCGTGCTGGCCGGCCAGGCGATGTCGCAGCCGGGCAACGATGCCGACGCCAAGGTGCGGCACTGGCTGCAACGCGACGACCCGACACTGCGTTTGACCCTGGGCATGCTGTCGGATCTGTCGGCGCAGAAGACGCTGGACTATCCCACGCTGTCGGTGGCGGTGCAGAAACTGGGCCAGCTGGCCGCGCGCGGCTGACGCGGCGCACGCCGATGCCGGCCTGCGCCGGCATCGGCCTTCGTGGAGCGGGGCTTGCCCCGCCGCCCTGGCGTGTCGTCCGAAGAGCAGGGGGGGCGAGCCTCCTCGCGGGTCCGCATGCCGCGATGGCCCGGCACGGGTATCCTCGCGGACTGGACGCATGCCGTCCGCACGGAGAATCCGATGAGCGCCAGTCCCCGCATCGCCTTCCTCGCCAGCACCGCACCCAACGCCCAACAGGCGCTGGAATCGATGACCGTGCGCCACGGCCGGCACGCGCCGGAAGATGCCGATGTGATCTGCGCGCTCGGTGGCGACGGCTTCATGCTGCAGACGCTGCACCGCCATGGCGGGCTGGGCAAGCCGGTCTATGGCATGAAGCTGGGCACCGTCGGTTTCCTGATGAACCATTTCCACGGAGACGACCTGCTCGAGCGCATCGCCGCGGCCGAACCGGCCAAGCTGCGCCCGCTGGAGATGCTGGCCCAGACCGAGTCGGGAACCAGTACCGGCTCGCTGGCCTACAACGAGGTTTCGCTGCTGCGGCAGACGCGCCAGGCCGCGCACATCCGCATCGACCTGAACGGACAGACCCGCCTGGACGAACTGATCTGCGACGGCGTGATGGTGGCCACGCCGGCGGGCAGCACCGCCTACAACTTCTCGGCGCACGGACCGATCCTGCCGCTGGGTTCGCACACCATCGCGCTCACGCCCATCGCCGCGTTCCGTCCGCGGCGCTGGCGCGGCGCGATCCTCAAGGCCGACACCGAAATCCGCTTCCAGGTGCTGGATCCCTACAAGCGTCCGGTCAGCGTCACCGCCGACTCTCACGAGACGCGCGACGTGGTCGAAGTGGTGATCCGCGAATCGGCCGACCGCACCGTGACGCTGCTGTTCGATCCGGAGCACAACCTCGAGGAACGTATCCTCGCCGAGCAATTCGTGGTATGAGATGGACGGACGGATCCCGCCCTGCGCGATCCGTCTGGCCGGGTGAAGTGGGTATGCCTTCCCGGCCATCCAAAACCTGGGGAATCAGCTACAACTGAAGGGGAGGGGTCCCGTGAAGTTGCGGTATCTGATGCTGCTTTGCGCCTTGCCGGTGCAGGCGGCCGCTGCATGCATGTTCACGAGCAACATGGCACCGTTCCAGGCCGACACGTCGGTACTGGTGGACAACTCGCGCATTCCCGCGCCGGAGATCGAGGCATCGAGCCTGGTCCGCGGCACCGGCGGCGGCGCGACCTGCGATGCACTGGGCTTCATGTCGGTGCAGCTCAGATGGCCGCGCGGCAGCGACTACTCGCTCGACGAGATCGGCTTCGAATACCGGGTGGTCGGCGGCGAGCCGCCGGAGGGACTCATCCCGGGCACGGTCGTGGCCTCGCCGGTGACCGGGCGCAAGGCCGAACACCAGTTCACCTGGCAGGACCTGTCGCCGGACCAGCAACGGCCGTTGCACCTGCTGCTGGAGGTGCGCGCGGTCACCCGCGACCACCAGCGCGGCCTGCCGGCACGCATCCAGCTGGACACCGCGCCCGGCAGCTGACCTGCGCCGGACGCGTGCGCGTGCAGGCCACGCATGCACGATAATGGCGCCATGGCCCGACCGGACGACAACAGCCCCCGCCTGCTCACCGTCGCGGTGACCTCGCGGGCGCTGTTCGACCTGGAGGAAAGCCACGCGCTGTACGAGCGCGAGGGCGTGCAGGCCTACGCCGACTACCAGCGCCAGCTCGAGGACCAGGCCCTCGATCCCGGCGTGGCCTATCCGGTGGTACGCAAGCTGCTGGCGCTGAACCGGCGCCTGCCGCCGGGCGCGCCGCAGGTCGAGGTGATCCTGCTGTCGCGCAATTCGGCCGACACCGGCCTGCGCATCTTCAATTCGATCCAGCACTACGGGCTGGGCATCGTCCGCGCGGTATTCACCGCCGGCGAACCGACCTGGCCCTACGTGGCGCCGTTCGGCACCGACCTGTTCCTGTCGGCCAATCCCGAATCGGTGCGGCGCTCGCTGCAGCACGGCGTGGCCGCGGCGACCATCCTGCCGGCGCGCGCGGCCGATGCGGCACGCGACCAGCTGCGGATCGCCTTCGACGGCGACGCGGTGATCTTCGGCGACGAGAGCGAGCGCATCTCGCGCGAGCAGGGCGTGGAGGCGTTCGGCCTTCACGAGCACCGGCGCGCGCGCGAACCGCTGTCCGGCGGGCCGTTCCGCAGCTTCCTGTCGGCGCTGCACGAGATGCAGGCGCTGTTTCCGCCCGGCGAGGACGCGCCGATCCGCACCGCGCTGGTCACCGCGCGTTCGGCACCGGCGCACGAGCGGGTGATCCGCACCCTGCGCGAGTGGGGCGTGCGCCTGGACGAGGCGCTGTTCCTGGGTGGACGGGCCAAAGGGCCGTTCCTGGCCGCATTCGGTGCGGACATCTTCTTCGACGATTCGGCGCAGAACATCGACAGCGCCCGCCAGCACGTGGCCGCCGGGCATGTGCCGCATGGCGTGGCCAATCCGGATTGAACCGGATCCGGACCGGTGCTGGACCGATGAAGCAGGCACGATGAACCAGGAGGATGCCGCGATGACGACAACACTGCGTTGCCGGTGCGGGCAGGTGCGGGGCGAAGTCGAGCTGGATCGCGCCTACGGACGCGCGAGCTGCTATTGCCGGGACTGCCAGGCCTTCGCGCGCTTCCTCGGCCAGTCCGGGATCCTGGACGCGGGCGGCGGTACCGACATCGTGCCGATGGCGCCGGACGCGGTGCGCTTCACCGCGGGATTCGAACACGTCGCCTGCATGTCGATGGGCCCGAATGGGCTGCTGCGCTGGTACGCGTCCTGTTGTCGCACGCCGCTCGCCAACCTTCCGCGCGACCCGAAGGTGTTCTATGCCGGGCTGGTGACCGCGTGCCTGGACATGCCGGCGGTGGACGCCGCGCTCGGCCCGCGCGGCCGGGTCGTGGTGAACACCGGCTCGGCCACGGCACCGGTGGAACCGGCCCGGCTGCGCTTCCTGCTGGGCGGGGTGCGGATCTTCGCCCCGCTCATCGCCGCGCGCCTGCGCGGCCGGCGGATCGCCGCGCCCTTCTTCGACAAGGAGGGCCATCCCCTGCGCGCGCCTGAAGTGGTCTCCCGCGAACAGCGTGCCAGCCTGCAGCGGGGTCGCTGAGTCTTCGCTGCACCATGGCGGCCGGGGCAACCCACGGCCGAAGCCCCGCGCGGATTGCAGTGCCTCCGGATCGCCGGTGCCGCCGCGGCGACATCGACCGCCGTCGCTAATGTCCGGACCCGGACAGCCAGCGCGCCGCCGCCCGGCCGGCGCGCACGCCGCTGGCGAAGCAGGCGGTGAGCAGGTAGCCGCCGGTGGGCGCCTCCCAGTCGAGCATTTCGCCGGCGCAGAACACGCCGGGGCGGCGGGCGACCATCAGCTCCGCGTCCAGCGCCTCCAGCCGCACGCCGCCGCCACTGCTGATCGCCTCGGCGAGCGGCCGCGGCCGGCGCAGGCGCAGCGGCAGGCGCTTGAGCGTAGCGGCGACGCGCTCCATGTCGGTGAGCGCGTCGCCGTCGAGCGCCTCGCGCAGCAGCGCGGCCTTCACTCCGGTCACGCCGGCCTGCCGGCGCAGGTGCTCGCTGAGGCTGCGGCCGTTGCGCGGCCGGGCCAGGTCGCGGCGCAGGCGCTCCGGGTCGCGGCCCGGCACCAGGTCCAGCCACAGCGTGGCCGAACCGTCGCGGGCGATGGCCTCGCGCAGCGGCACCGAAAGCGCATAGACCAGGCTGCCCTCGATGCCGGTCGCGGTGGCCACGCATTCGCCCTGCAGCGCGTGTTCGACGCCCGCTTCGTCGCGCCAACAGGCGATCACGGGTTTGAGCGGCGCGCCAGCGTGATGCTGCGCGAAGTGCGCGCTCCAGCCGGTGTCGAAACCGCAGTTGGACGGCACCAGCGGGGCGACGTCGATGCCATGGGATTGCAGCGCCGGTACCCAGGCGCCGTCGGAACCCAGTTGCGGCCAGCTGCCGCCGCCCAGCGCCAGCACGGTCGCGCCGGCACGCAGGTGCCGTTCGCCATCGGGCGTATCGAAGCGCAGGGTCGTGCCGGTTTCATCCCAGCCCAGCCAGCGGTGCTGGACATGGAAGCGGACGCCCTGGTCCTTCAGCCGCCGCACCCAGCCGCGCAGCAGTGGCGCGGCCTTGCGGTCCAGCGGGAACACGCGGTCGGACGTGCCCACGTAGGTGTCCACGCCGAGCCCGCGCGCCCATCGGCGCAGGTTGTCGGGGCCGAAGTCGCGCAGCCAGTCGCCGACTTCCTCCCCGCGCACACCGTAACGCCGGGCGAAGCCGGGCATCGGTTCGGCATGGGTCAGGTTGAGGCCGCCCTTGCCGGCGATCAGGAACTTGCGGCCGACCGAGCCCTTGGCCTCGAACAGATCGACCTCGACGCCGGCGGCCCGGGCGGTCTCGGCGGCCATCAGCCCGGCCGGGCCGCCACCGATGACGGCCAGGCCCGGCAGGGACGCGGAAGGCGGAGGCGGCGCGGGCACGGCGAACATGTCCGGATCAGTGCGGCTTCACGCCCAGCAGTTCGACTTCGAACACCAGCGAGGCGTTGGGCGGGATCACGTCGCCGGCGCCGGAGCGGCCATAGGCGTAACCGGCGGGGATGAGCAGGGTGCGGTGGCCGCCCACGCGCATCCCGGCCACGCCGTCGTCCCAGCCACGGATCACCTGGCCGGCGCCCAGGAGGAAGGTGAACGGCTGGCCGCGGTCGCGGGAACTGTCGAACTGCATGCCGCGATGGTCGGCCGCGCGCCCGTCATAGAGCCAGCCGGTGTAGTGCACTGTCACGTCGCTGCCGCTGATGGCCACCGCGCCGGTGCCGACCTGGTCGTCGATGCGCTGCAGTTCGGCCACGCTGCCATGCGTGGCGACCCTCGTATCGGCCTGGCACGCGGCCAGCGGCAGGAAGACGGCCAGGAGCAGCAGGGCGGGCAGGCGGGGCATGGCGGGGGTCCGTTCGCGGGGCGGCAAGGGTAACCGATGCAGGACCCGCGACCCGCGCCGCTATCATGGGCTCATGGCCAAGCTGCTGTTCAACCTGCGCAACGTTCCCGACGACGAGGCCGACGAGGTCCGCCAGTTGCTGACCGCGCATGGCGTGGACTGGTACGAGACCCGGCCCGGACCCTGGGGCGTCTCCAGCGGCGGCTTGTGGCTGCGCGATGCCGCCGACTGGCCGGAGGCCCGCCGCCTGCTCGACGGTTACCAGCAGGCACGCCGCGACCAGGCCCGCGAACAGGTCCAGCGGGAGGGCCGCCAGACGTTCTTCGACCTGCTGCGTGAGCGGCCTGGCTATGTGCTGCCGCGGCTGCTGGCGATCGTGGCCGTCGTCGCCCTGGTGCTGGCGCTGCCCTGGCTGCTGCTGCGCTGAACGAGCGCCGGCAGCGCCAGGGCGACGCGATGGCCGGCATTTACAATGGCGCCATGCTCAACGTTGCCGCCTATCACTTCGCTCCCGTCGAAGCGCCCGGAGCGCTGGCCGACCAGCTGCGCGGCGCCGCTACGGGCGCCGGCCTGAAGGGCACGATCCTGGTCGCCGGGGAAGGCCTCAACCTGTTCCTCGCCGGCGCGGACGAGGCGGTGCGTGGATTCGTCCAGGCACTGCGCGGCCTTCCGGGCTTCGGGGGGCTGCAGACCAGATACAGCCACAGTTCCCGGGTGCCGTTCGCCCGGCTCAAGGTGAAGGTCAAGCCGGAGATCATCAGCTTCCGCCATCCGGACGCCACGCCGCTGGCGACCGGCGAACGCGCCCCGGCGGTGGATCCGCCGACGCTGGCGCGCTGGCTGCGACAGGGCGGTCGCGACGATGCCGGCCGGCCGGTGGTGCTGCTGGACACGCGCAACGCGCAGGAGGTGGAGCACGGAACGTTCGCCGGTGCCCTGACCCTGCCGATCGCGCGCTTCACCGAGTTGCCGGCCGCGCTGGCCCCGCATCGCGAAGCGCTGCGCGACGCCACCGTGGTGAGCTTCTGCACCGGCGGCATCCGCTGCGAGAAGGCGGCGCTGTGGATGCGCCAGGACGGCATGGACAACGTGCTGCAGCTCGACGGCGGCATCCTGGGTTATTTCGAACACGTCGGCGGGCTGGGTTACGACGGAAGCTGCTTCGTCTTCGACGAACGGGTCGCGCTGGATCCCGGACTGCGGCCGTTGGCCGGGTAGCGGATCCGGGCGACGCCCCGGCGGCGGATGCGCGCCTGGAAATTTTCGTACCGGAAGGCTTGCGCGGCCGCGAAAGGCTCCCTACAATTCCGCTCCTCAGCTCGTGGGGCCATAGCTCAGCTGGGAGAGCGCTTGCATGGCATGCAAGAGGTCGCCGGTTCGATCCCGGCTGGCTCCACCAACTCCGCGCCTTTCCGGGCGGGAGAGCGACAGGTTCCAAGTCCCCATCGTCTAGAGGCCTAGGACATTACCCTTTCACGGTAGCGACCGGGGTTCGAATCCCCGTGGGGACGCCATACGGCAACGGGCCCGCAGCAATGCGGGCCCGTTTCTTTTTGCCTGGCCGACCGGCTCTTGGCGGTCGTGCGGGAAGATGCGTCAGCGCTGCTGGCGATGCTGTTCGTCCTGCTGTTCACGCTGCTGCGGGTTCTTCTTCTGCTGCTGGTCCTGGTCCTGCCACTGCTGTTGCTGGCGGTTGTGGTCCGGCTCGCGCGGGTTCTGGTTCTGGCGCTGCGGATCGTTCTGCTGTTTCTGGTTGGCCATGATCGGTATTCCCGGAATCTCGCGGTCACCATCGACCGCACGTGCAGGCTAGGCATGGGCGGGTAAAGCCCGGGTGGACCGTTCGCTAGCGCGACGTGAGCGATTCATCTTTCGCCGTATCCTCCGGCCATGAAACATTCATGGATGCGAAGGCGCCCGCGCGCGGGCGAAGCGCAGGCGCAAGGCATTGCCGATCACCGAAACCGAACTCAGGCTCATCGCCACCGCGGCGAGCATGGGCGACAGGGTCAGGCCGGTGAACGGATACAGCGCGCCGGCGGCGACCGGAACGCCCAGCGCGTTGTAGAGCAGGGCGAAGCCGAGGTTCTGGCGCATGTTGCGCACGGTCGCGGTGGAGATCGCGATGGCGTCGGCGATGCCGCGCAGGTCGCCCTTGACCAGCGTCACCTGCGCGCTGGACATGGCCACGTCGGTGCCGGTGCCCATGGCGATGCCCACGTCCGCCGCGGCCAGCGCCGGGGCGTCGTTGATGCCGTCGCCTGCCATCGCCACGCGCCTGCCCTCGCGTTGCAGTCGTTCGACCAGGGCGACCTTGCCGTCCGGCGTCATTTCGCCGTGCACCTCGTCGATGCCCAGCCGCGCGGCCACCGTGCGCGCGGTCGCCTCGCCGTCGCCGCTGGCCATGACGATGCGCAGGCCGGCGGCATGCAGGCGCGAGACTGCTTCGGGCGTGGACGCCTTGACCGGGTCGGCTACCGCGATCATGCCGGCGGACCGGCCATCGACGGCGAGGAACACGACGCTGGCGCCTTCGTCGCGCAGTCCGCCGGCACGGACTTCCAGCGGGCCTGCGTCGACGTTCTCCGCGCGCATCAGCGCCGGCGAGCCCAGCAGCAGGGCGTGGCCGTCGACCCGTCCGCGCACGCCGGTGCCTGTGCCGGATTCGAAATCGGTGGCCGGCAGCAACGCGATGCCGCGCTGGCGGGCTTCGGCGACGATGGCCGACGCCAGCGGATGCTCGCTGCCGGCATCGAGGCTGGCGGCCAGCTGCAGCACGCGGTCGGCGTCATGCGACGTCGATGCGACGACCTCGCGGAATGCCGGCCGGCCCTCGGTCAGGGTTCCGGTCTTGTCCACTACCACGGTATCGACGTCGCGCAGGCGCTCGATCGCTTCGGCGTCGCGGAACAGCACCCCCAGGTGCGCGGCGCGGCCGGTGGCGACCATGACCGACATCGGCGTGGCCAGGCCCAGCGCGCAGGGGCAGGCGATGATCAGCACCGACACCGCATGGAGCACCGCGCGGGTCCACGACGGTTCCGGCCCGAACAGGCCCCAGGCCAGGAACGCGAGCACGGCCACGCCGATCACGCCGGTCACGAACCAGTACGACACCCGGTCCGCCATCCGCTGCATCGGCGCGCGCGAACGCTGGGCCTGCGCGACCAGCTGCACGATGCGGGCGAGCACCGTCGCCTCGCCCACGCGGGTGGCCTGGACCACCAGCGCCCCGCTGCCGTTGAGCGTGGCGCCCACCACCGCATCGCCGCTGGCCTTGGCCACGGGCATGGGCTCGCCGGTGAGCATCGATTCGTCGAGGTGCGAGCGGCCTTCCAGGACGACGCCGTCCACCGGCACCTTTTCGCCCGGGCGCACGCGCAGGCGGTCGCCAGGTTGCACGACCGCGACCGGAACGTCCTCCTCGCCGCCGTCGTCGCACAGGCGCCGTGCGGTCGCCGGCGCCAGTTCCAGCAGCGCGCGGATCGCCGAGGACGTGCGCGAGCGCGCCTTCAGCTCCAGCAGCTGGCCGAGCAGGGTCAGCGAGACGATGGTCGCGGCGGCCTCGAAGTAGACCCCTACGCGCCCGTGCTCGTGGAAAGACGGCGGGAACAGTCCTGGCGCGAGCGCGGCGACCACGCTGTAGCCGTAGGCGGCCAGCACACCGGTGCCGATCAGGGTCCACATGTTCGGCCGGCGGGTGGCGATCGAGATCGCCCAGCGCTGCAGGAACGGCCAGCCTGCCCACAGCACCACCGGTGTGGCCAGCGCAAGTTCCAGCCAGGTCCGCGTGGCGGCCGGCAACCCGTGCAACAGGTGCCCGCCCATGGCCAACGCCATGGTCGCTGCGGTCAGCGGCAGCGACACGTAGAAGCGGCGGCGGAAATCGGCCAGTTCCGGATTCCCGCCGTCGTCCAGGGTCGGCAGCATCGGTTCCAGCGCCATCCCGCAGATCGGACAGATGCCCGGCGCGTCGCGCACGATTTCCGGATGCATCGGGCAGGTGTAGAGCGCGCCCGCGACGGGCGGCGCTTGCGCGGCGGTGGCGGCCGGATCGAGGAACCGTTGCGGATCGGAGAGGAAGCGTTCGCGGCAGCGCGCCGAACAGAAGCGCCAGTCGCGGCCGTCGTGCACGGCATGGTGCGGCGTGCGCCGCGGGTCCACCGCCATGCCGCAGACCGGATCGACTAACGTGCCGGACGCCGGCGCCGACGATGGTGCGTGACCGGAATCGCCGCTGCAGCAGGCGTGGTCCGGGTGCGCAGGTGGGGGCGTGTCGCGCTGGCTGCTCATGCCGGCTCCCCGGCCAGCGCCGACATGATCGGGCACTCGCTCAGCGCGCCATGCCCGGGGCAGGCGTCCACCAGGCCGCGCAGGGCATCGCGGATGCGCTGCAGTTCGTCGATCCGGGCTTGGATCAGGTCGAGCTTCTCCTGCGCGGCGCTGCGCACGCCGGCCATGTCCGCGCTGCGTGCATCGCTCAGTGCGAGCAATCCGCGGATGTCATCCAGGCCGAAACCCAGCTCCTTGGCCCGCCGGACGAAACGCAGCCGCCGGATATCGGCCGGGCCATAGTGGCGATAGCCGTTGGCGCTGCGCAGTGGTTCGGGAAGGACGCCTTCGCGCTCGTAATAGCGGATGGTGTCGATGGGCACGCCCGACTGGCGCGCAAGCTGACCGATGTTCATGCCGATGTCCCGCTGGAGGTTTGCGGGCATTGTCGACCCTGGAGCCTGGTCCAAGGTCAAGGATGGCGCGTAAATTCTGCATTATCACTTTAATTTTAAATCACAAATTATTGATTTATATTAAAAGTATTCGGCCATGGCTGCCTGGCTGCAGTTTGCGGGCTTCCTGCGCGCGATCACCAGGTCCATCAATCCTGCCGCCTGCCGGCCATTTGCATTCGCCACCTCCACGACACAGCATGGATGGCGGCGTCGCTCACCCGGGCGGCCAAGGAGGGGACGCGCATGGCATCACCTGACGGCAAAATGTCCAGGCTGCAGCTCACCGCGATGGTGGTGGGCAGCATGGTCGGAGCGGGTATCTTTTCGCTGCCGCGCACCTTCGCCGGCGCCACCGGGCCGCTGGGCGCGGTGATCGCCTGGATCATCGCGGGCACGGGCATGTACATGCTCGCCCGCGTCTTCCAGTTCCTGGCCGAGCGCAAGCCGCATCTGGACGCGGGCGTGTTCGCCTACGCCAAGGAAGGCTATGGCGACTATCCCGGCTTCCTTTCGGCGTTCGGTTACTGGATCGGAAGCTGCATCGGCAACGTGTCCTACTGGGTGCTGATCAAGTCGACCCTGGGCGCGTTCTTCCCGGTGTTCGGCGAGGGCAACACCCTGGTCGCGATCGTGGTCGCGTCGGTCGGCATCTGGACCTTCCATTTCATGATCCTGCGCGGGATCCAGCAGGCGGCCGCGCTCAACACCATCGTCACCATCGCCAAGATCATCCCGATCCTGGTGTTCATCGCCATCCTGGTCTTCGCGTTCCAGGCGGACATGTTCCGCTTCAACTTCTACGGCGCGGGCCTGGAATACGGGATCTTCCAGCAGGTGAAGGCAACGATGTTCGTGACGGTGTTCGTGTTCCTGGGCATCGAGGGCGCGAGCGTCTACTCGCGCTACGCCAAGCAGCGCAGAGACGTGGGCTTCGCCACCATCGTCGGCTTCCTGGGCGTGACCACGCTGATGGTGCTGGTGACGCTGCTGCCGTACGCGGTGATCCCGCGCGAGGACATCGCCGGAATCCGGCAGCCCTCGATGGCCGGTGTACTGGAGGCAGTGGTCGGTCCCTGGGGCGCGGTGTTCGTCAGCGTCGGCCTGCTGATCTCGGTGCTGGGCGCCTACCTGGCCTGGTCGCTGATCTGCGCCGAGGTGCTGTCGGCCGCGGCGCGCACCAAGGACATGCCGTCGCTGTTCGCGCGGGAGAACAAGGCGAAGGTGCCGTCCGCGGCGCTGTGGGCCTCTAACATCGTGGTCCAGCTGATCGTGATCAGCACCTACTGGTCCAGCGACGCCTTCGCGCTGATGCTGAACCTGACCAGTGCGATGGCGCTGATCCCGTTCCTGCTGGTGGCCGGCTATGCGATGAAGCTGACAACGCGCGGCGACACCTACGAGGCCGGCCCGGCGTCCGCGCGCTCGCGCGACCTTTCCATCGCGGCGGTGGCGGTGGTCTATACCGGCTTCCTGCTCTATGCCGGCGGCCTGACGTTCATCGTGCTGTCGGCGATCCTCTACGCCCCCGGCAGCCTGCTGTACGTCTGGGCCAGGCGGGAGCAGGGCAGGAAGGTGTTCGAACGCACCTCGGACGTGGTGGTCCTGGCGCTGGCCACGGTCGCCGCGGTCGTCGGCGTCTACTGGATCGCCACCGGCTACATCGTGCTGTAGGCAACGTGCTGTAGGCGACGGTACGGCCTGCAACGAAAAACCGCCCCGGCGCTGCCGGGGCGGTCGGTTTCCTCCAGGCCAAGCCCGCAACGCCGCGCGGGGCTCAGCGGGTGACGCGGGTGGTAACGCCGTCGGACGCCACGTTGACCCGGTCGCCGACGCGGAACTGGTCCGGGTTTCCATCCTGGACGACGGCGACGGTCCTGCCGGAATCGAGCTGGACGGTGACTTCGACGCCGGAGCGGGTGGTGCCGGCCATCGCATTGCCCGCCGCGCCACCGGCGACCGCGCCGCCGACCGTGGCGGCGGTCTGGCCGCGGCCTCCCCCGATCGTGCTGCCGGCGAGGCCGCCCAGGACCGCACCGGTGGCAGTGGCCACGCCGCGGGAATCGTTCTGGATCGTGACCGCGCGCACGGCGGTGACGGAACCGGCCTCGACCGTCTGCTGCCGGCCGACTTCCGAGCGGTTGAAGGTGCTGGGACTCTGGTGGGACGCGCACCCGGACAGCGTGACGATGCCAAACGCCAGGAATGCACTGGTAACAATGATTTGCCGCTTCATGTTCTTCTCCGTTGGCAGGGGATGGAACGGGTGGTGCTTTCCGCTACCGTTTGTCTTTTCCGGAAACGGGGGATTAACCGGTGACAGGGTGTCGGGAACGAAAGTCCGAACAGCGATGGCGACATTCATACTCCCGCCATGCCCGACTGCGCAAGGTGAGGAACGGATACGCGGTCCGGATCGACAGGAGGTCGAACGCCGGTGCAAGATGCCCGTAGTTCGACTGTAGGGTCGGCCCTTCATTGGCGGCACCGCATGAAGGGGAGGGCCGGCCGCCAATCCATTCACCATTCATCGCAAGGGAGAGTGTGAGATGGCCGGACCTGTCTACGGCGTGCATTCGGAAGTCGGCGTGCTGCGCAAGGTGCTCGTCTGTTCCCCGGGCACCGCGCACATGCGGCTGACTCCGCGGAACAAGGACGACCTGCTGTTCGACGACGTGATGTGGGTGGACAACGCCAAGCGCGACCACTTCGATTTCGTCTCCAAGATGCGCGACCGCGGCGTCGACGTGGTCGAGATGCACCAGATGCTGGCCGAGACCGTGGCGCTGCCCGAGGCACGCAACTGGATCCTCGACCACCAGATCAACGCCAACGAGGTCGGCCTGGACGTGATGGCCGACGTGCGCGCGTACCTGGAGAGCCTGTCGCCGCAGGAACTGGCCAATGCGCTGATCGGCGGCCTGAGCGTGCTGGAGATCCCGGACGAATTCTCGGGACCCGTGCTCAAGGCGGCGCGCTACGCGCCGGACATGATCGGCTACCTGCTGCCGCCGTTGCCGAACATGCTCTACACCCGCGACACGACCTGCTGGATCTACCAGGGCGTGACCCTCAATCCGCTGTACTGGCCGGCGCGCCACGAGGAGACCATCCTCACCGCCGCGATCTACCGTTTCCACCCGGATTTCGCCCAGGCCGGGTTCCCGGTCTGGTACGGCGATCCCACGCTCGACCACGGCAACGCCACCCTGGAAGGCGGCGACGTGCTGGTGCCGGGCAACCGCGTGGTCCTGGTCGGCATGAGCGAACGCAGCTCGCGCACCGCGATCCTGCAACTGGCCAAGTCGCTGTTCGACAATGGCGCGGCCGAACGCGTCATCGTCGCCGCCATGCCCAAGCTGCGCTCGGCGATGCACCTGGATACGGTGTTCACCTTCGCCGACCGCGACGTCGCCACGTACTTCCCGGGCATCGTCGACCAGATCACGCCGATCACCCTGCGGCCCAGCGACAAGGCGCCGGGCTTCGAGATGACCGTGGAGAACAGGCATTTCAACGACGTCGTGGCCGAGGCGCTGGGGTTGAAGAAGCTGCGCCTGGTGCCCGCGGGCGGCGACCATTACGCGGCAGAGCGTTCGCAGTGGGACAGCGGCAACAACCTCGTCGCGCTGGCGCCGGGCGTGGTGATGGCCTACGACCGCAATACGACCACCAACACCGCGCTGCGCAAGGAAGGCATCGAGGTGATCACCATCGTCGGCGCCGAACTCGGCCGCGGCCGCGGCGGCGGCCATTGCATGACCTGCCCGTTGATCCGCGATCCGGTGTGATGTTCCGGCGCGATCGCTGCCCGGTCGGCGGCGCTGCCACATTCCCGGGGAATTCCGACAGGCACCGGTATCGAATCCATGACCAACAACGCCAGAGTCCAGCCCCGCACCGGGCCACAGCGATCAGCGCGCCCCTGGCGCACCGGCAGGACGCTGACATCCCTGGCGATGGCCGCCGCCACGGCGCTGGCCAGCACCGGCGCCATGGCCCAGGTCGATACGGACGCGATCGCCGACCTGATCACCGAGCCGGGCAGCGCGGGACTGGGCTTCCTCTACCGGTTCGAGGAATCGCCATACCTGGACGCCGGCCAGCGCAGCGATCTGCTGCCGCTGTACCTGTACGAGGGCGAGCGCTTCTACCTCAATGCCGACCGCGCCGGGGTGAAGTTCATCGACGACGACACCCACCGCCTGGACGCATTCCTGTCGCGGCGGCTCGAAGGATTCCCGGAAGACGACATTCCCGATGTCGCCGAGGGCATGGCCCCGCGCAACGCGGGCGCCGACCTGGGGTTGAGGTACCGGCATCGCCTGCCATGGGGCACGTTGCGCGCGACCGCATTGCAGGACGTCAGCAGCACCTCCAACGGCAGCGAGCTGCGGCTGGGATACTCGTACACCTGGCGCGGCGATCGCTGGACCCTGCGCCCGGACGTCACCGTCGCCTTCCGCGACGCCGACCTCAACAACTACTACTACGGTGTCAGGCCGCGCGAAGCCACGCCGGACCGGCCCGCCTACGCGCCCGGCGCCGGCACCGACCTGACCGTCGGCCTGTACGGCACCTGGGGCTTCCTGCAGAACTGGCGGCTCATCGGCGGCGTGGCGGTCACTTCGCTCGACAGCGAAGCGCGCGACAGTCCCATCGTCCGCGACGGATTGCATCCGGCCCTGTTCGCCGGCGCGGTCTACGATTTCGGTACCGCGATCGCGCGCTGGGACGACGACGACGTGCCTCTGTTCGTGAAGGTGTTCTACGGGCGCGCGTCGGGCGAAGGCTGCCACATGGCCAAGATCATGACCCTCAGCTGCACCTCGCTGGACCACGAAAACCCGAGCAGCGTGACCGGCGTGCACTGGGGCCGTCCGTTCGTGGAGCGGATCAACGGCTGGCCGTTGGACTTCTACGGATACGCCGGATTCCTCTACCGCAACGAGATGAACGACTACCAGTCCGACAGCTGGCAGTTCGACGCTTACATGAAGGGCTTCTTCTACGGGTTCCCCTGGAGCCACCGGGTGAACACCCGGATCGGCATGGGCGCGGGCATTTCCTACTCCAACCATGTGCCATCGCCGGAAATCATCAGCCAGGCCCGGCGCGAACGGCCGACCTCGAAGCTGCTGAACTATCTGGACCCCACGATCGACGTCAGCCTGGGCGACCTGTTCGGTTCGAAGAACCTCAGGCAGACCTATTTCGGCCTGGGCATCTCGCACCGGTCGGGCATATTCGCCAGTTCGCGGTTGCTGGGCAGCGTCAACGGCGGTTCCAACTACATCTACGCCTACGTGGAAACGGCGCTCTGACAGGTACGCGGATCGCACACGGCGCCCTGCATGCCCGGAGGCCGGTCCGCGCGACCGGAACCGGGCACCCCCCAGGCCGGATCTCAGGCTTGGACCTCAGCGCGATGCCGGCGCGTCAGCCACCTGCGTCCAGCTGTCGTCCGGATCGAACAGTTTCATCGCCTGCGCGGCCTGCTCGCCATTGGGACCCAGGTCTTTTTCGAAGACTTCGCCCTCATGGCTGATGATGAATGTCTTGATGCCCGAGTCCCCGTACTTGCCGGGCCAGGCCACCAGAGCGAAGCCGCGGGTCATGTTGTCGCCGATCCGGTAGTCGTAGGCGCCGCCCGGCGCCGAGGTACCCTGCGCGGAGAGGATCCTGAACCGGTAGCCGTGCCACTCGCCGCCGGGCGCAGCATCGCCGAACAGGGGGCCCAACGGGCTGATCTGACCACTGTCGTCGTCGGACCAGAACAGGCCGTCGTGGCTGCCATCGGTGCTGACCAGCTTCTGCGCATATTCCAGGACGCCGTCGCCATCGCGGTCGACTTCGGCGTATTCGGTCTCCGCATCATGGAAGGCCCGCGCCGATTCGATCGCCGACAGTTCGTTGCGGCCGACGCGGCGGGTGCGTATTTCCTCCGCGCCGGCCTTCAGATCGAACGACCAGCCCTTGGGACCTTTCGACAGGGGAATGGGCAGGGTCCAGGGATCGGTGCCGACGCTCAGCCGGACCTGGTTGTCGCCGCTGGGCTCGATCGCATGACGCTCGCCATAGTGGGTCAGGAACGCCTGTACGTCGCTCCGGTCCACGCTGTCGACGGGGATGAAATCCCTCCAGTTCTTGCCCAGCAGCGCGTCGAGCCGTGCCGTGTCGGCGTGCTCGGTGCCGAGGGCGTCGACGAGGGCCTGCGCCGCTTCCTCCGGTGCGGGGAAAACCTGCTGGGCCAGAGCGGGGAAGGGCAGCAGGGCGGCCAGGGTCAAGGGGAGCAGATGGATGCCTTTCATCGCGGTTCTCCTTGATCAACGGCGCGCGTGGCGTTGCGGCGGGTGGGACGGACGGGAAACCGGCTTGCCCGCCGGACGGCTGGCCGAGGCGTGTTGTCGCGACGCGGTGTGGCTGGCGCTGCCCCTTTGCGCGGCGGCGCGGGAGGCCGCCGGCTTGCTTGCCCCCTGGAAGGCATCGTTGTGTGGCGCCGATTGCCGCTGCGGGGTTGCCTGCTTGCGGGCGGCGGTCCGGGCGTTGCTGTTGCTCTGTGTCTGGTGGACCTTGTTCGCGGCAGCGGGCCGGTTCTGCGCAGCAGTCCTGGCATGATCCGCGGCCTTCGGATTGCGCTCGGCCACGGCGCCCGCCTTCGCGCGCGCCTGGTCGCGATCCACGTTCTGCGCCCGTTGCCGTGCCTGGTCGCGATCGACGTTCTGCGCGTGCTCGCGTGCCTGGTCGCGCGTGGCCGCCTGCGCGCGCTCGCGCGCCTCGGTGTTGCTGCGCGCCGGCGCGGCCTCGATGCCGTGCGAGGCCATCGAGCTGCGCGCTTTTTCCCGCGCCTGGGTCCGGTTGGCGTCCTCGCCGCGGAACTCCGCGCGGCGGTCCGCGCCATCCAGCGCGCGTCCGTGGGCCTCACGGTTGGCCTGATCGCGGTAGGGGACACCATCGCGATGGGCGGGGTTGTGCTGCCAGTGGTTGTTGTTGGCATCGATGCGGTTGTTGACGTTGATCCGGTTGTACCGGTTCACGTCGATGTCGACGTCGACATGGTCGTGGTGCCCCCAGTCGTCCCAGCCGAAACCGCCCCACAGCGAGTCGGTGATCGCCAGGCCGACGCCGAAGGCCAGGCCGCTGGCCAGCGCGGTGCCGACCGGGTAATAGGCCGACGGCGGCGGATAGTACACCGGCGGATACGAGGGATAGGCCCAGGTGCCATAGACCGTGGTCGGGTTGTAGCTGGGTACGTAGACCACGTCCGGCTGCGCCGGCTCTATGACGATCGCTTGCTGCGGCGTGGCCTCGTAATCCGCCGCGCCGGTGGCCGCTGGCGCCGTATCGGTGGAGGGTGCGGCAGCGTCGGCAGACGCTGCAGGCGGCAGGGTCGTGACCTTCTGGTATTCGTTGGATTCCAGGTTCCCGGCGGCCTGCGCCTGGCGGCGCAGGCGCTGCACCGAATCCATCACCGCATCGGGCTGCGCCAGGAACGCATCGCCCAGGCGTTGCACCCAGGCCGGATCCTGGCCCAGCGTGGCCAGCGCCTGCGGGAACGCCACCAGCGACTGGACGCTGGGATCCCAGGGCTGATCGGCCACCTGGCGGACGGCATCGTCGCCCTGGGCGTCCGGATGGGCCTTGGACCAGGCCGCCGCGTCGGCCACGTTGCCCGGATAGGTCGCCGCCATGAGCACCTGGGCCAGCAGCGGGTCCGGGTACAGCGCGATGGGGGCGACCATCTGGTCGAGTTCCTCCTGGCTGAAGACCTGTTCCTGCGCAGGCGAAGCGGCATCCTGGGGGGCGTCGGCCGGACTGGCGGCCGTGGTGGCCGGCGCAGTCCCGGACGTCTCGTCCTTCGAACAACCCACGGCCAGGACCAGGCCGGTGATCAGCAAAGTGGTACGCAGGCGCATGACGACTGCTCCTTACAATGGGCGTGGGATATCGAATCCTGGACCAGGCGCCAACGGCAGTGCTGGCGGGCGCAGTCGATTATTGGTGTCGCAGTTGTTTGCCTTGCGTGAGGGATGCGGTAGGCCAGCCCGTCCATAATTTCGCATAATGCACATTATGTAAATCTGCAGGTGACCGGGATCTTGCAACACTCCCAGTCCACCATCAAAGGTTATCGCAACACACTGATTTAGATGGCCTTTGATGATAGCAACAAGCGTGTCGATGACGCTGTACGTCCTCCGAATGGGCTCCCCCTTCCGGAGGAAACCTGTGATACCACTCGTATTATGTGGACCCGCGGCGACGCCGCAGGAAGTCGAGAACCAGGCCGCGCTCGAGCGGTTTGCACGCTTCCTGGTGGTCAAGGGTTACGCCGCCGACACGCAGCGGCTGTACGTGGGCGCCGTGGGCCGCTGGATCGCGGCCGGCGGGTCGCCCGGGCATGTCGATGGCGAACTGGTGCGGCACTGGCTGCACAGTCGGCGACTGCGCACCTCGCTGGCCACGGTGAATCTGGATATCAAGGCCCTGCGCGCGTTCTACCGGTACGCGGAAGTCTTCTACGACGTGCCGCCGGCCGAACGGAACAAGATTCCCCGCATGCGCAAGCCGCCCCAGCGGCTGCCGCGCTTCCTCACCGACGAGGAGATCGGCCGGGTGCTGGGGCTGCTGCCGCTGGACACATTCCGGGGCCTGCGCGACTACGCGATGATCCTGACCCTGTACGTGACCGGCCTGCGCGCCGGCGAGATGATCCGCATGTGCACCAGCCACCTGCTCGACGGCGGCCTGCTGTACGTCCAGGGCAAGGCCCGCCGCGACCGCTACGTGCCGCTGGGCGCGCCGCTGGCGGGCGTGCTGGAAGGCTACCTGCACGCGCGTGCGGCCCTGCGGCCGGGCAAGGGCCAGGCGTTGTGGCTGGCCGGCAACGGCCGGCCGCTGCGCAGCGGGCGCAGCGTGTGGGAGATCGTGAGCCGGCGCCTGTGGCAGGGGCTGGGCATCGAGGGCGGCATGGCCAAGGTCAGCCGCGGCGGCCGGCCCTGGCAGGGCCACTACCCGCACGAGCTGCGCGCCAGCTTCGCCACCGCGCTGCTGCAGTCCGGGTGCCCGCTCACCGCCATCGCCGACCTGATGGGCCACGCACAACTGGAGACCACGGCCCGCTACCTTGCCGTGGATATCGAGCATCTGCGTGGCGCGATCGCGTTGCATCCCCGGGCGGCCCGTCAGAATGGAATGGTGTCGTCGTCGGCGAACGCCGGCGCGGCCGGCGCTGCGGACGCCGGGGAGGTGGACGACGCCACTCCCCTGCCCTGATGGTCGCGCCGCGTCTGCGCATGCTCGCGGCCGCCCAGCAGGGTCAGCCCGCGCGGGTCGACGTAGATCCACGTGCTGTAGCGGTCGCTGCCGTCGCTGGCCTGCCACTTCTCGGTCCGCAGGCGGCCCTCGATGCCGCACAGCCGGCCCTTGGCCAGGTACTTCTGCGCGGTCTCGGCGTTGCGGCCGAACAGCTTGGCGTGCAGCCATCGCCGCCTTCGACCCGCGGGCGTCATGCGGACCTTGTGGTTCACGGGTCGATAACGTCATCCATCACAGTGTTCGCGTCAACAGGCGCACCGTCCTGAAGGATTGCGGCGCAGCGGGGCAAAGGGAGGTGCACGATGGGTCGGACCGCAATGGCGTTGTCGCTCGTGCTGCTGTGCACGGCCTGCGCCCATTCCGGGCCCACCCTGGGTTCGGCCGAGCGCCTGGAGCTTTACCGGGCGCATGCCGGGCCACCCGCGTCCAGTTTCCGGATCGATCGGATCGACGGTGCCATGCGCTGGACTCCATTGGGCGATCGGGCACTGGCGGTCTGGAACAATCCCGCCCAGGGCTACCTGCTGGAATTCCGGGCGCCCTGCCCCGGGCTTTCGTTCGCCAGTTCGATCAACATCAGCCATTCGCAGGGACTGGTGAACGTGCGCATGGACAGCGTGCAGGCGCGCGCCGCCAATGGTTCGACGATTTCCCAGCCCTGCAGGATCGCCAGCGCGCGGCCGATCGATGGCCGCGCGCTGAACGACGCCAAGCGCGAACTGCGCGAGGCCAACGTAGTGGACCGGCCCGAGGATGTGGTGCCGGAGGACGACTGAGCCCCGTCCCTCTCCGGATCCCGTCGATCGGTCCGGGACGCAGTGCGGCTCAGACCGCGGCGGTCACCACGACCTCCACCTTCCACTCCGGCCGGGCAAGCACGGCCTGGACAGTGGCCCGTGGCGGCGTGTGCCCGGGTACGACCCATGCATCCCAGGCCTGGTTCATCCCGGCGAAGTCGGCGATGTCGGCCAGGAATATCTCGGCACGCAGGATCCGGCTCTTGTCGGTGCCGGCCTGCGCGAGCAGCGCATCGATGGCCTCGAGCACCTGCCGGGTCTGGCCGGCGATGTCCTGCGAGGTGTCTTCCGGTATCTGCCCGGCGAGGTAGGCCACGCCGTTGTGCACGGCGAGTTCGGACATGCGTGGGCCGACTTCGTAACGCTGGATCATGCCTGGAACTCCTCGATCGGATGTGGGGGATGTGTGCGGGCCGCGCAGGATACACCGGGCCGGATCGCCCGAGGCCCTGCCCGTCCTTGCCGGATCGACGACTGCATCGTCGTCGGCGGCCGCTGGCCGATCGGGCGTGCCCATGCCCTGCGGAAAGGCATAGACTGGCCTCAACACGGCATGTCCTGGAGGGCGCCATGCTGGGGTGGACGCTGATCGCGGCGCTGGCGCTGGCGCCGTCGCAGGCACAAGCGCAAACACAAGCGCAAGAGTCCCCCGCCCTGGTGGCGGTGCCGGACATGGCGCAGGTCATGGCGATCCCGCCGGAACTGCAGGAAGAGATCCGACGCCGGGTGGTCGAACCGGGGGGAGGCCGCGACAAGCAACTGCAGCGGCTGGCCGACTACGCGTTCGGCGACGACGGGCTGGCACTGAAGTACGACAACGAAGTAACGCGTACGGTCGCCGAGGTGTACCGCGACCGCAAGGCCAACTGCCTGTCCTTCACCCTGCTGTTCGTCGCCATGGCGCGGCAGGCGGGCCTGGAAGCCCAGGTCCAGGAGGTCGGCGAAGTACTGGCCTGGTACCAGGACGAAGGCGTGATCTACAACGCCAACCACGTCAACGTCGGCGTACGCACTTCCATGCAGTGGCAGGTCATCGATGTCGACAGCAACATCCTGGCCGCCCGCAATCGCCCGCGCGGCATCGAGGACACGCGGGCCATGGCGCATTTCCACAACAACCGCGGCGCCGAACTGATGGCCGCCGGCGATGTGGCGTCGGCGCACGCCTCGCTGCTCGCCGCACTGGAAGACGATCCGACGTTCGTGCCGGCATGGAACAACCTGGGCGTCCTGCTGCTGCGCGAAGGCGATGCCGCCGGCGCCGAACGTGCCTACCTGACCGGGTTGCGCAACAAGCCGGATCATGCGGCCACGCTCAGCAACCTGATCGCCCTGTATGGCCGCGAAGGCGACCAGCGGCAGAAGCGTCGCTACGAGTGGCGGCTGGACAAGGTCCAGCGCACCGACCCTTTCCACCAGTTCATGCGCGCGCTGGAATGCGAGAACAAGGGCGACTACACCTGCGCCATCGCCCGCTACCGGCGTGCGATCAGGCTGCAGGGCGAGGAGCACCAGTTCCATTTCGGCTTGGCCCGGGCTTACTTCCTGTCCGGCGATCTGGGACGCGCGCAGCGCGAACTGAGCCGCGCCTACACCCTGGGCGGGAACGAACAGGTCCGCAGCGTGTACCGGCAGAAGCTCGAAGGCCTGCGCCGCTGGCGCCAGCAGGCCGCCAGCCAGCTGCAGCGCTGAGGTTCCTCCCGATGACCGAGGCGATCGATTTCGAACTGGAAGGCGACTGCGTCGAGCTGAACCAGCTGCTCAAGCTGGCCGGGCTGTGCGACAGCGGCGGCGCCGGCAAGGCGCTGGTGGCCGGCGGCCAGGTCCGGGTGGATGGGCAGGTCGAACTGCGCAAGACCTGCAAGATACGACACGGGCAGCAGGTCGAATGCCAGGGCCTGTCGATCCGGGTGCTGGCGGACCCGGCGCGGCGCTGACCGCCGGAGGGAAGCGTCCCCTAGAATAGGGGCAGAAGCGGCCACGGCGGTCGCGTCCACACCGATCCGGCGATGGAAGATCGACTGCCCGCAGGCATGCACGACTGGATCGGCGCGCTGCTGCCGTTTGGCGAAGTGCTGCTGATCGTGCTGGTGGCGTGGCTGCTGCAGCGGCTGGTGCGCGCCGTGGCCCGCCATCTGGTCGCCCGGCGCGGGCTGCCGCCGGAAATGGCCACAGTGCTGCGCCGGGTCTCGGCGACCCTGCTCTCCTGCACCGCGGTGCTGCTGGTCCTGGAACGGATGGGCGTGTCGGGCACGGTGCTGTGGACCGCGTTCACCGGCTTCGCCGCGGTCGGCGCGGTGGCGTTCTTCGCCGCGTGGAGCGTGCTGTCCAACATCTTCTGCACGGTGCTGATCTTCATCACCCGCCCGTTCCGCCTCAACGACCACATCGAAGTGCTCGAGAACGGCGAGAAGCCCGGACTCAGGGGCCGCGTCGTGGACATCAACCTGATCTACAGCACGCTGCAGGAAGTGGGCGCCGACGCACGCGACGAGGGCAGCGTGCTGCAGGTGCCCAACAGTCTGTTCTTCCAGCGCACCGTGCGCCGCTGGCGCGGGCATGGGGTTCCGGCGCGCTGGCTGGCGCCGGCGCCCGCCGATCCGGCCTCGCAGGACAACCGCTGACGCTCCCGAGCAAGGACGACTCAGCGCAACTGGCTGTCCTTGCTCCCGCGCCGGTTGTAGCCGCTGAATCCTGCTTCCCGGTCGCGTCCTTCCTGGCAGGCCACGCACAGGCGGACCCCTGGGATCGCCTTGCGCCGCGCTGCCGGGATGGGCGCGTCGCACTCCTCGCAGCGCTCCAGGCCCGGACCCCGCGGCAGTTGCCGGCGCGCGCGCTCGACCGCGTCCTTCACCGTCGCATCGATCTGCTCGTTGACCGCGCCATCGCCCGCCCAACCGGTCGCCATTGCCCTGCCCTCCGCATGCCGCCTGCCGGCAGCGTGCCAGCGTGGAGGTGAACGGGAACGTAAACGTTCCCGGCCGACCGCGACCGGTCTTTCCCGACGCTGATCCGCGGGAGGCATCCCCGATGCCTCGTGTATCGGTTGCGGTGTCCCGATTCAGGACGCCCGATCGCCACCGCGCGCATGCCAGGCCCGCAGCAACTCGGCTTCGCGCTCGCGGGTGATGCCGGCGCGCAGGTCCGCCTGGCGCTCGGGCGGCAGGCCGGAGAACCACTCCAGCGTCTCGGCGACGGTGGTGGCCAGCGGGCGGAAGGTGAGTCCGGCGGCGATGGCGCGGGCATTGCCGACCTGCCCGTAGCCGGCGTAGGGACCATCGCCTCGATATACCCAGATCGGCAGGTCGATCTGCTTTTCGACCATGAATTCCGGCGCCACGTGGGTGAACACCGCATCGCTGCCGGTCACTGCGCGGCAGGTCTCCAGCATGGCGTCCATCAGCAATGGATCGCGCGGGCCGACCGCGTTGAAGGTGCCGAAGGTGCGGCGTTCGGCCAGGCGGATCATCCACTCGCCTAGGTCGCGGCCGTCGATGAGCTGGACCGGATCATGGCCGTCGCCCGGCACCAGCATCTCGCCGCCCTGCGCCACGCGGTGCGGCCAATAGGTGAACCGGTCGGTCTCGTCGCGCGGCCCGACGATGTAGCCCGGGCGCACGATGGTCACCGCCGCGCCGAACTGCCTGCGCGCTTCCGCTTCGCTGAGCGCCTTGAGCGGGCCGTACAGTTTCTCCACGTCGGCCATCAGCGTCTGCTGCGTTTCCGCCATCGCATCCGCGCCCTGGTACGCGGCCAGCGGCGCTTCCTCTGCTATGCCGGGTCGGCTGCCGTCGGCATAGACCGAGATGGTCGAGATGAACAGGTAGTGGTCGACGCTGCCCGCCAGCACGCGGCCCGCGTCGCGCACCCAGAACGGCAGGCTGGTCGGATTGTCGATGCACACATCCCACTTCCGGCCGCGCAGCGCGGACAGGTCGCCGGTGTTGCGGTCGCCATGCAGTTGCTCGACTGTGCCGGGCCATTCCGGCGAGGGTCGCTTGCCGCGGTTGAACAGGGTCACCTGGTGGCCGCGCGCCAGCGCATACTTCACCTGGAAGGGGCCGGTGAAGCCGGTGCCGCCGAGGATCAGGATGCGCAGCGGCCTGGCGGCGCGGCCTGCCGGTGCCGCCGGCGACGCATCGCGGGCCAGCGCGGGAAACGCAGCGGCGGCCGCGGCCAGGGCCCCGAGCCGGATCAGTTCACGACGTGTGCTGCGCATAGCGGCCTCTCCTGCCGGGGAGCGACGCCGGAATGGATCGCCCCAAGGCTGCCGGTTGAATATCATCCGGCGCCGGCGCTGGCCCGTGACGGAAGTCGGGGGCCGGACCTGCACACCTTGCGGGGCCTGCCGTCGCGGCATCGGAGTCCGCTGATCCGCCCTTTACGGTCCCTGCGGCACGCTGCCTGCGATCACTCTCTCCTGCGGAGCCCCCATGGAACCGACCGTCCACGCCTTCTCGGAACTGTTCGCGCAGCTGGGCCTGCCCAGCGACCCGGCAAGCATCCGTGCCTTCATCGCCGACCATGCGCCGCTGGCGGACGACATCCGCCTGGAGGAAGCCGGGTTCTGGTCCCCGGCGCAGGCGCAGCTGTTGCGCGAGGAGCGCGCCGAGGACGCCGACTGGGCGATCGTGGTCGACCAGCTCAACCTGGCCCTGCGCGGCCGCGGCTGAGCGCGGCGCGGCTCAGGCCTTGCGCAGGAATACCGTCTTCAGCACCAGGCCCTTGATCTTCTCCGAGTTGCCTTCGATGTGCTCCGGATCGTCCTCGACCAGGCGGATGTTGCGGATCACCGTGCCCTGCTTGAGCGGGATCGAAGAACCTTTCACCTTCAGGTCCTTGATCACCACGACCGTGTCGCCGGCGGTCAGTACGTTGCCGTTGCTGTCGCGCACCACCAGGCCCGCCTCGGTTTCCGTTTCGGCACTCCATTCGTGCCCGCAGTCCGGGCACACCCAGAGCACGCCATCGGCATAGGTATTTTCGAGCCCGCACTGCGGACAGGTGGGAAGCGTGGACATGGCCGGGTCCGTTCAAGTGCGGGGACGTGCATTGTAGCGGGCATCGCCAGGAGGCCACGCCGCCATGCGGTACGTGCCCGCCCGCCGCGCCGGACTACATGCCCTCGCCCGGCGGCGGCATCGATGCCGGGCGTGCGCAGCCCTTGATCGGAGCGCCGCCATCGATCGCCAATACCGCGCTGTACGGGAACATCGCGCCGGACATCGAGTCCTGGCATGCCGTCGCCGTGACCTGCAGATCGACCGTGCCGGCAGCGTCGGCGGCGCGCACGGTACGGGTGCCGCCGGCGGCATCGGACGCAGCGATGGCCAGCTCGCGCTGCGCCTCGATGCCCCGCAGCACCAGCACCTCGCCCGATACCTGGGCATGCCAGAACGGTTCGTTGGTCGAGACGATCAGCTCGTCTTGCAGCGCGGCATCGGCGGTCGCCGCATCGGGAGCGGTCGCCGGAGCGGTTCCGGCGGCTGGCGCCGGGGAGGCAGGCTCGGCCGCGGGCGCGGCCTGCTGCGGTTTGTCCCCGCATCCGGCGAGCGCCAGGCAGAGGATGGCGGACAGGGGCAGGCTCGTGGCAGGCAGGGACGTGCGCATCGTGCGTTTCCTCGTTCCAGAGGGTTGCATCATGCAACAGGCCACGCAGCGGCCAACGTGAAGCGGACGTGCCAGTCGCAGGCATCGGCGTGACGCGCCGTTCCTGCGCCGGGATGCACCGCCTAGAGTTGCGACTCGACCGGCAGTATCCGCATCAGCCAGGCCAGCGCCCGCTGCGATGCGGTCGACTCGGGCTCACGGGTCCAGGTGGCGTCGCCATCGTTCCAGCGCAGTTTGCCTTCGGCATCCATGGTCACCTGCCACGCATGCACCCCGTTGGACTGGCTCTGGAAGATCCCGGCCAGCTCCGACGCCAGGGCGGGATGGGTGACGAGCACCCCCTGCTCCGAATTGAGCGAAGTCGAACGTGGATCGAGGTTGTAGGAACCGACGAAGACGGTGTCGCCATCGATCACCATCGCTTTCGTATGCAGGCTCGACCCGGAGGAACCGGACAGGCTGAACGACGCCGGTCCGCCGCTGGGCTTGAGTTCCCACAGCCCCACGCCGCCTTCGAGCAGTTCCGGCCGATAGCGGCTGTAGCCGCCATGGACCGCCGCCACGTCGTTCGCCGCCAGCGAATTGGTCAGCACCCGTACGTCGACGCCGCGCCGGTCGGCGCCGACCAGTGCGCGGGTGCCCGCCTCGCCGGGCACGAAATAGGGCGAGATCACCAGCAACCGCGATTGCGAACCGGTGATTTCGGGCAGCAGCAGGCGCACCACTTCCGAGCGCTGCTCCGGCGGCAGCCGGCCCTTCATCGGATCGTCGCTGGCGAAGCGCCATTGCGCGCTCCAGTGCAATCCGCCCCCGCCTTCCAGCACGCGCTGCACGTCGGGGTCATCGTGCAGCACCTGCCTGTATGCGCTGCGTTCGAGCTCGGCGGCGCTGGCGTCGAGTGTCCTGCGCAGTGCTTCCAGGCGCTCGGCGGTCGCCATTTCCGGCGACAGCTGCGCGATCGGGTAATTCGATTCCGCATTCCAGAAGCGGTCGAAGTTGTGCCCGACCTCGCGCACCACCCGGCCGACCATCAGCATGTCCAGGTCGACGAAATTGGGGCCTTCGCTGGCGCCGAAATACTCGTCGCCCAGGTTGCGCCCGCCGACCAGCGCGATGCGGCCGTCGACGATCCAGCTCTTGTTGTGCATGCGATGGTTCAGGCGCTTGAAGTCCGTGCCGAACCCGCCCACCTTGCCCAACGCTCCCGAGCGGCTGGCCATCGGGTTGTACAGCCGCACTTCGATGTTCGGATGGGCATCCAGCGCGGCCAGGCCCTCGTTCTTGGCGCGCGCGTCGAGGTCGTCGACCAGAATCCGCACCCGCACGCCGCGATCGGCTGCGAGCAGCGCCTGGCGGGCCAGCAGCCTGCCGGTGAGGTCGGCGTGCCAGATGTAGGTCTGGATATCCAGGCTGCTGGTCGCCGACTGCGCGCTGTAGGTACGCAGCGCGTAGGCTTCGGTGCCATTGGCGACCAGGCGGAAGCCGGATTCGCCGGGATGCGCCTGTTCGGCGGGAACCGTGCGCGCGGCGATCACGCCCTCCTCCGCCGGCGGCAGCGCGGCCTGCGGCGGCGTGGGCTCGCGCGGCGGCAACTGCGCGCAACCTGCGATGACGCCGGCCAGCGCCAGCAGCACGACGCGCCGCCAGGGTGGGCTCGCGTGCGGGACTCCCGGTGCATGGGCTGATGTCATTCGTTGCACTCCCCTTGCGCGTGTCCCGGTCGCCCCGGCCGGCGTGCAGCGAGCATACCTGTCGTCGCCTGCGGACAAGCGCCCGTCAGGCGCCGAACCGCAGCATCCTGTACGTGTAGAGGCCCAGCGCGGTCAGGGCCAGCGAGCCGAACAGGTGCACCGCCACGCCCAGCACCGCAGTGCCGTATTGCTGGCGGGTGAGGTGCTGGACGATCTCGGCCGAAAAAGTGGAGAAGGTGGTCAGGCCGCCAAGCAGGCCGGTCACCAGGAACAGCCGCCATTCCGGCGCCACTCCGGGGCGGAAGGTGATCCAGCCCAGGGCGATGCCGACCACGTAGCCGCCGAGCAGATTGGCGGCCAGCGTGCCGAGCGGGATCGGGCTGCGCGACGGATTGAGCCAGACCGACAGGCCCCAGCGCATCCAGGCGCCGATCGCCGCCCCGCTGCCCACCGCGATGAACGACCGCACCATGTCCACTGTCTTGCTCCGAGCCGGCGACCCGCGCAGCGTACCGGATCGGCCAGGCGCGCGGCGCAACGGCACCCGCGCCGCGCCGGCCATCGAGCCGGTCCGGATTCCGCGGCGTCGCCGCTGCGCCCCCGTCCATCATTGCCACATGCCGCCCTGCGCCGCCTATCATTCGGTATCGGGCCATGGGATGGCCGCATCCAGGGAGACGCGATGGGACGCAGGATCGTGATGGCCGCCAGCCTGCTGGCGTTCGCGGGCGCGCTGCAGGCCGAACCCCGGCTGCAGCTCAACGAGCAGGGCTACCTCGAGGCGCCCGGATTGAACGTGACCGTCTTCGCCGACATCTACCCGGACGGCCACCAGACCGGCGTGACGGTGATCCAGCATGGAGAGCGCGTAGCGGCCAATGGCGACCTGCGCCTGGAGCCGTCCCCGGGCCAGTGGTCGCCGATGCCGGCCGGCGATGGCAAGCCGCTCGTCGACCCGGCCACCGGCACGGTGACCCAGCTCCTGCACTACCCGGACGAGTCGAAGGACCGCAAGGGCTTCAATCCGATCGAATATCCCGACCTGGACTTCCGCTACCGCGTCAGCGTCACGCCCATGGACGGATACGCGTTCAAGGTGTCGGTGGACCTGGACAAGCCGCTGCCCGCCGAGTGGGAAGGCAAGGTCGGCTTCAATTTCGAACTGTTCCCGACCGATCTGTTCGGCAAATCCTGGCTCATGGACGATGCCGCCGGCATCTTCCCGCGCCAGGCCAATGGCCCGGTCGGCAACGATCACGGCCAGCGGGTCGCAGTGCCGATGGCGACCGGCAGGACGCTGGTGGTCGCGCCCGAGAGCGACCTGCAGCGGCTGAAGATCGAAAGCCGCACCGGCACGCTCGAACTGCTGGATGGGCGCGGCAACATGAACAACGGCTGGTACGTCGTGCGCGAGACCACCCGCCCCGGCGCGACCAAGGGCGCGGTGTCCTGGGTGATCACTCCGCACGTCGATCCGGACTGGCGCTACGCCCCGGTGGTGCAGGTCTCGCAGGTCGGTTATCGCCCGGGGCAGGCCAAGACCGTGGTGATCGAGCAGGACAAGCGTGACGAACGCGCCGATCCACTGATCCTCTACCGGCTGACCGAAATCGGCGCGCGCGAGGTGGGCCGTTACGCGCCCAGGCCCTGGGGCCGGTTCCTGCGCTACCAGTACCTGACCGCCAACCTGGACGCGGTGACCGAGCCGGGCATGTACGAACTGTCCTATCGCGGGCACAGGACGCACGTCTTCCGCATCGGCGAGGACGTGTACGACCGCGGCGTGTGGCAGCCGACGCTCGAGTACTTCCTGCCGGCGCAGATGTGCCATATGCGGGTCACCGAGAACTACCGCACATGGCACGGCCTGGACCACCAGGACGACGCGCGCATGGCGCAGGTCGGCGTGCATTTCGACGGGTACGACCAGGGGCCGGAAACGCTGGTTCGCTACCGGCCAGGCGAACGCGTGCCCGGGTTGGCGTCCGGCGGCTGGCACGATGCGGGCGACTACGACCTGCGCGTGGAAAGCCAGATGGGCACGGTCTGGCTGCTGGCCAAGATGGTCGAGGAATTCGGGCTGGACTACGACACCACCACCGTCGACCAGGCGAAGAAGGAAACCCGCCTGCTCCATCCCGATGGCGTCAACGACGCGATCCAGCAGATCGAGCACGGCCTGCTGAGCGTGCTTGGGGGCTACAAGGCGCTGGGACGCACCTATCGCGGGATCATCGAACCGACCCTCGAGCAATACACGCTGCTGGGTGACGTCACCACCCAGACCGACAACCTGGACTACGATCCCGCGCTCAAGCCGGGCGCCAGGACGGGCGCGACCTCGGCCATCGCCGACGACCGCTGGGTGTTCACCGAGGACAATCCCGATCGCGAACTGGACACGGCGGCAGGCCTGGCCACGGCCGCACGCGTTTTGCGCGACTCCAATCCGGCCATGGCCGCCGATGCGCTGGCCGCGGCCATCGATCTGTACGGCCATGCCATCGACCGGTCCGGCGACGTGGGCGCGCGGGTGTTCGCGCTGTCGGAACTGGCGCGCAGCACCGGCGATCCGGCCTACATTGCGCGGCTGGTGGCGATGAAGGCGGAGATCGCCGCCCATATCGACAAGACCGGCGCGGCGCTGGCCGAAGCGTTGCCGCTGATCGACGATGCAGCGTTCCTGGGCGAGATCGATGCGGCGGTACAGGCCTACCAGGCCCGGCTGGCCGAAGAGGCGACGCGCACGCCCTACGGCGTGCCCTACGTCCCCTACATCTGGGGCGCCGGCTGGGACATCCAGAAGTTCGGCGTGAACCAGTACTTCTTCCGCAAGGCCTGGCCGCAGCACACGCCCGACACCCTGCAGATGGAGGCGCTCAACTTCGTGCTGGGGGTGCATCCGGGCAACAACACCGAGTCGTTCGCCTCCGGCGTGGGCGCGCAGTCGGCCACGGTGGCCTACGGCACCAACCGCGCCGACTGGAGCTACATCCCCGGCGGGGTGATCTCCGGCACCGCGCTGATCCGACCGGACCTGCCGGAACTGAAGGTCTGGCCGTATTTCTGGCAGCAGCGCGAGTACGTCATCGGCGGCGGCGCGGAGAACTTCATGTTCCTGGCCCTGGCGGCGGCCCAGCGCGGGCGGCAATAGCCGCCCCGGTCACCCGCCGGCCGCGGCACTCCGCCGCGGTCTTTCCCCGGCGCCATCGATCATCATCGATGCCAGCCGCAGGGACGTTTCTTCCGGGGCTCCGGATTTGCGCGCCGGGCCTTGCGGCGGCGCAAACGGCTTCAGCGGCCGTGGCGCGCCTGCTCGCGGGCCTGGCGCAGCTGCTGCAGTTTCTCCTTTAGCTTGGTCTCCAGCCCGCGTTCGACCGGTTCGTAGTAGACCCGCTCGCCCATCGCGTCCGGGAAGCCGGTCTGGTCCAGCGCGATCCCGCCCTCGCTGTCGTGGTCGTACTGATAACCCTTGGAATAGCCCAGCTGCTTCATCAACTTCGTCGGAGCGTTGCGCAGGTGCAGCGGCACCTCGGCGGTACCGTACTCGCGCACGTCGGCACGGGCCGCGTTGTAGGCGTTGTAGGCGGCGTTGGATTTGGCGGTGCTGGCCAGGTAGATCGCCACCTGGGCCAAAGCCAGATCGCCCTCCGGGCTGCCCAGGCGCTCGTAGGTGTCCCACGCGTCGACCGCCATCTGCAGGGCGCGCGGGTCGGCCAGGCCGATGTCCTCCACCGCCATCCGGGTCAGGCGCCGGGCCAGGTAGGCCGGGTCGCAGCCGCCGTCGAGCATCCGCGCCAGCCAGTACACGGCCGCGTCGGGATTGGAACTGCGCACCGATTTGTGCAGCGCCGAGATCTGGTCGTAGAACTGCTCGCCGCCCTTGTCGAAACGACGGGTGCGGTCGGCCAGCACCTGCAGCAGGGTCTGTTCGCTGATGCGGCCGCCTTCGTCGATGGCCAGTTCGGCGGCGATCTCCAGCAGGGTGAGGCCGCGGCGCACGTCGCCGTCGGCGGCACCGGCGATCTCGCGCAGCAGCGCGCCGTCGACCTCGATGCCCTGCCCGCCCAGGCCGCGTTCGCCGTCCTCCAGCGCCCGCTGCAGGGCGGCGGCGATGTCGTCGACCGACACCGGCTCCATCACGTGCACCCGGCAGCGCGACAGCAGCGCCGAGTTCAGCTCGAACGACGGGTTCTCGGTGGTGGCGCCGACAAAAACAATACTGCCGCGTTCGATGTGCGGCAGGAACGCATCCTGCTGGGTCTTGTTGAAGCGGTGCACCTCGTCCACGAACAGGACGGTGCGACGGCCCTCGGCGAAGCGCTGCGCGGCCTCGGCCAGCACCTGGCGCACCTCCGGCAAACCGGACAGCACCGCCGAGATCGCGCGGAAATCGGCGTCGGCATACCGGGCCAGCAGCAGCGCCAGGGTGGTCTTGCCGCAGCCCGGGGGCCCCCACAGCACCATCGAGTGCACCCGGCCCGCCTCGACCGCGCGGCGCAGCGCCGACCCCGGCGCCAGCAGGCGGCGCTGGCCGACCATCTCGTCCAGGGTGCGCGGGCGCATGCGCTCGGCCAGCGGACGCATAGCCTCCTGCCGTTCGTCGTCGACGCGCAGCAGGTCGCTTTCGTTCGCGGTGGATCGGCGCGCGCGGCTCATGCCGCCATCCTAGGCAGAATCGGCGCGGACCGCATGGGTGGCGCCATGACGGTCATTCCCGTCATTCCGGTGGGCACGGGTTCACTGGCCTACGACGTCGACATCCTTGCCGGGAACGAACCTGAAGGTGTCGGCCGCAAAAGCCGGATTGCGCCGCCAGCCCTCGAAGCGGATCTCGGTCTTCTGCCCGACCAGGTCCAGCACCTGCATCCGCGCCAGGCCCTGCGCAGCGAAGCCCAGCCGGGCCATCTGGAAGTTGGCTTCGGCGTCGACCTTGGGGGTGAGGGTCAGCCACTGCAGGCCTTCGCTGGCGGCGGCTTCCTCGCTGACGTCGAACTGCCGGTCCAGGCGCGCCGGGTCGAACAGCGCGACCAGCGGGCTGTTGCGCTCCTCCTCGCCCTGCGCGCGCACGGTGGCCTGTTGCAGGTCCGGTTCGTAGACCCAGACCTTCTGCCCGTCGGCGACGATCAGCTGCGCGAACGGCTTGACGTATTCCCAGCGGAACAGGCGCGGCGCGGACACGGCCACCGTGCCGCTGGAGCTTTCCTTGGCCCGGCCGTTGGCATCGAACACCTGCTGGCTGAACTGCCCTTCCAGGCCCTTGAGGCCGGTGGTGAAGCGGTTGAGTTCGTCGCGGGCGCCGGCGAAAGCGTTGCCGGCGAGCAGCAGGACCAGGGCGAAAGCGAGACGGGGAACGAGGCGCGGGATACGGTGCATGGGAGGGCGTCGGTTCGGCGGGATTCGGTTGCGCCCCAGTGTGCCGCGCCAGACCTGAACAGGCCACGCCATGTTCCGCACTCTTGTAGGAGCCGGCCTTGCCGGCGACACGCCACGTCGGCACAGGCAATATCCTCGTTCTTCCGACGCCCGTGTCGCCGGCAAGGCCGGCTCCTAACAAAAGGCGTCCGCCGGTTGCGCGACGAACCAGCCGGTTCAGTCCCTCGGCGGCGGCGGCGCCAGCACGCTGCGGTCGCCGTTGTGCTCGGGCGGGGTGACCACGCCGGCCGCCTCCATCGCCTCGATCAGGCGCGCGGCGCGGTTGTAGCCGATCTTCAATCGCCTCTGCACTCCGGAAATCGAGGCGCGGCGGGTCTCGGTGACGATCCGCACCGCCTCGTCGTACAGCGGATCGGACTCGTCGCCACCGCCGCCGCCCGATTCGGGCAGGCCGGTGGCACCGACCACCACGCCGTCACCCAGGGTCTGCACCTCGTCGAGCACGCCCTCGATGTAGTCGGCGCGGCCGCTGGCCTTCAGGTGTTCGACCACGCGGTGCACCTCGTCGTCGCTGACGAAGGCGCCGTGGATGCGCTCGGGCATGGCCGTGCCCGGCGGCAGGTAGAGCATGTCGCCATGGCCGAGCAGGGTCTCGGCGCCGGACTGGTCCAGGATCGTGCGCGAGTCGATCTTGCTGGAGACCTGGAAGGCGATGCGGGTAGGGATGTTGGCCTTGATCAAGCCCGTTATGACGTCCACCGACGGCCGCTGCGTAGCCAGGATCAGGTGGATGCCGGCGGCGCGCGCCTTCTGCGCCAGCCGCGCGATGAGTTCCTCGACCTTCTTGCCGACGATCATCATCATGTCGGCGAATTCGTCGATGAAGATGACGATGAACGGCAGCGGCTCCAGCGGCCGCGGCGCTTCGCCCAGTTCCGGGTTCGGCCGGAACAGCGGATCCATCAACGGCTGGCCGGCGTCCTGCGCATCCCTGACCTTCTTGTTGAAGCCGGCCAGGTTGCGCACGCCGACCGCGCTCATCAGCTTGTAGCGGCGCTCCATCTCCGCCACGCACCAGCGCAGGCCGTTGGCGGCCTCCTTCATGTCGGTGACCACCGGCGCCAGCAGGTGCGGGATGTCCTGGTAGACGCTCAGCTCGAGCATCTTCGGGTCGATCATCAGCATCCGCAGGTCTTTCGGGCTGGCCTTGTACAGCAGGCTCAGCACCATCGCGTTGACCGCAACCGACTTGCCCGAGCCGGTGGTGCCGGCCACCAGCAGGTGCGGCATGCGCGCCAGGTCGGCCACGGTCGGCCGGCCGGCGATGTCCTTGCCCAGGGCCAGGGTCAACGGGCTGGCGGACTTGTCGTATTCCTTCGAACGCAGCAGTTCGGAGAGGAAGATCATCTCGCGGCTGGTGTTGGGGATCTCCAGGCCGATCACCGACTTGCCCGGGATCACGTCCACCACGCGCACGGATTTGACCGACAGGCCGCGGGCGATGTCCTTGTCCAGCGAACTGATCTGGCTGACCTTGACGCCGGGCGCCGGCTCCATCTCGAAGCGGGTGATGACCGGGCCGGGATAGGCGCCCACCACCTGCGCGTCGATGCGGAAGTCCTTGAGCTTGAACTCGATCTGCCGCGACAGCGTCTCCAGGGTCTCCTCGGAATAGCTGCGCGCCTGCGGCTTGGGATCGTCGAGCAGGGCCAGCGGCGGCAACCCGTCCGGCGTGCCGCCGGTGCCCTGGAACAGCGGGATCTGCGTCTCGCGCTTGGCGCGCTCGCTCTTTTCCACCCCCGCCGCGGCCGGCGGCTCGATGCGGACCGGTTCGCGCCGGGACTGGCGCACCGCCTCGGTCTTGCGGACCTCTTCGCGCTCCTCGCGCATGTTGCGCGCGCGCTGCCACTCGCCGGCCTGCTGGGTCTTGCGCCGCGTCAGCTCTGGCAACGCCAGCACGCCGGCGCCGATCTTCTCCATCACCCAGAACCAGGACAGCCCCGTGGCCAGGGTTACCGACACCAGCATCAGTACCAGCAGGAACAGGTTGCCACCGAGACCGCCGAAGCCGTTGGCCAGCGACTGGCCGACCAGTTTGCCGATCACGCCGCCGGCCTGGCCCACGTCGCCTCCATACAGCCGCAGGTGCAGCAGCCCGGTGACCGCGATCAGGAAGCCGACGATGCCGACCAGGCGCAGCGCCGGGCCCAGTTCGTCCTCCTCGCCCAGGCCGAACAGCGCGATCCAGGCCACTGCGCCCAGGATCACCGGCAATACGAAGGCGGCGTAGCCGAACAGCTGGATCAGCACGTCGGCGATCCAGGCGCCGGCCAGGCCGCCGAGGTTCTGCACCGGCGCGGTCACGCTGCCGCTGTTGGACCAGCCCGGATCGTCGGGCGAATAGCTGGCCAGGCAGGCCAGCAGGTACAGCAGCAGCGGCGCGATCACGATCAGCGCCAGGTCGCGCCACAGCCGTTGCCGGCGTGGGCTGGACGCACCCGCGTCGGCGCGCGCGCTCGTGCCGCGGCTGGGCTTGCTGCGTTCCGTCAATGCCTTGGCCACATCAATCCGGGTCTGGAAGCGCTCGCAGAATGCGACGTTAGGCCTTGATCTTAAATGCTTCTGTCGCTCATTGCCTAGCGGTATGCGAGGTCTTGGGGCCCGGCGCCCCGAACGGAACCTCGTCCCGCCATCGCCTTGATTCACCCCGGTGCCGCCGCCACTCTATGCGCCTGCCCTCTCCTTCCCTGCATGGATCCGCATGACCGCCACCCGCCACTCGCGCCTGCTCATCCTCGGTTCCGGCCCCGCCGGCTGGACCGCCGCCGTCTACGCCGCGCGCGCCAACCTCAAGCCGCTGGTGATCACCGGCCTGCAGCAGGGCGGGCAGCTGATGACGACCACCGAGGTCGACAACTGGCCGGGCGACGCGCACGGGCTGATGGGCCCGGATCTGATGGCGCGGATGCAGGCCCATGCCGAGCGCTTCGACACCGAAGTGGTGTTCGACCACATCCACACCGCCGACCTGTCGCAGCGGCCGTTCGTCCTGTCCGGCGACAGCGCGACCTACACCTGCGACGCGCTGGTCATCGCCACCGGCGCCACAGCCAAGTACCTGGGCATCGAGTCTGAGGAGAAGTTCAAGGGGCGTGGCGTGTCGGCCTGCGCCACCTGCGACGGGTTCTTCTACAAGGACCAGGACGTGGTCGTGGTCGGCGGCGGCAATACCGCGGTGGAGGAGGCGCTGTACCTGTCCAACATCGCCCGCAAGGTCTACCTGGTCCACCGCCGCGACACCCTGCGCGCGGAGAAGATCATGCAGGACAAGCTGTTCGCGAAGATCGAGGCCGGGAAGATCGAGGCGGTCTGGCACCACGCCGTCGACGAGGTGCTGGGCGACGACGCCGGCGTGACCGGGGTGCGGGTCAAGTCGATCCTCGACGGCGGCACCCGCGACATCGCCGCGCACGGCTTCTTCGTCGCCATCGGCCACCACCCCAACACCGGCCTGTTCGAGGGCCAGCTGGCGATGGACAACGGCTACCTGGAGATCCGCTCGGGCCTGGGCGGCAACGCCACCCAGACCTCGGTGGAAGGCGTGTT
>Ga0160451_100072_pt1 | contig 95991 bp, 90 predicted proteins | sample HID1975M_E1MG_FD_108270 | JGI IMG/M metagenome (GOLD analysis project Ga0160451, IMG submission 108270) | Enriched soil microbial communities from UW Madison campus, WI, USA - HID1975M_E1 MG | ecosystem: Environmental > Terrestrial > Soil > Unclassified | place: USA: Madison, Wisconsin... | reverse complement strand
TCGCTTCGCCTCTGTCCGCCATCCCTGGCGTCCAGCCCTTGTCATCCGGTCTCCGGTTCGCCGATTTCAGCGGGGACTCAACACCCGTGCCCCATTCAGACCGCTGAGAAGGTGGAGGGAGCGAAAGTCCGGCTGAAAATCGCTGAGGCGTTGACCGCAGGCCGGGGCGAGGCGCAGGGATGCGCCGAGAGGGCGTGACCTACATGGATGTAGGATCACGCCCGACCCGAAGCCGAAGGGAATAAGCCGAAGGGACCGCGCAGCGGCGATTTTCTGTGCCGGGAGCCGGGATTGTAAAGGGGGCGGCGGCCCCCTTTACACGTTCACCGCAGCGCATCAGACAGGAAGCAGAGGATTAAGAGTGAACGGAACGGTTCCACTTTTTCCTCAAAGGACTTTGTAGTCAGCCAAATAACGAATAAAAAAACGTGATTTTGCTTAACTGACCAGCATTACAACGTAAGTTGCCGTTTTTAGTGTTTGCGCCCTCTCCCCGTGGGAGAGGGTTGGGGTGAGGGCATCAGGCCGCAAAATTTTATATAATCACGCCGCACGTTCATCCCGATTCGTCATCACCTGCGGTAAATTCAGCTCAATCCAGTCTGCCAGCGCCGCCACTTTCTCGCTCACCTCTTCCCCCAGCGGGGTCAGGCTATATTCAACGTGCGGCGGTACCACCGGATACGAGACGCGGTTGATAAATCCATCCTGCTCCAGCGCCTGTAGCGACTGGGCCAGCATCTTCTCGCTCACCCCACCCATTTTGCGCCTGAGATCGCTAAAGCGATGCGTTCCCTGACGCAGCGCCACCAGAATCAGCACACCCCAGCGGCTGGTCACATGCTTTAGCACATCCCGGGAGGGGCACTGCTCCGCGAAGAGATTGCCGTCGCGCATTTGCTCGCTAAGCGTTGGGTTCGTCATTTCATACTTACCTTTTTGTACGTACTTACTTAAAGTTAGCTAAGGTGATAGTGTGCCACAACACTTACCTGAGACGAAGGATATTCATCATGATCGCGATTACCGGTGCCACCGGCCAGCTTGGCCAACACGTCATTGAGCTGCTGCTGAAAACCGTTCCGGCCAGTCAGCTGGTTGCTATTGTGCGTAACCCGGCGAAAGCCGAAGCGCTGAGCCAGCAGGGCGTAGATGTCCGCCAGGCCGATTACACCGACCAGGCCGCCTTCACCACCGCGCTGGCAGGCGTGGATAAGCTGCTGCTGATCTCCTCCAGCGAAGTCGGCCAGCGCACGCCGCAGCATCTGAACGTGATCAATGCCGCGCAGGCTGCTGGTGTGAAATTTATCGCCTACACCAGCCTGCTGCATGCCGATACCTCTCCACTGGCCCTGCACGTCGAGCACGTCGAGACCGAGAACGCGCTGGCGGCATCGGGCATTCCTTACGCCCTGCTGCGTAACGGTTGGTACAGTGAAAACTACCTCGCGAGTGCACCGCCGGCACTGGAGCACGGGGTCTTTATCGGCTCCGCAGGCGAAGGCAAAATCGCCGCTGCCACCCGCGCCGACTATGCAGCGGCGGCAGCACGCGTCATTTCTGAAGAAGGCCATGCCGGTAAAGTATATGAGCTGGCGGGCGACTCTGCGTGGACATTAGGCGAGCTGGCAGCGGAGCTGAGCCGTCAGAGCGGGAAAAACGTGGTTTATCAGAACCTGAACGAAGCCGATTTTGCCGCCGCGCTGAAAGGCTTTGGCTTACCGGCGGGTCTGGCGGATCTGCTGGCCGACTCCGACGTGGGTGCCTCGAAAGGCGGTCTGTTCGACGACAGCCGCACCCTGAGCACCCTGATCGGTCGCCCAACCACAACGCTTACTGAGAGCGTGAAGAGCATCCTGTAATTGTTAAGAAGTGGTTAATTGTTGTGGCATCCCCGTGGGTCATCTCTGATAATGGAAGCATGACCCACGAGGAGGCTCACCGTGCAAGGCGTACCCGAACAGTTCTTCGATGAAAGAGACAGCGCGCGCTTTCGCCATCTGGCGCAGGTGCCGGGCGTCGAACTGTATCACGCCCACATCTCGCGCTATGCGTTTGAGCCTCACACCCATGAAGCCTTCGGAATCGGCGCAATTGAAGCCGGTGCCGAGCGCTTTCGCTATCGCGGCACCCAGTACGTTGCCCCCGTCAATTCCGTTGTCACCATGAACCCGGATGAGCTGCACACCGGCGAGGCTGAAACCGCCGACGGCTGGCGCTACCGGATGATCTACCTTGAACCGGATCTGCTTGAAGAGGTGACCGGCGTTCGCCACTGGTGGTTTAGCGACGTCACCCGCCACGACCCCCGCCGCTCGCAGCAGATCTGCCAGCTGATTTATGGCCTGTGGCACACCGACGACCCGCTGGCGCAAAAAGGGCTGCTGCTGGATCTGATTGAGACCTTCCGGCCGCTGGCGCGCCATGCGCCGGTGCTGCGCGAAGGCGCGCAGCGCTTCGATCGGGTGCGCGACTATCTGCATGACAATTATATGCATTCCCTCACTCTCGACGAGCTGGCGCAGGTGGTGTCGCTCAGTCCATACCATTTTCAGCGCCAGTTTAAAGCCCATTTCCACGTTACCCCCCATCAGATGCTGATGGCGATCCGCCTGTGGCGCGCCAAAGCGTTCCTCACTCAGGGGCTACCGGCCGCTGAGGTGGCGGCGGCCACCGGGCTGACTGACCAGTCGCACCTGACCCGCGCGTTTACGCGTCGCTATGGCATCACCCCCGTGCGCTATCAGAAACAGGTGGCGAAGCGCTAATGCGCAATCTCATACAATACGCCCGTCTTTTGCCCCTCTACACTGCCAGCATGTTCAGAAATAAGAGATGGAAAAATGATTAGCGGCGTGCTGTATGCCCTGCTCGCGGGTTTAATGTGGGGACTGATTTTTGTCGGCCCGTTGATTGTGCCGGAGTACCCGGCGATGCTGCAGTCGATGGGACGTTATCTGGCGCTGGGGCTGATCGCCCTGCCGCTGGCGTGGCTGGGCCGCGCGCGTTTACGCCAGCTTTCACGCCAGGACTGGTGGACGGCGCTGGGGCTCACCATGATGGGTAACCTGATCTATTATGTCTGCCTGGCCAGCGCCATTCAGCGCACCGGGGCGCCGGTGTCGACGATGATTATCGGCACCCTGCCGGTGGTGATCCCGGTGTTCGCCAACCTGCTGTATAGCCAGCGCGATGGCAAACTGGCGTGGTCAAAGATGATGCCCGCCCTGCTGTTTATCGCCCTGGGGCTGGCGTGCGTCAACATTGCTGAGCTGCGCCACGGCATGGCCGATATCAGCGCCTGGCGCTACGGTTCCGGCATTCTGCTGGCGTCGTTCTCGGTGGTCTGCTGGGCGTGGTATGCGCTGCGCAATGCCCGCTGGCTGCGGGAAAACCCGGATAAACACCCGATGATGTGGGCCACCGCGCAGGCGCTGGTCACGCTGCCGGTGTCGCTGATCGGCTATGTGGCCGCCTGCATCTGGCTGAATGCACAGCAGCCGACCTTTGCCCTGCCGCTGGGGCCGCGGCCGGGGGTGTTTCTCGGTCTGATGGTGGCGATCGCCGTTTGCTGTTCATGGGTGGGCGCGCTGTGCTGGAACATGGCCAGCCAGAAGCTGCCGACGGTGATTCTGGGGCCGTTGATTGTGTTCGAAACGCTGGCCGGGCTGCTGTACACCTTTTTACTGCGCCAGAGCGTGCCGCCGTTGTTAACCGGGGCCGGGATTGTTTTGTTGGTGGTGGGTGTGGTGATTGCGGTCAGCGCGAAGCTGGAAAAACGCCCGGCGACGCAGCGCTTGCCAGGCCTACAAGATCGTAGGCCGGATAAGCGCTAGCGCCATCCGGCGTTTATCAGAAGGTTTCCCAGTTGGCTTCGTTTAACGCCGCCACCGGTTTTGCTTTGGCGGTAGGGGTTTTAACCGGAGCCGCTTTCACTGCCTGGCCACGGGTAATTTTAAATACTGCCACCGCCTCGTTCAGGCGCGCCGCCTGATCTTCCAGCGCCGCTGCCGCCGCTGCGGACTCTTCCACCAGCGAGGCGTTCTGCTGGGTGACGCGATCCATCTCGGCAACCGCCTGGCCGACCTGATCAATGCCGCGACTTTGCTCATCAGAGGCGGAAGCGATTTCGCCCATAATGTCAGTCACGCGAGTAACCGCATTGACGATTTCTGCCATCGTCTCTCCGGCCTCGTTAACCAGCGCGGAACCGGCGCTGACGCGGGCACCAGAGTCGTCGATTAACCCTTTGATCTCTTTCGCTGCCTGGGCGCTACGCTGCGCCAGGGTACGGACTTCCCCTGCCACCACCGCAAAACCACGGCCCTGCTCGCCCGCTCGCGCCGCTTCTACCGCCGCGTTCAGCGCCAGAATATTGGTCTGGAAGGCAATGCCGTCAATCACGTTGGTGATCTGGGCAATTTTGCTGGAGCTGGTGGCGATTTCATCCATGGTGCGCACCACGCCTTCGACCACGCTCCCGCCTTTCTTCGCGGTGGACGATGCATCCAGCGCCAGTCGTGAAGCCTGACGGGCGTTATCGGCGTTCTGCTTCACGGTAGCGGTCAGCTGTTCCATACTGGCTGCCGTCTCTTCCAGGGAGGCCGCCTGCTGCTCGGTACGGGAAGAGAGATCGTTACTGCCCGCCGAGATTTCACCGGCTCCGGTGTAGATAGTGTCCGCGCCTTCGCGCACCACGCCAACGGTGTTCGCCAGTGATTTTTGCATCTCGTGGACGTTCATCGCCAGCATCGCCATTTCGTTCTGGCCGTGGGCGTTTATTGGCTGGGTCAGATCGCCTGCGGCAATGGCACGAATGTGAGCGATCACTTCATGCAGCGGTTGCAGCAGCACCCGGCGCATCGCAATCCAGCTGGCGACAATCACGCCCACCACAATCACCATAATGGTACTGAGGATCCACAGGATACGCTGGTAGTCCGCTTCGTTATCGCTCACGCCGACGCTGGCCAGCTTCGCCTGCACTTCACGCCACTCGCGGTAGACGGCCTGCATCGCAACCTGCTTCTGCTCGGCATTCTGTTTGAACATATCCTCCAGATTTCCCTGCGCCAGCAGCTCGTTCATTTTTGCAAGCGTTGAGGAGTAAGCGCGGTACTGCTCTTCCAGCCGATCCGCCAGCTTCTCGTCCAGGCCCGGGGTTTCCGGCAGGGCGTAATATTTATCGTAATGCCCCTGCGCCTCTGCCAGCAGATTTTTCCCTGCCGTCACCAGCTCACCCAGCTGCGTGCCGTTGATCTCAGTTGCTGTGGTGTTTTGCAGGCGGAGCATCCCGCGGTTCAGGGTCACACGCGCCTGGTTAAGGCTAATCCAGGCATCGGTAAACTCCGCTACGTTCTGGCTGGAGAGCTGGGAGACGTTGAAATTATCCTTGTCGTTATTCAGCGCGTTGATAAAGACCGTCGCCGCAATGATCTGCATCGCACCCAGAACAAACAGCACCGAGATTAACAGGGTGATTACTTTAATACGTTTAAACATTCTTAGCCTTATGTTGCAGGATATTGTCTGATAAGGCATATCGGCAGAATGCGCATGTTATTTAACATTTCGTGGTCGAACCACCGCCATTTCTGTAAATTATCAAACCCATTCAGCAAGTTAAAAACATAAGAAATTTTTGTGAATCCCCTCCTTTTTGCTCCGTGCTCCCAAAGGGGTATAGCTTCGCCTTAAAGTTGCATTTAAAATGCACCTTATCAAATGACGATGAGGTAATTGCAATGGCCTACCGCGACCAACCATTAGGCGAGCTGGCGCTCTCCATTCCACGCGCATCTGCGCTGTTCCGTAAATACGATATGGATTACTGCTGCGGCGGTAAACAAACCCTGGCGCGTGCTGCATCGCGCAAGGAACTGGATCTGGACCTCATCGAAGCAGAACTGGCGACACTGGCCGAGCAGCCGCTGGAGAAAGACTGGCGCAGCGTGCCGCTGGCTGAAATCATCGATCACATCATCGTGCGCTATCACGATCGTCACCGCGAACAGCTGCCAGAACTCATTCTGCAGGCCACCAAAGTTGAGCGTGTGCATGCCGAGAAGGCCTCTGTCCCGCGTGGTCTGGCGAAAAATCTGACCATGCTGCACCAGGAACTGTCCAGCCACATGATGAAAGAAGAGCAGATCCTGTTCCCGATGATCAAACAGGGAATGGGTAGCCAGGCGATGGGTCCGATCAGCGTGATGGAAAGTGAGCACGACGACGCGGGTGAACTGGTGGAGGTGATCAAACACATCACCGATAACGTGACCCCGCCGGCGGATGCCTGCACCACCTGGCGCGCCATGTATAACGGGATTAACGAGATGATCGACGATCTGATGGAACACATCAGTCTGGAGAATAACGTTCTGTTCCCACGCGCGCTGTCCGGGGAATAAAGAAAAGGCCACAGCGGCCTGATGCCCTCAGCCACCGGGAGAGGGAGAAAACATAAAAAACGGCAATCGAAGTTGTAATGCTGGTCAGTTAAGCAAAATCACGCTTTTTTATTCGTTATTTTACTGACTACAAAGCCCTTTGAGGAAAGCGTGGAACCGTTCCGTTCACTCTTAATCCTCTGCTTCCTGTCTGACGCGCTGCGGTGAACGTGTTAAGGGGGCCGCCGCCCCCTTAACAATCCCGGCTTCCGGCACAGAAAATCGCCGCTGCGCGGTCCCTCCACCTTCTCAGCGGTCTGAATGGGGCACGGGTGTTGAGTCCCCGCTGAAATCGGCGAACCGGAGACCGGATGACAAGGGCTGGACGCCAGGGATGGCGGACAGAGGCGACGCGAGACAGGACAAAATTGCCAGGAGCAATTTTGAACAACGCTTGCGTTGGCCCCGAAGGGGCGAGTCCCAGGGATGGGACGAGTCATCACGAGTTGAGCCGACCGCAGGCAGGAGGTCGTGAGGTGAGCGTAGTGCGAAGCACCGATTTCGTCGCGGGGCCGCGGGGATTGGCAAGGGGGTCGCGGTGACCCCCTTGCCACGTTCACGTGCCGTGAAGCTACTATAATCTGCTGAACATAAAGTGAACGGAACAATCCTCAATGCTTAACTGACCAGCATTACAACCGAAGTTGCCGTTTTGCTTTTACCTTACGCCTGCCATCCGTTTCTTACCGATAAACATCCAGCCCAGCCCCAGCGCAATAAACCACAGTGGCGTCACGATCAGCGCCTGACGGGTATCCTCTTCAAGGGTTAGCAGAACCAGGACGAACACAAAGAATGCCATGCAGACCCAGCACATCACCTTGCCCCACGGCATTTTGTAGATTGACTTCTCATGCAGGTGCGGACGCTGTTTGCGGTACACCAGGTATGAGCAGAGGATGATGGTCCAGACGAACATGAACAGGATCGCCGATACCGTGGTGATCATGGTGAACGCACCGATCACGCTCGGGTTAACGTACAGCATCACTACGCCGCCCAGCAGGCAGATACAGGAGAAGGTCAGCCCTTTCGCCGGTACCGCACGCTTAGAGAGTTTAGCGAACGCGCTCGGCGCCACACCTTCCTGTGCCAGGCCGAACAGCATGCGGCTGGTAGAGAACACGCCGCTGTTGGCGGATGAGGCCGCAGACGTCAGTACCACGAAGTTAATCAGGCTCGCCGCAGCTGGCAGGCCTACCAGTACGAACAGCTCCACGAACGGGCTCTTGGTCGGCACAACCGAGCTCCACGGCGTAACCGACATAATGACAATCAGCGCAAAGACGTAGAACATAATGATGCGGATTGGAATGGAGTTAATTGCGCGCGGCAGAGATTTTTCCGGATCTTTGGTCTCTGCGGCGGTTGTTCCCACCAGCTCAATCCCCACGAAGGCAAACACCGCAATCTGGAAACCGGCAAAGAAGCCGCTCAGCCCTTTCGGGAACCAGCCGCCGTCATTCCACAGATGGGTTACCGAGGCCTGCACGCCACTCGGAGAAGTAAAGTGCGTCAGTACCATCACCAGGCCGACCACGATCAGCCCGACAATCGCGACGATTTTGATCATCGCGAACCAGAACTCCATCTCACCGAACATCTTCACGGTGGCGAGGTTCAGGCTCAACAGCAGGACAATCACCGCCAGTGATGCAACCCAGTCGGAGAGTCCGGGGAACCAGAACTGCGCATAGGCCGTAATGGCGACAACATCGGCCATCCCGGTGACCACCCAGCAGAACCAGTAGGTCCAGCCGGTGAAATAACCTGCCCACGGTCCTAACAGGTCGGAGGCAAAGTCGCTAAAGGATTTGTATTCGAGATTCGAGAGCAGCAGCTCGCCCATTGCACGCATAACAAAAAAGAGCATAAAGCCGATGATCATATATACGAATATGATTGACGGCCCGGCCAGACTGATGGTTTTGCCTGACCCCATAAACAGCCCGGTGCCGATAGCACCGCCGATGGCGATAAGCTGAATATGACGGTTTGTGAGATTACGCCGTAGCGACTGCTCAGACGGTGCCTCTTCGTCGGCAACGACTTTTACCTGATCTACCATGTGATTTTTTCCTGTTGTAACTGCCTGTGTTGTTTAGGCTCTTCTGGCCCTTTATAACGTCGAAAAGCGACGGCCCTGTTTAAGGACTCATCGATATTAGGTAAGAATCGGCGGGATGAATACTATGATTTAAATATTATGTTAATAATATGTTTAAAGTGAGTGTCATATCACTCATACAGCGCGAAACAGCTCACAAAAATACACTTACCGTCTACATTTGCAAGATAATCTGTTGATTAGCGCGTAACTATAGGTTTTTTAACTATTTTCCCCTCCCCAAATGAGGAGAGGAAAAAGATCGTTCGCTTACAGGATTTCCAGCAGCTCGACTTCAAACACCAGGGTGCTGAATGGCGGGATAGACGCGCCAGCGCCACGCTCGCCGTAGGCCAGGTTCTGCGGGATAGTCAGTTCCCATTTAGAACCAACTGGCATCAGAGTCAGCGCTTCGATCCAGCCTGGGATCACGCCGTTGACCGGGAATTCTGCCGGTTCGCCGCGCGCCACGGAGCTGTCGAACACGGTGCCGTCGATCAGCTTACCGGTGTAGTGCACGCGAACGTGGTCAGTGCGAGCCGGGATAGTACCTTCGCCCTGGTTGATCACGCGGAATTGCAGCCCGGTTTCGGTGCTGTTCACGCCTTCACGCTCGCGGTTTTCTTCCAGGAACTTAACGCCTTCTGCCGCCATCTCTTCAAAATGCGCGCGACGCACAACGTCAGCACGTTCGTGAATTTCGCGCAGCGCGCGGTGAACCACATCCACCGGAACCGCCGGGTGCTTACCTTCCAGCGCATCGGCGATACCCGCCACCAGCGCTTCAGGTAACAGACCCTGCAGGCCTGATTCGCTCAGCTGCTGGCCTACCTGCAAGCCGATACCGTAGCTTGCCTGCGCTTCGATTGTGTCAAAAGTCGGGGTGGTCATGGGTTTTCCTTCCATCACATTTAAAGTAGCGGGCAGCATAACAGCCACCCTCCATCCGGTAAAACTTTGTCTTATTGAAAGATGACAAATTGCGACGAAACAGAAACAATAGAGACTATCTGGATTATTCCCGAATATGTCACGGAAGCCGGCTTTGCTACGCCCATCAGTCAGTTAGCAAACTATACTTCTCGGGACAGGATAAAAGCGACGCGGAGCAGGAGGAAAGCCATGCCCGGGCCATTTGAATTAAAACCTACCCTGACGAAAATCTGGCATGCGCCAGACAACTTTCGCCTTATGGATCCGCTGCCGCCGCTGCACCGCAGAGGCATTATCATTGGGATGCTGCTGGTCATTATAGGTTTCTTGCTTCCGGGTGCCGACGATAGCGGGACACCCCCCGCGCGTCGGGATGCGGAGCTGGATATCCGCTCGCAATCGCAGCCGCAGCCAGACGCACAGCCGATGCAGACGCAGCTGGTTGCACCGTCAAACGATCCGGGCCAGATGGCCCCCGTCGAACCGGAGCCTGTCCAGGAGGAACAACCGCAGGAGCAGCAGGCTGCCACCCCGGTTCAATCCCAGCAGCCGCCGGGTATCGAACAACAGTGGCGTACCTATCGCGTAGAAGCGGGAAAAACGATGGCGCAGCTGTTCCGCGACCATAACCTGCCGCCTACCGATGTTTACGCGATGGCGCAGGTCGAAGGCGCAGGCAAGCCGTTGAGCAACCTGCAAAACGGCCAGATGGTGCAGATCCGTCAGAACGCCAGCGGCGTGGTGACAGGCCTGACGATTGACAGCGGTAATGGCCAGCAGGTGCTGTTTACTCGCCAGGCTGACGGCAGCTTCTTACGCGTTAAGTAGTACGCTTACCGGGGTGACAAGGCGGGCTTTTTGCTCTCCTTGTTAACCCACCAAATCCCGGAACAGACCAGCACCAGCGCAATCGCGTATTTGATATCCAGAATATTTTCCCCGAGGAAGACAGCAGACAGCACCGTTCCGGCCACCGGGACGACAAAGTTGAACGGTGCGATCATGCTGACGCGATTGTATTTCAGCAGCAGACTCCACAGCGCAAAGGCCACCGAAGAGAGCAGCGTCAGATAGCCCAGCACCGCCGCCGCTTTAACGCTGTGCACTTCCAGCGTCCCGCCCGTGATATACCCCCCGACAACCAGCATTACGCCACCAATTGCCAACTGCCAGCCGGTCATCACCATCGGGTCGACCGTCTGGGAAATGCGTTTCCCGTACAGGGTGGCGGCAGAGAGTATAAAGGCCGCCAGCACCACAAAACCGTCCCCGTTCCAGACAAAATGGAAGTCCTGCAGGCCGCTGTTAAAGTTTACGAGCATTACCCCTGCAAAACCGAGGATGCAGCCGAGGGCTTTGTTGTAGCTGATCCTGTCGTTTTGATAGATGAAGTGCGCCAGCATCACGCTGAAGAAGGTGGCGGTGGCGTTCATGATCGACCCTTTCGCACCCGTGGTGTAGGCGAGGCCGATATAAAAGAAAGTGTACTGGATTGCCGTCTGCGTCAGGCCAAGCACCGTCAGCTGGCCAAACTGCCGTGGGGTAAGTCTGGCGACAGGCTTACGCTGGGCGAGGGCAAACAGCAGCAACAGCAGGCCTGCAAAGACAAAACGGTAGCCGGCAAAGACCACCTTTGAGGGAATATCGTCGGTGGCAATCTGAAACAGTTCATAGCCGCTTTTGATCGCCGGATAGGAGCTGCCCCAGAGCAGGCAACAGAGCGTCGCGCTGGCATAGGCAATTTTTTTACGGGCAAAAACGGGTGTGGGCAGAACGGAGTCCATAGCAAATCTCAAAGATAAAATGGCGTTTCATTTTATTATCAGAGAATGCGGCAGGAATAGCTACCATACAAGCCAAAAAGGCGAACCGGGTCGCGTTAAAAAGCAAAACGCCGGCACAAGGCCGGCGCTTCGACGTGGTGACGAGTAATTACTTACTCAGCAACAACGTTAACAACCAGTTTCGCGAAGACTTCGCTGTGAACCTGGAAGTCCACTTCGTGCTCACCGGTGGTACGCAGAACGCCGTTCGGCATACGAACTTCGCTCTTAGCCACTTCAACGCCAGCTGCAGTTACAGCGTCAGCGATGTCGCGAGTACCGATAGAACCGAACAGTTTACCTTCGTCGCCTGATTTAGACGCGATGGTAACGGTGCCCAGTGCATTGATTGCTTCAGCGCGAGCGTTAGCAGCCGCCAGAACGTCAGCCAGTTTGGCTTCCAGTTCAGCACGACGGGTTTCGAAAAACTCAACGTTTTTCTTAGTAGCAGGAACAGCTTTGCCCTGTGGAACCAGGAAGTTACGAGCGTAGCCCGCTTTAACGTTAACCTGATCACCCAGGCTGCCCAGGTTTGCTACTTTATCAAGCAGAATAACTTGCATTACCTTATCCTCTTAAAGTCGTATTAATGGACCGTGCCCGATTACTGATGACGATCAGTGTACGGCAGCAGAGACAGGTAGCGAGCGCGTTTGATAGCGCGAGCCAGCTGACGCTGATATTTTGCACGAGTACCGGTGATACGGCTTGGGACAATCTTACCGCTTTCGGTGATGTAGTTTTTCAGCGTTGCGATATCTTTATAGTCGATCTCTTGAACGCCTTCCGCGGTGAAACGGCAGAACTTGCGACGACGGAAATAACGTGCCATATGGCTAGTCTCCAGAATCTATCAAATCAATCTGCTCGGCATGCAGAACCATCTTGCTCAGGCCGTTCTTTGCCTTGTGGCAAGAAATGAACCCCTGAACGGTTACTGCGCTACCGACCGTTATACTGTGAGTAATGGCCTGGTTTTCGTGTCCGCTAATAATAACGGGCATTTGGCACCACGCCTGCCGGTGAAACCCGGCTTCCTCCTGCACTGAACGATGCTCAAGCACGAACTGGCAGTGAGGAATTCCTGATGGGCTGACCTTACGAAGGGGGGGCCTGCACACAGTGCCAGACAACACCAGACGGTTGGTCATCAGAAATTACTCTTCAGAATCCCCAGCATCAGCATCATCTGCGGTTTCATTTGCGAAGTCATCGCGACGCTCACGGCGCTCGTCTTTCGCTTTAACCATCGGAGATGCTTCAGTAACTGCGTTCTTAGTACGCATTACCATGCTGCGGATAACGGCGTCGTTGAAGCGGAAGTTAGTTTCCAGCTCATCGATCGCTTCCTGCGGAGCTTCAACGTTCAGCAGAACGTAGTGAGCTTTGTGCAGTTTGTTGATCGGGTAAGCCAGCTGACGGCGGCCCCAGTCTTCCAGACGATGAATCGTGCCTTCTGCTGCAGTGATTGCAGTAGTGTAACGTTCGATCATACCCGGAACCTGTTCGCTCTGGTCAGGATGGACCATAAAAACGATTTCGTAATGACGCATCGAATTGCTCCTTACGGATTATTCAGCCTCCTGTCTGGGTCAGCCGCGGCCCATGGAGGCAAGGAACGTGATTAAAGGGCGGCTGAAAAATTGACGCGCCATTCTAATTGCCCCCCCCAGAAAACTCAAGTTGATTGCACAAATAATTCGCACAAAGCGCAAAGCCAGTCTAAGTGGGTGATTTACCATTAGTCACAGGCGATCGCGACGTTTTTTTGAACAACAGCATCAGAAATGGTCGCGATTGCCCACCAGATTAGTGGTTACACTTTAACCAGTAGACGTGAATATCGTCGCACCGAAGGTTGTCGTGGAGCGCATATCATGAAAAAGATCACCCTGGCCATTCTGGCTGCGCTATTGCTCAGTGCAAACGCGACAGCAGCCATAAAGGTTGATAGCCGACAGGCCAGAAATATGGATGATGTGCAAAGTCTGGGCGTCATTTATATCAACCATAACTTCGCCACGGAAAGTGAAGCTACAGAAGCGATTAACGCAGAAGCCGATGCGCGGGATGCCCGCTACTATCACGTCATGCTCACCCGTGAACCGGGCAGCAACGGCAATATGCACGTCAGCGCAGATATCTATCGGTAATGCTTTGACGCTAGCACCAGGAAAGCCAACAACGAGAATATTGTCATAGTGAGATTAGCCCCCTGCCCGGGGGCTTTTTTTATTTTTGCCCGTAATAGGCATTCGGACCATGCTTGCGCATAAAGTGCTTGTTGAGCAGATAGCGGTCGACCGGCTGCAGCTGCGGATTGATACCCTGGGCAATCCACGCCATTCTTGCTACCTCTTCCAGCACCACGGCGTTATGCACCGCATCGTGGGCATCTTTACCCCAGGCGAAAGGACCGTGCTGCCAGACAACAACCCCCGGATTGTGCAGCGGCTCAGCATCACCCAGCGTTTCAATGATCACCTTGCCAGTGTTGAGCTCGTACTCGCCCTGCACCTCCTCTTCACTTAATCCCCGTGTACAAGGGATATCGCCAAAGAAGTAGTCCGCATGGGTGGTCCCCAGCGCGGGGATCGCCCGCCCGGCCTGCGCCCAGGCAGTCGCGTGCGTCGAGTGGGTATGCACCACCCCGCCGATGGAAGGATAACGCTGATAGAGCGCAAGATGAGTTGCGGTATCGGAAGAGGGTCGCCATTTCCCCTCGACGACCTTGCCGCTGAGATCCACCACCACGATATCGTCCACGCCCATGCTGTCATAGGCCACGCCGCTGGGCTTGATCGCTACCCACCCGCGCGCGCGGTCAATGGCACTGACGTTTCCCCATGTAAAGGTGACGAGACCGTAACGCGGCAAATCCATATTCGCCTCATACACCTGCTGCTTAAGCTGCTGCATGTTCGCCTCCTGTCAGCCCGGCACGCGCCATCTGTTCAAGCACCCAGTCGCGTGCTTTTGCAACTTCACGCTCCGGGTTTTCAGCGGTTTCGCTCCACATCTCAATCAGATACGGTCCGCAATAGCCGCTCTGTTTAAGCGTGGTAAAGCACTGTTCAAAATCCACTACCCCACTGCCAAAGGGGACGTTTTTAAACACGCCCGGTCGCGTGTCTTTGACGTGTACCGCCACGATGTGCCCTGTCCCGGCCTGCAGCTCCATCTGCACGTCGTTATCCCACGCGGAAAGATTGCCAATATCGGGATAGAGCTGGAACCACGGGTTATTCAGGTAGTGGGCATAGCCCAGCGCTTTGCTGATGGAGTTCATCAGCGGGTAGTCCATGATCTCCATCGCCAGCGTCACCTGCGCGCGGCTGGCCATCTCGACGCTCTCTTTCAGCCCTTCGCGAAAGCGGCGGCGCGTTTCATCGTTCGCTTCCTGATAGTAAACGTCATAGCCCGCGAGCTGGATAACGCGGATCCCCACGTCCTGAGCCAGGCGAATCGCCTTCGCCATGATCTCCAGCCCCTGCCGACGCACCGCATTGTCCTGGCTGCCGAGCGGAAAACGACGGTGGGCGCTCAGGCACATCGACGGCACGCGTACGCCGGTTTCAGCGATAGCGGACACCAGCGCCAGCCGCTGCTCACGCGACCAGTCCAGACGCGACAAGCGCGCATCGGTTTCATCCACCGACATTTCGACAAAATCAAAGCCCAGCTTTTTGGCGAGCTGGAGTCGCTCAAGCCAGTCCTCCCCGGCGGGGAGGGCCTTTTCATAGATCCCGAGCGGAACCTGTTTGCTTAACATAGCCGCTCCTTATCCCCACAGCTGGGCGATGGAACGTTTGAACTGACGTGCGGCTTCAACCGGCGAGGCGGCATCGCGAATGCTGCGACCGGCGATAAACACGTGAATCGGAATACCGGCGAACAGCGGCAGATCCTCGAGCGCCAGGCCACCCGTCACGGTGACTTTAAAGCCCATGTCGGCCAGACGCTTAACGGCGTTGATATCCGCTTCACCCCAGGCAACGCCCGCCGCCTGCGCATCGCGACTGCGGTGATATACCACCTGCTGAATACCAACGTCGCGCCACGCTTTCGCCTGTTCCCAGGTCCAGAAGCCGGTCAGTTCGATCTGCACGTCGCCGTTAAATTCTTTGGCGACGTCCAGCGCCCCTTTGGCGGTGTTGATGTCTGCACAGCAGATCACCGTGACCCAGTCGGCATTGGCTTCAAAACACATCCGCGACAGGATTTTGCCCGCATCGGCAATTTTGGCGTCCGCCAGCACAATTTTGTGCGGATACAGGGCTTTCAGATCGCGAACGGCGCGCACGCCCTCCCCCACGCAGAGGATGGTGCCCACTTCAATAATGTCGACCTCATCGGCGATAAGGCGTGTGGTGTCATAAGCGTGAGACAAGGTCTGGTTATCCAGCGCAACCTGGAGCATCGGTAACTGTGACATAGATATTCCCTCTTAGACGGCGGCCGCATCGGCGCGGTCAATTAAATCCAGCACGTCCTGCTCGCTGCGACAGGCGCGTAAACGGTCAAAATTGGCTTCATCTTCAAACAGATTAACGATTTGCATGATCCCCACTTCCTGATGGGTATTGGCATCCACCGCCGCCATGGTGATCAGGATATCGACCGGGTCATTGTCGTCATGGTTAAACATCAGCGGCGTTTTTAGCGTCACCAGCGCAAAGCCCGTTTTCTTTACGCCCTCTTCCGGGCGGCCATGCGGCATAGCCAGCCCTGGGGCAATCACAAAGTACGGGCCAAACTGCGCAACGCCATCGAGGATGGCCTGGTAATAACGCGGCTCGACCACGTCGGCCGCGACCAGTAAATCGACACCGATTTTTACCGCTTCCTGCCAGCTGCTGGCGTCTGCCTGCAGCGTGATGGAGTGGTTCTCGGCCAGTGAATCACGTAATTTCATGGCGCAACCTTATTTCACATCTGCGGGAAAGTGCGCAGCGATCACTTCCATCAGTTTTGGGCCAAAATCTGCGGGGGAGAGCATATTGCGCACGCCCACCACGTATTTATTGCCTGACACCGTGATTTCGCCGGCGATATGGGTCGAGGCAATGATCACGTCCGCCCCACTGAGTTCGCTTTTGTACTCACCGACGGCGCAGCTGTTCACCGTGTGATTCACACCCTGCTCGGTGAGAAACTGATCCACTTTCATTTTCATGATCATGGAGCTGCCTTGTCCGTTGCCACATACAGCCAGAATACGTACGGTCATAATCGGAACTCCTTATTAAGCAGAGTGCTCTGCCAGTTGTTTTTCTGCGTCTTCTTCAGCGCGTAGAGCCCGCCCGGCGAAGACCATATAAGCCAGTGCAATCAGGATAATGACGGCCATAAAGACGATGCCGACCGAGGCAAATCCTTGCATCATTGGCGGGGCCAGAATCGACCAGTCCGCCATCCCCATCCAGGCACTCATCCCGGTGAGTTTTACCGCCCAGACGCAGCCGAAGATTTCAATCATGCCCATCACCAGGCAAATCTTGAGCGCCGCGCGCCAGCCGCCAAAGTGGTTAGCAAACACACCGATGGTGGCGTTGGAGAAGAACATTGGGATAAAGCCAGGAATGATCAGAATGGAAGAGCCACACCCCACGAGGATGCCAACCGCAATTAACTGGCCGATGGTGCCCCACATAAAGCCCCACACCACGGCATTAGGCGCAAAGCTATAGATAGCCGCACAGTCGATAGCAAGCACAGCACCGGGAATCAGACGTTGAGAGATACCGTTGAAAGCTTCTGACAATTCGGCGACGAACATACGCACGCCCTGGGTGATGATGAAAATCGCCACGGCGAATGAGAAGCCCGTTTGCAGGATGTAGATTGTCCAGTGAGTTTTACCGGCCATCGCCTGCACAACGTCAATACCGAAGGAAAGCAGGATAGCGCCAAAGAACACCGTCATCACAATCGCTGTGGAAACGATATTGTCATGGAAAATGTTCAGCCAGCCGGGCAGCTTAAGGTCTTCAACGCTCTCTTCTTTCTTGCCGAGGAACGGCGCCACTTTGTAGGCAATCCAGGACGCAAACTGCTGCTGGTGGCCGATTGAGAAACCGCAGCCGTCAGTCACTTCCTGGGTAGGTTTGTACATCATGTTGGAGGTGATACCCCAGTAAAGCGACACCAGCACTGCGGTACAGATAATGGTGGTCCACATCGGGTAGCCGAAGATGTAGAAGGATACGGCTATCAGCCCGGCCTGCTGGAACATGATGTGGCCGGTGAGCATTATGGTGCGGATGCCGGTAATCCGGCGCAGCAGAACATAAATAATATTCAGCGCCAGCGCCAGCAACACCGCGTAGCCCACCCAACTGTAGGCGTCCCCCATCCGTTCGATGGTGGCCATCATCGAGGCATAGGTGTCTGATATGGCACCGTTAATGCCGTACACCTCTGACATTTTGGCGACCACCGGCTTAAAGGTGCTGGTTAAAATGCCCGAACCCGCCTGAAGCAGCATAAAGCCGATGATGGTTTTGATGGTGCCTTTGACTATTACGCTCACGCTTTTGCGCAGCAGGATGTAGCCCAGACACGTCACAATACCCAGCAGCAGCGGGGCGTTAGTCATTACCTGATTAAAAAACACGGTAAAGACGCTGTAGAGGATCTCCATAACACTCTCCGGTAAAGGAAGCACGGTGCGCGAGGCTTGTGCGAAAGTGCCCCCACTCTAGTAATCACAAATAATCACTACAAGATTGCATTTGATTATTTGTGATGTATCACGCAAATTATTTCCACACGCCGCGCAGTGACTTTATCCTCAACAACTGACATCCATATAAAATCTTATAATTCAATTAATTAATTAAACTCAATGTAACAACAAGTAGGGCTGACGACGTCTGGAACGGACTTCGCACAAGAATTTCGCCTGGCAAAATGCCGTTGCAATGTTGCTTCCCCGGTGTCAACATAAATCAAAATACATCACCAATTGATTAATTATGAGAAAAAGGGAGTCCGCAAAATGAGTAAAGTGAACAGCATCACCCGTGAATCATGGATCCTGAGTACGTTCCCGGAGTGGGGGAGCTGGCTGAATGAGGAGATTGAACAGGAGCAGGTCGCTGCCGGCACCTTTGCGATGTGGTGGCTGGGCTGTACAGGGATCTGGCTGAAATCAGAAGGCGGCGCGAATATATGCGTCGATTTTTGGTGCGGGACGGGCAAGCAAAGCCACGGCAATCCGCTGATGAAAACAGGGCATCAGATGCAGCGCATGGCTGGGGTACAAAAGCTGCAGCCTAACCTGCGCACTACCCCGTTTGTGCTCGATCCGTTTGCTATACACCAGATCGACGCCGTACTGGCTACGCACGACCATAACGATCACATCGATGTGAACGTTGCGGCCGCCGTTATGCAAAATTGCGGCGACGATGTGCCCTTCATCGGCCCGCAAACCTGCGTGGATATCTGGATCGGTTGGGGCGTACCGCCGTCGCGCTGCATCGTGGTGAAACCGGGCGATGTGGTGAAGGTCAAAGACATTGAAATTCATGCCCTTGACGCGTTCGATCGTACGGCTTTAATCACCCTTCCCGTAGAGCAAAAAGCGGCGGGCGTGTTGCCGGACGGCATGGACCAGCGCGCGGTGAACTACCTGTTCAAAACCCCCGGCGGCACGCTGTACCACAGCGGCGATTCACACTACTCCAACTACTATGCAAAACACGGCAATGAGCATCATATCGACGTGGCGCTGGGCTCGTATGGTGAGAACCCGCGCGGGATTACCGATAAAATGACCAGCGCCGATATGCTACGCATGGCGGAAGCGCTGAACACGAAAGTGGTGATCCCGTTCCACCATGATATCTGGTCGAACTTCCAGGCGGATCCGCAGGAGATCCGCGTGCTGTGGGAGATGAAAAAAGACCGGCTGAAATATGGCTTTAAGCCGTTTATCTGGCAAGTGGGCGGCAAGTTTACCTGGCCGCTGGATAAGGATAATTTTGAGTACCATTATCCGCGCGGCTTTGACGACTGCTTTACGATTGAACCGGATTTACCGTTCAAATCGTTCCTGTAGTTGGCCACGCTATCGCCGGGCAATGCGCCCGGCGATTCCATCTTTTGCTTAGTATTTTCAGGCTATTTCAAATATCATCTTTTGAAATCAATTTATTTCGGAATAGCTCATGACAGAAGCACAGCGACACCAAATATTACTGGAACTCCTGGCGCAGACGGGGTTTGTCACCGTCGAACAGGTGATTGCCAGGCTGGGCGTTTCCCCCGCCACCGCACGCCGGGACATCAACAAGCTGGATGAAAGCGGCAAGCTAAAGAAAGTGCGCAACGGTGCAGAAGGCATTAGCCAGCAGCGTCCGCGCTGGTCGCCGATGAATATTCATCAGGCGCAGAATCACGACGAGAAAGTACGTATTGCCCGCGCGGCATCGCAGCTGGTCAATCCAGGCGAAAGCGTGGTCATCAACTGCGGCTCAACCGCCTTTTTGCTGGGCCGCGAGATGTGCGGAAAGCCGGTGCAGATCATCACTAACTATCTGCCGCTGGCTAACTACCTTATCGATCAGGAACACGAGAGCGTGGTGATCATGGGGGGTCAGTACAACAAGAGTCAGTCCATCACCTTAAGTCCGCAGGACAGCGAGAACACGCTGTACGCCGGACACTGGATGTTCACCAGCGGTAAAGGGCTGACCGCCGAGGGATTGTATAAAACCGATATGCTGACGGCGATGGCCGAGCAGAACATGCTGAACGTGGTCGGCAAACTGGTGGTGCTGGTCGACAGCAGCAAGGTCGGCGAGCGGGCCGGGATGTTATTCAGCCGCGCGGAGCAGATAGACCTGGTGATTACCGGTAAAAGCGCTAACCCCCAGATCCTCCAGAAGCTGGAAGATCAGGGCGTGAAGGTCCTGCGCGTTTAGAGATGCTGGCGGAAAAACGCCACCGTGGCATCAAGAGCGGTCGGCGTGATGCGATGCTTCACCCCCGCTTCCCATAAACAGGTCAGCTGTTTATCCAGCCCTTCCCGCTGTAACGCCTGCTGTAAACGGAACGTCTCTGCGGCAGGCACCACGTCATCTTCTTCACCGTGCCAGAGCAGTAGCGGGCGATCGCCCAGACGCGGCAGCGCCGTCGTCACGTCCCAGTCGGCAAGCGGTGCCAGGGTGGCGTCGAACGCCTCAGGCAGCAGGGGTGGAAACAGCGTCCGGGCCAGGGTCGTGAAATAGCCGGAGCCCATCAGGCTCGCCACGCAGGTTACCTCCGGATGACGCGCCATGATCCCCAGCGCAGTCATGCCCCCCATTGATGCGCCGGCCACCGCCAGCCGTTCGTCCTGCACCAGTCCAGCCTGATACAACGCATCCCGCAGTCCGGCGAACTCGCTGAGATTCCCGTGCAGAATCGGCCAGAACTGCCCGAGTCTTGCCTGCTCATCGCCCGCAAAGCGCGCGCCGTGATCCGGGGCATCTGGCATCACCACCCGAAAACCGGCCTGCGCCAGAGCGACCGCAAAATAACTGTAGACCAGCTTAGAGGAGGTAAACCCGTGGTAAAAAATAACCACCGGCAAGGGTTGCGCCCCCATTCCTGCCGGGACGGCGTGTACAATCTCACGATCGCCAAACTGCCGTATTTCAAGTTCAATCATTGTTGAGCCTCATGCGAAAGGGTGATTCATAATGTTGAGAACTGGCTTACGCTTTCGCGAAATTTTCATTCGAAAATTACGCCGCAGATAACAGTTTGGGAACATTCCCCCAAAATCAAATTAACAGAGATCTACACTATGGCTATCAGGAAACGAGATTGGGTTATGCGAAGGTTTGCTGCTTTAATGCTGATGCTGCTGTTGAGCGGGTGTAGCGCGCTGCAAGGTACGCCGCAACCCGCGCCGCCAGTGGCCGATCATCCACAAGAGATTCGTCGTAATCAAACGGAAGGATTACAGCGAATGGCCACGGTCACCGCACTTGAGCGGGGCTCGCCAGCGGATGTGGAGGATGCGATTAAAGCAAAAGCCGTCGCCGCAAAAGCAGATTACTACGTCATTATCCTTATCGATGAAACTATCGTAACAGGGCAATGGTACTCGCAGGCCATTCTGTACCGAAAGTAATGACCGGTATTTAAACGATATTTACACTGCTTTGCGTCCATAGACGTTTTCCTGTCCACAATAAACTCCGTGCCTATGACAATGGAAGTGAGTTTATTTGCGAAGGATTGCCCGGCGGGTACCGGGGACACGTAAAATGGAGCTGACGATGAAACGATCTCTTGCTTTGACCTCACTGTTGCTCTCAGCCGGTCTGGTGAGTACAGCCGCGCAGTCAGCCGAATTTGCCAGCGCTGATTGCGTAACAGGTTTAAATGAAATTGGACTGATTTCCGTGAGTGATATCTCAGGGAGTCCCCAGGATGTAGAGCGCATGGTTGCGCTAAAAGCTGACGAACAGGGTGCCTCGTGGTATCGCATCATCAAAATGCAGGAAGACAACCATGTTGATCGCTGGCGAGTACAAGCCATACTTTATGCCTGAAAAGCAACCCTAAAAAGCCACTCATTTTTAGTGGCTTTTTAATATTTACAATTCTATTATCCTTGTTGTTACTACCTCATGACCTTCCTGCAACATTTAGTTACATAAACCCAATAAATGTTATCCCCGCTCTGCCGTTGAAAAGCGATACCTTTTTAGCAATGAGCAATTTATGATCAATTTTTTTCGCCGTGCAGGTCTGGGCACTAAGCTATCGCTGCTTACCGGCTTGAGCGTTGCCATACTCTTTCTGCTTTTCACTTTTCTTCTGAGCTATAACACCAGTCAAAAACTCAAATCTTTGGCCATAGAAGATCTGCATAACCAGTCCACCGGCGTGGTGGATATGGTGCAGATGTTCAATACCAGCCTCACCGAAGAGGTGGAGAGCTATACCCGCCTGTTTACCACCTTTTTGCCGCAGCCGCTGAGCCTTGATGCCAGCCAGACCCGCACCATCAACGGCCAGAATGTCCCGTTGTTGAAAGGCGGTGATACGGAACTCCATGAGAACAACACCACACCCGATGATTTCCTGAATCGCACCGGTGCTATCTCTACGCTGTTTGTGCGCAGCGGCGACGACTTTGTCCGCGTGGCAACCTCGCTGCGAAAAGAGAACGGCGATCGGGCCATCGGTACGGTACTGGACCCTGCCAGTCCGGCCTGGGCGGTGGTCACCCAGGGCGAGGTGTATCGCGGCCTCGCCCCGCTGTTCGGCAAACGCTACATCACCCAGTATCAACCGGTAAAAGACGCGGGTGGACAGGTGATCGCCATTATCTTCGTCGGGGTCGACATTACCCACTCATGGAACGCTATGCGCGAGAAGATCCTCAGCCGCCGTCTGGGCGAGAGCGGCCACTTCTTCGTGCTGGATCGCAGTCATGGCAAAAATCACGGCCAGTACCTGTTCCATAGCACAGAAGAGGGGCAACTGCCGAAGTGGGAGAACGACGTTCAGCAACAGCTGCTGGGGGATCGTTCCGGCACGCTGGAGCGCCAGAGCGCCGAAGGTCGCACGCTGATTATGGCCTGGACGCCGCTCCCGGGCTGGAACTGGACGATAGTGGGCCAGGTGGATAAAACCGTTCTGTTGGCCGATGTGACCAGCCTGCGCGATCGCTTCCTGCTGGCGGGAGTCGTCCTGTCCGCACTCTTCGCCATGCTGTTCGTGTTTATTATCCGCCGCTGGCTTACGCGCCCGCTGCGCGATGTGATTGGTCTTGCGCAACAGTATGCCGCAGGCGATCTGCGCGCCACCCTGCCTGCCACCCGTCAGGATGAGGTGGGGCAGCTGATCAACGCCATCAACGGCATTGGCGGCGGGCTGCAAAAAATCGTGCTGCAGGTGCGTGAAGCGGCGGGAGATATCCATCTGGGAACCAACGCTCTGGCGGCGGATACCGGCGAGATCTCCGAGCAGATCAATAAGCAGGCCAGCAGCGTGGAAGAGACCTCCGCCAGTATGGAGCAACTGGCGGCCAGCGTGCAGCAGAATGCAGCCAATATGGAGCAGACCCAACAGCTGGTCGGCGAAACCTCCCGGGCGGTGCATCAGGGCGGGGAGACCGTCAGCCATGCTGTCGCTACCATGGATGATATTCGCGAAGCATCGAAACGTATCGAAGCCATCACGCGGGTGATTGAGGGTATCGCTTTCCAGACCAATATTCTGGCCCTGAACGCCGCCGTAGAGGCCGCCCGGGCGGGTGAACACGGTAAGGGCTTTGCCGTGGTGGCCCAGGAAGTCCGCGCTCTGGCAGCGCGTAGCGCCAACGCGGTAAAGGAGATTGAACTGCTGATTGGCGATACGCTCAGTAAAGTGAGCGAGGGCCACGCCCTGTCGGAGCAGACCCGTCAGGCGATGGAGAGCATCATCGGGCACATCGACAATATCAACCAACTGGTTACGGAGATTAACCATGCCTCCCGCGAGCAGTCGGCAGGCATCGGTCAGGTGAACATGGCGATGGCGCATATCGGCGAAGCGTCGCATATCAACGCCGATCGCGTTTCACGCAGTGAACAGACGGCGCAGACCCTGCGGGGGAAAGGGTCGCACCTGACCAATCTGGTCAGCCTGTTCCGTCTGTAAGTCTCAGGCAACGCCGCCCGTGGCGCGCAGGAGCAGGTCGTCCTGCACCTGCGCGCTGAGCAGAGAGCCCCCACGGGCGTCGAGCATTTCACGGCACCAGGCCTGCGCCATCGGTGGTGATGTATGGCGCAACATCTGCGCCCCCGTGCCCAGCAGAAAGATCTGCCGGGCGATCTCCCTGCCCTGCGCCTCCTGCGGCTTACGCAGTTTTTGCTGCAACTGCCGCCAGCTGCGGTCGAAATGGCGGTCCTGTCCTTTTACTTCGGCAAAATCCGCATACAGCATATCGGCTACGCCAGGCTGCTTCGCCAGCACCCGCAGTACGTCCAGCCCCATGATATTCCCCGATCCTTCCCAGATGCTGTTGACCGGCATTTCACGATACAGACGCGGCAGTTCGCTCTCTTCGCAGTAGCCGATCCCGCCCAGAACCTCCATCGCCTCGGCGACAAACGGGATCCCCGCCTTGCAGATGGCAAATTTAGCCGCCGGGGTGAACAGCCGCGCCCACAGCGCTTCCTGCTCATCCGCCCGGCGATCCCAGGCCCGCGCCAGACGGAACAGCAGCGCGGTTTGCCCCTCGAGCTGTAGCGCCATCCGGCTTAGCACGTCGCGCATCAGCGGCTGCTCGATCAGATTTTTGCCAAAGGTCTGGCGCTGGTGGGCGTGATACAGCGCCACCGAGAGTGCGCGACGCATCTGCCCGTGGCTGCCGAGGGCGCAGTCAAAGCGGGTTAATCCGCCCATTTTAAGGATCTGGCGCACGCCTTCGCCTTCTTCACCCAGCAGCCAGCCGGTGGCGTCGAGAAATTCGGCTTCACTGCTGGCGTTCGAGCGATTGCCCAGCTTGTCTTTGAGCCGCTCCAGCTGTACGGCGTTGCGCAGCCCGTCGGGCAGAAAGCGCGGAACGAAGAAGCACGACAGCCCGCCTTTGGCTTGCGCCAGCACCAGGTGCGCATCGCTTTGCGGCACCGAGAAAAACCATTTATGGCCCACCAGCCGGTAACTGCCGTCGCTACAGCGCTCCGCCCGGGTGGTGTTGCTGAGAACATCTGAACCGCCCTGCTTTTCCGTCATCCCCATCCCAATCAGCAGGCCGCGCTTTTGGTTGCCGGGTGCCAGATGCGAGTCATATCGGTCGCTGAGCAGCGGCGTCAGCCAGTCGTGGAAGGCGCGCGGCAGCGCCTGCTGCAGCAGCGGCGTGGCGGCAAAGGTCATGGTGATAGGGCACAGCGTGCCCGCCTCCACCTGGGCATGCAGGACAAAACGTGCCGCCCGGGCCACGAAGGATCCTTTTCGCGCCTCCTCTTCCCACGCCAGGTTATGCACCCGGTTAGCGCAAAGCCCCTGCATCAGCAGGTGCCACGCAGGATGAAAGCGCACGTCGTCCAGCCGCGTGCCGCTGGCATCATAGCGCAGCAGTTCAGGTGGATTGACGTTGGCAAGTCTGCCCAGCTCCAGTGATTCGGCGGTGCCCAGCTGCTGGCCGATACTGGCGAGCAGTTCGGCGTCCCACTCGGCACCTTCGCGGTTGACCGCTTCACACAGGGCGCGGTCAGAGAGGAAAAGATTGCTGTTCGTCAGGGGTGAAGGCTGATTGAAAACCGTATGCGTTTGCCAGTGCATGGTGTGTCCCTCCTTCAATGGCAAAGAAGGTAAGTATGGACGCTACGGGAGGAGGTATTGCGCTCAGCAAGCGTGAAACAGCTCACACAACCTAAGAATAATAAATTTCCCCGCCAGCTTATGGTGAATAATTTATTCTCATTTCTCAGGGAGAATCACGATGCAATCTACTCAACTTGCGCCAGAGGCCCACAAGCGCGCGTTAATTGCAGGATCGATTGGTAACTTCATCGAATGGTATGAGTTCGCGGTGTACGGTTTTATGGCCACCGTCATTGCGAAAAACTTTTTTCAACTGGACGGTGAAACGGGGCTGACCAGTCTGATCCTCACCTACGCCTCCTTCGCCGTCGCCTTCTTCTTTCGCCCGCTCGGTGCCATCGTCTTTGGCCGGATAGGCGATCGGATCGGGCGTAAGCCCACGTTGATTATTGTGCTGGTGTTGATGACTCTGGCAACAGCCGCCATCGGACTGGTGCCGGTGTATGCCAGCATCGGCATTGCCGCTCCGCTTATCATCACCGGCCTGCGGATCCTGCAGGGGTTGTTCGCAGGTGGCGAGTACGGTGGCGCGGTGTCGCTGATGACCGAGTTCGCTCCGCGCGGCAAGCGTGGATTGTACGGTGCCTGGCAGTCCTTTACCGTGGCGCTGGGCCTGCTGGCCGGGGCAGGCATTGTGGCGCTGCTCTCAGTACTGCTGACGCCAGAGGCGCTGCATGACTGGGGCTGGCGTATTCCGTTCTTTATTGCCCTGCCGTTGGGCGCCGTTGCCCTGTGGCTGCGGGTGAACATGGAGGAGACGCCGAGCTTCGTGAAGCAACAGGCAAAACCGGTGGCGGTGAAAGCGCAAACCACGGCAACGCTGAAAGCGATTGTGATGGGCATCGGTCGGGTAATGGTGTGGTCTGCCGCTGGCTATACCTATCTGGTGATCATGCCCGCCTACCTGCAATCGGCCCTGCACACCGGTTTTAATCAGGCACTGCTGATTGCGGTGATTTCCAATATTGGCTTCGCCCTGACCATTATCCCGTCGGGGATACTAAGCGATCGCATCGGGCGCCGGACGGTGATGGTGATCGCCGCCGCGCTGCTGCTGATCCTCGCCTTGCCGCTACTGAAAATATTGCAGGCGGAGTCCAGCACTCTGGCGGTGAAAGCGACAGTGGTACTGATTGCAGGGGGTCTGGTGGGGATGCTGGCAGGTCCGGGTCCGGCGATGCTGTCCGAAATGTTCCCGACACGGGTACGTTATACCGGGCTGGGTCTGGCCTATTCCCTGTCGAACGCTATCTTCTCGGGCTGTGCGGGATTGATCATTACCGGGCTTATCAAAGAGACGGGCAATCTGGACATTCCGGCCTATTACGTGATGGCAACGGCGGGGGTGAGTATCGTGGCGCTGATGACGCTGAATAAAGACGACCATCTACGTTCACTGGAGGAGTAAGGAATACAGCCGGGTAAAGGCGACGCTTTACCCGGCACAGCGCATGATTAACCGCGCTGACGGACCGCTTCGAACAGGCAGATGCCGGTAGCTACGGAGACGTTCAGGGAGGATACGCTGCCTGCCATCGGAATGCTGATCAGCTCATCACAGTGCTCGCGGGTCAGGCGACGCATACCTTCGCCTTCTGCGCCCATCACCAGCGCCATGCGGCCGGTCATTTTGCTCTGGAACAGGGTATGGTCGGCTTCGCCAGCGGTGCCCACGATCCAGATGTTCTCTTCCTGCAGCTGACGCATGGTGCGCGCAAGGTTGGTCACACGGATCAGCGGAACGTTTTCTGCCGCGCCGCAGGCCACTTTCTTCGCCGTGGCGTTCAGCTGCGCAGAGCGATCTTTTGGTACGATCACCGCATGCACGCCCGCCGCATCGGCGCTACGCAAACAGGCACCGAGGTTGTGCGGATCGGTTACGCCGTCGAGGATCAGGAAGAACGGGTTTTCCAGCGTGGCGATCAGATCCGGAAGATCGTTCTCCTGATACTGACGACCCGGTTTCGCGCGGGCAATGATCCCCTGGTGTACCGCACCCTCGCTTTTCTCATCGAGGAACTGGCGGCTGGCCAGCTGGATCACCACGCCCTGGGCTTCGAGGGCGTGGATCAGCGGCAGCAGACGTTTGTCTTCACGCCCTTTCAGAATAAAGACTTCCTGAAAACGCTCCGGAGCGCGCTCCAGCAGGGCCTGCACCGCATGGATGCCGTAAATCATATCACTCATTAAACTTACTCGTTTTAGGCGGGGTGCGCCGGGTTAAATTGGGCCGTGAAACAGGTCACTTGCGCCTAGTATAACCGACACTGCGCCCAAATCGACCCTTGTCGGCGTTAGCCGTTCACCACCGCTTGCCCGGTACCTGCCGGGACCGGGTGCGCAGGCAAAATAGCGTTGAGTAAATAACGGGTATAGTCATGCTGCGGGTGCGTAAAAATGCGTTGTGTTTCACCCTGTTCCACCAGCCTGCCCCGGTGCATCACCCCTACCCGGTCCGCAATGTGGCGCACGACATTCAGGTCATGAGAGATAAACAGATAGGCCAACCCGTACTCGCGCTGCAACCTCATCAGCAGATTGAGGATTTGCGACTGAATCGACACGTCTAACGCCGAGACTGGCTCATCGCAGATAATCAACTTTGGCTTGAGGATCAGCGCCCGGGCAATACCAATGCGCTGGCGCTGGCCGCCGGAAAATTCATGCGGGTAGCGGGCGGCATCCTGCGGGCGCAGGCCCACCTGCTCCAGCATGTCGGCCACCTGGGTTTTGCGGTTGCCAATACCGTGAATAATCAGCGGCTCCTCCAGGCTGTAGCCGACGGTGCGCTTTGGGTCGAGCGAAGAGAGCGGATCCTGGAAAATCATCTGCATATTGCGGCGCACCCATTTCCACCCGCTGGGGTTTAAATCTGCCAGCGAGCGCCCTTCAAACTGAATATCGCCCCCGCTTGCCGGGGTGAGCCCCAGCACGAGCCGTCCGGTGGTGCTTTTGCCGCTGCCGGACTCACCTACCAGCGCCCAGGTTTCACCCGCGTTGAGGGTAAAGCTCACCCGATCCACCGCAGGCACGGATTGCCCGCGGCGCTGAAATGTTTTCGAAAGCTGATTCACGTTCAGTAAGGGGGTTGTCATGTGATGGCTCCTGTCTCGTCGGCTCGCCAGCAGCGAACCCGATGCGTCTCACGTTCAACGGTGCGCAGCTCGGGTGCCTGTCCCCGGCAGCGCGGCTGTGCCAGCGGGCAGCGATCGGCATAGGTACAACCCAGGGGCAGCGCGTGCAGAGACGGCACTTGCCCGGCAATTTCTGCCAGCGGCGTTTTGGGGGGGTGATCCACCGAGGGTCGAGCCGCCAGCAGCGCGCGGGTGTAGGGGTGGCGCGGGCGCTCAAACAGCGTATAGACGTCGGTTTCTTCCACCACCTGACCGGCGTACAGCACCACCACGCGCTGGCACAATCTGGCCACCACGCTCAGATCGTGGGTGATAATCACGATCCCCATTCCGGTTTCATGCTTAAGTTCGTCGAGCAGATCGAGGATTTGCGCCTGAATGGTCGCATCAAGGGCCGTCGTGGGTTCATCGGCAATCAGCAGCGACGGCGAGGTGGCGACAGCCATCGCAATCATCACCCGCTGGCGCATTCCACCGGAGAGCTCATGCGGCCAGGCACCGGCGCAGCGCGCAGGGTCGGGTATCCCCACCTGATCGAGCAGCGCGAGGATTTTCGCCTGCCGCTGCGGGCGCGTCAGGGACGTGTGCAGCCGCAGGCTTTCGCCAATCTGCTCGCCAATGGTCATTACCGGATTCAGGCTGGCCAGCGGGTCCTGAAAAATCATCGCCATGTCGCGCCCGCTCATCTGCCGACGGGCGTTAGAAGAGAGGGTATGTAGCGCATTGCCCGCCAGAAATACCTCGCCCTCAACCCGGCTGGTGCGCGGCGAGAGCAGCCCCATCAGCGCCTGCGCCGTCACGCTTTTACCGCAGCCCGACTCGCCAATAATGCCCAGCGTTTCGTGGGCGTTAACCTGAAACGAGACGCCGCGCACCGGGGAGATAATGCCCTGGCGGGTGGCGAAATCGACCGCCAGCTCGTTGACCTGAAGCAGCACCTCAGCCATGGCGTCCCCCTTGTTTTAACAGCCGTAAGATGTGGCGCGGGAGTGGTTTCAACCCGGGATCGGCGCTGTCGCGCAGGTCATCGCCAATGATATTGAGTCCCAGGATCAGCAGCACGATGGCGATGCCAGGGAAGAAGGTCATCCACCAGGCGGTAAAGATCACCGCTTTCCCCTCCAGCAATAAATTGCCGAGGCTGGGCATCGGGGCCGGCACGCCAGAGCCGAGGAAACTGAGCGCCGCTTCGGTGAGAATGGCCACTGAAAAGACCCAGCTGACCTGCACGATAAACGGCGAAATAACGTTGGGCAGCAGATGCAGCCAGATAATGCGTGAGGAGCTCGCCCCCTGCGCCCGCAGCGCTTCGATAAAGTTTTTCTCTTTGATGACCAGCGCCGCACCGCGGATCACCCGGGCAATCGACGGGACATATACCAGCGACAGGGCCAGCACCACGTTGGCAATATTTGGCCCCAGCACGCCCACAATGGCAATGGCCAGCAGCAGAGAGGGAAAGGCAAACAAACCGTCGCAGATGCGCATTAACACCCGGTCGACGGGGCGATACCAGGCGCACAGCAGGCCGACCACCATTCCCGTGACGCCCGCAATCACCGCGACGGCTGCCCCAACCGAGAACGACACCCTTACCGCCAGCGCCACCCGCACGAACAGATCCCGACCAAAATTATCCGTGCCGAACCAGTGCGCGGCAGAAGGCGCTTTCAGGCGACTTAACGGGTCGATGCTGTATGGATCGTAAGGGCTTAACCCGCTGGCAAAAAACGACAGCAGGACGATTGCCGCCAGCACGGCGGGCCAGATCAGCAGAGAAGGATTGCGGATCGGGATCATTTTTCACCCCCGTCGACAGAAAGACGCGGGTCGGCGAGATAGCTCAGCAGATCCACCGCCAGATTGATCAGCACGTAGCAGACCGTGATCAGCAGTACCACGCCCTGGATCACCGTCACGTCGCGCCGCTCGATCGAATCGACAATCAGCGATCCCACGCCAGGAATGCCGAACACGCTTTCGATAACGATGGTGCCCGTCACCAGCGAGGCAAAGGATTCGCCGCAGATCGTCAGGATCGGGATCAGGCTGTTTTTCAGCGTATGGCGTAGCAGTACCAGCCGCTCCGGCACCCCTTTGGCTCTGGCGGTGCTGATAAAGGGCTCCTGCATCACATCCAGCATCACCGCCCGCGTCATGCGGGCGATGAGCGCCGCAATGCGCAACCCCAACGCAATGGCCGGCAGGGTCAAATACCAGACGTTGAGCCAGAGGTTATCGTTGGTCGAGCGATACCCCACCACCGGAAACCAGCGCAGCTGCACCGCAAAAAAGAAGATCAGAAACAGGCCGAGCAGAAAGCCCGGCACCGACATGCCAACCGTCGCCAGCATGCGGATAGCGCGATCCATCAGGCTGCCGTGCTGCCATGCACTCAGCACCCCGCCTGCCAGGCCGAGCACCAGCGCGATAGCCTGGGCATACAACGCCAGCGCCAGCGTGGGGGTAAGGTGTTGCAGAAACAGGCTCATTACGCTGGCATCAAGAAACAGGGAATGGCCTAAATTGCCGGTGAGGATGTCCGCAAACCAGCTGACAAACTGCACCAGCATCGGCCTGTCCAGCCCCATCTGCTGGCGCATGGCCGCAACGTCCTGCGGGCTGGCGTCGTTACCGAGAATAACCAGCGCCGGATCGCCCGGCGCCAGATGAATCAGACAAAACACCACTACCGACACCACCAGCAGCACCGGTAGCAGTGCCAGCAGGCGGTGAAACAGATATCTTTTCATCGCCTTCTCCCGTCAGGGTTGGGTTACGCTGACATTCCACAGAATCGGGCCAATCAGATCCTGGAAGCCCTTCACGTTGCTTTTGATCGCCACCGCATCCGGCGTGGTGCGCCCCAGCACGATCACCGGCAGATACTGCCAGCTGAGCACGTTGAGTTTATCCACCAGCGGTTTTGCCTCCTGCAGGGAAGGCGCTTGCTTGATCGCATCCAGCACGCTGTCGATCTCCGGGCTGTTACTCAGGCCGGGGAATCTGGCGCGGGAGTCAAGGAACGGATACTGGTGCAGAACCTGACGCATGGAGAACTCCAGCGCACAGAGGTCGAAGTTTTTCGGATCCTGGCGGCGCTGCAGCACGGTCGGCCAGTCGTACACGTCCAGCCGGGATTTGACGCCGATCTGCTTCAGCACCTGCTGGGCAACAATCGCCAGGTTATACAGCTCGGCATACTCTTTGGTGGCGATGATCACCACCTCTTCGCCGTTGTAACCCGACGTTTTGACCAGCGCGCGCGCCTCATCCAGCTTGTGCTGGTTCCAGAAAGGCTTGCCCGCTTCGCTGTACCAGTCCACCTGATCCGGGAAGCCCAGCGACGGATCCTCTTTGAAGAAGCGCGGATCGCTGTAGCCAGCCAGCAGCGTCTGATGCACGTCGAGCGCCAGATTAAACGCCTGACGCAGCTTCACGTTGGCAAACGGCCCCTGGTTTTTGTTGAACAGATAGGTGATCAGGGATCCGCCGCCCTGCGGCTGGAACAGAGACAGATCTGGGGCGCTGCTCAGGGTGTCAATATTGTCCTTCGGCAGCTGGAAGACGAGGTCATACTCCCCGGTCATCGCCCCGGCAAGACGGGTCGATTCGTCGGTGATGTAGCGGAACCAAATATCCTTCACGTCCGCTTTTTTCTGCCCGGAGAGCCCGCTCGCAGGCTCGGTGCGCGACTGATACTGGTCATAACGGGTTAAGTGCAGGTAATCGCCAGGCTTAAATTCGGCCAGCTTATAAGGGCCGGTGCCAACGAGATCGGTCACCGGCTTCTTGCTGCTGTTGGCCGCATCAATAATGCGTTTTGGCATGATGCCGGCGATGTTCTTCACATCGGCCAGCACGTTGAGGGTGATAAGCGACGGAGCCGCCAGGGTGAAGGTGACGGTTTTGTCATCCACTTTGCTGAACTGCACGCCCGGCAGGTTGGCTTTGCCCTGAGTGGAAACCGCCAGCCAGCGATTCATCGAGGCCACCACGTCATCGGCGGTTAGCGGTTGGCCATCGTGGAAATGGATCCCGTCACGCAGCACAAAGGTGTAGGTTTTGCGATCCTCGCTCAGGGTGTAGCTCTGCACCAGCTCCGGGACCGGCTCGAATTTAGCATTGATGGTGAACAGCGTTTCGAAGATATGCCGGTCCACGTCCGAGGTGGCATTGTTGGTGGTCAGATAGGGATCCAGCGTACCCGGACGGTTGCCGTAGGCAATGTTCAGGGTCGCATTACGATCCACGCTTTGCGCCTGTGCGCTTCCCAGGGGTAAAACCGCCGCCAGCAGCAGCGTGGCGGCAGAAAACAGCATCTTCATTATTGTATTGCTCCGGTCAACGTTAAGCGGCCTGGGTCGCAACGGTGCGCCCGGCGAATTCATCTTTTGCTGCCTGCAGCAGCGCGGCATCCGTCAGCAGGCGCAATCCGGTGCGCGCCAGCACCTGCGCCCCGGTCACCAGCGCGTCGTACCCCTGCGTGGAGTTGGCCGCTTCGCGGAACGCCACGGTATGACCGATCAGATCGTCCGGACCAATCTTGATGTACGGGTGCGCGGTGGGTACGGCGTGGCTGATGTCACCGGCGTCGGTCGAACCCAGCCCCTCTTTCTCTTTCAGCTCCACCTGCTCGCCTGCGGCGGTGAACTCTTCCAGCAGGGCGCCATTGAGTGTGTGGTTGATATTGAAATCGCGCGGGCCGACCTGGTGTTCAATTTTCACGGTGGTGCCGGTGGCCAGCGCAACGCCTTCAGCAATCGCCCGAATGCGTGGCTCCAGCGCCAGCACCTCTTCCCGGGTGTGGGCGCGGATGTAGTAGTGGGCGGAGGCGTATTCCGGGATCACGTTTGGCGCTTGCCCGCCGTTGGTGATGATGCCGTGCACGCGGATCCCGTCCGGTAGCTGCTGGCGTAGCACGCTGATACCGTTGTACAGCAGCACCAGCGCATCCAGCGCATTCACCCCTTTATGCGGCGAGCTCCCCGCATGAGAGGGTTTGCCGTAAAAGTGGAAGTAGAGATGGTTATTCGCCAGCGACGGGCCGGAGAGGCGCGTTTTGCCCGCCGGGTGAACCATCAGCGCCACGTCGACATCCTTCAGGAAGCCGTGCTCCACAAAGCGAGCCTTCACGTTGCCGTTTGGTCCACCTTTGCCGCGCAGCCCACCCTCCTCCGCTGGCGTGCCCAGTACCACCACTTTGCCCCCGGTGCTGTCCAGCGTGTCGGCAAGCGCAATCGCCGCCGCAATGCTGGTCACACCGATGATATTATGCCCGCAGGCATGACCGATATCGATCAGCGCATCGTATTCCGCCAGATAGGCGATGGTCGGGCCGGGCTTGCCGCTCTCCTTGACCGCGTAGAAGGCCGTCTCGTGCCCGGCGACGTTGACGGTGACGCTAAAGCCATGTTTTTCCAGCAGCTGCGTCAGCAGCCCGCTGGCGTAATATTCGTTATTGCCCGTTTCAGGATGAGCATGAATATCTTTGGCTATCGCCACATACGCTTCCCGGTGCTGCTGAATACTGGTTTCAAGACGGTCTTGTAATTCGCTGCTGCTCATTGCTTCCACCTCAGTCATGACAGTTGATTCATTCCCGGCATCGGGAATGGCGTTTACCCTAAGTGCCGTTTCGCCTCCTGGCGCACCCGGTGCAGAACGTGATGCTTGATCTCGCTGTAGCGCGGATGTTCGGCAAGGGTTTCGATATCGCGCTCGCGCCCAAACGGCAGCGCGATCTCTTCGACGATTTTTCCGGGTTTTGCTGACATGATCAGGATGCGATCGGCGAGAAACAGCGCCTCTTCCACATCGTGCGTGACGAACAGCAGCGTGGTGCCGGTGGACAGCCAGGCTTCACGCAGCAGCTCCTGCATCATCAAGCGGGTTTGCGCATCCAGCGCGCCGAAGGGCTCATCTAACAGCAGCACTTCCGGCTCCGGTAGCCAGGCGCGGGCCAGCGCCACGCGCTGCTTCATGCCGCCGGACAGTTGCCAGGGGGCATGATGCTCAAATCCTTTCAACCCCACGCGTGCCAGCCAGTCATGCGCCAGCGCGTTGGTTTCGTCTTTACGGTGTTTGCCAAGGCGCGGGCCAAAGGTGACGTTGTCCAGCACCGACAGCCATGGGAACAGATTCGGCTGCTGGAAGATCATCCCGCGGTCCGGCCCCGGTTCCCGCACCGGTTTTCCACCCGCCACTACCCGCCCGCGATCCGGCTTATTGAAGCCGGCCACCAGGTTCAGAATGGTGGATTTACCGCAGCCGGACGGCCCCAGCAGCACCACAAACTCCCCCTTGCTCAGGGAGAGGTTGATATCTTCCAGCACCGTGAAGGGCTGCGGTTTCGCCGCAAACGCGAGCGAGACATTTTCCAGCGTGATAGCACTCATTATTCTTTCCCCGCCCAGGGTACAACCAGCCGCTGCAAGCCCAGCAGCAGCAGATCCAGCAGATAGCCAATACCGCCCAGCAGCAAAATGCCGAGCATCACGATATCGGTACGCAGATAGGAACTGGCGTTAATCACCATCCAGCCGAGGCCAGAGCTGGCCGCAACCATCTCTGCCGCAATCAGTGACGTCCAGCCGATGCCAATCGACAGCCTGACGGTGGTGAACAGATCCGGCAGTGCATCCGGCAGCACCACGCGCAGAAAAATTTGCTGACGCGATGCACCCAGCGTTTGCGCCACGCGGATCCGCGCCCGGCCAATGCGATCCACCGCCGCAGAGGCACCGACCACCACGCTCAGAAACGTGGCGATAAAGATCAGGAAGAATTTGGAGGCCTCACCAATCCCCAGCCAGACGACGGCCAGCGGGATCAGCGCAATCTTGGGCAACGGACGCAGGAACTGCACAAAGGGGTTGAGCACCGCCGCCAGACCATCCGACAGCCCCATCAGCAGGCCCAGCGGAATACCGATAATAATCGCCACGGCAAACGCGCCGAGGGCACGCGCCAGGCTGACGGCAATGTGTTCCCAGAGCGGCACCTGGCGATAGCCATCAGCCAGCAGCTCTTCGGTGGTGAGGCCGATATCGGTCAGCGACGGCAGCAGCAGCGGATCCACCCACTGCCGCGTGGCCGCCACCTGCCAGACAATAAAGAACACCGCCACCGACAGGATGCTGATGGCGATATGCTGACTCAATCTCATTGCGCGGTTACCGCCGCTTCGCGGATGTAGCGCGACTCGATTGCCGTATCCCAGTTGGCCGGAATATCACGTTTGCGGATCTCACCGATACCCGCCAGGAAGTTAGACGTTTTAGTCAGCGCTTTGCCGATACCGCTGTCGGTCGTGTGCGTGCCGTTACCCAGCCACTCTGCGGTGCCCTGCTGGGCAAGTGTGGGGTATTCCAGCCCACCCAGGGTATTGGCGGCGGTGGTCACCGGGGCACCCACCTCTTTGGCGACAATGCCGGCGGCGCGTTCCGGGTCTTTCTTAAACTCATCCACTTTTTGCTGGTGAACGCGCAGGAAAGCGCTCACCGCCTGCGGATACTGTTCGGCAAAGGCTTTACGCACGACGTAGTTGTTGTAGATCAGGTAGCCCTCTTTTTGCAGATCTTTGGTGGCAAACACCTGATGCCCGCCAGAGGACTCCAGCTCCTGGGCAAACGGCGCCCAGACGTAACCCGCATCAATGTCGCCCCGCTTCCAGGCCGCAACCATCTCGGCCGGGCGCAGCGGCAGCAGGGTAATCTTGCTGCGATCAAGTTTATTGACGCTGATCGCGGCTTCGAGGGCGTACTGCGCGGTTGAGTTTGGCGGGTACGCCACGCGTTTGCCTTCGATATCCTTGATGCTGGAAATACCCTCTTTGCCGATCAGTCGCTCATAGCTGGCAATGACGCCGGACACCCCAATAATCTCTACCGGTAATTTTCTGACAATACCTGCCGTCGCCGGACTGGATCCAAAGTTGGCAATATCAATCGCGTTGCTGGCGAAATAATTTAATGCATCGGCCCCGGAGGCAAATTGCACCCACTTCACTTTGCTGTTTAAGGCTTTATCCAGAGAACCATCGGCTTTTGCCAGCATTAATACCTGAGAACCGCCGCTAAATGCCACGCGCACTTCAGCAGGATTTGCTGCATAGCTGAAATTTGCCCATAAGCCACCCACTGCCAGTAATAAGCAGAAACTTTTCTTCATTTTATTTATCCCATTAAATATAAGGTTTAATTGTAGTAATTAGATGCCTTGCCATAATTGCGAACATCGTTGCGCCAGCGCCTGGGCTGGATCGAACGTTAATGGCAGAAACGGCGCGTTAACCGCCGCGAGTGCTATGGGCACCTCGGTACAGGCCAGAATCAACGTCTGCGCCCCCCGATCAAACAGCGCCTGCGCCTGCCTGACCAGCAGCGCGCCCCCTTCATCCAGCGCCCCGCGCTTGACCGCATAGCAGCCCGGCACAAACCACTCCGCCAGCTCCTGCGCCGTCGGTTCAATGACCTCGATGCCCTGAGCAATCAGTTTTTGCTGATACCAGCCGGCTGCAAGCGTGCCGTGAGTGGCGATGATGCCGACTCGCTGCGGCTTGTCCGCCACCTGATTCAGGGCGGCAAGGGTGGCATCCACAATGTGCAAAATAGGGGCATCACTCGCCTCGCTGAGCGCGTCATACCAGTGATGCGCGGTGTTGCACGGAATAGCGATATGGCTCGCCCCTGCCTGGTTAAGCCGGGTAATACCGTGAATTAACTGCGGGAGCGGTGAAGGCCCAGTGCCTGCCAGCGCCTGCTGCCGATCCGCAATTTGCGGCACGTTCCAGACCACCGAAGGCAGCTGCTGCTGATCGCGCTGGGCAGGTGTGGCGTCAAAAAGCCTGCGCTGAAAATCCAGCGTGGCCAGCGGCCCCATCCCGCCCAGCACCCCAAGCAAAAACGATTCAGACATGTTCCAGCACCTGACGGTAGCCAAACAGCCCGGCCGCCCCGCCGGTGTGGATAAAGACCACGTTCTCATCCTGACGGAAATGGCCTTTACGGATCAGATCGATAAGCCCCGCCATTCCTTTTGCCGAATAGACCGGGTCAAGCAGGATGCCTTCATGGCGGGCCAGCAGCGACAGCGCTTCCAGCGTGCCCTCGGTCGGTAATCCGTAACCATCGCCCACGTAATCGCTGTTCGCCACGACGGCATAACGGGACAACTCACCCGGCACGCCGAGTAAATCGAGCGTGCGGGACGCCAGATTCCAGACGTTCTCTTCCTGCTTCGCCTTGGGTGCCCGCACGCTAATACCCAGCACCGGCACGTGGCTGTTGGTCGCGGTGAAACCCGCCACTAACCCCGCCTGCGTTCCGGTACTGCCCGTGGCGTGAACCACGTGGTCAATGCGCAGGCGACGTTCAGAGGATTGATACAGCAGCTCTTCGGCGCAGGCCACGTAGCCCAGCGCGCCAATCGGGTTGGAGCCGCCGCCGGGTATCACATACGGGTTATGGCCCTGCTCACGCAGGGTTGCCGCATAATCCTCCATGGCCTGCTGCATATCGGTTCCGGCGGGAAGATGGGCAACGATTTCCCCACCCAGGACTTTATCGAGCAGGACATTGCCTGAGCGCTGGTAGTCTTCGCCAAAGTCGGTGACGCGCTGTTCGAGCAGTGCTTTGGCCTGCAGCCCCAGACGAGCGGCCCCGGCGATGGTCTGACGCACGTGGTTTGACTGCGTTGCGCCCTGGGTAATAATCACATCCGCGTTTTTCGCCTGCGCGTCCGCCAGCAGGAATTCAAGTTTACGGGTTTTATTTCCCCCCGTTGCCAGGCCGGTAGCATCATCTCGTTTAATCCATATTTTCGGCCCCCCTAATAAGCGGGATATATTTTCTAGCGGTTCGAGTGGCGTCGGGAAATGACCGAGAGAAACGCGAGGGAAACGAGCCAGATGCATATACGCTCCTTGCAAAGCAGGAAATGAATTTATCTAAAAAGTAAAATTCACTATACACATCGTGATGAGATGGCTAATCAAAATTAATAAATAACGTTTTCTGTAAAATAACTAAGCAGGAAATATCAGGCAGGCGGGGAATTATCTATTCTGTTCTGGAATGACTTACGGCTAAAAAGAATAACCCCTTCCAGTGGGAAGGGGTCAGAGGGGAAACATTATTCCGCGGTTTTCTTCTTCGCGGCCCGTTTCGCTTTGGTTGCGGCGGCAATTTTTTGAGTCTTCGCCGACGGCTTCTTCGTGCCTGGCTCCTTCTTCGCGCCAGATTCTTTCTTCGCTTTAGGCGGTTTCGGTGATTTTGGCTTGCCGTTGTCACCGCGGAAGGCGCTATCCGGCTCGAAGTTCACCTTCTTACCCGTCTGACGACGTTTGCCAGATTTACCTGCCGGCCCTTTCTTCGCATTGTCGCGCGCGGTTTTACCCACGTTGCGCGGCGCACGTTCACTGGAGATCAGGCTGAAGTCAATTTTGCGCTCATCCATGTTCACCGCTTCGACCTTCACTTCAACGCGGTCGCCCAGACGATAAGTCTGGCCGCTGGATTCGCCGGTCAGACGTTGCCCAACCTGATCGTAGCGGTAGTAGTCGTTATCCAGCGAGGAGACATGAACCAGACCATCGATAAACAGTTCATCAAGGCGAACAAAGAAGCCAAAGCCGGTAACGCTGGCGATAACGCCTTTAAACACGTTGCCGACCTGATCCAACATGAAGTCACACTTCAGCCAGTCGGCGACATCGCGCGTCGCTTCGTCCGCGCGGCGTTCGGCCATCGAACAGTGCTGACCCAGCTGCAGCATCTCTTCCATCGAATAGTGGTAGCCACCGGTTTCGGTGGTATTGCCCTTCAGCCCCTGCTCTTGCGCCAGCAGATACTTGATTGCACGGTGCAGGGAGAGGTCCGGGTAACGACGGATCGGCGAGGTAAAGTGGGCATACGACTGCAACGCCAGACCAAAGTGACCGCGGTTCTCAGGATCGTAAATCGCCTGCTTCATGGAGCGCAGCAGCATGGTCTGCAGCATTTCTGCATCAGGACGATCGCTGATAGATTCCAGCAGTTCAGCGTAGTCACGCGGTTCCGGCTTGTTGCCACCCGGCAGTTCCAGACCCAGCTCGGCCAGGACGGTGCGGAAGGCGGTGATGGCTTCGGTGGTCGGCTTATCGTGAATACGGAACAGCGCAGGCTCTTTCGCTTTCTCGACAAAGCGAGCGGCGGAGATGTTCGCCAGGATCATGCACTCTTCAATCAGCTTATGCGCATCGTTACGCTGCGTCTGCTCGATACGCTCAATGCGGCGTTCAGCGTTGAAGATGAACTTGGCTTCTTCACTCTCAAATGAGATTCCGCCGCGCTCTTCACGCGCCTGATCCAGCACCTTATAGAGGCTATGCAGCTCTTCGACGTGCTTCACCAGCGGCGCATACTGTTCACGCAGCTCCTGGTCACCCTGCAGCATATGCCACACTTTGGTGTAGGTCAGGCGAGCATGTGAACTCATCACCGCTTCATAGAATTTGTAGCCGGTTAAACGCCCTTTGGTGGAGATGGTCATTTCACAAACCATACACAGACGATCAACCTGCGGGTTCAGCGAGCACAGGCCGTTGGAGAGCACTTCCGGCAGCATAGGTACTACCTGCGACGGGAAGTACACCGAGGTGCCGCGGTTACGCGCTTCACCGTCCAGCGGGGTGTGGGTGCGCACGTAATAGCTCACGTCCGCAATGGCGACCCACAGACGCCAGCCGCCACCGCGTTTTTTCTCGCAGTACACCGCGTCATCAAAGTCGCGGGCGTCTTCGCCATCAATGGTCACCAGCGGCAGATCGCGCAGATCGACACGGCCCACTTTTGCCGATTCCGGCACTTGTTCTTTCAGCCCGGCGACCTGCTCTTCAACTTCTTTTGGCCAGACGTACGGGATTTCATGGGTGCGCAGCGCCATATCAACGGCCATACTGGTGCCCATGTTATCGCCCAGCACTTCGACGATTTTGCCAACCGCTTTAGTGCGGCGGGTCGGACGCTGGCTCAGCTCAACGACGACGACAAAGCCCATCCGCGCGCCCATCACCTCTTCCGGTGGAATCAGGATGTCAAAGCTCAGGCGGCTATCGTCCGGCACCACAAAACCAACGCCAGCATCGGTGAAATAGCGGCCCACAATCTGGCTGGTTTTTGGCACCAGCACGCGTACGACGCGCGCTTCACGGCGGCCTTTACGATCGGCACCCAGCGGCTGGGCCAGGATCTGGTCACCGTGGATGCACATCTTCATCTGTTCAGACGAGAGATACAGGTCATCTTTGCGGCCTTCGACGCGCAGGAAGCCGAAGCCATCACGGTGACCGATTACCATGCCTTTCAGCAGATCGAGACGTTCGGGCAGGGCATAGCACTGACGGCGGGTAAAGACTAACTGTCCGTCGCGCTCCATGGCGCGCAGGCGACGACGAAGGCCTTCAATTTGCTCTTCGCCTTCAATGTTCAGTTCTACGGCGAGTTCTTCTCGATTGGCGGGTTTTTCACGTTTTGATAAGTGATCGAGGATGAACTCACGGCTTGGGATAGGGTTTGCGTATTTTTCGGCTTCGCGTTCCTGGAAAGGATCTTGTGACATAGCGGTTCCTCCGTTGTCAGCTCCAGTGGAAATTTGCTTCATTCCACCAGCAATAATTTATATAGCGGTTGATTCTCTTCAACCAAATCGGCCAGCGTGTAGTTATCCAGTTCCTTGAGAAAACCGAGCACGGCCTTAGACAGTGCCTGCTTCAGGCGACAGGCGGGGGTGATGTGGCAGAAGTCGCTGCTGCAGTTCACCAGCGTCAACGGTTCCAGATCGCGTACCACATCCCCAACGCGAATACTCTGCGCCGGTTTACCGAGGCGAATGCCGCCGTTTTTCCCGCGGATGGCTGTAACGTATCCGGCACGGCTAAGTTGGTTGATAATTTTGACCATATGATTACGGGAGACACCGTACACCTCTGTCACCTCAGAGATACTGGTCATTCGTCCATCGGGTAACGACGCCATATAAATCAGCGCTCGCAATCCGTAATCGGTGAAACTTGTTAACTGCACATCAACCTCAGGAAAAGGGTAAAACGCGGCATATCCGCGGAGATATTCACTACTGATGATAAACCAGCCAGATAGTTAACGGTGAATTTATTTGAACTGAAAGGGATAAAAGCGGGAAAGAGAGGGCGATCGTCGGATGGCACTACGTTTATCCGGCCTACGGGTTGCCCCGCAGGCCAGCATTAACAAGGATTATGCGTCGAACGGATCGCGCAGAATCATTGTTTCAGTACGGTCTGGGCCGGTAGAGATAATATCAATCGGCACACCGGTCAGTTCTTCAATACGCTTGATGTAGTCCAGCGCTGCCTGTGGCAGACCGCTGTGCTCTTTCACGCCGAAAGTGGTTTCAGACCAGCCAGGCATGGTTTCGTAGATTGGCTCAATACCCTGCCAGTCATCAGCCGCCAGCGGCGTGGTGGTGACTTCGCGGCCATCAGGCATACGGTAAGCCACGCAGATTTTCACCTCTTTCAGACCGTCCAGCACGTCCAGCTTGGTCAGGCAGAAGCCAGACAGGGAGTTGATCTGCACCGCACGGCGCACAGCTACTGCATCCAGCCAGCCGGTACGACGACGACGACCGGTGGTTGCGCCAAACTCGTTACCTTGCTTGCACAGGAACTCGCCGGTTTCATCAAACAGCTCAGTCGGGAACGGACCTGCACCCACGCGAGTGGAGTAAGCTTTGATGATGCCCAGAACGTAATCCACATAACGCGGACCCAGGCCGGAGCCGGTTGCCACGCCACCAGCGGTGGTGTTTGAGGAGGTTACGTACGGATAGGTACCGTGGTCGATATCCAGCAGCGTACCCTGCGCACCTTCAAACATGACGAAATCGCCACGCTTGCGCGCCTGGTCCAGCAGGTCGGATACATCCACCACCATACCGGTCAGAATGTCGGCAATCGCCATCACATCGTCCAGCACTTTCTGGTAGTCAACCGCGTCAGTTTTGTAGTAGTTGACCAGCTGGAAGTTGTGATATTCCATCACGTCTTTCAGTTTTTCAGCAAAGGTGGCTTTGTCGAACAGGTCGCCAACACGCAGACCGCGACGGGCAACTTTATCTTCGTAGGCCGGGCCGATACCACGACCGGTAGTACCAATCGCTTTCGCGCCGCGCGCTTTTTCACGCGCCAGATCCAGGGCGACGTGGTAGTCGAGGATCAGCGGGCAGGCTTCAGAGAGCAGCAGACGTTCACGAACCGGGATCCCACGGTCTTCCAGGCCTTTCATCTCTTTCATCAGCGCAGCAGGAGACAGCACAACACCGTTACCGATGATGCTGGTCACATTGTCACGAAGAATACCTGATGGAATAAGATGGAGGACGGTTTTTTCACCGTTGATTACGAGAGTGTGGCCTGCGTTGTGACCACCCTGATAGCGTACAACAAATTTAGCACGTTCAGTCAGAAGATCGACGATCTTCCCTTTACCTTCGTCACCCCATTGGGTGCCCAGTACGACGACGTTGTTACCCATTTTCAAAATCACCGATTGCTTAAAAATGGATTCTACCATCGGTTTTGATGATGTTCAGCTTTTTTTGTATACAAAATTCGGCGAAATGGACGGGTTCATAGTCAGTTAAACGATTACCTCAATATGTTGTGTGACGAGACGATTTACATCACAAGCGGTGCGGTTGATACCACACGCCAGCACTCGGGCATCGGATAGCGGAAAGAGCAAAAAAAATGGCGCCCCTTGAGGCGCCATTTATCTGCTTGAAAAACAACAAGAATTAGCGGTTAGTGACCGGAGATTTCATGTAGCGGAAGAAATCGCTATCCGGGCTTAATACCATCACGTCCTGATTGCTCTGGAAGCTGTTTTCGTACGCACGCAGGCTACGGATAAAGGCATAGAAATCAGGATCCTGGCTGAATGCATCGGCAAACAGTTTCGCGGCTTCTGCATCGCCTTCACCGCGCATAATGCGGCCCTGACGTTCAGATTCCGCCAGTGTCCTGGTGACTTCATAGTCCGCCGTTGCGCGCAGTTTCTCCGCTTCTTCCTGACCTTGTGAACGGTGACGACGGGCTACCGCTTCACGCTCAGCGCGCATACGGTTGTAGATCGCTTCAGACACTTCGGTCGGCAGGTTGATCTGCTTAATACGCACGTCAACCACTTCGATACCTAAGGCCGCCATACTGTTCGGGTTGATCACCGGCACTTTACCGTTGGTCTCAGCCTGAACGCGCTCAGCCGCTTTGGCAATCGCATCGTCAGCTGCTGGCGTAGTCACTTCATCTTCGGTACCTGCAGAACCGGAGTTCAGGGCATCGCGGACTTCCAGGGTCAGACGACCGCGGGAATCTGTCACGATGTCTTTCACATCCAGACGGCCGATTTCAGAACGCAGACGGTCAGAGAACTTACGTTTCAGCAGCACTTCAGCCTGGGAGACGTCACCGCCGCCGGTCGCCAGATAGTAACGGCTGAAATCGCTGATACGCCATTTGATGTAGGAATCGACGATCAGGTCTTTTTTCTCTTTGGTCACAAAGCGATCGGCCTGGTTATCCATGGTCTGGATACGGGCATCGAGCGTTTTAACCGATTCGATCATTGGGATCTTGAAGTGCAGACCCGGTTCGTAAACCAGCGGTTTGTTTTCGCTGTCACGCAGAACTTTACCAAAACGCAGGGTAATGCCGCGCTCGCCCTCTTTAACAACAAAAATAGAGGTAAAGAGCACGACCAGCACGATGATGATAATCGCTATAACTGACTTACGCATCGTTATTCCCCCTGACGCTGGTTGTCGTTACGCTGCGCGTTGGCGCGGCGTTGGTCCATGATGTCACCATCGTTCGAAGAAGAGGTGTTGCTGGCGTTGGATTTCCCGGTCGACGCTGGCGGCAGGCGCAACAGATTGTTCGCTCCGCTGTTATCGCCCTTGGCACCGGCCGCATTTCCGCCTTTCAGCATCTGATCCAGCGGCAGAACCATCAGGTTGCCATTTTTGCTGTCGTTGACCAGCACCTTACGAGTGTGGCTCAGCACTTTCTCCATGGTCTCGATATACAGACGCTCACGGGTAATTTCCGGTGCGGCTTTATATTCCGGCAGCAGTCGCGCAAAACGCGCCACTTCACCCTGAGCTTCCAGGACAGTCTGGGTCTTATAGGCGCGCGCTTCTTCAAGAATACGCTGTGCCTGACCGTTCGCACGCGGCTGAACTTCGTTGATGTACGCTTCCGCTTCACGGATGTACTGCTGTTCGTTTTCACGTGCAGCAATCGCATCGTCAAACGCGGCTTTCACCTCTTCCGGCGGACGTGCAGCCTGGAAGTTGACGTCCAGCAGGGTGATCCCCATGTTGTACGGACGAATGGTCTCTTCCAGCTCACGCTGGGTATCGCTACGAATAACGGTACGACCTTCGGTCAGAATACGGTCCATGGTGTATTTGCCGATCACGCCACGCAGGGCGCTGTCTGTCGCCTGGCGCAGACTGTCATCTGCGCTGGTCACACTAAACAGATAGTGCTGCGGATCGGTAACACGATACTGCACGTTCATCTCAACGCGAACGACGTTCTCATCGGACGTCAGCATTACGCCGGACGCTGCCAGCTCGCGCACCGATTCAACGTTAACGGCCTGCACGTTATCAACGAAGGTCGGCTTCCAGTTCAGACCCGGCTCAACCAGATGGCTGAATTTGCCAAAACGGGTCACTACACCGCGTTCGGCTTCTTTGATGGTGTAGAACCCGCTTGCAGCCCAGATGATCACCGCTGCGGCGGCCACAATGCCCACCACGCGACCACCGATATGAGGACGCGGCCCCTGGCCAGAACCGCCACCAGTACCTTTACCACCGCCAAGTCCGCCCAGCTTTTTACTTAGCTTGCGGAAGATATCATCCAGATCGGGTGGCCCCTGCTCGCGACCACCTTTGTTGCCATTTCCCCCGGAGTTGCCGCCTTGATTATTGCTGCTCCCCCACGGGTCGCGGTCTTGTCCGTTATTACCGGGCTGATTCCACGCCATGTATGTGCTCCATATTTGTTATGCGGTGATATACCGTCCTTCGCCAGGCATGCCGGAGCATCCACAGCGCATTCAGGTATCCCAAAGGGCAAAAACCTTCAGGCTATCCTTTCCGGTCAGACGACGTAGTCGACCAGCGCAGGTTCTTGTTTACAGAGGCGACGCCAGTCAACGATCGGCATACGTACTTGCAACCCCACGCTGCCGTCATCCTCCATCCACTCTTTTTCTATCGCCTGAAGCTGATAAAAACGGCTGCGCAGTCGGCCTTCCTGAGGCGGTAGACGCAGCGTATGCTGTGCCACTTCACCAGAAAGTCGTTCTGTTAAAGCCTGGAAAAGCAGTGGTACACCGACACCGGTCTGGGCAGAAAGCCAGACCCGAATCGGTATGTTCTCTTCATCCCTGTCGATACGCGGCTCAAAGTCATCCAGCATATCGATCTTGTTCATCACCAGCAGCGTTGGGATTTCGTGCGCATCTATCTCTTCCAGCACGATATTCACTGCGTCAATATTTTCTTGCACGCGTACATCGGCGGCATCAATGATGTGTAACAGCAACGTCGCCTGACGCGTTTCCTGCAAGGTGGCTTTAAAGGCAGCCACCAGATCGTGCGGCAGATGACGGATAAAACCTACGGTATCCGCCAGCACAGTTTCACCTACGTCCGTCACGTTAATGCGGCGCAGCGTCGGGTCCAGGGTCGCAAACAGCTGGTCTGCGGCATACACCTGGGCCTCGGTTATCAGGTTAAACAGGGTGGATTTACCGGCATTGGTATAACCGACCAGCGACACCGTTGGGATGTCCGCTTTCTGTCGGGAACGACGTCCCTGCTCACGTTGTTTCTCAACTCTTTCGAGCCGTGAGAGGATCTGGGTTATACGCCCACGCAGTAAGCGACGGTCAGTTTCGAGCTGGGTTTCACCCGGGCCACGCAAACCAATCCCGCCTTTCTGTCTTTCAAGGTGAGTCCAGCCGCGTACCAGACGCGTCGCCAGGTGGCGCAACTGCGCCAGCTCAACCTGCAGTTTCCCCTCGTGGGTACGGGCACGTTGAGCAAAAATATCTAATATCAAACCCGTGCGATCGATGACACGACATTCGCACAGCGCTTCCAGGTTACGTTCCTGAGCAGGAGAGAGCGCATGATCAAACAGCACGACGGACGCACCGGTTGCTTTTACGGCCTCCGCAATTTCAACTGCTTTACCTTCACCAACAAAATACTTCGGGTGCGGTGCTTTACGGCTACCAGTAATCACCTGCAATGCTTCGACGCCAGCGGAAGAGACCAGAGCTTCAAACTCCTGGAGGTCTTCCATATCTTTGTCTTGCGTAAAATAGATGTGTACCAGCACCGCGTGTTCACCGGCATCATAGCGGTCAAACAAGCGTATAATCCTCAAAATAAATCAGCGGGGAACGCTGGAAACCAGGCTCCCCGTGTGGATAAACAGCCCGTAACCTTATTCGGTTTCTTCGCTGTCCTGCGCAGGAGCAGAAGAGCCCTGCGCGTTGCTGCCATGATGATAGTTACTACCGGTGCCGCCGCCAGCGTTATTGCTGTGATGGGAGACTGGGCGAGACGGAACAACAGTAGAAATTGCGTGCTTGTAGACCATCTGGCTGACCGTGTTTTTCAACAGGATCACGAACTGATCGAAAGACTCAATCTGACCTTGCAGCTTAATACCATTCACCAAATAAATAGAAACTGGAACACGTTCACGACGCAGTGCGTTCAAGAACGGATCTTGTAAAGATTGCCCCTTAGCCATTCTATCTTTTCCTTATATGCTTGTTTTGTACTTAGAACCTTGCGATTCTGAAAAATTGCGCACGATACGGCTTAATTGTACACATTCAGTCTGCGATATCACCAACAACCTGTAATACATCATGTAACGCCTGCTGCGGCTTTTCACTGTCTAACCAGTGAATACCGTCCCAACCGCGCAACCAGGTTATCTGGCGCTTCGCCAACTGTCTCGTGGCGCAAATACCTCGATAAACCATTTCATCATGTGAAATCTCGCCTTCAATGTATGACCACATCTGGCGATAACCCACACAACGAATGGAAGGCATATCCGTATGCAAATCTCCACGGGCAAAAAGCGCCCGCACTTCTGCTTCAAAACCTGAAGCCAACATCTGATGAAAACGCTGCTCAATTCGCTGATGGAGCAGTTCACGGCTCGCCGGGGCGATGGCGAACTGATGCACCTGATACGGCAGAGCCTCTCCTGACGTTTGGGTCAGTTCCGTTAAAGTTTTACCCGAAATGAAAAAAACTTCCAGTGCCCGGGAAAGCCTTTGCGGATCATTTGGATGAATCCGGGCTGCTGCAACAGGATCGACGTCGGCCAGTTGCTGATGCAGCGCACCCCATCCCTGCTCTACCGCCTGTTGCTCAATCTTAGCTCTTACCGCCGGATCCGCCGAGGGCAACGGCGACAACCCTTCCAGTAAGGCCTTGAAATAGAGCATTGTTCCACCCACTAACAGGGGAATGCGCCCTGCTGCGGTGATCTCTGCCATCTGCGCCAGCGCATCGCGGCGAAAATCTGCCGCCGACCAGGCCTGCGCTGGGTCAAGAATATCCAATAATCGGTGCGGAGCCGCGCGTAACTCGTCTGCGTCAGGCTTTGCCGTACCAATATCCATCCCCTGATAAATAAGGGCGGAATCAACGCTAATCAACTCTACTGGCAAAACTTTACGTAGCTCAATGGCTAACGCGGTCTTACCCGAGGCCGTTGGCCCCATCAAAAAAATCGCCTTTGGCAGGCTAGTATTGCTTATGTCACTCATTTTTCAGGGCGTTCTTAGCCGTTTGTAAATCGACAAGTTGTAATAAACCACCCGGCGGCGCTTTCACCAGCTGCGGACAAAGGCGTTCAACCTCTGCCAGCACGGTGATGGCCTGCGCCATGCTCCACACAGGGTGATCGCTGGCCAGATGGCGGGCGATCCACTGCGCGGTATTGGCGGCATCAAACGTCGTTTGCTGCGCCAGGTAGCCTATCAGTTCAGGAATCAAGTTTTGTAAATTTTGTTGGCGTAAGGGTAAAGGCACCGCACGAAGCGTGACGTACTGGGCCTCAACCACAACTTCAATGCCCATTTCAGCGAGCGAAGCTTGATTACGCTGTAAAACCTGGGTTTCTTCCGGCGTAATTTTTATCCGCACCGGGATCAGCAGCGGCTGCGCACAGGCCTGATGGCTGCCGGGCGTCAGGAGCGCCTGCTTTAACCAGCGTTCGGCCACCGGCAGAGACAGCAAGGTCAGTTGGCCGTCGCGCTCCAGCAGCGCGGCGTCCGGGGCCACGATCGTCAACACCCGACCAAAACTCTGGCTGTGTCCGGCCAGCGTTTCCGTGGCCGGGGTGACATCGTCCGCACGCTGCTCGGTTGTTGGGGTATCCAACAGTTTGCGATACACCGCCCCCTGCTGCTTTTGATAGCCTGGCTGCGCATGCGGATAGTTAGCGCCCGTAGGTCGGGGTGTACTGCCACCGCTCGCGTAGCGCGGGGCAGAAGGTTCACGCGCAACAGCCGGTTCAGCAAACTGGTTGCGCCCGGCCGCTACGCGATTTTCCGGAATGGGACGCGCAGTGCTGATCTCTTCGCTCAACGGTAGTGCGGGGTCGTCCTGCTGTTGCAGTACGCTCAGCACGCCCTGGTAGATAAAGTCATGCACCAGCCGCGACTGATGAAAACGGACTTCATGCTTGGCCGGATGCACATTGACATCTACCTGATGCGGGTCGATCTCCAGATAGAGCACAAAGGCGGGCTGCTGCCCGACACCCAGCTTATCTTCACAGGCCTGACGTATCGCATGGTTGATGAGGCGGTCGCGCATCATGCGCCCATTGACGTAGCAGTACTGAATCTCAGCAAAGGCAGCACTGCTGACTTTTGGATCGGCAACCCAGCCACGCAGGGCCAAATCGCCATGCTGCCACTCAATCGCCAGCGCCTGCTCAAGAAAAGGGGTACCGCAGATGGCACCCAATCGACGCTCTTTCTGCCCATCCTGGGCCACAGCGCGGTACTGACGCATCACCTTGCCGTTATGGCTCAGGTTGATGGTGACATCGAAGCGCGCCAGTGCGATGCGGCGAATAATCTCATCGATATGGCCGAATTCGGTTTTTTCAGTACGCATAAACTTGCGTCGTGCGGGCGTATTGTAGAACAGATCCAGCACTTCCAGCGTGGTGCCGACCGGATGCGCGGCGGGTTTGACCGTTACGTCCATGTCCCGACCTTCGGCGTAAGCCTGCCACGCTTCCGGCTGTTCAGCGGTGCGGGAGGTGAGCGTTAAGCGGGAGACGGAGCTGATACTGGCCAGCGCTTCGCCGCGAAAACCGAGGCTGATGATGGCTTCCAGATCGTCAAGGGAGGCAATTTTACTGGTGGCATGACGTGCCAGCGCCAGCGCCAGTTCGTCTTTTTTGATGCCACAGCCGTTGTCGCGAATACGGATAAGCTTCGCGCCGCCGCGCTCAATATCAATCTCGATCCGGGTGGCACCCGCATCGAGACTGTTTTCCACCAGCTCTTTCACCACCGACGCAGGACGTTCTACCACCTCGCCGGCGGCGATTTGGTTCGCAAGCTGCGGCGGCAGAACCTGAATCGGCATGTGATCTCCTTAATTGGTCGAGATTGACTCGCCCGGTAACACTGCGCTGGCGGTCTGCCCCGCGCCACCCTGCGGTGCCGACTGGAGCGGATGGGCATCAAAATACTGACGCAGCCCCTTGTAAATTGCTTCGGCAATCCGCTGCTGATAGCTGTCGCTGCTAAGCAGCCGCTCTTCACCGTTGTTACTGATAAAGCCCGTTTCCACCAGAATGGACGGGATATCCGGCGAGCGCAGCACGCCCAGGCTGGCATGTTCCGGGCGACGCTTATGCAAAGAACCCACGCTTTGCAGCTGATTCAATACGTTAGTCGCCACATCATACCCGACGCGCTGAGAATGGCCGAACTGTAAATCCAGTACCGCCTGGCTCAGGTAGGGGTCGGACTGGCTGTTCGCCAGCACATCACCCGCTCCGCCCAGCAGTTCGGACTGCTTCTCGTGCTGTTCCAGCCAGCTGGCCATTTCGCTATTGGCGCGACGGTTAGAGAGCACCCAGACGGATGCGCCAGTCGCATCGCGATTCGGCGCGGCATCGGCATGTACAGAGACCAGGAAATTGGCATTCTGCTGGCGCGCCACGTCAGAGCGGCCCATCACCGACAGGAAATAGTCACCGTCGCGGGTCAGGACACCTTTAAACATCGGATCGTCATTCAGCAACGTTCGCAGCTTACGGGCAATCGCGATGGTCACGTTTTTCTCACGCGTGCCACCAGGGCCGATCGCACCGGGATCGTCGCCGCCATGTCCGGCGTCGATGGCAATAATCACTTTCTCGCCGTTCACCGCACGCGCCTGCGCCGCCGGACGCGTCACCGTATTGCTGCTGGTGACGCTGGTAATGCGATCGCTCCCGGATTTAAACGGGTTACGCGCGGGCTCGCTCGGACGCGGCGTCATAACCGGTGCTTCTACCCGCTTCGCCACTACCGGTGGTGGAGGTGGCGGCGGTGGGGCATCGGCGTTAATGGTAAAAATCACCATGTAATTCGCGCCATTTTGTTGCTTCACCGCCCGGGTTTTGCCGTTCTGAGTCAGGTCAACCACCAGTCGCAGGGACTGATCGTCTTTTGCCGTGCCGGAACGAATGCTGCGCACCAGATTATTGCCGCTGAACTGGAGCGGCAGCCCCTTGATGACGCCCGTCTGTTTGATATCCAGCGCCACGCTGCGCTTATCGTCCTGTGAAAACGCGTATTCCGGATCGCCCATAAAGCTAAAGGTGATGCGGGCCTGATTGTCCCCGTTGGAGACCTGGATATCGGACAAACTTGCCGCGCCGACCTGCGAACAAAACAGCACCGTTGCAGCTATCAACCCACTTTTAACGCGATTAATCATCCCGTCGTCTCTTAGCTTAACCGGCTAAACGCGCCAGTATGGAATGTCCTGATGAGGAGACAGCAGTGACGCGGGCCTCACGCCCTTGCGCCTGATACTCCAGATGAATTTCAACATCCGGTTCAGGCAGTACGCCTGTCCCCTGTTGCGGCCACTCAACCAGGCAAATGGCATCGTTGGCAAAATAATCGCGGATCCCCATAAACTCCAGCTCCTCAGGATCCGCCAGGCGGTAGAGATCGAAGTGGTACACCATCAGGTTATCCAGGGTATAGGGCTCAACCAGCGTATAGGTTGGGCTTTTCACATTTCCCTGATGACCCAGCGCCTGCAGGAAGCCCCGGCTAAAGGTGGTTTTACCCGCGCCAAGATCGCCATACAGATAGATGACGGTCGCGCCCTCGCAGGCTTGCGCCATGCGCTGGCCGAGATCTAACGTTGCCTGTTCGTCGGGTAGAGGAATCACTCGATTAATCATTTTTTAGGTCAATTACGTCCGGGTTAACGACACGCCGCAGCGTGTCAAAAAGATCGGTTGCCAGCATCCCGCGCGTACCGTAGCGGGAAGCCAGGTGGTCGGCTGCTGCGCCGTGCGCCGTGCAGCCTGCGCAGGCGGCATCATAAAGGGCCAACTTCTGGCCGAGCAACGCACCGATAATACCGGAAAGCACATCGCCCATTCCGCCGCTCGCCATGCCAGCATTGCCCGCATCCACGATGCCAAGCCAGCCGGTTTCACTGGCGACGACAGTGCCTGCCCCTTTCAAAACCGCAACACCACCGTAACGTTTTACCAGACGCTGAGCAGAATGTAAGCGATCGCTCTCAATTTCTGCAACGCTGCAGTTAAGCAGCCGCGCGGCCTCGCCGGGGTGCGGCGTCAGGATGCGATTGTGACGTTTATCCGGATTGATTGCCAGAAGGTTCAGCGCGTCGGCATCCCACAGCATCGGTTTGCGGAACTGTTCGACCTTCTGCAAGGCTTGCTTGCCCCACGGCGTCTGACCCAGACCCGGTCCAATCACCACCACATCCGCCCATTCCAGACTGTCGTCCAGCGCCTGCGGCGTGAGCGCGTGCACCATCAGTTCAGGTCTGGCGGTGACGATCGGCGTAATATTTTCGCTGCGCGTCAGAATCCGCACCAGCCCCGCTCCCGCCCGCAGTGCCGCTTCGCCGGTCATGCGGATGGCGCCTGCAGTACCGTGGTCGCCACCGATAATCACCAGCCTGCCGTGATCGCCCTTATGCGAAGTCGGGCGGCGAGGGGGAAACCACTCCGGTAGCTGCGATGCATCAAATCGCGTTATCGCCGTTGTCTGTCCGGCCAGCCAGCCTTCCAGCCCCAGCGCGTGATGGTGCAACCTGCCAACCACATCGCGCGCTTTACCCGTCAGTAGACCGGGTTTTAGCCCGATAAAGGTCACCGTATGGTCAGCGTGAATCACCGCCCCAGGGGCCGTACCCGTCTGTGCCATCAGCCCCGACGGAATATCCAGCGCCAGAACCGGCGCCGGATGATGGTTGGCGTGCGTAATGAGGTTGCTGACCCTCTCGCGCGGGGCGCTATGCAGCCCGGTGCCGAGCAGGCCATCGACGATCAGGTCTACCCCTTCGGGCCAGGCAATATCGGCGGCATGAAGGGTTCCTGCTGCCTCCAGCCAGGCGTCTCGTGCCCTGGCGGCCTCTTCGGGCAGGGGCTTGTCGCTCTCGAGCGCCAGCAACGTCACGTGGATCCCTGCTGCGACTGCCCGTCTGGCGACGACATAGCCATCCCCGCCATTGTTGCCGTGCCCGCAGAGGATCAACCAGTGGTGAGCCTGCGGATAAGCCGCGCGGGCCACCGAGAATGCCGCATCGCCGGCACGCAGCATCAGTTCGTAAAGGGTGAGCCCGAGACTATCCGCCGCCTCTTTTTCCGCGCGACGCAGCGCCTCCGCAGGCCAGATGGAATGTGGTATACTTGCAGGGTTTTTCTTCACAGTATGGTCCGTCATGTCACAGCCCCTCGATCTCAATCAGTTAGCGCAAAACATTAAACAATGGGGCGCCGAGCTAGGCTTTCAGCACGTGGGTATTACCGATACCGATCTCTCTGCCAGCGAGCCGAAACTGCAGGCCTGGCTGGATAATCAATATCACGGCGAAATGGAGTGGATGGCACGGCACGGCATGATGCGCGCCCGTCCGCATGAGCTGCTGCCGGGTACCTTACGCGTCATCAGCGTGCGCATGAACTATCTCCCCGCCGGTGCGGCATTTGCCAGTACGCTGAAAAACCCGTCTCTGGGCTACGTCAGCCGCTACGCGCTGGGCCGTGATTATCACAAACTACTGCGTAACCGACTCAAAAAGCTGGGGGAGATGATTCAGCAGCATTGCACCACGCTGAATTTTAGACCCTTTGTCGATTCCGCGCCTGTTCTTGAGCGCCCGCTGGCGGCAAAAGCGGGGCTTGGTTGGACGGGTAAGCACTCACTTATCCTCAGCCGCGACGCAGGCTCGTTCTTTTTCCTCGGTGAACTGCTGATTGATATCCCGCTGCCGGTGGATGGCCCGGTTGAAGATGGCTGCGGACGCTGCGTGGCGTGTATGACTATCTGCCCCACCGGGGCGATTGTCGAACCGTACACCGTCGATGCCCGCCGCTGTATTTCGTATCTCACCATCGAACTTGAAGGGGCAATCCCGGAAGAGTTCCGCCCGCTGATAGGCAACCGCATTTACGGCTGTGATGATTGCCAGCTGATTTGCCCGTGGAACCGCTACTCTCAGCTCACGGAAGAGGATGACTTCAGCCCGCGTAAGGCGTTGCATGCCCCACCGCTTACCGAACTGTTTGCCTGGAGCGAAGCCTGGTTCCTTAAAGTGACCGAGGGATCGGCGATTCGCCGCATCGGACATCTGCGCTGGCTGCGTAATATTGCCGTCGCGCTGGGAAATGCCCCCTGGGATGAAGCCCATTTGCAGGCACTGGAAAGTCGCCGAGGTGAGCACCCACTTCTTGATGAACACATAGAATGGGCGATTGCGCAGCAGATTGAGAAGCGAAACGCCTGCGCGGTGGACGTGCAATTACCCCAGAAAAACAGGCTGGTACGCGTCATTGAAAAAGGCCTTCCCCGAGACGCATGATATTTCCACAGGCTGTGAATAAAATTACAGAGGCAGGAAGCATCAAGCCTGGCGGGGAGGTCAAGTGATCAACTTAACAGTTTTAAATCAAATTTAATTTATGAATTTCAAATGGTTATGCAGATACTCTTCATCATGCGAAGTTTTGAGAGAGAGCAAGGGCAGGCGCATACCTGTGGATAAGTCTGTTAAGAAGAGTTTGTCAGAAATGAAATAATTTGTCCCCAGCGAGGCTTTCCGCTGTGGATATCTGTTTGGGGGAGAAAAAATTTGGAGCGGGAAACGAGACTCGAACTCGCGACCCCGACCTTGGCAAGGTCGTGCTCTACCAACTGAGCTATTCCCGCTTAATCTTCGTCTTTCAAGCTGCCACTGCGTTGACTGCCTTCACTCACCTTAGTCACTTACTTAAGTAAGCTCCCAAGGATTCGTTCAGTTGCCGCCTTGTTGCAACTTGAAATCCTGCGATTTTGGTGGTGCGTATCTTGCGATACCTTTCAAATTTTGGAGCGGGAAACGAGACTCGAACTCGCGACCCCGACCTTGGCAAGGTCGTGCTCTACCAACTGAGCTATTCCCGCTTGGGTGGTCTTACTGCTTAGCATGTTCAAATTTGGAGCGGGAAACGAGACTCGAACTCGCGACCCCGACCTTGGCAAGGTCGTGCTCTACCAACTGAGCTATTCCCGCAAAAATCTGTGCTGTCGTAACGTGTAATTCTCTGTCGTTACGGGAGGCGCATTATACGAGAAATTCGACCTGCTGCAACCCCCCCGAAAGCGATTTTTTAGAAATTTAATTCAATCGCTTGAATATTGATCACATTGCGCACTTTTACGCCGATTTCACTCGTATACCCCGGCAGGCAGCGTGCTGCCGGGCACTTTTCTTATAACTTAATAAAGTGTTCACGGTAGTACGCCAGTTCCGCCACCGATTCACGGATATCATCCATGGCCTGGTGGGTGCCTTGCTTTTTAAGCCCGTCCAGCATCTCTGGTTTCCAGCGGCGTGCCAGCTCTTTCAGGGTGCTCACGTCGAGATAACGATAGTGGAAGTACGACTCCAGCTCCGGCATGTACTTAAACAGGAAGCGACGATCCTGGCCGATGCTGTTACCACAAATCGGCGATTTGCCCTGCGGTACCCACTGTTTGAGGAATTCCAGCGTGGCAAGCTCGGCTTCACGATCGCCCTGGGTGCTGGCTTTGACGCGTTCCACCAGCCCGCTGCCGGTATGGGTACGCACGTTCCATTCATCCATCAGCCCCAGCTGCGCGTCAGACTGATGAACGGCAATCGTCGGCCCTTCCGCCAGGATATTCAGGTTCGCATCGGTCACCAGCGTGGCGATCTCAATAATGCGATCGCGCTCGGGATCCAGTCCGGTCATCTCCAGATCGATCCAAATCAGGTTGTTTTCATCTGCGCTCATGTTATTTTCCACCCTTCTCGCTTAACCGGCCGTGGCAGGTTAACTAGTATTAATTAGTGTGTATCATAGAGGTTTTGCCCGATATGGGCGACCAGGAGCCAGCACGATTGAGTAAAAATAAACTCTCCAAAGGTCAACAGCGCCGTGTGAGTGCCAACCACGAGCGCCGTCTTAAAACCGCTGCGGATAAGCCTGACTACGACGACAACCTGTTTGGCGAAGCCACTGAGGGCGTAGTGATTAGCCGCTTTGGTATGCATGCCGATGTAGAAACCGCCAGTGGCGAGATTCACCGCTGCAATATCCGTCGCACCATACGCTCGCTGGTCACCGGTGACCGCGTGGTCTGGCGTCCCGGTAAAGCCGCAGCAGAAGGCGTCAAGGTTAAAGGCATCGTTGAGGCCGTGCATGAGCGCACGTCGGTCCTGACGCGTCCTGACTTCTACGACGGTGTAAAACCGATTGCCGCCAATATCGATCAGATCGTGATTGTGTCTGCAATCCTGCCCGAACTGTCGCTGAATATTATCGACCGTTATCTCATCGCGTGCGAAACCCTTGAGGTTGAACCGCTGATTGTTCTGAATAAAATCGATCTGCTTGACGACGACAGCATGGCCTTCGTGAATGAGCAGATGGATATCTACCGCAAGATTGGTTATCGCGTGTTGATGGTGTCCAGCCATAAGAAAGATGGCCTACAACCGCTTGAAGAAGCGCTCACCGACCGCATCAGCATTTTTGCCGGACAGTCAGGCGTCGGTAAATCCAGTTTGCTGAACAACCTTCTTGGTTTGCAAAAAGAGATCCTCACCAATGAGGTCTCTGATAACTCGGGTCTTGGCCAGCACACCACTACCGCTTCACGTCTGTATCACTTCCCGCACGGCGGCGATGTGATCGACTCCCCTGGCGTACGTGAATTTGGCCTCTGGCATCTCGAACCGGAACAAATCTTTAACGGCTTTGTCGAATTCCATGACTATTTAGGCGCGTGCAAATATCGTGACTGTAAACACGATAACGACCCTGGCTGTGCCATTCGCGCAGCGGTAGAGAACGGTGAAATCGCTGAAACCCGTTTTTATAACTATCACCGCATTCTCGAAAGCATGGACCAGGTAAAGACGCGTAAAAACTTTTCTGATTCTGACAACTGACAACTAAGCTAAGCGTCGCTAAAATCGTCCCCTTTTTTCAGGTTCCGGCGGCTCACAGCCGGATCAGGAACGACAAAACAATGGCCTGGAGGCTACCTTGTTAAACTCATTTAAACTTTCGCTTCAATACATTCTGCCAAAACTGTGGCTCACTCGCCTGGCGGGCTGGGGCGCGAGCAAACGAGCGGGCTGGCTGACCAAGCTGGTTATCGACCTGTTCGTGAAGTACTACAAGGTCGACATGAAAGAAGCGCAGAAGCCGGACACCGCCAGCTACCGCACTTTCAATGATTTCTTTGTCCGTCCACTGCGCGATGAAGTGCGCCCGCTGGATACCGACCCGAACGTGCTGGTTATGCCTGCCGATGGCGTTATCAGCCAGCTGGGTAAAATCGAAGGCGATAAGATTTTGCAGGCCAAAGGCCATAACTACAGCCTGGAAGCCCTGCTGGCAGGTAACTACCTGATGGCGGACCTGTTCCGCAACGGCTCTTTTGCCACCACCTACCTGTCACCGCGCGACTACCACCGCGTACATATGCCGTGCAACGGTATTCTGCGCGAAATGATCTACGTGCCGGGCGATCTGTTCTCAGTAAACCACCTGACCGCGCAGAACGTTCCTAACCTGTTCGCCCGTAACGAGCGCGTGATCTGCCTGTTTGATACCGAGTTTGGCCCGATGGCACAGATTCTGGTTGGTGCTACGATTGTGGGCAGCATTGAGACCGTCTGGGCGGGCACCATTACCCCGCCGCGCGAAGGCGTGATCAAACGCTGGACCTGGCCTGCTGGCGAGAGCGAAGGTTCTATCGCTCTGCTGAAAGGTCAGGAAATGGGCCGTTTCAAGCTGGGCTCGACCGTTATCAACCTGTTTGCACCAAATTCAGTGAAGCTGGTTGAGCAACTCGAAAGCCTGTCGGTGACCAAACTTGGCCAACCGCTGGCGGTGTCGACGGAGCCGTTTGTCACCGTGGATGCAGAGCCTGCCCCGCTGCCGGCAGAAGAGATCGCCGCAGAACTCGACGCCAGTCCGCTGGTTGACGACAAAAAAGACCAAGGCTAACCAAAAGGTATACTGACGTGCGCCTGATTATCACTTTACTGATGGCCTGGTGCCTCAGTATGGGGGCGTACGCAGCGACCGCCCCCAATGCAAAACAAATCTCGCAAGAACTGGAGCAGGCAAAGGCGGCAAAACCCGCCCAGCCCGAAACCGTAGAGGTGCTCCAGGCTGCGTTGAACGCCCTTGAGGAGCGTAAAGGCTCCCTCGAACGTGCGACGCAGTATCAGCAGGTTATCGATAACTTCCCCAAACTCTCGCAAACCCTCCGCGCGCAGCTCAACGATCTGCGCGAAGAGCCGCGTCAGGTGCCGGTCGGCATGACCTCTGACACGCTTAACCAGGAGATCCTGCAGGTCAGCAGCCAACTGCTGGAAAAAACCCGCCAGGCGCAGCAGGAGCAGGAGCGCGCCCGTGAAATAGCCGACTCGCTGAACCAGCTTCCGCAACAGCAAACCGATGCCCGTCGTCAGCTGAATGACGTTGAGCGACGCGCCGGGGCACAAACCGGCAATACCCCGCTCAACCAGGCGCAAAATCTTGGTTTGCAGGCTGAATCGGCCAGGCTGAAAGCACTGGTCGATGAGCTGGAACTGGCGCAGCTCTCTGCCAACAACCGCCAGGAGCTGGCGCGTATGCGCTCTGAACTGGCGAAGAAACAGGGCGAACAGCTGGATGCCTATCTGCAGGCCCTGCGCAATCAGCTTAACAGCCAGCGCCAGCGTGAAGCCGAGAAAGCGCTGGAAAGCACCGAGCTGCTGGCTGAAAACAGCGAGAACCTGCCTTCCGGCATCGTCGATCAGTTCAAGATCAACCGTGAACTCTCTGCCGCGCTTAACCAGCAGGCGCAGCGCATGGATCTGGTGGCCTCGCAGCAGCGTCAGGCCACCAATCAAACCCTGCAGGTAAGACAGGCGCTGAATACGCTGCGCGAGCAGTCGCAGTGGCTGGGATCGTCCAACCTGCTTGGCGAGGCCCTGCGCGCCCAGGTGGCACGCCTGCCCGAGATGCCAAAACCGCAGCAGCTCGATACCGAAATGGCGCAGCTGCGCGTGCAGCGTCTGCGCTTTGAAGATCTGCTGAACAAGCAGCCGCAGCTGCGTCAGATCCACCAGTTGGACGGCAAAGCGCTCACTGCCGAGCAAAACCGGATTCTGGAAGCTCAGCTGCGCACCCAGCGTGAACTGCTCAATTCGCTGTTGCAGGGTGGCGATACCCTGTTGCTCGAGCTGACCAAACTGAAAGTCTCCAACAGCCAGCTGGAAGATGCGTTAAAAGAGGTCAATGAAGCGACTCACCGCTATCTGTTCTGGACCTCTGACGTGCGCCCGGTCTCAATTTCCTGGCCGATTGATATTGTGCAGGATCTGCGCCGGTTGATTTCACTGGATACCTTCAGCCAGTTAGGCAAAGCCAGCGTGATGATGCTCACCAACAAAGAGACCATCTTCCCGCTGCTGGGGGCACTGATCCTGGTCGGGTTTAGCATCTACTCGCGCAGGCATTTCACCCGCTTCCTCGACCGCTCCAGCGCCCGCGTGGGTAAAGTGACCCAGGACCATTTCTGGCTCACGCTGCGCACGGTCTTCTGGTCAATTCTGGTTGCCTCCCCGCTACCGGTGCTGTGGATGACGCTTGGCTATGGCCTGCGCGAAGCCTGGCCTTATCCGCTGGCGGTCGCTATTGGCGCAGGAGTGACGGCCACCGTGCCGCTGCTGTGGGTGGTAATGATCTGTGCAACCTTCGCCCGTCCGAACGGCCTGTTTGTTGCCCACTTCGGCTGGCCGCGTAACCGCGTGGCGCGGGCCATGCGCTATTACCTGATGAGCATCGGGCTTATCGTGCCGCTGATCATGGCGCTGATCATGTTTGATAACCTGAACGATCGGGAGTTTTCCGGATCGCTCGGCCGCCTGTGCTTTATGTTGATTTGCGGCGCGCTGGCAGTGGTGACCCTGAGCCTGAAAAAAGCCGGGATCCCGCTGTATCTCGATAAAGAGGGCAGCGGCGATAACATGGCCAACCGCATGCTGTGGAATTTACTGCTGAGCGCGCCGCTGGCAGGGATTCTGGCGGCCGCCGTTGGGTATCTGGCTACCGCTCAGGCGCTGCTGGCGCGTCTCGAAACCTCGGTAGCGATCTGGTTCCTGCTGCTGGTGGTGTACCACGTGATTCGGCGCTGGATGCTGATTCAGCGTCGTCGTCTGGCCTTCGACAGGGCGAAAAACCGCCGGGCAGAAATCCTCGCTCAGCGTGCGCGCGGTGAGGAAGAACCGCCGCATTCGCTCAGCACGGAAGGCACGGTGGATGTCGATGATACCGAGCTGGATCTGGATGCCATCAGTACCCAGTCCCTGCGCCTGGTCCGCTCTATTCTCATGCTGATCGCCCTGCTGTCGGTGATTGTGCTGTGGTCTGAAATTCACTCCGCGTTTGGCTTCCTGGAAAATATCACCCTCTGGGACGTGACCTCGACGGTACAGGGCGTAGAGAGCCTGGAGCCGATCACGCTCGGGGCGGTGCTGATTGCGATTCTGGTCTTTATCATCACCACGCAGCTGATCCGCAACTTCCCGGCGCTGCTGGAGCTGGCCGTGTTGCAGCATCTGGATTTAACACCGGGTACCGGATACGCCATTACCACTATCACCAAATACCTGCTGCTGCTGCTTGGTGGGCTGGTGGGCTTCTCGATGATCGGAATTGAGTGGTCGAAATTGCAGTGGCTGGTTGCCGCTCTCGGTGTCGGGCTTGGGTTTGGTTTGCAGGAGATCTTCGCCAACTTTATCTCTGGCCTGATCATCCTGTTTGAAAAGCCGATTCGTATTGGCGATACCGTGACAATTCGCGATCTGACCGGAAGCATCACCAAAATCAATACCCGAGCCACTACCATCAGCGACTGGGACCGCAAAGAGATCATCGTCCCCAACAAGGCTTTTATCACCGAGCAGTTTATAAACTGGTCGCTGTCGGATTCCGTCACCCGTGTGGTACTAACCGTGCCTGCGCCGTCTGATGCCAACAGTGAAGAGGTGACGCAGATCCTCTATACAGCGGCCGAGCGCTGCTCGCTGGTGATCAACACCCCAGAGCCGGAAGTGTTCCTGGTGGATCTCCAGCAGGGGATCCAGATTTTCGAGCTGCGTATTTATGCGGCCGAAATGGGCCATCGCATGCCGCTGCGCCACGAAATCCACCAGCTGATCCTGGCGGGCTTCCGTGAACACGGTATCGATCTGCCATTCCCACCGTTCCAGATGCGTCTGGAAACACTGGATGGGCGTAAGACGGGAAGAACCTTAACGTCAGGGGCGAAGAAGCGCCCGGCGGGAAGTTTGTAAGTCGGCTTGTCCCCAGCGGCGCTGCGCTTGCACGGGCCTACGTTTTTGTAGGCCGGGTAAGCGCAGCGCCGCCGGGCAAATTATCAGGCGCGATCGACAGTAAACGCAATCACGTCGCCCAGCTGCTCAGCGCCCAGCGCCAGCATCACCAGACGATCAACCCCCAGCGCCACGCCGGAGCAATCGGGCAGACCGGCTTTTAACGCTCCCAGCAGATTGTGATCAACGGGCTGCTGCGGCAGGCCGCGGGCAGCACGCTTGCGATTATCCTGCTCAAAACGCTGCTGCTGTTCACGGGCATCGGTCAACTCGTGGAAACCATTTGCCAGCTCAATACCTTTAAAATAAACCTCGAAGCGTTCCGCCACACGGTGATCTTCCGTGCTGATCTGCGCCAGTGACGCCTGGCTTGCCGGGAAGTGGTACACAAAGGTCGGACGGTCTTTGCCAATGTGCGGCTCGACGCCCATCGCAAAGAGCAGCTGCAGCAAGGTGTCACGGTCTTCTTCGGTATCGGCAATATTGCTGAGATCCAGCTTTGCCGCCGCTTCGCGCAGCTGAGTTTTGTCCGCCGAGAGCGGATCAATGTCCAGATGACGCTGGAAAACCTGCTGGTACGAAAGCGTTTCAGCTCCCGGGCACTCGAGTACCTGCTGCAGCAGATCGTCCACCTCATTCATCAGGCGGTACATATCATAGTGCGGACGGTACCACTCCAGCATGGTGAACTCCGGATTGTGGTGGCGACCCATCTCTTCATTACGGAAGCTACGACACAGCTGGTAAACCGGCCCACAGCCCGCGGCCAACAGGCGCTTCATGTGGTATTCCGGGCTGGTCATCAGGTAGAGATTCATCCCCTGGGAGTGACCAGGGCCGACAAAACGGGTTTCAAACGGGAACAGATGAATATCCGTTACCGTCGCCTGACTCATGCAGGGCGTTTCCACCTCCAGCACACCGCGATCGGCAAAAAAGCGGCGAATTTCCGCCATAATTGCTGCGCGTTTTAACAGATTGGGGATGGATGCGCTCGGCTGCCAGGTGGCCGTTTCGCTCATGTGAATTTCTCCGATTTCAGACAAGGGGACGAAGTCTACGCGTAACCCCGGACGGAGACAAATTTTGCGCAGGTAATTTTGTGGCTTTTATAACCTCTAATAATTTCACGAGGCAATTCATCAATTATGATGATAATCACCACCAAATAACCGCAAAAAAATCGAACACGTCAAATTTCCCTAAGCTCCCTACGGCTATACTGCGTTACCCATAAAGGAGCAGTGGAACCCCTTTCGCATTTGGCCTCCCAGGCGGTGAACAACCGTTGAGTGTCGGGATGCGAAATATCAAAAATCTGGAGGAATGTCGTGCAAACCTTTCAAGCCGATCTTGCCATAATTGGTGCTGGCGGAGCGGGATTACGCGCAGCAATTGCTGCAGCTCAGGCTAATCCAAACGCTAAAATCGCCCTGATTTCAAAAGTCTATCCTATGCGCAGCCATACGGTTGCCGCGGAGGGGGGGTCTGCTGCCGTTGCGCAGGATCATGACAGCTTTGATTACCACTTTCACGACACCGTCGCCGGTGGCGACTGGCTATGCGAACAGGATGTCGTCGATTATTTCGTCCATCATTGCCCGACGGAAATGACCCAGTTGGAGCAGTGGGGTTGCCCGTGGAGCCGCCGTGAAGACGGCAGCGTGAACGTGCGTCGTTTCGGCGGCATGAAAATTGAGCGCACCTGGTTTGCTGCCGATAAAACCGGCTTCCACATGCTTCATACCCTGTTCCAGACCTCGCTGCAGTTCCCGCAAATCCAACGCTTTGACGAGCACTTCGTGCTGGATATCCTGGTGGATGACGGTCAGGCGCGCGGTCTGGTGGCGATGAACATGATGGAAGGCTCGCTGGTTCAGATCCGCGCTAACGCGGTGGTAATGGCCACCGGCGGTGCCGGACGCGTTTACCGCTATAACACCAACGGCGGGATTGTCACCGGCGACGGGATGGGCATGGCGCTGCAGCACGGGATCCCACTGCGCGATATGGAGTTCGTTCAGTATCACCCAACCGGTCTGCCGGGTTCCGGCATCCTGATGACCGAGGGCTGCCGCGGCGAAGGCGGGATTCTGGTCAATAAAGATGGCTATCGCTATCTGCAGGATTACGGCATGGGCCCGGAAACTCCGTTGGGCGAGCCGAAGAACAAATACATGGAACTTGGCCCACGCGACAAAGTGTCTCAGGCCTTCTGGCATGAGTGGCGCAAAGGTAACACCGTCCCTACCCCACGCGGCGATGTGGTCTATCTCGACCTGCGTCATCTGGGTGAGAAGAAACTGCTGGAACGCCTGCCGTTTATCTGCGAGCTGTCCAAAGCCTATGTCGGCGTGGATCCGGTCAAAGAGCCGATCCCTGTGCGCCCAACCGCGCACTACACCATGGGTGGGATTGAAACCGATCAGCAGTGTGAAACCCGTATTAAAGGCCTGTTTGCAGTGGGTGAATGTTCCTCCGTCGGCCTGCATGGCGCTAACCGTCTGGGCTCAAACTCGCTGGCTGAGCTGGTGGTGTTTGGTCGTCTGGCGGGTGAACAAGCCATGGCACGCGCCGCGACTGCCGGTACAGCCAACAGCGCCGCGCTGGATGCGCAGGTTGCGGATGTCGAACAGCGCCTGAAAAAACTGGTCAATCAGGAGGGCAATGAGAAGTGGTCGGCGATCCGCGACGAGATGGGGCTTTCCATGGAGGAAGGTTGCGGCATTTACCGTACGCCGGAACTGATGCAGAAAACCATCGACAAGCTGGCTGAACTGCAGGAACGCTTCAAACGCGTACGCATTACTGACACCTCCAGCGTGTTCAACACCGACCTGCTCTACACCATTGAGCTGGGTCATGGCCTGAACGTGGCCGAATGTATGGCGCACTCCGCCCTGGCGCGGAAAGAGTCGCGCGGCGCGCATCAGCGTCTGGACGAAGGCTGCACGGAGCGCGATGACGTCAACTTCCTCAAACATACCCTCGCGTATCGCGACGCGGATGGTTCCACTCGTCTGGACTACAGCGACGTGAAAATCACCACGCTGGCACCGGCTAAACGCGTGTACGGTGCAGAAGCGGAAGCCGCCGAGAAGAAGGAGACGACCCATGGCTGAAATGCAAAACCTGAAAGTGGAAGTGGTACGCTATAACCCGGAAGTCGACAGCGCGCCACACAGCACGTTCTATGATGTGCCTTATGACGAGCAGACCTCCCTGCTGGATGCGCTCGGCTACATCAAAGACAATCTGGCACCGGACCTGAGCTACCGCTGGTCCTGCCGAATGGCAATCTGCGGTTCCTGCGGCATGATGGTCAACAAGGTACCTAAGCTGGCCTGTAAAACCTTCCTGCGCGAGTACCCGAAAGGGATGAAGGTCGAAGCCCTGGCGAACTTCCCCATTGAGCGCGATCTGGTGGTCGACATGACCCACTTTATCGAAAGCCTGGAAGCCATTAAGCCGTACATTATTGGCAACTCACGCACTCCGGACCAGGGACCCAACACGCAAACGCCGGCGCAAATGGCCAAGTATCACCAGTTCTCCGGCTGCATTAACTGCGGTCTGTGCTATTCCGCCTGTCCGCAGTTTGGTCTGAATCCAGAATTTATCGGGCCGGCAGCCATTACCCTCGCGCATCGCTATAACGAAGACAGCCGCGACAAGGGTAAGAAAGAGCGTATGGCCCAGCTTAACGGCCAGAACGGCGTCTGGACCTGTACCTTCGTCGGCTACTGCTCGGAAGTGTGTCCGAAGCACGTCGATCCCGCCGCCGCGATCCAACAGGGCAAAGTGGAAAGCTCGAAAGACTTTCTTATCGCCACCCTGAAACCACGCTAAGGAGTGCATGATGACGACTAAACGCAAAGCCTATGTCCGGCCGATGCCATCCACCTGGTGGAAGAATCTGCCGTTTTATCGCTTCTATATGCTGCGTGAAGGCACGGCGGTGCCGGCGGTGTGGTTCAGTATCGAGCTGATGTATGGCCTGTTTGCTCTTAAACATGGCCCGGAGACCTGGATGGGTTTCGTCGGATTTCTGCAAAATCCGGTGGTGGTGATCCTCAATATCATCGTGCTGGCGGCAGCGTTACTGCACACCAAAACGTGGTTTGAGCTGGCGCCGAAAGCGGCAAATATTATCGTGAAAGGTGAAAAACTGGGGCCAGAGCCGATTATTAAAGGACTCTGGGTGGTAACTGCGGTCGTGACCGTCGTGATTCTTGGCATAGCCTTGTTCTGGTAAGGAGACCACGGTGATTAATCCAAATCCAAAACGTTCTGATGAACCGGTTTTCTGGGGACTCTTTGGCGCAGGCGGCATGTGGTGCGCCATTATCGCGCCGGTCATTATTCTACTGGTGGGCATTATGCTGCCGCTGGGCCTGTATCCAGGTGATGCACTGAGCTACGAGCGGGTGCTCGCTTTCGCCCATAGCTTTGTTGGCAGGGCGTTCATCTTCCTGATGATTGTGCTGCCGCTGTGGTGTGGTTTGCACCGTATGCATCACGCGATGCATGACCTGAAGATCCATGTCCCTAATGGTAAATGGGTGTTCTATGGTCTGGCGGCCATTCTGAGCGTAGTCACGCTGGTTGCCGTCGTCTTTATGTAATAACTCTCGCTCTCCTGCTCATCGGCAGGAGAGCAAAATTCCTCGCAGGCTCTACACTTAACAAAAAGCCTGTAAGGAAACTCCTATGCGCATCCTGCCTGTCATCGCCGCCGTTGCCGCTGCGTTTCTGGTTGTTGCCTGTAGCTCCCCCACGCCCCCTCCTGGCGTAACCGTCGTCACCCCTTTTGATGCTCAGAAGTTCCTCGGAAGCTGGTACGAAATTGCCCGCTTCGACCACCGTTTTGAGCGCGGTTTACAGAAGGTGACGGCAAACTATAGCCCCATGAGCGATGGCGGCATTCAGGTCATCAACCGGGGCTATAACCCGGAGCGTGGTATGTGGCAAAAGGTCACGGGAAAAGCATACTTTACGGGTAGCCCCAATAGCGCCGCGCTGAAAGTCTCTTTCTTTGGTCCCTTCTATGGCGGGTATAACGTAATCGCTCTCGACAGCGCCTATCGACACGCGCTGGTGTGCGGGCCGGACCATGATTATCTGTGGATCCTCTCCCGCACACCGACGATTTCAGATGACGTCAAACAGCAGCTTCTGGATACAGCGACGCGTCAGGGATTTGATGTCAGCAAATTCATCTGGGTTGAGCAGCCCCATTAATGGGTGCTGAGCTTCAGCCCGATAATCCCGGCGACAATCAGTGCGAGGCTGGCAATACGCGCCAGGCTCGCCGACTCACCCAGCAATAAAATGCCGGTAATGGCCGCGCCCACCGCGCCAATCCCCGTCCATACGGCATAAGCCGTGCCCACCGGCAGCGAGCGCATTGCCCAGGAGAGCAGAACAATACTGACGATCATCGCGGCAACGGTGATGATGCTTGGCGTAAGACGGGTAAACCCGTGGGTGTATTTCAGGCCGATGGCCCATACCACTTCGAGTAAACCGGCAATCAAAAGAATAATCCAGGGCATTACGGGCTCCTTAACTTAACTAACAGTCTGGGGCCGTCCCCGATGAGAGAAGCGCTTACAGGCCGTCCTGTAAGGCAGATGAACTTCATATTGTGATGAGCAGGAACGCTTTTTTCAACGAATTTCTTTTAGGTAACACTTGGCAGATTAAAAGCAAGAAATAGGCGCAGTTAGCAGCGAAGTTCAGGCATTTATAACTCATCCGACTTCCTTATTATGGGATGTTTCCTGAAAGCAGGAAGCGATCACCCTTTGCCAACTGCGAAAAAAATATGTTCAAAATTCTGTTGATTGACCGATGTCATTACACCCGCATGGGTTTAGAAGCATGGCTCAATCATTCCGGTCTGTTCCCTTTTTCTTTACTGGTAACAGGCCTCAATAATCTCTACCTTGCCAGGGAACATATCCTGCAGTGGAAACCGGCGCTGGTGATCGGGGATTTGCAGGGCTTCATGTCTGAAATGCCGCATATTTCACCCATCAACGCCCTGGTGAACGCCAGTGAAAACGTGCCTTTTATCTCGCTGCATTCTGCTGAAATAGCTGAGATGGCAGTCCTAAGGGATAAATTTCCTGTGTGGGCATCATTGTTCAAAAATACCCCGCTGAAGGATCTGGCGCAGGTAATAAATGACGCATTAGCGTCCCAGACAACCTGCGAACCGGCGCACACAGTGGCACCCTTACTGACGCGTCAGGAAGAGAGAGTGTTGTCGCTGTGGATGGAAGGCGCCAGCAATCAGAAGATTGCCAGCAAACTGAGTATTCACGGGAAAACGGTTTATACCTACAAGCGTAATATTCGCATGAAACTGCATATGGATACACGCTACTCGCCGTTTCTGTCACGATCCGAATCAGTAAACTGAGGGTACGGCGGCTGAGTCAGCCCCGTACCGCCCATTATTACTGCTGTGCTTTCGTCGCTGCACCGGAGATGGCACTACCGCCATCAGAAATATCTTCACCAACGCCACGCGTTGTATTACAGGCAGTTAATACCGACGAAAGTACCAGGACAGAAAAGATCGCTGCAATTGTTTTCTTAATCATAATTTCTTCCTTTTTTAGCCAAATTATTGGTGTATAGCCACATAAGCATAGCCAGGATTCAGGCTAGTGACGGAAAGGAAAGCGTTTTTAAGAAAACAGGAAGGATCAGAAGGCAGCGAAAGAGAGGGCATATCGATATGGCGCAGCAAACGGCTGCGCCTTTCATCCGGTCGTGAATTACTTCACGCGGGAGACGTATTCACCAGAGCGGGTGTCCACTTTGATGACTTCGCCGGTCTGAACAAACAGCGGAACTTTAACCACTGCACCGGTAGACAGCTTAGCAGGCTTACCGCCAGTCCCTGCGGTGTCACCTTTCAGACCTGGATCGGTTTCAACGATTTCCAGTTCAACGAAGTTTGGTGGGGTCACAGAAATAGGCTGACCGTTCCACAGGGTCACGATGCACTCAGCCTGATCCAGCAGCCATTTGGCGCTGTCACCGACCGCTTTTTCGTCAGCTGACAGCTGTTCGAAAGTGGAGTTGTTCATGAAGTGGTAGAATTCACCGTCGTTGTAGAGATAAGTCAGGTTCATATCAACAACGTCTGCGCCTTCAGCGGAGTCGGTGGATTTGAACGTTTTCTCTACACGGGTACCGGTCAGCAGGCGGCGCAGCTTAACGCGTGCGAATGCCTGGCCTTTCCCTGGTTTGACGAATTCGCTGGCTTCAACCGCGTACGGTTCGCCGTCCATCATGATTTTAAGACCGGCACGAAAATCGTTGCTATAGTAAGTCGCCATAAGGCCCTCTGAAATTGTTAACTGGTAGCTAAGCCACAAAATGGCGCATATTGTAACCCTAAACACCCCATCCAGAGAAGATTGGTTATTGCAACTTGCAGATGTAATAACTGACCCGGATGAACTGCTCCGTCTGGTAAATGTAGACGCTGATGAAAATCTCCTTGCCGGACGTGACGCCAAACGCCTGTTTGCGTTGCGCGTGCCGCGTGCGTTCGTGGCGCGTATGGAGAAAGGCAACCCTGACGATCCACTGCTGAAACAGGTACTTACCGCGCAGGATGAGTTTATCACCGCTCCCGGCTACAGTACGGATCCGCTCGAAGAGCAAAACAGCGTGGTACCCGGCTTACTGCATAAATACCGCAACCGCGCGCTGCTGCTGGTAAAAGGCGGCTGTGCCGTAAACTGCCGTTACTGCTTCCGGCGTCATTTCCCTTATGCGGATAACCAGGGGAATAAACGCAACTGGCAGGCCGCCCTGAGCTACGTTGCAGCCCATCCGGAGCTGGATGAGATTATTTTCTCCGGCGGTGACCCGCTTATGGCGAAGGATCATGAGCTGGACTGGCTTATCACTCAGCTTGAGGTCATCCCGCATATCAAGCGCTTGCGTATTCACAGCCGCTTGCCGATTGTCATTCCGGCGCGCATCACCGACACGCTGGTCTCCCGCTTTGCGCGCTCATCACTGCAAATATTACTGGTTAATCATATTAATCATGCCAATGAGATCGACGATGCGTTCCGTGCAGCGATGTCGGCTTTACGCACAGCGGGCGTCACCTTGCTCAACCAGAGTGTACTGCTGCGCGGCGTGAATGATAATGCCCACACATTAGCCAGTCTCAGTAATGCGCTGTTTGATGCCGGCGTTATGCCCTATTACCTGCACGTTCTGGATCGCGTTCAGGGTGCGGCACATTTCATGGTGAGTGATGAAGAAGCGCGTCAGCTTATGCGGGAATTATTGACCCTGGTTTCGGGCTATATGGTGCCGAAACTGGCGCGTGAGATTGGTGGACAGCCGAGTAAGACGCCGCTGGATTTGGGGCTGCAACAGCGTTAACCCGTGATTCCGGGTGTCCTTCTCAAAGGGGGAAGAACACCCGCAACGACATCAGTTCGGACATTTATAAACCTGGCCAATCATTTCGCTGGCCGTCGGCACAAAGCTCGACAACATCCCCTGCGTCGGGCTGCTCACACCATAAATCACATTACCGCCCATTTCTGCAGCCTGGTTACGAAGCGCATTCGCCGCACCGCGCATTGAACCGCCCTCTTCGCCATGCTGACCAGACAGCCAGTTGCTTTGTTTACCGGTTGCAGTTCCCACCAGCTGACACTCGCTCCCCGGCTTATCTTCCACAAAGCGAACACTTTGCCCACCAGCGGACAGCTCGTTACTGGAGCTACAACCCGCCAGCAGCAATGCTGCCCCTACAATCCCTGCACAGACCTTTACGCGCATGTTATTCCTCGTTTTCAATAAGCTGGGCAACTGCTGCCCCTGTGTAAACCTTATACTAAAAAGATGACCAAAAGAAAAACCCCCGATCATTTCTGACCGGGGGTTTGTTCATTTCTGCGAGGTGCAGAACAACATGATTACATCATGCCGCCCATTCCACCCATGCCGCCCATGCCGCCTGCGCCTAAATCAGGCGCGTCGCCTTTAGGCAGGTCGGTGACCATGCACTCGGTGGTGATCATCAGACCAGCAACAGATGCCGCGTACTGCAGAGCAGAACGGGTCACTTTAGTTGGGTCCAGGATACCCATATCGATCATGTTGCCGTATTCTTCGGTCGCGGCGTTGTAACCATAGTTGCCGTCGCCCGCTTTCACGGTGTTAGCCACTACAGACGGTTCTTCGCCACAGTTCAGAACGATCTGACGCAGTGGTGCTTCCATTGCGCGCAGCGCAACTTTGATACCCACGTTCTGATCTTCGTTCTGACCACGCAGTTCGCTCAGTTTAGATGCCACGCGAATCAGCGCGACGCCACCACCTGCGACCACACCTTCTTCTACCGCTGCACGGGTTGCGTGCAGAGCATCGTCAACGCGTGCTTTCTTCTCTTTCATTTCAACTTCGGTAGCTGCACCAACTTTGATAACTGCAACGCCGCCAGCCAGTTTCGCTACACGTTCCTGCAGTTTTTCGCGGTCGTAATCAGAGGTCGCTTCTTCGATCTGCTTACGGATCTGAGTGACACGGCCCTGAATGGCCACTTCTTCACCCACGCCATCAATGATGGTGGTGGTGTCTTTGTTGATGAGAACGCGCTTCGCCTGACCCATGTCTTCCAGCGTTGCTTTTTCCAGCTCCATACCGATCTCTTCAGAGATAACGGTACCGCCAGTCAGGGTTGCGATATCCTGCAGCATGGCTTTACGACGGTCGCCGAAGCCCGGTGCTTTAACCGCAGCCACTTTCACGATGCCGCGCATGGTGTTAACCACCAGGGTCGCCAGCGCTTCGCCTTCAACATCTTCAGCGATGATAACCAGCGGCTTGCCTGCTTTCGCAACGGCTTCCAGAACAGGCAGCATTTCGCGGATATTGGAGATTTTTTTATCAGCCAGCAGGATGAACGGGCTTTCCAGCTCAACAGCACCGGTTTCTGGTTTGTTGATGAAGTATGGGGACAGGTAGCCACGGTCGAACTGCATACCTTCAACCACGTCCAGTTCGTCTTCCAGGCCGGTACCGTCTTCAACGGTAATTACGCCTTCTTTACCGACTTTGTCCATCGCTTCTGCGATCAGTTTACCGACGGTTTCATCGGAGTTCGCAGAGATAGTACCAACCTGAGCAATGGCTTTAGAGTCAGAGCACGGTACGGACAGCGCTTTCAGCTCTTCAACAGCCGCGATAACCGCTTTGTCGATGCCACGTTTCAGATCCATTGGGTTCATACCCGCAGCAACCGCTTTCAGGCCTTCAGCGATGATCGCCTGCGCCAGTACCGTTGCCGTGGTGGTGCCATCGCCTGCAGCGTCGTTCGCTTTAGAGGCAACTTCTTTCACCATCTGGGCACCCATGTTTTCGAACTTGTCTTCCAGCTCGATTTCACGCGCTACGGAAACACCATCTTTAGTGATGGTTGGCGCACCGAAGGATTTGTCCAGAACCACGTTGCGGCCTTTCGGGCCCAGGGTCACTTTAACTGCATCTGCCAGTACGTTAACGCCGCGCAGCATTTTCACACGAGCGTCGTTACCGAATTTTACGTCTTTAGCTGCCATTTTAATCTTTCCCTTAAATTCGTATGTTCAGTGTCGTTCTCGGATTACGCTTCAACAATTGCCAGAATGTCGCTTTCGGACATGATCAACACTTCTTCATTGTCGATCTTCTCGGACTTCACACCGTAGCCATCGTTGAAAATAACGATATCGCCCACTTTAACGTCCAGCGGCTGCACATTTCCGTTTTCCAGAATGCGACCCTTACCGACAGCGATGATTTCGCCACGCGTTGATTTTGCTGCTGCAGAACCGGTCAGAACGATGCCGCCAGCAGATTTGGTTTCAACTTCTTTACGTTTGACGATCACACGATCATGTAACGGACGAATACTCATTGATAGCTCTCCTTTGAGAAAGTCATTATCAGTTATGGGTGACGCCGGGCCGTAAGCGGTTTTCCGGCTAGTGCCCTGAGAGATGGGGGTCGGTTTTTACCCCTTCAAGGGGTAGTCGAAAAAAAATATGCGAAAGTGTTACCATCACCTCTCTTTTGGTGGCGGCAGGACGATGGAATGAGTGGACTGAAACAGGAGCTGGGGCTAGCGCAGGGCGTTGGTTTACTTTCAACCTCGTTGTTAGGCACGGGGGTGTTTGCCGTACCGGCCCTGGCCGCCCTGGTCGCGGGGGACAACAGCCTGTGGGCCTGGCCGGTGCTCATTCTGCTGGTATTTCCGGTAGCGATTGTCTTTGCCGTGCTCGGACGGCATTTCCCCAGCGCGGGTGGCGTCGCCCATTTTGTTGGGATGGCGTTTGGCCCGCGTCTGGAGCGTGTCACCGGCTGGTTATTCCTGTCGGTCATCCCTGTGGGTTTACCTGCGGCGCTGCACATTGCTACCGGCTTCGGTCAGGCGCTGTTTGGCTGGCACGATGCGCAGCTGCTTTTTGCGGAACTGGGCACGCTGGCGATTGTCTGGTGGGTTGGCTCACGCGGGGCAAGCTCGAGCGCCAACCTGCAAACCCTGGTGGCGGTGCTGATTGTCGCGCTGATCGCTGCCATCTGGTGGGTGGGGGATATTCAGGTTGCGGCAATCCCCTTCCCTGCGATTACCGATATCGACAGTTCTCAACTTTTCGCTGCACTTTCGGTTATGTTCTGGTGTTTTGTCGGTCTTGAAGCCTTTGCCCATCTGGCCTCGGAGTTTAAACAGCCGGAGCGAGATTTTCCTCGGGCGTTGATGATCGGTCTGCTGCTGGCAGGGACGGTCTACTGGGCCTGTACTGTTCTGGTACTTCATTTCACCGCTTACGGGGCGGACATGGCGGCTGCGGCCTCGCTGCCGGGCATCGTGGTACAACTTTTTGGCGTGAAGGCGCTGTGGGTCGCCTGCGTTATTGGCTACCTCGCCTGCTTCGCCAGCCTCAATATCTATATTCAGAGCTTTGCCCGCTTAGTGTGGTCTCAGGCGCAATACAAGCCGCAAAGCCGCTTAGCACGACTTTCAGCACGCCAGCTGCCGCTTAACGCGCTCAATCTGGTGCTGGGCTGCTGCATGATCAGCACGTTGGCAATCTACTGGCTGGAGATCAATCTCGACGCGCTGATTGTCTATGCCAACGGCATCTTCATTATGATCTATCTGCTGTGCATGTTGGCGGGCTGTCGCCTGCTGAAAGGCCGGTATAAAACGCTGGCGATGATCGGTGGGGTGCTCTGTTTACTGCTGCTGGCGATGGTAGGAGTGAAGAGCCTGTACGCCATTGCCATGCTGGCGGGACTGTGGCTGTTTTTGCCGAAGCGTAGCTCGGTGTAAGAAAAGCCCGGTAGCGCTACGCTTACCGGGCAATGCTCATTAACGATCGTCTTTATGATCCAGACGGTTACGATCCTCATCCTTGCGGTGATATTCCCCGTCGAAGGTCTCCCCGCCGCCGGTTCCGGCGCTGAACCCACCGCCCGGCATCCGGTTAAAGCGCAAATGCGGCATCAGCTTCAGGGTCAACAGTTTCTGCACTGGCGGCAACAGCAACAGCAGGCCGAGCAGATCGGTAAAGAATCCCGGCAGCACCAGCAGCAGACCGGCAATAATCAGCGACACGCTTTTGATCATCTCTGCCGCCGGGCTTTCGCCTGCGGCCATCTTCTGCTGCATTAACAGGAAATTTTTAAAACCCTGATTGCGCACCAGCGACATACCAATGACCGAGGTGAAAATCACCATCAGCAGCGTTAGCAGGACGCCAAACACATGAGCGACCTGGATAAAAATAGAAATCTCTATGTAAACATAGAGAAACACGGCAATTAACGGTATCCAGCGCACTGGCTTCTCCTGTATGGCAGACGCCCTGTGGCCTCTGTCGGGTGTAATGTTGCGACTCGCATCAGTCAGAAGTGGAGGCGGTTAGCCAAAATTCAATCGGTTTGCACGGATATTTTTTCTGGAAATATTAAAGCGGTGATTCATTTCACAGATTAATAATTATCATGAAATCGGGTCGATAATAAGTGATCCAGATTACGGCATTTCGCTATCATCAGCATATGATCTCGGGTATCTGGTCGATTCAGGGGATAATCGTCGGCCAGAAAATAGACATAACCACAGATGTACTGTGTGTTGAGTACATTCCATCTGCAGCTTGAAAAGAAGGTTCACATGTTAAACAACATTCGTATCGAAGAAGATTTGTTGGGTACCAGGGAAGTTCCAGCGGATGCCTACTATGGTGTTCACACTCTGAGAGCGATTGAAAACTTCTACATCAGCAACAGCAAAATCAGTGATATCCCTGAATTTGTGCGTGGCATGGTAATGGTGAAGAAAGCCGCAGCAATGGCCAACAAAGAGCTGCAAACCATTCCGAAAAGCGTCGCAAACACGATCATTGCCGCCTGCGATGAAGTGCTGAATAACGGCAAGTGTATGGATCAATTCCCGGTTGACGTCTATCAGGGCGGCGCGGGTACGTCGGTGAACATGAATACCAACGAGGTGCTGGCAAACATCGGCCTTGAGCTGATGGGCCACCAGAAAGGTGAGTATCAGTACCTGAACCCGAACGACCACGTGAATAAATGCCAGTCCACCAACGACGCCTACCCGACCGGTTTTCGCATCGCGGTGTACGCTTCCGTGGTGAAACTGGTTGATGCGATTAACCAACTGGGCGAAGGCTTCCAGAATAAAGCCGTCGAATTCCAGGACATCCTGAAAATGGGCCGTACCCAGCTGCAGGATGCGGTGCCGATGACCCTCGGCCAGGAGTTCCACGCATTCAATGTGCTGCTGAATGAAGAAACCCGCAACCTGCTGCGCACCTCCGAACTGCTGCTGGAGGTTAACCTGGGGGCAACGGCAATCGGTACGCGCCTGAATACGCCGGATGGCTATCAGCAGCTGGCGGTACAGAAGCTGGCTGAAGTCTCCAATCTGGCGGTCGTGCCAGCAGAAGATCTCATTGAAGCCACCTCCGACTGCGGCGCGTACGTCATGGTGCACAGCGCACTGAAACGTCTGGCGGTGAAACTGTCCAAAATCTGTAACGACTTACGCTTGCTCTCTTCTGGCCCGCGTGCCGGTCTGAACGAAATCAACCTGCCAGAACTGCAGGCAGGCTCGTCCATCATGCCAGCCAAAGTTAACCCGGTCGTTCCTGAAGTGGTTAACCAGGTGTGCTTCAAAGTCATCGGTAACGACATCACGGTCACCATGGCCTCTGAAGCCGGCCAGCTGCAGCTGAACGTCATGGAACCCGTCATTGGCCAGGCGATGTTTGAATCCATTCACATCCTGACCAACGCTTGCTACAACCTGCTGGAAAAATGCATTAACGGCATTACCGCCAACAAAGCCGTCTGTGAAAGCTACGTTTATAACTCCATCGGGATCGTCACCTATCTCAACCCGTTCATCGGTCACCACAACGGCGATATCGTCGGTAAAATCTGTGCCGAAACGGGTAAGAGCGTGCGTGAAGTGGTTCTCGAGCGAGGTCTGCTGACAGAAGCGGAACTGGATGATATCTTCTCGGCGCAAAACTTGATGCACCCGGCCTATAAAGCGAAAAGATACACGGATGAAAGTGAACAATAATAGTTCAGGTTAAAATTCATGAAGGCACGTCACTTGTGACGTGCCTTTTTTCTTTTTAGGCGTTACCAAAACACAACAATTCAATATCAACTTGTTAATAAGCAAGGTAGGCACTTATGTTTGGAGCAGAACTCGTCGTCGTCCTGTTGGCGATATACTTAGGCGCAAGACTCGGGGGGATCGGTATCGGTTTTGCCGGTGGTCTCGGCGTGCTTGTCCTTACCCTCGTTTTTCAAATTAAACCCGGTGCCATCCCGTTCGACGTTATTGAAATCATTATGGCGGTTATCGCCGCTATCGCCGCCATGCAGGTGGCGGGAGGTATGGACTACCTGGTGAGCCTGGCGGAGCGTATGCTGCGCCGTCATCCTAAATACATTACCTTCCTTGCTCCGCTGGTCACCTGGTTTATGACCATTCTGGCGGGTACCGGCCATACCGCATTCTCTACCCTGCCCGTTATCACCGAAGTTGCCAAAGAGCAGGGCATTCGTCCGTCCCGTCCGCTCTCTATCGCCGTTGTCGCCTCACAGATTGCCATTACCGCTTCGCCAATCTCTGCGGCCGTGGTGTTCTTTGCCGGTATTCTCGAACCGATGGGCGTGAGCTACCTGACGCTGCTGTCGATCTGTATTCCGGTCACGCTGATTGCGGTAATGATCACCGCGGTATTCTGTAACTTCCTCGGCGCCGAGCTGAAAGACGATCCGGTATATCAGGAACGTCTGGCAAAAGGCGAAGTGAAGCTGCGCGGCAGTCAGGCATTTACGCTGAAACCGCACGCCAAGCGTTCCGTGCTGCTGTTCTTGATCGGTATTGTCGCGGTGATGTTCTACGCTACCGCCATCAGCGATACCGTTGGGCTGATTCAGAATCCGGTGCTGCCGCGTAACGAAGCGATTGTGGTGTTCATGCTGACCATCGCTACGCTGATCAGCATCACCTGTAAAATCGATACCAGCGAAGTGCTCAACGCCAGCACCTTCAAATCCGGTATGAGCGCCTGCGTGTGCGTCCTGGGTGTGGCCTGGCTGGGTGATACTTTCGTGAAGGCACATATCACCGATATCCAGACCGTCGCGGGCGACCTGCTGCATAACTACCCGTGGCTGCTGGCTGTGGTGCTGTTCTTTGCCGCAACTCTGCTTTACTCTCAGGCCGCCACCACCAAAGCGCTGATGCCTGCGGCACTGATGCTGGGCGTCACCCCGCTGACCGCCATTGCCTCTTTTGCGGCCGTTTCTGCGCTGTTCGTCCTGCCGACCTATCCCACCCTGCTGGCCGCGGTGGAAATGGACGACACCGGCTCTACCCGCATTGGTAAATACGTGTTTAACCACGCCTTCCTGATCCCGGGCGTGATTGCTATCACTCTGTGTGTGATCCTCGGATTCATCATCGGCGGTGTGCTGCTGTAAAACGCTTTTGGTTGTAAAAAGCGTTAAAGTCGGGCCGCTCTGCGGCCCGATTCATTAATGAGCACCGGTCCGCCGTGATATAGTGATTTTTTACGCTGAGACGAGGTCGACTTGTGAACACACATGACGCTGTTGTTGTACTCTGTACCGCCCCCGATGAAGCCACCGCCCAGGATCTTGCCGCCAAAGTGCTGGCAGAAAAGCTCGCCGCCTGCGTGACTCTCCTTCCCGGTGCCACCTCTCTTTATTACTGGGAAGGCAAGCTGGAACAAGAGTACGAGGTGCAGATGCTGCTGAAATCCAGCGTGGCGAATCAACAGGCGCTCCTCGACTGTCTCAAATCCCATCATCCTTACCAGACCCCGGAACTGCTGGTTCTGCCAGTGCTCCACGGCGATAACGACTATCTCTCATGGCTCAACGCTTCCTTACGCTGATCCTGCTGCTGTGCAGCACGTCAGTCTTTGCCGGGTTGTTTGACGCACCCGGCCGCTCTAACTTCACGCCTGCCGACCAGGCTTTTGTTTTCGATTTTCAGCAAAACCAACATGAACTGAACCTAAACTGGCAGGTGAAGGAGGGTTACTACCTCTATCGCAAGCAGATCAGCATCACGCCCGCACAGGCGCAGGTGGGTGAACCCCGTCTACCCAAGGGCGAGTGGCACGAAGATGAGTTCTACGGCAAAAGTGAAATCTACCGCGGTCAGTTAACGGTGCCGGTTACTCTTCAACAGGCCGCGAAAGGCGCTACGCTGACGGTCACTTATCAGGGCTGCGCCGATGCCGGTCTGTGCTATCCGCCAGAAACCAAAATCGTCCCCCTGAGCGAAGTCACTGCTGCCGCTAAGCCTCTGCCTGTTGCGCAACCAGACGTCGCACCTGAAGCCGCTGAGCGCCCATTCTCACCCCTCTGGGCAGTGTTAATAGGGATGGGCATTGCCTTGACGCCGTGCGTGTTGCCGATGTATCCGCTGATCTCCGGCATCGTGCTTGGCGGTAGGCAGCGCCTCTCCACGACCCGCGCATTGCTGCTGTCATTTATCTACGTTCAGGGGATGGCGCTCACCTATACCGCACTCGGTCTGGTCGTTGCGGCGGCCGGGCTGCAGTTTCAGGCCGCGCTCCAGCATCCGTATGTCTTAATCGGGCTATCAGTGGTGTTTATCCTGCTGGCGCTGTCGATGTTTGGCCTGTTCAGCCTGCAACTGCCCTCTTCCCTGCAAACCCGCTTAACCCTGATGAGCAATCGCCAGCAGGGTGGCTCCGCAGGCGGCGTATTTGCGATGGGTGCCATCGCCGGGCTGATCTGCTCCCCCTGCACCACGGCTCCGCTCAGTGCGATCCTGCTGTATATCGCGCAAAGCGGAAATCTGTGGCTTGGCGGCGGCACACTCTATCTCTACGCGTTGGGTATGGGCCTGCCGCTGATCCTGGTAACGGTGTTCGGCAACCGGCTGCTGCCTAAGAGTGGCCCGTGGATGGAGCAGGTCAAAACCGGGTTTGGTTTTGTGATCCTCGCCCTGCCGGTCTTCCTGCTGGAACGTATCATCGGTGATGTCTGGGGCCTGCGTTTATGGTCGATGCTGGGCGTGGCGTTCTTCGGCTGGGCATTCATCAGCAGTTTAAGCGCCAGAAAGCCATGGATGCGCATTGTCCAAATCCTGCTGCTGGCCGCAGCGCTGGTCAGCGTACGTCCCCTGCAGGACTGGGCGTTTGGCGCACCTGCTGCGCAAAACCAGGCGCACCTGAATTTCATTCCGGTAGAGAGCGTCGACGCGTTAAATCGCGCGCTGGCGCAGGCGCAGGGCAAACCGGTAATGCTCGATCTGTACGCCGACTGGTGCGTGGCCTGTAAAGAGTTTGAGAAATACACCTTTAGCGATCCGCAGGTCCAACAGGCGCTGAAAAATACAGTCCTGCTACAGGCCAACGTCACGGCAAACAACGCCGAGGATAAAGCATTACTTAATCAGCTCAAGGTGCTCGGCCTGCCCACTATTCTGTTTTTCAACGAGCAGGGTGAAGAGCAGCCGGCACAGCGCGTAACGGGCTTTATGGATGCGGCGACGTTCAGTGCGCATTTGCGCGATCGCCAACCGTAAACGACACTTTATGCGGGAAAGTGCAAAAGCATACGGAGGAGAAAACCGTGCAACGTGAAGATATTCTGGGAGCAACCCTGCAGTTACTTGAAATTCAAGGAATAGCCAGCACCTCACTGGAGAGGGTTGCCGAGCGTGTAAATTATCCTGTGGAAGAACTCAGTCTGTTCTGGCCCGATAAAGAAGCGCTGCTGTACGACGCCCTGCGCTATCTCAGTCAGCAGATCGACATCTGGCGCAGGCAACTGATGCTTAACAGCGAGCTGACACCCCAGCAAAAGCTGCTGGCACGCTATACGGCCCTGACCGAATGTGTGCAGAATCACCGCTACCCGGGCTGCCTGTTTATTGCCGCCTGCACCTTTTTCCCGGATCCGGATCATCCGCTACACCAGCTCGCCAACCAGCAAAAGCGCGCCTCCCATGATTTTACTCATGAACTCCTCACGACCCTGGATGTAGACGACCCCGCCATGGTGGCGAAGCAAATGGATCTGGTGCTGGAGGGCTGCCTCAGCCGACTGCTGGTGAACCGTAGCCAGGCCGATGTCGATACCGCGCACCGGCTGGCAGAAGATATCCTTCACTTCGCCCAGTGCCGCAAGGGTGGTGCGCTGACTTAAGCCAGCATCCCCGCCCAGGCAGACATGAACAGACACAGCGCCATCAGGCGCTGAAAACGCACCATCGCCGCGGATGTGCGAAACAGCCTGTTCACCGCCTGCCCCAGCCATGCCCAGCACCCCAGACAAGCAACCGAGATCAGTAGGAACCACAGTGCCATCAGGGCGATATCCCGCAACGCATGCTCCCCCGCAGGCGCAAACAGGCTGACGACGGCCAGCGCCATCATCCAGGTCTTGGGATTGATCACCTGCAACAGCGCTGCCGCAGGTGCGGTAAAGCGGGTATGCGTCTCGCGGGATAAGTGAGCCGCAGGCGCACAAAACAGCTGCCAGCTCATCCAGCTTAACCACAGCACGCCTGCCCAGCTCATCAGTTGGCGGATCAGCGGATACGTCTGCAATAACTCCCCCGCTCCGGCTCCTGAAATCAGCACAATGGCGCTGGCTGCGGCACAGGCGCTCACCAGTGCGGGCACCGTTGCCCTTACGCCATAATGCTGGCTGTTGGTCAGAATGAGGATGTTGGTTGGCCCCGGCGTGATGGACGCAACGAAAGCAAATAACAGAAACGGCATCAGACTCACAGGTGACTCCTTATTATCAGAGCCCTGACAGTGCCGTTATTTTCTGGAAACGTCTGGAAGGTTTGTGCACAACCGTCGGTAATGAGCAGGCGTTATGCGATAAGCCCGCTGAAACCAGCGCCCAAGGTGGCTTTGATCGGCAAAACCCAGCGTGGCCGCGACATCAACGGGCTGATCCCCTCGCGCCAGCAGCTGCCGCGCTTTGGCCAGCCGCAGCTGGATAAGCCAGGCATGAGGGGCCAGATGGAACTCGCGCTTGAAGCAGCGCGTGAGCGTGAAGCGATCGGTGCCGGTCACCCGGGCGAGGTCGGAGAGGCCAATGTTGTCACCCAGATGGGCATACAGATAATCCCGCGCCCGATGGGCCACCGCCGCGCTCTGCAGCGATGAAGGTATTCTTTTGCGCCAGTGGCAATGTGACGTCAGCTGGGCCAGCAGATTATCCATTGTGCTTTGCTGCACAATCTTCATCTCGTCATTGTGCAGCGTGGCAAAGGTGTCACCAATGGTACGGACCAGCGGCAGATCGCGCGTCAGGGTCTGGGCGAAATGCAGCGAGTAGCTGCCGGGTGTGGACTCATACAGGCCATGCAAGGTGTCAGTGAGCCAGCGCTCATCGAGATAGAACGTCAGATAGGTAAAGCCGCCAGCGACGGGTGCGTCACCGTCGTGGATCTCACCCGGCTCAAGCAGGAAGGCATCGCCAGGATGGCTCTGATGGCGCTCGCGGCGACAGTGGAACTGCTGGGTTCCGCTGAGGGTAATGCCCACCAGATAGCTGTTATGCCAGTGTGGATCGTAGGCGTGCCCTTCAAAGTGCGCCTTGATTGTTTCAATCCCCGTATCTGCATGCTGTCGCAGCTCAAGCCAGTCATTCACTGTATCGCCCCCTTTGCCGCTGTCAGCATTGCCTGAGCTTACCTGCGTGTCTGGAAGATTTGTGCAAAATCGACGCGCAAACCGACAGATTGCCGCAATCTTACGCAGTTGAACAGCTTTTGCCGAAATAAGGTTGACGCCCGGGCGTGATTACGGTTTAATTCGCCCCGTTGCCCGGATAGCTCAGTCGGTAGAGCAGGGGATTGAAAATCCCCGTGTCCTTGGTTCGATTCCGAGTCCGGGCACCACTATTTAAAGAACCCGCCCACAAGGCGGGTTTTTGCTTTTCAGGGTTCCGGTAGATTTCTGGTAATGCTGACCGCAGATGCCACCACTCTGTCTCTTCCATCCAGTCTAAGCATTTCTCTTTAGCTACTCCATGCCCTTCCGGTTACAGTTTCGTTGTTTGTTCAACTTCAAACGGCCAATAGCACTATTTCCAATTTGTATGCCTATCTGGTTGATTCATCACAGCAAGGCAGATGGACTGACCCCACCCCGGTAGACGATCCTGCCCTATAGTTTGAGCATAGGAGGAGCGTATGGGCACACCTCGATTTACACCTGAATTTAAGGAAGAAGCCGTCCGTCAAATAACGGAACGCGGTTATTCCGTTACCGAAGTATCCGACCGTCTAGGCGTTTCTGCGCTCAGCCTCTACAAGTGGCTACGGGCTATCAAACCTGATAACAGCGAACAGCATGCCCGGGATTTACTGAAAGCCAAAAGCGAGATCCTGAAACTACGGGCGCAGCTAAAACGTACCGAAGAAGAACGGGATATCCTGAAAAAGGCCGCGCAGTACTTTGCAAGGGAGCCCGACTGAAGTACCGCTTTATCAATGAGCACTGCACTGTATGGGGTGTGATGACGATGTGTCGGGTACTCAATGTCGCCCGGGCTGGGTTCTACGCTTGGCTGCACAACCTGGTCTCGGCGCGTGATAAAGATAACCAGCGTCTGCTGACGCTTATCCGTGACTCATACTCACTGAGCGGAGGCGTATACGGTTACCGGCGGGTTCATGGCGACCTGAACGAAATCGGGGAAACCTGCGGTAAAAACCGGGTGAGCCGTATTATGCAACTGAACCGGATCAAAGCCGTTCACGGCTATAAAGCACCGCGCCGTATCGCCGGCAGACCTTCCGTTGTTGCCCCTAATCGCGTGCAGCGGCAGTTTACTGTTACCCGGACCAATCAGGTCTGGGTCACCGATATTACTTATATCCGCACCTGACAGGGCTGGCTATATCTGGCGGTAGTCATCGATCTCTTCGCCCGTAACGTGGTTGGCTGGTCGATGAAGCCCACTCTCTCACGCGAACTGGCACTGGATGCGCTGATGATGGCGGTCTGGCGACGTAAACCTGACGGCGAGGTCATCGTGGCCAGTACGGCAGTGACGACTGGCAGCGCTTCTGTCGGGCCAATAACCTGGCCCCGAGCATGAGCCGGCGTGGCAACTGCTGGGATAATGCTGTGGCCGAATCGTTCTTCAGTTCGCTGAAAAAAGAACGCATCAGAAAACGCATCTATAAAACCCGGGATCTGGCCCGGGCAGATATCTTCGATTACATTGAGGTGTTTTACAACCGGGCCCGGCGCCACAGTCATCTCGGCGGCGTCAGTCCGGAGGCCTTTGAACAGGCCTCATCGTGAGTACAGAATATGTCTACGGTTGCGGGGTCAGTTTTTGTTGACCACTTCACAGACTATCAACACTTTCATCAATGTATTCCAACGTTGATGTGATGCTGACATGGCCCAGCAGTTTCTTAACCGCGTATAAATTACGTTCAGGTGATTTCATCATCTGTGTTGCCACCGTATGCCGAAAGAGGTGCAGCGTGATCGCAAACTTACACTCCCAGGATAAACGCCGGAAGAACGCCCTCAGCAGATATTCGTCATCGCCTCCGGGTATTTGTTCTTTCTTACCCGATCAAACCAACCTACATTGAACACCTCCTCACCCAACCTCATCCCTCCCGGCCAGGTATACGGGCCACTCTCTTAGCGGAAATGCCTGCATCAACGTTATGCAATGCTCCAGCGTCGATACTTTGGTTGCTGCCCCGCTCAAGTTCCTTTCTCAATTGATAAGGCAGACATCATATCCATGATGAATATTTAATTTATCATTCTTTATAACTCCATTACCCTCGATATAAACAACGTGATAAACATCACAAAAAAAAGTGATTTCAGCGTTATTATTCACGCCACACCGAAAGAAATGAATATTTTAGAGTAATTACACAAGTTTTCTCCCTGTACATATTTAAGTGTTACAGGAATTTCCAACGCCATCGTAATTAAGACTATTGCTTTTAGCAAAGGAGGTTGTTATGAATTAGATAACACACATAATTTTAATTTTTAATCTTAAAGAAAACCAATGATTACCTCATTCTCAATATGAGTACAAACTAATTTAAAGAGGAATTTATATGTCTACTATTACTGTTCTCATCCCTGATCCAGCTTTGAATGAAGTTCTGCATACTGCTTGTCATGTCCCTCTGGAAACAGACTTAACTTCAGATGACCTTGCATCTTTAACTTTGCTTGATGCAAGTAGTATGGAGATTGCCAATCTCGAAGGAATGCAATATTGTGTTAATCTCTTGACTCTTGATCTCTCAAGTAATGAGATGGATGATCTCACTCCAATTATCGGCTTAACGTCCCTGACGAGTTTATATATTAATGAAAATTTTAATTTAAAAAATGAAGCAATTCAGACAATAGCTACGCTAATCAATCTGGTTAATCTATCTGTCGCGTATAATGAACACGTTAGTTTTGATTTTACTTCAAATATGAATAAGCTTTCGAGTTTAAACTCTCGTTATTCTTCACTCCTTTATGACTTGAAGGGACTCTCCTATTTACCCTCTCTTTATGAGCTAATTTTGAATAACTGTTCACATATACGAGATATTTCTCCTCTATCAACCCTACCTTCTTTATCGACTCTGATTTTGTATGAAGATAAAGCAATTTCAAACTTTGAGGTTATTGGAGAGATCACAACGCTAACTGACCTCTCATTGAACTATTGTGCACTTGATAATATCTCTTTTGTTAAGACTCTAATCAACTTAGAAACTTTGTCCCTTATAGGTAATTTCGTTTTTGATATTACTCCGTTAGTCAACATGGAATATTTAGTCGATCTTAATATTCCCGACAATAATGTTTCTGACCTATCCACTCTGATAAACTTGAAAAATCTTACGACACTGGTAGCCACGCGAAATAGAATCAGTTCCTTAGCTTCACTGTTTGAACTACCACAACTACAAGTGTGCAATGTTGGGGAAAACTACCTTACTGATATGGGTCAAGTAAATTACTTGAGAAGTAAATTTATCAGGGTGTTATTTGACGATAATTTTATAGTTGGCCAACCTAATCAGAATGCATTTCATCATGCCTCTGAAATTAATTTACCTGCCGGAACTCCACAGACAAAGGCGTTTCAATTATATAAGTCCACACTGGACGGAACTTATGTACCGAACACTAATACATATAATACTGATCTGGAATGTTACATCGCCCAATCAACGGATGCAGGTATATTTGTTACGACGGGTAAGGCTAATTTTACTGATGACGAGACGCTCTTCATGAATACAGAAATGACAGGTATAAACCCGGGAGAAGCCTACCTGCAAATCATGTTCAAGACAGTTAATCAAACGCCGGTGAAACTGCCTTTTACCACAGGAGACTATCAATTCAACGTGTCTGTAACCCCTAACTGATCCTTACCTCATTGCCCTCGCCCCGCGACCTCTTAGAAAGGTAGCGGGGTATTGAGTTTTTTTATTCATTGAGGTTATCCCCCACCTACCCAATTCTCTCACAGCCATCGACAGTACTGGGGAAAGATCTCCGCTCACTGTGCACTGAAGAGATTACCGTCTTCAAGGTTTGCTCACGCATAATCAAAGAGGGTGACTGCCATTTTGTCATTATGGATCCGCCCCGGTCTGCTGACTTTCAGACGGGATGTCAGCCCCCTTTCCATCATCTAATGAAAATGACGTGTTGAAGTGGTCCGGGGCGACTTCAACGTGACCCCGTGATTCCTCCGCGTCTTTCTCTTTACGCGCGACTTCGTCCATGATGAGGCGATAGGCGATGTAGTATTTGTAGATGTTACTCACATAGGTAACGGTCTCAGTCCCGATCCGTTCAGCAGCCAGATATTCCACATTGCCAAACCAGACGTTGGGATCAAAACCACGAGTCCTGGTTTCAGCCCGTAGCCGGATAATGCGGGCCGCGCCCGCGTTATAAGAGGCAAACGAGAAGAGCGCCTTGTCCAGACGGGTCATCGGCTCATTACCGTAGTAACTGTCTATCATCCAGCGCATATATTTCACCCCCGCATGGATATTGGGATCCAGCTTACGGATGTCGCCCACTTTCAGTTCCTTGCCCGTACGCGGCATCACCTGCATCACGCCAATAGCACCGACATGGCTGCGGGCGGACTGGTCGAGTCGCGACTCCTGATAACCCTGGGCAGCCATCAGCAGCCAGTCTACGTCGTAGCGGTCGCCGTGCTTCCTGAATAAATAGACCATTTTCAGCAGCTTGCGACGCTCCTTCTCTGCGGCTGCGCTTTTGACATAGTCTGCGTTCTTCAGGTAGCGAAACAGCAAGGTATTGCCCAGTTTGCTGCCCTGGCCATTTTCCTTAACGAAGTCATTCAGCAGCGCGAGAAGTGCCGGGCTATTTTTGCGTACTGCCCACGCAATGCTGGCATCGTCACGCAACACAATGTTTTCGTGGATCTGAATTTTTGGAAATACCTGTTTCCAAAACTCAGCTTTATGGCGATCAACCACAATCAGCAGGATGAGTCCCGCGTTCACCATCTCGATAAGATCTTCATCTTCAAGTGATTCAGGTGCTTCTTCAAGAATAACAGGGGGAAGTGAGGCTTTTACAAAGCGTGCGTTAAGCGCTGTCAGGCTCTCGTAATAGCTCGATGAGCGGCGCACAAATACCGTCTTGCCCGAGAGTTGCTCCAGGGTGTCTACCCTGGGGGAGTAAGGGCCAGAGAGCAGCAGTTCCTGGACATTCGGATAGAGAGGGAGGGTGAAATCCACGAGTTTCTGGCGATCCGGCGTGAGGGTCAGATTTGCGGCGGCAATATCACCCCGTCCCTCGTTGAGGGCCTTGAACAGCTGATCGCGCGCCACCGGTACGAAGATAATACGTACTTTGAGATGGCGTTGTTTGAGCTTGTCCTCCTTCAGTAACCTGGCGTTGAGTTCACGTTCAAACGCCATAAACATGTCATGGGTGACACCGCGCTGGGTTCCCTTGTTGATGAAAAAGAAGGTCTTGCTGTACGTCGTCAATACGCGTATCACCCGGCGATCGAGCATCCCTGGCAGATCCCCCACCCAGGGTTTCAGCAGTTCCTCCCTGTTAACTTCGAGCGCCTCGCGCTCCTCCAGCGGAGGCTTAACGTGCTCAGACTTCGCTGGCGGTTGATTTTGCTCAGCAGAAACAGCATACGCAGGAACGACGAGCAGTAAGGCGGTGATAAGAGCGATGAAATAACGGTGAAACGCGAGGGCATTCATGGCGAGAGACTCCGCATGGCGCATCTCTTCATTTTAGCCAACGCCAGCCCTCTCTGGCGTACTTCGACAGTATCCAGAAACTGCATTCCATCTTTGATGACGTGTTTGAAAACACAAATTTTGCGCCGCCCGGCAGAAATCATTGAGCTGACTTGCATTTTTATACCTTGTGCACTGCACTCAAACTCAGGAAACAATCAATAACACCGGGTGAGCATGATGGGGATCAGCGGCGCAGCGTGGGGGGGGATGTACCTGAATAAACAAGGAACGTCCTTGTGAGCCTCGCGATTGAATTTGTCGGGATCCGCAAAGCATTTGGCCCGGTGCGCGTGTTGCATGGGGTCAGCTTTACGCTGGCGCCGGGCAAAATATATGGCTTGTTGGGGGAAAACGGGGCCGGTAAGTCGACCCTGATGAAAATTCTCTCCGGTTATGAGCAGGCCAGCGAAGGAGAGGTGCGCATTGACGGCACGGCCTGTCACTTCCGTTCTTCTCGTGATGCCGAACAAGCCGGTGTGGTACTGATCCATCAGGAATTCAACCTGGCTGAGCACCTCACGATTGCCCAAAATATTTTCCTCGGCCATGAATATAAACGGGGCTGGCTGCTGGATGAGCGCGCCATGGAAAAGGCAAGCGCGCTCCGTCTTGCCGACGTCGGCCTCAGGATCTCGCCCACTACGCTGGTCCGGCGGCTGATCGTCGCGGAGAAGCAGCTGGTCGAGATCGCTAAAGCCTTATCACGCCAGGCGCGTTTGTTAATCATGGACGAGCCCACCGCCACGCTGACCCCAGCGGAAACGGAGCGATTATTCGCGCTGATAGGCAAGCTTAAGGCAGATGGGGTCACCATCATTTACATCTCTCACAAACTTGATGAGGTTAAAGCCATCACCGATGAGGTCGTGGTGATGCGCGATGGCCGCTTCGTTACCCGCGCCGCCACCGCCGATCTTACGCGCCAGCAGATGGCGAACCTGATGGTAGGCCGTGACATGTCAGACATGTTTCCCCCCAAGCTTACACCCGCCAGAGAGGCCCCTGTGGCAATGGCCGTCGACGGGCTGTCAGTACCCGGCTGGATCGACGAACTCAGCTTTAACGTGCGCGCGGGGGAGATCCTCGGCTTCGCCGGACTGGTCGGAGCCGGACGTACTGAGGCTTTTGAAGCCATCATGGGGCTGCGGCCGCGCAGTGCCGGGGCGCTGACGCTGGGTGGAAAAAAAGTTCAGCCCAGGAATCCACGCGATGCCATGCGTCATGGCCTTACCTATATGCCGGAAGATCGCAAAGGTAAGGGCTTGCATATCAACCTGGGGCTGAGTGAAAACCTGACGCTGATGACCCTGGAACGTTACGCCACGCCGTTACTCAATCAGCGCGCAGAGCAGGAGGCGCTTGAGCAGGCGGTAACGATCTTTGGGCTCAAAGTGGGCGATCTTAACGCCAGGGCGCGCATGCTATCCGGGGGGAATCAACAGAAACTGGTGCTGGCCAAATTCCTGCACCCGGACCCGCGCGTTATCGTGCTTGATGAACCCACTCGTGGCGTCGATGTGGGTGCCAAAAGAGACATCTATTTTTTGATTCAACGACTTGCTGCTGAAGGACGCGCCGTGATTGTCATCTCCAGCGAATTGATTGAACTGATCGGCTTGTGCCATCGCGTACTGGTGTTACGTGCGGGGCGGTTGCAGGCAGAGCTTAGCGCTGAAAAACTGAACGAAGAGGAGCTGATCACCTATGCCACCGGTACCCGCTGATCGTTTCCTGGCCTTGCGTCGCACCTGGTCGCACCTGTCGGGGCTTGGCCCGCTGATTGGGTTGATTCTGTTGTGCATCGTCGGCACTCTGCTCAACCCGGATTTTGCCACCCTCGATAACATGATGAATGTGCTGACCCGCACGGCTTTTATCGGCATCATCGCGGTGGGCATGACCTTTGTCATTATGTCCGGCGGGATCGATCTTTCGGTTGGCTCCATGGCAGCACTGATCGCAGGCTGTGTGATCCTGTTTATGAATCACTTCTCCGCTTCTCCGCTGGCTGGCGTGGTATTCGGGGCACTGTTTGCTCTGGTGCTGGGTGCCCTGTTTGGTGCTATGCATGGCGTGTTGATTACCAAAGGGCTGATCGAACCCTTTGTCGTCACTCTGGGTACCCTGGGTATCTTTCGGGCCTGCCTCACCTGGCTGGCTGATGGGGGCGCACTCACGCTTGCTGACACCCAGGCGGATATCTACAGCCCTGTCTATTATGGCAGTTTGCTCGGCGTGCCTATCCCGGTGTGGGTGTTTGCCATCGTGGCCCTGGCGGGCGGGGTGTTACTCAACCGTACCGCTTTTGGCCGCTATGCGCAGGCCATCGGATCGAACGAGCAGGTTGCTCGTTATGCCGCGATCCGCGTCGATCACATCAAAATCCTGACCTATGCGCTGCTCGGGTTATGTGTCGGCATCGCGACCTTACTGTATGTCCCGCGGCTGGGTTCCGCCACGCCGAGTACCGGCCTGCTGTGGGAGCTGGAAGCGATTGCCGCCGTGGTGGTAGGCGGGACGACCCTCAAGGGAGGGGAAGGCCGCATTGTCGGGACGGTGATCGGCGCCATCCTGCTTTCCGTGATCAGTAACATTCTTAATCTCACCAGCATCATCAGCGTTTATCTCAATGCCGCCGTTCAGGGGGTGGTGATTATCATCGTCGCGTTCCTGCAGCGCGGGCGTTGAGATAGTGGTAACAGAGGAAATCCGCGGCACGCGGGCAAACCGTTAGATTAACTGGAGATAACTCGATGAATAACGTGCTTCGCATTATTGGTGCCAGTGTCCTTGCCTGCTCGCTCAATACCAGCTGGGCGGCAGAGAGTGTAACGCTGGGCGTTTCTATTCCGACGGCCACCCACAGTTTCACCTCTGGCATCGTCTGGTGGGCCAACAAGGCCAAACAGGATCTGGAGAAGGCGCACCCCGATCTCAAGGTCATCGTGAAAACGGCGGCCAACGCCCCAGAACAGGCTAACCAGCTGCAGGATCTGTTAACGGTCAACAAAATGAACACCCTGGTCATTTTCCCGTTTGAATCCGCAACGCTGACCAAGCCAGTGGCTCAGGTGAAAGATAAAGGGGTATATGTCACGGTCGTTGACAGAGGATTAACCGACACCAAAGCCCAGGATGCTTACGTCGCCGGTGACAACACCGCATTTGGTAAACTGCCGGCCGAATATCTGGCGAAGACCATGGGTGGCAAAGGCGATCTGGTGGTCTTGCGCGGTATTCCAACCACGCTGGATAACGAGCGTTTTGACGCATTCTCTGCCGTGATCAAACAACATCCTGAGATGAAAATTCTTGATGCCAAATACGGTAACTGGAACCGGGATGATGCCTTCAAAGTGATGCAGGACTACCTCACCCGCTATAAGCATATCGATGCCGTCTGGGCTGCCGATGATGATATGGCGGTCGGCGTACTCAAGGCCATTGACCAGGCCAAACGTGATGACATCAAAATTGTCTTTGGTGGTGCAGGTGCCAAAGGGGCAATTAAAACGTTAATGGATGGAAATGATCCGCGCATCCAGGCGAACGTCTCCTATTCACCTAAGTTTATCTACGATGCGATCAAACTGACCGCAGAGGCGCGCCTGGCAGGCAAGGACCTGCCAGCCAAAACCATTATTCCTTCGGTGTTGATCACCAAAGACAATGCCAAAGATTTCTACTTCCCTGATTCACCCTTCTGAGTTTGTGTAGATGCGGGGTGGGCTGATCGCCCCGCAACCCCCACTATCACCGCGTGATGAAGGAGTTGCGCATGAAAACCATCAAAGGACCGGCGATCTTTCTTGCACAATTTATCGGTGACGACCCGCCCTTCGATACGCTGCAGGGACTGGCTGGCTGGGCCGCAGAGCTGGGATTCACCGGGGTACAGCTCCCCACGAATCACCCCCATTTGTTCGATTTGAACCAGGCGGCACACAGCCAAACCTATTGTGACGAGGTAGCCGGACAGCTGGCCGAGCATGGGCTCGTCATCACGGAGCTTTCGACTCACCTGCAAGGGCAGCTGGTGGCGGTGCACCCGGCCTATGATTCCTTGTTTGACCAATTCGCGGCCCCCGAAATGCGCGGTAAGCCGACAGCACGTACCGAGTGGGCGGTTAATCAACTGATGGCGGCGGCGAAGGCCTCTCAGCGTCTGGGATTAACAGCACATGCTACCTTTAGCGGCGCCTTTGCCTGGCCTTACCTTTACCCCTGGCCGCAGCGACCGGCAGGGCTGATTGATGAAGCCTTTGCCGAGCTGGCGCGCCGTTGGCGTCCTGTACTGGATGCGTTTGATGAGCAAGGCGTTGACGTGTGTTATGAGTTGCACCCCGGTGAAGATCTGCACGATGGGGTGACGTTCGAACGTTTTCTGGCGGCACTGGATGCGCATCCACGTGCCAATATTCTTTATGATCCCAGCCACTTCGTATTACAACAGCTTGATTATCTGGCATTTATCGACATCTATCATCAGCGAATCAAAGCGTTTCACGTGAAAGATGCGGAGTTTAGACCCACCGGCCGTCAGGGTGTGTATGGGGGATATCAGGACTGGCAGGATCGCGCAGGGCGTTTTCGCTCTCTGGGTGACGGGCAGATAGACTTTACGGCTATCTTCTCGAAGCTGACCCAGTATGACTATGCCGGCTGGGCCGTGCTGGAGTGGGAGTGTGCTCTCAAACACCCACAGAGCGGGGCTGCTGAAGGGGCGCAATTTATTCGCCAGCACATTATTCGGGTGGCAGATCATGCCTTCGATGACTTTGCCGATAGCCGCCTCGATCCGGCTCAGCTATCCACCTTACTGGGGCTGGGAGCTAAAACATGAATCGCCGTCTGCGTCTTGGCATGGTGGGAGGAGGACAAGGTGCTTTTATCGGTGCCGTACATCGACTGGCTGCCCGGCTGGACGACCGCTACGAACTGGTCGCGGCGGCCCTCTCAGGCGATCCTGGCAGAGCAGCGGCCAGCGCGGCTGAACTGAGACTGCCGCGCAGCTACAGCGATTATCGCGAAATGGCCCGGCAGGAGTCCGCCCGTCCAGACGGTATAGACGTCGTCGCTATCGTGACCCCTAATCATCTGCATGCCCCTGTGGCCACCGCTTTTCTGGAAGCCGGTATCCACGTGATCTGCGATAAACCGCTGGCGCTGACGCTCGCGGAAGGAGAGGCCCTGGCCGCGCTGGCAAAACGGCAGCAGCGGCTGTTTGCCGTGACCCACACCTATAGCGGTTACCCGATGGTACGCCATGCTCGCGCCCTGGTGGCGGCGGGTGAGCTCGGCGAGCTGCGTTATGTGCAGGTGGAGTATCTTCAGGACTGGCTGGCAGAACCGCTGGAGGCCAGCGGTAATCGTCAGGCGGCCTGGCGCACCGACCCCGCCCGATCCGGTCAGGCCGGTTGTCTGGGTGATATCGGCACCCATGCCTGGCAGCTCGCCGCCTTTGTCAGCGGCCAGTTGCCGGAGACGCTCAGCGCCGAGCTACACACCTTTGTACCCGGCAGACGGGTTGATGATCATGTTCAGGTCTGGATGCGTTATTCCAATGGGGCCCGGGGTGCACTGGTCGCAAGTCAGGTCGCCAGTGGCGAGGAAAACCGCCTGGTACTGCGCATATACGGCTCCCGTGCCAGTTTAGTTTTCAGTCAGGAGGAACCGAACCAGCTGTGGTTTACCCCACTTGCGGGTCAGGCCCAGCGGCTAACCCGGGGGCGTAGCCTGAGTCCGGCAGCAACGCATGCCACCCGTGTACCAGCCGGTCATCCTGAGGGTTATCTGGAGGCGTTCGCTCAGCTGTATACCGATGCCGCATTGCGCATTCATGCCATGCAGGCGGGAGTTCCTCCCCCGACGGAGACGGACGATCTTCCCTGTGTGGGAGAGGGAGTGAACGGCATGCGTTTTATTGAAGCAGTGCTGGACAGTCATCGTGCAGGGGGGGCCTGGATACCCTTATAAATCCAACACCGGCCCTGTCTTACAAAGACAGGGCCCTGGGAACATTCGTGGCCACTCCCTTCTGATCGAGGGGATTCTGTTTCCCACATCAGGTTAGCTCAACATCCCCTTGTTCCCCCTCATTCATACTCTCTGTGCTGTGAATGAGTCGGATCGCCAGATAGAGGTCTGGCACCAGAATCATGTCATCATCTTTCATTGTGGGCCGACTTTCCTTAAACCAGCGTGTTAATTCCGTTTTCCGGCCCGCAAGAATTAACGTAATCTGTCGGCTTTTCAGGTCACGCTTTAACTCATTAATAGTTGCTAAGACGCTGATATCTTGATGGGTAAAGCAGGCAACGGCATCAATTACCACCCACTTCGGTTGTCGCGCTGCACCATCGACTAAATTCAATACACGGCGTTTGAAATAAGCCACATTAAAATAGGTCAGCGGTGAGTTAAATCGATACATCAGCACGCCGGGGATCATTTTTATATCAGTGGTGTTGCCTAACGAGTGGATCATTCCATGTTCGTCCGTTCCTAACAAATGCTCAGAAGGACGAAAGACCGTGCGCAGGAACTGCAGCAGGCCAAGTAACACCGCAAGACCGATCCCCTGGATAACGCCGATAATTAAAACGCAGACGAACGTGAAACAGGCCAGGCGAAAAGCTTGCTTATTTCTTCGCCTCAGGCTCCATAGCCCGCGTAAATCAATCAATGACCAGGAGGCATAAATTAAAACAATCCCTAATGCAGATACCGGGATGTATTGTAATGGCTGGGTGAAAAACAGCACAACGATGCCAATGATGACGGCGGCGACAACGGAAACCAGCTGGCTTTTCCCACCACTGGAATCATTAACCGCAGTCCGGGAATCGGCGCCACTAATAGCAAATCCCTGAGATAAGCCCGACATAAGATTCGCCAGACCCAGCGCTCTGAACTCAGAATCGGCATTAATGTCGTAGCCATTTTTCGCAGCGAAACTGCGAGCGGTCAGCATCAGGCTGACAAAACTGACCAGCGCCAGGTTCAGCGCAGGGATCACTAAATCACGCATCAGAGCAGGCTGGAACGATCCCCAGTGAACGACGGGTAATCCAGACTGGAAGCCAACGCCACCAATAGTGGCAATACCATACTGTTGCGCCGAAGTGGCCCATACCAGTGCCGTAGTGATCACAATGGCAACCAACGGGGCTGGCCAATGTCTGCGAAACGTTTTGATCGCCATTAAAATCACTAACGTTAAAACGGATATCCCGAAGGTTAATAAATGGCCTTCTGAAATTCGTCCTGGCAGAGCAATGATTTTCTCGATGACCTGCTCTTCATTAAGCTGGATCCCAAAAACCTTGCCTAATTGCCCGACGATAATCGTCACGGCAACGCCGTTAAGTAAACCTGTCAGAATGGGATGGGAAAGCAGATCGGCCAGTGCCCCAAGGCGAAATTTACTGGCCAGCAGGCACCATCCTCCCATCATCAATGTCATGACAATCGTCAGTTGCCAGTGAAGTTCGGGGTTTCCGGCGGACAGAGGAACCACAACGGCCGCAATGACCGCACAGGTCGTTGCATCAGGGCCAACAATAAGCTGACGGGAAGAACCAAACAGCGCATACGCGATCATCGGCAAAACGCAGGAATACAGCCCTACGATAGCCCCTACACCTGCCAACTCAGCATAAGCAATAGCCACCGGAAGTGCGACGGCAGCCACGGACAAACCAGCCTTAATGTCTTGTTTTAGCCAGCTTTTCTCGTACGATAATAAGTTTTTCAACCCTGGCATGTAGTTTAATAAAACGTTTCCAGACACGTTCTTCTCCGCATATCTCCTCACTTAGAGATAAAGATACACGGTACCGTCGCGGTCGATCCTGATATTTTCGGGGTAAAACAGGAAACCTAAACGACGAACTCAGCATCATTTAAAGCGATTCAGGCTGGAAAAATGCCATACGGAACTGTATTTTTTCCTGCAAAAACGAAAACGCAAAAAGCCCTGTACGTCAGTACAGGGCTTCTTACTTGTTTGATGCCTGGCAGTTCCCTACTCTCGCATGGGGAGACCCCACACTACCAT
>Ga0160451_100055_pt1 | contig 112947 bp, 100 predicted proteins | sample HID1975M_E1MG_FD_108270 | JGI IMG/M metagenome (GOLD analysis project Ga0160451, IMG submission 108270) | Enriched soil microbial communities from UW Madison campus, WI, USA - HID1975M_E1 MG | ecosystem: Environmental > Terrestrial > Soil > Unclassified | place: USA: Madison, Wisconsin... | reverse complement strand
TCGTTCAACCTGGACGGCACCAACATCTACATGACCCTGGCCGCGCTGTTCATCGCCCAGGCCACCAACACCGAGCTGACCCTGGGCCACCAGATCGCGCTGCTGCTGGTGGCGATGCTGAGCTCCAAGGGCGCCGCCGGCGTCACCGGGGCCGGCTTCATCACCCTGGCCGCCACCCTGGCCGTGGTGCCGGAAGTGCCGGTGGCCGGCATGGCGCTGATCCTGGGCGTGGACCGCTTCATGAGCGAATGCCGCTCGCTCACCAACTTCATCGGCAATGCCGTGGCCACCGTGGTGGTGTCGCGCTGGGAAGGTGCGCTGGACCGCGACCGCCTGGCGCTGGCCCTGGACGGCCGCGAGGCCGAACTGCCGGCGCTGACCACCGACGACCTGCCGTCGCCGTTGACCGCCCCGGCCCGCTGATACCCGTTTGATGCTTGCGTGTGTTGCAGGGCCTGCCCCGTCCCCCCGGATGGCAGGCCCTGATTTTTTGTCCACGTACCGTCGGTGATGCGGGTTGTCATCGCACTGCGCCACGCTGCGCATACGCTGCCGGACGGCGCGAATATGTGCGGTTGCAGCATGATCGCGACAGCGTAGCGACAGGTCCATCCACGCCAACGGGGGTATGATCCCCTGTTCCTCTCGCCCATTCATCTGCAGAAAGCGATGTCCAACGAAGATTTCAAACAGGCTGCCCTCGATTACCACCGCATGTCGCCGCCGGGCAAGATCCGCGTCGCAGCGACCAAGCCGATGCTGACCCAGCGTGATCTGTCGTTGGCGTACTCGCCGGGCGTGGCACACGCCTGCGAGGCGATCATGGCCGACCCGCAGCAGGCCAGCGAACTGACCGCCCGCGGCAACCTGGTCGCCGTCATTTCCAACGGCACCGCCGTGCTGGGCCTGGGCAACATCGGCCCGCTGGCCGGCAAGCCGGTGATGGAAGGCAAGGGCGTGCTGTTCCAGAAGTTCGCCGGCATCGATGTGTTCGACATCGAGATCGACGAGAACGACCCGGACAAGCTGGTCGACATCATCGCCTCGCTGGAGCCGACCTTCGGCGGCATCAACCTGGAAGACATCAAGGCCCCGGAGTGCTTCATCGTCGAGCGCAAGCTGCGCGAGCGGATGAACATCCCGGTGTTCCATGATGATCAGCACGGCACCGCGATCATCGTCGGCGCCGCGGTGCTCAACGCCATGGTCGTGACCGGCAAGCGCATCGAAGACGTCAAGCTGGCCACCACCGGCATGGGCGCGGCGGGCATCTCCTGCGTCAACATGCTGGTCTCGCTGGGCCTGAAGAAAGAGAACATCCTGGCCTTCGACCGCGACGGCGTGATCCACACCGGCCGCACCGACCTCGACCCGGAAAAGGCGCGTTACGCACGCGACACCGACAAGCGCACGCTGGCCGAGATCGTCGACGGCGCGGACATTTTCCTGGGCCTGTCGGCCCCGGGCATCCTCACCGCGGACATGGTCAAGACCATGGCCAAGGACCCTGTGATCTTCGCGCTGGCCAACCCCACCCCGGAAATCATGCCGGAAGTGGCCCGTTCGGTCCGCCCGGACGCGCTGATCGGCACCGGTCGTTCGGATTACCCGAACCAGATCAACAACGTGCTGTGCTTCCCGTACCTGTTCCGCGGTGCGCTGGACGTGGGTGCCACGGCGATCAACGAAGAAATGAAGATCGCCTGCGTGCACGCGATCGCCGCGATGGCGCGCCGCGAGGCCAGCGACCTGGGCTCGGCCTATGGCGATGAGACCCCGAGCTTCGGCCGTGATTACCTGATTCCGCGTCCGTTCGACCGCCGCCTGCTGGTGGAGCTGTCCGCCGCCGTGGCCCAGGCCGCGATGGATTCGGGCGTGGCGACCCGCCCGGTGGCCGACATGGGCGCCTACCGCGAGAAGCTGGCCCAGTTCGTCTACCGCACCAGCCTGATGATGAAGCCGGTGTACGACCGTGCGCGCGCCGACAAGCAGCGCGTGGTGTACGCCGAAGGCGAAGAGGAAGTGGTGCTGCGCGCGGTGCAGAACGTGGTGGATGAAGGGCTGGCCCGTCCGATCCTGATCGGCCGCCCGGACGTCATCGAATCGCGCATCGAACGCCTGGGCCTGCGGATGAAGGCCGGTGACGATTTCGACATCACCAACATCAACGACGACCCGCGCTTCAACGATTACTGGCAGTACTACCACAACCTCACCGGGCGTCGCGGCGTGACCGTGGCGGCGGCCAAGAACCTGATGCGTTCGCGCCCGACGTTGATCGCCGCGGTGATGGTGGCGCGCGGCGAAGCCGACGCCATGCTCACCGGCGTGGTCGGCCGCTTCCACAAGAAGCTGGGTTACGTGCGCAGCGTGTTGCCGCTGGAGTCGAAGGTTACCTCGACCTCGGCGATGACCGGCGTGATCAACCAGCAGGGCGTGTTCTTCTTCGTGGACACGCACGTGCAGGAAGACCCGACCGCCGAGCAGATCTGCGAAGCGACCCTGCAGGCGGCCTACCGCATGAAGCTGTTCGGGATCGAACCGAAGGTGGCGCTGCTGTCGCACTCCAACTTCGGCAGCCACGATTCCCGCGACGCGCTGAAGATGCGCACCGTGCGTTCGCTGCTGCTCAAGCGCAACCCGCGCCTGAACGTGGACGGTGAAATGCAGGGCGACACCGCATGGGACGAGGCACTGCGCCAGAAGCTGCTGCCCGACAGCACGCTGAAGGGCCGCGCCAACCTGTTCGTGCTGCCCAACCTGGAAGCGGCCAACATCGCCTACAACCTGGTGCGCGTGTTCACCGACGGCGTGGCGATCGGCCCGATCCTGATGGGCGTGGCCAAGCCGGTGCACATTCTGACCACCAGCGCCACCTCGCGCCGCGTGCTCAACATGACCGCCATCGCGGCCGTGGATGCGCAGATCCGGAAGCAACTGGAGGCGGAGAAGAACGCCTAAGGCGTTCTTCTCCCTGCAGTTGCCAAAACGCGCCCTTCGGGGCGCGTTTTGGTTTCGCGCCGCGAAACCGGTAGCTACCGACCGTTGGTGGGCAGGCGTTCTGCTCTGCCACACGCACGCCGCACCCCGGTCACCCGCCTGCAACCTGCCGAGGGCCCAATACCCCCACGCGGCCCGGCCGCGGCGGCGGGCTACCGGCTCCCGCCGCCCTGGGCCCGACCAGATCCCCTTGAGAGTCCGGAGCCGTGCCATGCGCCATCGAATGACCCGACGCTATTTCCAGCAGTTGTTCGCGTTGTATGCCGGCCTGGTGGGCGCGCGCTGACCCACGAAAACGTACCGACCCACGGTCGGTACCCGCCGCCCGCTGGCCCAGTGGTTGTCTCAACGCGCCTGCACGTACGCCGCCCACAGCGCCGGCAACGCCAGCCCCGTGCGCGCCTGCCACAACGCGGGCGTGTAACGCCCGTCGCGCAATGCGCCGTCCAGCGCCTTGACCAGCCCCGGATGCTGCCCCTCGCTCCACGCCAGGAACGCACCGGTCACCCGGTAGCCGGTGTCGAAGTTCTGCCCGTCCTTCACCGTCGTCGGCAGCGCCCAGCCCGCGGCCGCATTTTCCCGGCCGTAACGAGCACGCGCGTAGTCGGCAATGCCTTCCACCAGCCAGCCCGGCACGCGTTCGTTGGCATACTCGGGATAGCCCTGCACGATGTGCATCGCCTCGTGGGTGACCAGGTCGACGTCGTCGGGGTGCCTGGTCAGCCAGGCCGGATTGATGGTGATGGTGGCCGCGCCCTTGCCCTCCCCGACGAAGGCGATGCCGTCGTAGCCCGGATCGATCACGATCCGCACCTCCGAGGGCGCGCCCGGATGGAAGTCGGCGCGCTCGCGCACATACGCGGCAAAGAACGTGTCGATGATGCGCGTGCGCATCGGGGCGGCCAGCGCATCGGCCGGATCGCTGTAACGCAGCGTCACTCCCTCGCGCTGCTGGCTGGCCTCGAACGCAGCCGCATCGAACCCCGCCAACGCCCCCAGCAACACGGCAAGGCCGGCCGCTGACCGGCTCCCCGCAACAATCGACACACGCGCCCCGGTAGTGCCGGCCGCTGGCCGGCTCCCCACAACAATCGACCCGCGAGCGCCGGTAGTGCCGGCCGCTGGCCGGCTCCCCGCAACAATCGACCCGCGAGCGCCGGTAGCGCCGGCCGCTGGCCGGCTCCCCACACCCCAAGCCGCCGCCCGCGTCAAAAAACCACGCATGCCCATGCTCACTGCTCCCCCATGGGTGCCAGCAACTCCACTTCGGCCAACTGCATCCGCCCCGGCCCGGCGATGCGCAGCCGGTACTCGGCGTATCGCCCGGGTTTGCCAATGGCGAACGGCCGGGTCTGCAGCGCCCAGGCAAAGTCCTCGCCGCGGCGCTCGTCCAGCGTGACCCAGCGGCCGCCCGTGCGGCGGGCTTCCAGCGTCCACGCACCGCCGCGGATCGCGCCGTTGCCACTGGTCAGTGTGTACATCGACGGCGTGCCATCGCTCACCCCGCTGAACACCACCGTGCCTGCGCCCACCGGTACCGTGGTGCCGGCATCGTCATCGAGCAGGGCCGGCACCGCGCGACCGTCGGCCAGCTGCGCACGTGCACCGCTGCCCAGCAGGTCATGCAGCAGGGCGGGGCGCTGGCCGCGTGCGGTGAGCGAGCGCGGCGCATCGTCCGGGCCGCTGCCCCAGGTGGAGGGCTGCGGGCCCATCACGAAGTCCAGTGTGGCGCCCTTGGCGATCACCTCGTGCGGCACCCAGGTCTTCGACCACGGCTTGCCGTTGATCTTCAGCGACTGCACGTACACGTTCTCACGCGAGTTGTTGGCGGCATTCACCGTGAGCACCGCGCCGCCCTGCAGTTCCACCCGGGCATGGCGGAACGCCGGCGAACCGATCGCGTATTCGGGCGCGCCCATGCGCAGCGGGTACAGGCCCAGTGAGGCCAGCACGTACCACGCCGAGGTTTCGCCATTGTCCTCATCGCCCGGATACCCCTGGCCGATTTCGCTGCCCACGTACAGCCGCGCCAGGATCTCGCGCACGTGCTGCTGGGTCTTCCACGGCTGCCCGGCGTACAGGTACATCCAGGGGATGTGGTGGGCCGGCTGGTTGCTGTGCGCGTACATGCCCATGCGCACGTCGCGCGCCTCGGTCATCTCGTGGATGGTGCCGCCGTAGGAGCCGGCGAAGGCGGGATCGGCGGTTTCCGGGGTGGCGAAGAAGGCGTCGAGCTTGGCGGCCAGCTGCGCACGGCCGCCATACAGCCCGGCCAGGCCCTCGCCGTCGTGCGCGGCGGTGAAGGCGAAGGTCCAGCCGTTGCTCTCGGTGTAGTCGTGGCCCCACACGCGCGGGTCGTAGTCCTTGGCGGCCAGGCGCCAGTGTCCGTCGGCGGTACGCCCCTGGAAGAACCCGGCGGCCGGGTCGAACAACGTGGCGTAGGTGCCGGCGCGATGGCTGAAATAGTCGGCCTCGGTGGCATAGCGTTCGCGTGCGGCGGCGCTGCCGGCGCGCTTGGCCAGCGCTTCGGCCATGTTGGCGATGCCGAAGTCGTTGAGCGCGCCTTCCATCGTCCACGACATGCCTTCATGCACGTCGGCACTGGCGTAGCCGCGGAAGGTGGAGCGGTCCATGCCCTTGCGCCCGACATGGCGGTCCGGCGGTACCACGGTGGCGTTCTTCAGTGCGGCCGCATAGGCCTCCTCCGGGTCGAAGCCGCCGATGCCCTTCAGCCAGGCATCGGCGAAGGCCACGTCCGAACTGGTGCCCACCATCAGGTCGGCGTAGCCGGGCGAGGACCAGCGCGCCACCCAGCCGCCGGCGCGGTACTGCTCCAGGAAGCCCTGCACCAGCGCACCGGCGTCGTCCTTGGTGAACAACGCATAGGCCGGCCAGGTGGTGCGGAAGGTGTCCCAGAAGCCGTTGTTGACGTACACCTTGCCGTCGCGCACCGGGGCGAAACTGCGCGTGGCGCTACCGTCGGTGTTGTCCTCGGCGGCGCTGGCCTGGCTGGCGTAGCGCCACTCGGGCGCGGCGGCGCTGCCCACGTTCTCGTGGCCGGAGTTCGGGTACAGGTACAGCCGGTACAGGCTGGAATACAGCGTGGTCTTCTGGTCGTCGCTGGCATCGCCGATGTCGAACGGGGCCAGCCGCGCGTCCCATGCGTCCTGCGCGCGTGCCGCCACGCGGTCGAGCGTGTCATCGGCGGCCAGCTCCAGGGCCAGGTTATGGCGGGCCTGCTCGATGGAGATCAACGAGGTGGCGATGCGCATGGTGACCGTGCGCGTGCTGCCGGCATCGAACTTGATGTAGCCGGTGGGGCGGCCGGTGGTGATCTGGCCGCTGCTGCGCCAGGGTGCGTCGAAGCTGGCCACCACGTACATGCGGGTGGCGCCGTTGGACAGGCCGCTGCGGGTGTCGGTGTAGCCGGACAGCGTCTGCGTGGCCGCGTCCAGGGTCAGGCCGCCGCGTGCGTCGACGTTGTCGAACAACAGGTTGGCGTCGCCCTTCTCGGGGAAGGTGAAGTGGAACAGCGCGGCATGGTCGGTGGGTGCGATCGCCGCGGCGATGCCGTTGTCGAACCGCACGTCGTAACGGTAGGGGCGCGCACGTTCGTTGTCGCGCGAGAACGACAGCGCACGTTTGCCGCGGTCGGCCTCCGGCACGCCGCGGGCGCTGGACGGCATCACCTGGAAGGTCTGGCGGTCGCCCATCCACGGACTGGGCTGGTGGCTCAGGGCCAGTGCCTGCAGCTGCGGGCGGTTGCGCGCGTCGTTCTGTTCATTCCAGCGGTACAGCCAGTTCAACGCGCCGGCATCGGTGACCGGGGTCCAGAAGTTGAAGCCGTGCGGCACCGCCGTGGCGGGGAAGTTGTTGCCGCGCGAGAAGGTGCCGTTGGCCTGCGTGCCGCGCGTGGTCAGCACCCAGTCCGACGGGCGCTGCGGTGCGGTGCGCGGCTGCGCGCCCAGCTGCACGTCGTCGATCCAGCCCGACACCGGCGCACCGGCCGCGCTGGCCACCTGCAGTTCCACCGCCACCACGCGTCGGCCACGCAGGGCCGGCACCTCGCCCAGGCGCACGGCCTTGCGCGCCCACTGCTGCGGGTACAGCGTCTTCGAGTCGCCCTGCGCGGTCGCGCCCAGCGCACTGCCATGCTGGTCGCGGGCGTCGCTGGCCGAGACCCGGCTGCCGTCGTCCAGCAGCAGGTCCAGCGACACGTAGGTGGAGGCCACGGTGTCAGCGCCGACGATCTCCGGCAGCACCAGCCAGCTCAGCGTGGTGTCGGCCTCGATGGCCATGTCGGTGTTGAACAGGCGGCGCTGCTGGGTGCCGCCGCTGCCGGTGTAATGCAGGGCGCGCAGGCCGCTGTAGCCGACCCCCGGCTTGGCCGCATACGGCGCGCGCGGACCGCCGCCCACCTCCACCTGCAGGGCCTGCTTGCCGGCCAGCGGCGCCGGTTCGCCGCGCTCGAAGGAGGTCTGCAGGCCCTGGCCCAGGGCGGGCAGGGCAAGCGAGGCGCACGCCACGGCAAGGGCGAGCGGCAGCAGGGCGTGGCGGGCGGGGCGCGGGGCAGGCAGGGTCATGCAGGGAACTCCCGGAAAGGGCAGGCGGCAGGCAGAGCCCGCATCGGCGACCTCGGCAGACAGGCACCACCCCGGCCGCCGGGGGCGGACACAGGGGCGATGCAGGTCCGGCGGGGGACGGGCCATGCGATCGGGGCAGGAATCGAACCGGACCGATGCTGCAACAGCCGGGGCGATGCTGGCAAGTGCCATTTAGTTCGATCCAAACCAGAAGAATCAGCCACTTGCCGTTCCGGTTGACAGTCACTTTGGATCGATTTAAAAAGAACGGTGCTGTGTGCCCGCGCGCGCCCTGGGCGGTACGTGCCCGCCTGCGCGAGGACGGCGATGCAACAGTCCCGGGTGCTAGAATCACCGTCTTCGCAATTCCTTTGTGTGTCCACGCCATGAGCCATACCGCCACTGCGCCCGCCAACGCCGAGAAGCGCTACACCGTGCATCGCGCCGACCTGCCGCTGAGCTGCCCGACTCCGGAAATGGCGCTGTGGAATTCGCACCCGCGCGTGTACCTGCCGATCGAAGACGAGCCCAACGGCGAGGCCAAGTGCCCGTACTGCGGTGCCGTGTTCGTGCTGGCCGACTAAATCAGCGCTGCTCCCGTGCGCCGACTGACCGTGGTGCAGCTGCTGCCGGCGCTGCACTCCGGCGGGGTCGAACGCTCCACCCTTGAAATCGCCTCTGCCCTGGTTGCCGCCGGCCACCGGGCCATCGTCGTGTCCGCCGGTGGGCGGCTGGTCGAGCCGCTGCTGGCCAGCGGCGCCGAACACCTCACCCTGGACATCGGCCGCAAGTCGCTGCTGACCCTGCGCCACGTGCGCAGCCTGCGCGCGTTGTTCGCCGAAGTGGGCGCCGACATCGTGCATGCGCGCTCGCGCCTGCCGGCCTGGCTGGGCCTGTACGCGCTGCGCAGCCTTCCCGAGGCCCAGCGCCCGCACTGGGTCACCACCGTGCACGGGCTGAACTCGCCGGGGCGCTACAGCGCGGTGATGACCAGCGGCGAACGGGTGATCTGTGTGTCCAACACGGTGCGCAGCTTCGTGCAGACGCACTACCCCAGCGTGCCCGCCGAGCGCCTGCAGGTGATTCCGCGCGGCGTGGACGTGGCCCAGTTCCCGCGCGTGGCGCGCACCGATCGCCGGGCCCGCCTGGCGGTGGCTGCGCAGCACCCGGTGCTGGCCGGCGATGCGCCGCTGCTGCTGCTGCCTGGCCGTGGCACCCGGTTGAAAGGCCACCGGCATGCGCTGCAGCTGCTGGCCGGCCTGCACGCGGCCGGTGTGCCCGCCACGTTGTGGATGCCGGGCACCCGCGAGCCGGGCCGCGAGGCCTACGTGGCCGAACTTGAAGCACAGGCCCGCACCCTGGGCATCGCCGAGGCGGTGCTGATGACCGCGCCCACCACGCGCATCGCCCAGGCCTACGCGGCCAGCGACCTGGTGCTGCAGGTGTCGGACAAGGCCGAAGCATTCGGCCGCACGGTGGTGGAAGCGCTGTCGGTAGGGCGCCCGGTGCTGGGCTGGAACCACGGCGGCGTGGGTGAACTGCTGACGCAGCTGCAGCCCTCCGGTGCGGTAGCCTTGCACGACGGTGCGGCGCTGCTGTCGCGCGCGCTGCAGCTGCTGCAGCAACCGCCCAGCCTGCCCCCCCGGATTCCTTTCACCTTGCAGGCGATGCAGCGTGACACCCTCAAGCTCTACACCTCCCTTGCCGGCTGAGCCGGTGCTTGTGCCCGGCTCCCCGGCGTCCCGCGCCGGTCGCTGGGCGCCGTGGTGGGTACTGGCGTTCGTGGCGCTGTGGCCGTTGCCCGGCATCGCCGAAAGCGTGCTGGTGCTGGGCGCGCTGTATGCCGCCGTGCGCATGGTGCAGCTGCGCATGCAGGGCAAACAGCACCTGCTGAGCAGCCCGGCATGGGCGCTGACCAGCATCCTGTTCCTGGGCTATTGGCTGCCGCAGGCGTTTTCCGCGTTCGATGCGATCGACCCGGCGACGGCCTGGCGCAAGGCCGCGGCCGGTCTTCGCTATCTGCCCTTCATGTGGCTGGTGGCGATTGCCGTGGCCACCCCGCAGCGGCGGCGCCTGACGCTGGGTGGCATCGCGCTGATCACCGCGGTCTGGACTGCCGATGCGCTGGCCCAGGCTGCCTTCGGCAACAGTGCGTTGTTCTGGTCGCTGGACCAGCTCAAGCAGCTGGTGAGCGGGCATGGCCTGTGCAACGCCGTCGAGGTGGCCGCCGCGGATCGGCTCAGCGGCGTGCTGGGGCCGTGCAACCTGAAGTTTGGCCAGGTGCTGGCCAGCCTCTCGCCGTTCCTGCTGTTTGCCGCCGCGCGACGCGCCGGATTGTGGGGGTGGGGCGTGGCCGCCGCCGCGGTGGGCGTGGTGCTGGTGCTAGCCGGTTCGCGTGCTGCGTGGCTCACCTATGCGCTGGTCGTGGCGTACTCCGGCTGGCGCCTGCTCGGCCCGCGTGCGCTGATCGGGTGCCTGACGATAGGGCTGGTGGCCGCGGTCGCGATCGGGGTTGGCTCCAGCCAGGTGCGTGAGCGCGTGGCGCGCACCGCGATGGCGTGGGAGGGCGACGGCGACGGCGTCAACCAGGCGTTGTCCGGGCGCGCGCAGATCTGGGCAGCGGCCGGCTGCATGATTGCCGGCCATCCGGTCAACGGCGTGGGCGCGCGCGGTTTCCGCGATGCCTATCCCGGCTGCAACCCCACACCGCAGGCGCAGGAAGTATGGGGCGACGGCCCGGCGCTGCACGCGCACCAGATCGTGCTGGAAATCCTTGCTGAAACCGGCGTACTGGGCCTGCTGCTGTGGCTGGCCGCTGCCGCCCAGGCCTGGCGCGCGTGGCGCTTCGCACCGCTGCCGGCCCGCGAACGCGCCCGCCCGGCCATGCTGGCGCTGGCGGTCACCGTGTTCCCGCTCAACACCCACCTGGCGTTCTATTCCACCTTCTGGGGCGGGCTCACCCTGCTGCTGGCCGCGCTGTACGCCGGCAGCCTGCTGGCGCGCGACGACGGGTAGAGCCACCCCATGGGTGGCCGATTGGGAATCCGACATTACGCGCAGCCACCCACGGGGTGGCTCTACCCGGTGCTCTGCAGGTAGAGCCACGCCATGCGTGGCTGCGGTGTGGGCCGGACGTTGCGCTTAGCCACCCACGGGGTGGCTCTACCCGGTGCTCTGGAGGTAGAGCCACCCCATGGGTGGCTGCTCTTGGCCCACGCATGGGCACACACCGACGCACGCGCGCGCCATCCACCGATGGGCGCCACGCCCGGCCCAACGCACTCTCGTGCGATGACCAGCCCACGCCTCCAACGCGGCCGATACTCGCATCCAGGGTATTGCTACGCGCTCACCACCACCACGCACGGCAGGCGGAGATGGTTCGAGGATCCCCTCAATGCAGAGGTAATCATCGACACGCTGCGCTATATGGATCGGTGCGGGGTCAGTTGCACGTTGGCCTGGGTGGTCATGCCGGACCACGTGCATTGGTTGATCCAGCTGCGGCAAGACACCTTGGCGCGTTGCATGCTGCTGTTCAAATCACGCAGCAGCCGATTGTTGAACGAGCGTCTGCGGCGAACGGGGAAGCTCTGGCAACACGGGTACTTCGACCACGCCGTGAGAAGTGAGGAATCCTTGCGCCGGCAGGCGTTGTACATCCTCGCCAACCCGATACGTGCGGGATTGGCCGGTGCGCTGGGGCAGTACCCGCACGCCTGGTCGCGGTGGCCCATGGAAGGGTAGAGCCACCCCATGGGTGGCTGTTCGCGGTCTGGCACCATGCAGCCACCCATGGGGTGGCTCTACCGAGGGTGTTCGCGCAGCCACCCATGGGGTGGCTCTACCGAGGGGCCGCGTGCAGCCACCCGTGGGTGCCGTTACCGGTAATAATCGCTGCGGCCGCCCGGCTGGCGCTTGAAGCGGCGGTGGATCCACAGGTACTGGTCCGGTGCCTCGCGCACCATCGCCTCGATGGCCTGGTTGACGCGTGCGGTATCGGCTTCCACGTCCTCGCTGGGGAAATTCTCCAGCGGCGCGCCGATCTTGAGGAAGTATCGGCCGCCTTCGCGGCGATGGAAGTAAGGCACCACCGCGCAACCGGTCATGCGCGCCAACTGGTGGGTGGCGGTGATGGTGGCGGCGGTGTGCCCGAAGAACGGCACGAACACCGTGTCCTTGCCGCGCATGTCCTGGTCCGGCGCGTACCAGAGGAATCCGCCCTTCTTCAGGTGGCGCACGGTGGCCCGGATGTCCTCGTTGGCGTACATCGCCTTGGCATAGCGCAGCCGGCCGAACTTCACCGCCCACTCGTACACCGGGTTGCGGTGCTTGCGGTACATGCCTGACAGATCGACGTGGTCGCACAACAGGCGCCCGCACATCTCCAGGGTCATGAAGTGGCCCGAGACCAGCAGCACGCCGCGGCCTTCGGCCTGCATGCGCTGCAGATGCTCCAGGCCTTCGATCTGGACCTGCGGGCGGATGCTGTCGATGCTGCCCCACCAGGCCCGGGCGAATTCGAAGATGCCCACGCCCAGGGCGTCGAAGCTGTCGCGCAGCAGGCGCTGGCGCCAGGCGTCGTCCTTCTCCGGGAAACACAGGCGCAGGTTGACCTCGGCCGCGCGCCGGCGGCTGCCCGCCAGGCGGTAGGCCACGGTGCCCACGCCGCGGCCCAGCGCACGCTGCAGCATCCACGGCAGCCGGGCGATCCCGAAGGCGGCGAGCATGACGGCGAACATCGGCCAGTGACGGGGATCGCGCAGGGACGGGCGGGTGGCGGTGGAAGCGTTATCTGACATGCCCTCGATTCTAATGGATGCATCCCGGCAGGCCCATCACGGCGGTGCGGGATGCCTTCCCCGCGCCGCTCCCGTATCCTCTGCGCATGCGCAAAAGCCCTGTCGAATGGATCCTGCGCGGCCTGTACTCGGCCGTGTTGTACCTGTTGCTGCCGATCACCGTGTACCACCTGGTCTGGCGCGGGTTCCGGGTGCGCGAGTACTTCCGCCGCTGGGACGAGCGTTACGCCTCCTACCCGCACCCCAGCGGGCAGCCGCGGGTGTGGCTGCACGCGGTGTCGGTGGGCGAGGTCAACGCCGCCGCACCGCTGGTCAATGCCCTGCGCAGGTTGCGCCCGGATATCCGCTGGGTGATCACCACCATCACCCCGACCGGTTCCGAGCGCGTACGCGCGCTGTGGGGTGACGCGCTGGACCACGTCTACCTGCCGTACGACGTACCGGGCAGCGTCGGCCGCTTCCTCGGCCACTTCAAGCCCAGCCTGGCGCTGATCCTGGAAACCGAGCTGTGGCCGAACATGCTGTTCGGCTGCCGGGACCGGGGCATTCCGGTGTACATCCTCAACGCGCGGCTGTCGGCACGCTCGCTGCGCGGGTATCGCCTGCTGAGGGCGCTGATCGGGCGCGCGCTGCGCACGGTTACCTGCGTGGCGGCGCAGTCGCAGGACGATGCGGAACGTTTCATCCAGCTGGGTGCACGCCCCGAGCAGGTGCAGGCGCTGGGCAACCTGAAGTTCGATATCGCCGCCCCCAACGTGCAGGACTTCGTGGCCCGCTTCCATGCGCTGGTACCGGCCGATCGCCCGGTGTGGATCGCCGCCAGCACGCATGAAGGCGAAGAGCAGGCCACCATCGACCTGCACCGGCGCCTGCGCGAGGCACTGCCGGGCCTGCTGCTGTTGTGGGCGCCGCGGCATCCCGAGCGCTTCCCGCGGGTGGAGGCGCTGGCCCGCGAGCAGGGCTGGAAGGTGGCCACGCGCCGCCAGCAGCAGTGGCCGCAGGCCGACACCGACGTATTCGTCATCGACACGCTGGGCGAGCTGATGTCGTTCTACGGCTGCGCGCAGGTCGCCTTCGTCGGCGGCAGCCTGCAGGCCATCGGCGGCCACAACCTGCTGGAACCGGCGGCCATGGGCACCGCCTCGGTGACCGGCCCGCACCTGCACAACTTCGCCGAGATTTCCCGGCGCATGCGCGAGGCGGGTGCGGTGGTGATCGCCGACGATGCGCAGGGCGTGGGCGATGCGCTGTTGACCCTGCTGCGCGACCCGCAGGCACGCGAAGACATGGCCCGCGCCGGCTGCATGCTGGTCAGCAATGGGCGCGGCGCGCTCGACCGCACCGTGGCCTTGATCGCCCCGCACCTGCCGCCGCCGGTGGAGTAACGGCCCCCTTTTTGCGGTGGAAGGGGAATCCAGACAGAGGGAGGCACGGATGGGCGAACACCATGACGCAAAGGTCTGGGCAATGCTGTCCAACCGCGGCACCGAGTGGTTTCGGTTGTCGCCGCTGGAGGGCGCCGCGCCGCCGCACCACCGGCTGTACCGGGTGGAGGTCGGCACCGATGGCTGGGACCGCGACGACGATGACAGCCGGCGCAGCGCACCGGTCCATCGCACCGAGCTGGGCCGGGTACCGATCCGCGACAGCGCCCTGGCTGCGCTATGCGGGCACCTTGCCCTCTGGCAGGAACGGTTCACGCCCTTCGAGTGCGTACTCACACCGGAGCAGGACGGCAACCAGCGCTTGACCGTGCGGGTCGGGCCGGACCCCGGCGTGATCCATTCCCGGGACAAGGCGGTGTTCTGCGTCGTCTACACCGCCGGCATCGGAATGGAGGCGCGGTGGTCCTTCGTGGTGGATCCATCCTGCCTGCGTGAATTGGTCGAAGGCCGCGGCTGATCGCGTCGCGGCTCACGCCGCTGCTGTCAGCAGGTCGCCCAGGAACAGGTAGGCGAAGCCGAAGTAGATGAACACGCCGATCAGATCCATGATCGAGGTGATCATCGGCGACGACAGCGTGGCCGGGTCGGTGCCGATGCGGCGTGCCGCGAACGGCAGCAGCGCGCCGATGATGCCGCCCAGCGCGGTGCACACCAGCATGCTGGAGCCGACCACCAGCAGCACCTCCATGCCCACGCCCTTGCTGAAGTACGCCAGGATCGCTTCGAGCACGGCGATGGTGACGCCCAGGCCGGCGGCCACCGGCAGCTCGCGCCTGATCACGAACCACACGTCGCGCCAGCGCAGCGTCAGCTCGCCCAGCGCCATGCTGCGGATCACCAGCGTGGCCGACTGGCTGCCGGTGTTGCCGCCCATGTCCACGATCGGGGCGATGAACGCCGCCAGCACGATCACCTGCGACAGCAGTTCCTCCTGCGCGGCCACGAAGGTGCTGGTGAGGATGCCGAAGCCGGTCAGGATCGCCAGCCAGAACACGCGCACCCGGAACATCTGCGTCAGCGGCGTGCTGCGCACGTCCAGGTCGTTGCCCTGCGCGCTTACCGTGCCGCCGAAGCGCGCCAGCTGCGCGGCATCCTGTTGCTTCTCGATGTCCATCGCATCGTCGACGGTGACGATGCCGATCATGCGTCCGTCGGCATGGGTGACCGGCAGCGCCAGCAGGTCGTAGCGGCGGATCAATTCGGCCGCCCGCAGCTGCGGCCAGTAGGCATCGGCGGTGGTCGGCGGGCTGCGCATGATCGATGCGACCGTCACGCGGCCGTCGGCCAGCACCAGGTCGCGCAGCGTGACGCTGCCGCGCAGGCGCTGGTCGTGGTCGAGCACGAAGAGGATGTTGACGGTCTCCTTGTCCAGCGCGGTATGGCGCAGGTGGGCGATGGCGTCGGCCACCGTCATCTGCGGAGCCAGGCTGGCGTAGTCGGAGGTGGTCACCGCACCCACGGTGCCTTCGGGGTAGGCGGCCATGCGCAGCAGGTCGTCGCGCTCGACCTTGGCCAGCGCCGGCAGCAGGTGCTGGCGTGCCGCGTCATCGAGGCGGTGGTAGAGGTCGGCACGGTCGTCGGACGGCAGATGCTCGAACAGCGTCACCACGGCGTCGCGTGGCATTGCGGTGAGCAGCGCATCCTGGGCGCCGTCGGGAAAGTGGGCGAACAGCTCGGCACGTGCCGCCGGGGGCAGCAGCGTCAACAGGGTCAGGGTGGCATCGGTACCGAACAGGTCGAGGGCTTCGACCAGGTCCAGTGCATGCGTGGTACTGGCGATGCTGGCAAAGGCAGCGGCATCGCGCGAGCGGATCAGGGTGCGGATCGAGAACAGAAGGTCTTCGCGGTTCATGGGAATCTCCAGCAGGTAACGGCGACGCGTGCCGCAGCGGGCGTCGGGAACGACGCGGGCGCGGCAGGGCAGCGGGCGGGCGACGCGGTGCAAGGCCGTGCGACAGGCGAGGCCCGCAGCAGCAGCTCAGGGCGGGGCGGCGAGATTGAAACCGAGCGTCAGCCAGCGCGTGGTGCGTTGGTGATGCACCTGCCCGGCGAGCAGGTCCACGCTGGCGCCCGGCCGCAGCACCCGGCGCAGGCCCAGCTGGCTGCTGCGTTGGCGGTCTGCATCGCGCGCGCTTTCGGCCAGCAATGACCAGTCGCGGTGCAACGCGACGTCGATGCCGACACCACTGGTGCGGCCCTGCACATGCGCGTGGTGGGCCCAGCCCAGATTGAGGTGCAGCTGCACCCGGTCCTGCGCATCCAGCGCGACGGTCAGCGGAACCGTGAGGTTCCAGTCATCGCTGCGCGGACGGTGCGCAGTGCCGCCCAGGCTGGCGCTGGCGGCCAGGCCCCAGCGTCGCTGCACCGGTGCCACCAGCACGCGTTTGGCGCCCACCGCCCACTGCGCGGCGGACTGCCCCGGCAGACGGGTGAGGCCGAGCGACCATTCGGTATCGGCCACGGTACAGGCCGGTACCGCGGTCCATTCCAGACCGTCGCGGGTATGCCGCGCCCAGCTTTCCAGCTGGCACTGGCCGGCATCGGTGATGCTGGCGTCATCCACCAGCAGGCTGGCGGCGGCATGTGTATCGAAGGGAAGCACGGCCACGCTCAACAACAGCGGGACCAGCACACGGCAATGGTGCATGGGCAATCTCCAGGCAATCGGAAACGCCAGCGGCACCCTCGTCGGGGTCGTTGGAAACGGCGATGCAGGTGATGCGGGGCGGGCGCATCATGCGATGCGCGGGCAAGCCCCGTCCTGTGCGGACGGAGCCAACCTTGGGGTCAGCGGGTCCGTCGGCTCATGAGCAGCAACGAGGTCGACTATGACTGTCCAAGGAGGGGTCTCTGGGCGGAAGGGAAGGGTGGTGCAGGGCGGAAGTTAGAGCGTGGCGATGGCACGGTCAAGCGGATTTCGGCGATCTATACCAACGTATCGCGGCGCTATGCCGGCGCACGCCCTGAAACGTGGAAGACGCCGGTTTGACGGTGAAATGGCGTGCTGCTCAGACTGCGGCGCAATGACGTGATCGGCGGGCGCAGCGCAAAAAAAAACCACCCGCATGCGGGTGGTTTTCATCCAACGCTGTTGCTGCAGATCAGTTGACCTGGGTGCTCGGCGTGGCAGCAGCCTGGGTCAGCAGGCGGTTGATGTCCTGCAGTTCGGCGATGTCCAGCGTGCCCACGGCCTGGCCCAGCTGCAGGCGGTTCTGCAGGAAGGTGTAGCGCGCGTTGGCGTAGTCCAGCTGCGCCGAGAACAGGATGCGCTGGTTCTGGATCACGTCCAGCACGGTGCGGGTACCCACTTCCAGGCCGACCTGCGAGGCGTCGTAGGCGCTCTGTGCCGAAACCACCGCCAGGCGACGTGCTTCCACTTCGCTGATGCCGGCCACCAGGGTCTGGTAGGCGTTGCGGGTGTTGCGGTCGAGGGCGCGCTTCTGCTGCTCGTAACCGTCCTGGGCGATGTCGCGCTGGGCCAGGGCCTGGCGCACGCCGGACTGGGTGGCGCCGCCGGAGAAGATCGGCACGCTCAGGGTCAGGCCCACGCTGTTGGTGCGCAGGTCGGGGTTGAAGGCACCGCCGCTGCCGACGTTGGAATCGCCCCACGTGGCGCTCTTGCCCCAGCTGCCGCCCAGCGACAGGGTCGGGTAGTGGCCGCCGCGTGCGGCCGACACGCCGGACTCGGCAGCGCTGACCTTCAGTTCCTGCGCCTTCAGCGCCGGGTTCTGGGCCACCGCCTCGCCGACCAGCTGGTCGATCTGGGCGTACTTGGCCGGCAGTTCCGGGCGGAAGTCAGCCGGCAGGGCGCGCAGGTCGGCCACCGGCTGGCCGGTCAACTCGGTCAGGGCCTGGTAGCTGTCGGCCAGCGTGTTCTGGGCCACGATGGTGTTGGCGCGTGCCTGGTCGTACTGGGCGCGCGCCTCATGCACGTCGGTGATCGGGGCCAGGCCCACTTCCAGGCGCTTGTCGGCGAAGTCGAACTGCTTCTTGGCCGCCGCCTCGTTGGTCTGCGCGGCGGTCAGCGATTCGATCGCCACCAGCACGTTGAAGTACGCCGCCGAGGTACGCACGATCAGGCTGTCGTTGGCCGAATCCAGGGTGAAGTCGGCGGCCTGGCTCAGTTCGCGCTGCGAGCGCAGGTTGGCGAACTGGCTGAAGTTGAACAACGTCTGGGTGCCGTTGATCGTGTAGGTACGACGCTTGGTGGTGGACGTGCCGGTGTTGAAGCCGCGGTCGTCGCTGCGGCTGCGGTTGAGCGCGGCCTCGCCATTGAGCTGCGGCAGCAGCGCGGCACGCGCCTGCACGGCGCCTTCCTTGTCGTACAGACGGGTCGATTCAGCCGCGGACAGCTGCGGGTCGCCATTGCGCGCCATTTCGTAGACCTGCAGCAGGTCGGCGGCAGAGGCGGTCATCGGCAGCAGGGCGGCGGCCAGCGCAATAGCGAGGGATCGGCGGATCATTGCGGCTTCCTTGGACTCAGAGTTGGAACTGGGGCGCCGGAGCGGCACCGCGCAGGTAATCGATATCGGTTTCAAACAGGGACTCGGTGCTGCCGTCGGCCTTGACCAGCACCGCTTCCATCACCGGCGAACGGCCGTGGATGACGAACAGGCGACCACCGGGACGCAGCCACTGGGTGAAACGTGACGAGATGGTGTCCACCGCGGCGGTCACGCAGATGGCGTCGAAGCGGCGCTCGGTGTTCCAGGTCAGGGCGTCGGCGGTTTCGATCCGCACGTTGTTGCCCAGGCCGGCGGCGTCCAGCTGCGCACGCGCAGAGGCGGCCAGTTCCGGCTGGATTTCCAGGCTCAGCACTTCGCGGGCCAGCTCGCCCATGCAGGCGCTCAGGAAGCCGCTGCCGGTGCCGATTTCCAGCACTTCGTCGCCCGGCTGCAGATCCAGCGCCTGCAGGGTGCGGCCTTCGATGACCGGCTTCATCATCTTCTGCCCGAAGCCCAGCGGCAGTTCGATGTCGGCATACGCCAGGGCCTTGTGCGATTCAGCGACGAACGCTTCGCGCGGCAGGCGTGCCAGTACATCGAGCACGCGGATCTCCAGCACGTCCCAGGGACGGATCTGCTGTTCGACCATCAGTTCGCGGGCGTGGGAGTAATCGATCGTCATGAGGTTTCTAGTTCCAGCGCAGTGGGCCGGCCATTTTACCGGTGCCGGGAGCCGGCGGCGCGCTGAGAGCATCGCTGCCGTCGCGCCGGGGTCGCAGTGCCGGAAGTCACCGCGACCTCCGGTCCATTCATGTTGTTCTCACGCCGTGGGGCGCGGCGCGTAGGCCCTCAGGAAAAACGCCACGCTGGCGCTCACATGGGCATCGGCGTCGCAGTCGGCCGGGGTCGGTCGCAGCCCGCACATCATATGCGTATGCAGCTCGCCTTTGATGAGGGTCATCAACTGCAGCGCGGCCGTTTCACAGTCCTCGATCTCCAGCTCGCCCCGGGCCACGCGGGCCCGCAGGAACTCGGCCAGGGCGTCGGTGGTGCGTTGCGGGCCGGCCACCCAGAACATCTCGCGCAGGCGGTCGTCGGTTTCCGGGGCCATCATCACCCGCTGCACGGCCACCGCCTCGGCGGAGGTGATCATGCTGAAGAAGGCATGCCCGATGCCCAGCAGCTGGTCGCGCAACGGCCCTTCGGCGTCGGTGACAAACAGCGCGTCGGGCAGCATGGCGACACAGGTGGACTTCACAGCTTCGGTGAAAAGTGTCTCTTTGTCGCCGAAATGGCTGTAAACGGTCAGCTTCGACACGCCCGCCTGGGCGGCGATGCTGTCCATGCTCACCCCGTTGTAGCCCTGGTCCACGAACAATGCCTTGGCGGCTTCCAGGATCGCCGCGCGCTTGCCCAGGTCCTTCGGGCGTCCCGGCCCGGAGGCCTTGGCGGCAGGCTTTGCAGGGGGAAGGGGGGCGGTCGAATCGGTCATCCAAACAATACTAGACCAATCGGTTCGATATTTATACTATACCGGCTGGTTCACTATTAGCCGTGCTGCAACAGTATGTTGCCGGCGCGAAATTTCCCGGATTTCTTCTCAGGTCCTGTACCTCATGAAAAGCATGCGTTGGATGGGCGGTGGTTTGCTGGTGGTGCTGCTGGCGGCGTGCGGCAAGCACGATGCCGAGCCGGTGGCGGCCATTCCGGTACTGGTGGTGCATCCGGGCACCGTGGCCGGGCAGGAAGCGGCCGCCTATCCGGGCGAGGTGCATGCGCGCCAGGAGAGCCAGCTGTCCTTCCGGGTAGGGGGCAACATGGTCAAGCGCCTGGTCGATGCCGGCCAGCGCGTGCGCAAGGGCGAGCTGCTGGCCGAACTGGACGCGGCCGACTACAGCGCCCAGGCCGCTGCCTCGCAGGCCCAGCTGGCCGCCGCCGATGCCGACCTGGTGCGTGCACGCGACGACCAGAAGCGCTACGCCAAGCTGGCCGAAGACCAGCTGGTGAGCCGTTCCGCGCTGGACCAGCAGACCGCCGCCTTCAAGGCCGCGCAGGGCCAGGCCAATGCGGCCCGCGCCAACCTGGCCGTGGCCCGCAACCAGGCCGACTACGCGCAGCTGCGCGCACCGGCCGACGGTGTGATCGCCAGCCGCCAGGTCGAAGCCGGGCAGGTGGTGAGCGCGGGGCAGACCGTGTTCACCCTGGCCGCCGACGGCGGCCGCGAGGTGCTGATCGCGCTGCCGGAAAGCAGCATCCGCGACTACCAGGTGGGCCAGCCGGTGCAGGTGGAACTGTGGAACCGCCCGGGCCAGCTGCTGCCCGGAACGATCCGCGAGATCGCCCCGGCCGCCGACGCGCAGGCCCGCACCTACGCCACCCGGGTCAGCCTGGCGCCCGAGGCGCTGAGCGAAGTGGAACTGGGCCAGAGCGCGCGCGTGTTCGCCCGCGCCGGCCGCAGCGGCACCCTGCAGCTGCCGCTGGCCGCGGTGCTGCGTGGGGCTGACGGCAAGGCCAGCGTGTGGGTGGTGAACCCGGCCAATGGCGCGCTCAAGGCCACCCCGGTGACGGTGGGGGCCTACGGTGCCGACGCGGTGCCGGTGCTGTCCGGTGTGACCGGTAACGACTGGGTGGTCGCCGCCGGTGGCCACCTGCTGCGCGAGGGTCAGGTGGTGACGCCGGTGGACCGCCAGAACCGCCCGGTGCTGGCACCGGCGGCTGCACCTGCCGCTGCCGGCAAGGGGCACTGAGCCGTGCGCCGCTTCAATCTTTCCGAATGGGCGCTGAGCAACCGCCCGCTGGTGCTGTTTGCGATGCTGGCGTTCGCGGTCATCGGCGCGTGGTCGTACAAGCACCTGGGCCAGTCCGAAGATCCGCCGTTCACCTTCAAGGCGATGGTGGTGCGCACGATGTGGCCCGGCGCCACCGCCGAGCAGGTCTCGCGGCAGGTCACCGAGCCGATCGAAAAAGCGCTGATGAACACCGGCGAGTACGAGTTCATCCGCTCCTACTCGCGCCCGGGCGAATCGCAGGTGATCTTCATGGCGCGCGACAGCCTGCGCTCCAAGCAGATACCGGACCTGTGGTACCAGGTGCGCAAGCGCGTGGGCGACATCCGCGCCACGCTGCCGCGCGAGATCGTCGGGCCGTTCTACAACGATGAGTTCGGCGACACCTTCGGCAACATCTACGCGCTCACCGGCAAGGGCTTCGACTATGCGGTGATGCGCGACTACGCCGACCGCATCCAGCTCGAACTGCAGCGCGTGCCGGACGTGGGCAAGATCGACCTGGTGGGCCTGCAGGACGAGAAGGTCTGGATCGAGCTGTCCAACACCAAGCTGGCCACGCTGGGCGTGTCGCTGCAGCAGGTGCAGCAGGCGCTGGCCGACCAGAACGCGGTGAGTGCCACCAGCTTCTTCGAAACCCCCAGCGACCGCGTGCAGCTGCGCGTGACCGGCCAGTTCGATTCCATCGAGGACATCCGCCGGTTCCCGATCCAGGCCGGCGACCGCACCCTCCACCTGGGCGACATCGCGCAGGTCAAGCGCGGCTTCGCCGACCCGGCCTCGCCGAAGATGCGCTTCATGGGCGAAGACGCCATCGGCCTGGCGGTGGCGATGAAGGACGGCGGCGACATCCTCAAGCTGGGTGCCACCCTGGACGCCGAGTTCGAGCGCCTGCAGAAAACCCTGCCGGCCGGCATGCAGCTGCGCAAGGTGTCCGACCAGCCGCACGCGGTGGAAGAGTCGGTGGGCGAGTTCGTGCAGGTGCTCACCGAAGCGGTGGTGATCGTGCTGCTGGTCAGCTTCTTCTCGCTGGGCCTGCGCACCTGCCTGGTGGTGGGCGTGACCATTCCGCTGGTGCTGGCGATGACCTTCTTCGTCATGCATTACTTCGGCATCGGCCTGCACAAGATCTCGCTGGGTGCGCTTGTGCTGGCGCTGGGCCTGCTGGTGGACGATGCGATCATCGCGGTGGAGATGATGGCCACCAAGATGGAGCAGGGCTACGACCGCCTGCGCGCGGCCAGCTTCGCCTGGGAATCCACCGCCTTCCCGATGCTCACCGGTACCCTGATCACCGCCGCCGGCTTCCTGCCGATCGCCACTGCGGCATCGAGCACCGGTGAGTACACCCGTTCGCTGTTCCAGGTGGTCACCATCGCGCTGGTGGTGTCGTGGATTGCCGCGGTGCTGTTCATTCCGTACCTGGGCGACAAGATGCTGCCGGATCTGTTCAACCGACAGCCGCCCAAGCCGACCAGCCTGGCCGGGCGCTGGCACGCCCGCCGCCTGCAGTGGGCCGACCGCCACCCGGCGTTCGCGCGCTGGATCAAGCCGGCCGAACATGCGCACGACCATGACCCGTACCAGCGGCCGTTCTACACGCGCTTCCGCAGCTTCCTGGATACCTGCCTGCGCCACCGCTGGTGGGTGATCGGCGCCACGATTGCGTTGTTCATCTTCTCGCTGGCGATCTTCCGCTTCGTGCCCCAGCAGTTCTTCCCCGATTCGACCCGGCCTGAGCTGATGGTCGACATCGAGCTGGCCGAAGGCGCATCGCTGGCCTCCACCCAGGCCCAGGCCACCAAGCTGGAAAAACTGTTGAAGGGTCGCGAGGGCATCAGCAACTACGTGGCCTACGTCGGCACCGGTTCGCCGCGCTTCTACCTGCCGTTGGACCAGCAGCTGCCGGCCACCAACTTCGCCCAGTTCGTGGTGCTCACGGCCGACGCCAAGGCCCGTGAATCCACCCGCGACTGGCTGATGAAGGACGTGATCAAGCAGTTCCCGGACGTGCAGATGCGCGTGACCCGCCTGGAGAACGGCCCGCCGGTGGGCTACCCGGTGCAGATGCGCATTTCCGGCGAGCACATTGCGCAGGTGCAGGCGATTGCCCGCCAGGTTGAAGCCAAGGTGCGCGAGAACCCGCACGTGATCAACGTCAACCTGGACTGGAGCGAGCCGAGCAAGGTGGTGCGGCTGGTGATCGACCAGGACCGCGCCCGCGCGTTGGGCGTGAGCAGCGCGCAGGTAAGCCAGTTCCTGAGCAGCTCGCTGTCGGGCATGAGCGTAAGCACCTACCGCGAAGGCAACCGCCAGATCGAGATGCTGCTGCGCGGGCCGGACAACGAGCGCGCCCAGCTGGGCCTGCTCGGCAGCCTGGCCATTCCCACCGCCAGCGGCACCCCGGTGACGCTGTCGCAGGTGGCGCGCCTGGAGTACGCCTTCGAGGACGGCATCATCTGGCACCGCAACCGCCTGCCCACGGTGACCGTGCGCGCCGACATCGGCGATGGCATGCAGCCGCTGGACGTGGTGCAGCAGATCCTGCCCACCCTGGACGGCATCCGCGCGCAGCTGCCCTCGGGCTACCTGCTGGAAACCGGCGGTACCGTCGAAGACTCGGCACGCGGACAGAACTCGATCAAGGCCGGCATGCCGCTGTTCCTGATCGTGGTGGCCACGCTGCTGATGCTGCAGCTGCGCAGCTTCTCGCGTGCAGCCATGGTGCTGGTCACCGCACCGCTGGGCATCATCGGTGCCACGCTGTTCCTGCTGCTGTTCCGCGCGCCGTTCGGCTTCGTGGCGCTGCTGGGGACCATCGCGCTGGCCGGCATGATCATGCGCAACTCGGTGATCCTGATCGACCAGATCCAGCAGGACATCGATGCTGGGCACGACCGCTGGCACGCCATCATCGACGCCACCGTGCGCCGCTTCCGCCCGATCGTGCTGACCGCGCTGGCCGCGGTGCTGGCGATGATCCCGCTGTCGCGCAGTGCGTTCTACGGCTCGATGGCGATCTCGATCATGGGCGGGTTGATCGTCGGCACCGTGCTGACCCTGGTGTTCCTGCCGGCGCTGTATGCGGCATGGTTCCGGGTGAAGCCGGATGAGGCCAGGACTACGGAAGGTTGATGTTGCCGGGGCCGACGCACTGTCGGCCCCGTGGCGCGCCGGGCATTGCCCGGCGCCTTGTGGCTGCAAGCCGCTGCCCGCCGCAGTCGTCGTGGGTAGCGATGGCGACGGCTACCGGTCGGGTGCGACCGGTCTGGCGAACAGGGCGAAGACGTCGCCTCCGCGCGCCACCCGCGCGTCGCCGACGCACACGACCTGGCCGCCGCGGGCAGTCAGTTCACCATCACTGATTCCAGCATCTGCCGGCCAGAAGACAAGGCGACCTGAGAAGACGCATTGCGATAAGAGTGGTGACCGCACCAGCGCGCAGGCCGCTGCTGCTGAGCATGATCGAGAAGGGGTTGGGTGAGCGACGTGCGCTGGCCGTGGCGTGCATGAGTGCAGGTGCCTTGAGTTACGAGCCCGAGGCCGATCACGACGTGGAACCTCGCGGGTAGATCGCTGTGATGGCGCACCGGTACCAACGCTATGGCGTGGGCTTGATCCATTTGAAGCTGCGGCAGAAGGGCCTTGTGGTGAATTACAAGCGAGTGGAGCGTCTGTATCGGGACGCCGGCCTGCAAGTGCGTCGCAGGAAGCGCAGGAAAGTGCCGCAGGACGAGCGCCAGTCACTGATACGGCCATCCGCAGGCAATGAGGTGTGGTCGATGGATTTCGTATTCGACCGTGCCGCTCGCCGTTGTAGGTCATCGATGTGGATCGGCAACCCAACGTGATCTCCGCGCTGCCGAGGACCTGGTTGCCCAGCCAGGGAACCAGGGCGTATTGAACTGGCCGGCGTGCTCGGGGAACCCTGCGGAGACCCCGCGTGCCGGGGATGTACTGGCCTCTACTCTGAGCGGCGGAGGTTCTGGTTGGTTCCTTCTTGATGAGGTCGGTAAGCAGCTTGCATTCCTGCCAGCCGACTGGGCGCAGCAGGACGCGATGAGCAGGTCGTGGTAAGTCATGATCTTCTTGCCGGATGGGACTGCGCACCCCTCAGCTTCGAGGCCGTGCTTGGCGAATGAATTCGCAACTTTTTGTATGGTGTTGTGCAGCTGCAGATCGCATGCTCTGAAGCGCTTTGCCGTCTCGAAGGATTGTTCAATGTTATCGCTCGATCGCCGCTGCATAGGGCAATGCCTGTTTGTGCTGCTCACCGCATGCATGCTGGCGACGCCCGGGGCGCAAGCCAGTCCAGCCACTGAAGATGATCCCAGTGTTCTGATGTCGGAATTGGCGCAGATTCTTGAGTGCACTGCGACAGATGCGGTCAAAGATCGTATTACCAATGGGATCAGTGACCTGATCAACCACCGCCTTCATGAACTTCCTGACGCCGCCGCGTACGCACAGTGGAAGGTAACGGGGCTTTCCATGGGGAATGCCTTTCTGGTCACCTTGCCAGGCCAGTTCCGGGCTTTTGGGCATTCGTCGAATCAGCTTTTTGTCACGTCTGAGGGGCCATTTGCCGTGCTCGACGGGAAAACACTGGGTGCAGTGACTGATGCGCTGGACCTGCGGAGAAGAGACGCCACGCACGCGGCGATAACTGCGGACTGGCGCCGATTGGTCTGGATTGCAAGCCGGCCAGGCGAAGAACGGCGATGGTCCGCAGAATATCGGGCTGCGTACTCGCCGGCTCTTCCTGACGCAGTATTGGTGGGTTGCAAGTACACCAGGCAAGAGCGGAGGGTCGTGGATGGGTCGGAATGGGACATGGTGGACTTCAGATATAGCTCGCCTGCCCGGCTGTTGGAGCTGATTCCGGCCTTGTTGAACTGCGAGCTAGGCACTACGGAAGGCCGATGGCTATTTACCCAATTGGTCCAGGCAAAGGACGGAACGCGTGCAAAGCTCTTCCAGTGGCCTGGAGGTAGTGATGAACGCGGATCGCGATGGTGGGAGCTACCAGAGGCTGTCAAGGTAAGTGGTAGGCCGGTCACACGCCTGTACTCCGATCTTGATGGGTTCCATGTTCTGCACGAAGGCACCAGCGCAGCTGCCATCGGCCGCTCGCAGGGATTGTCCGACCGCGTTGGAAACGCAGGAACATTCACCAAAGACCTTCCCGCGCAACCTGTCGACGATCATTGGGTCGAACGCAGGACGATGGAAGTGGTCGACCTTGGCAATGGGCGGGTATCCCAGCGCTGCAGGGTCACCGAGTCATTTCCCTGGACCTACTACCTGCTGGACGGTGAACTGGGAGGCCAGGGATGAGTGTGTTCCGTTCTGGCGCGTGGGTGCAGGCGGCACTGGTGGCATCCATTGTCGTCGCAGGTTTCACTTCCACTCCGAGGGGGCTGGCCCAGCCATCGCCATCGCCTACCTCTGAACAGCAGTTGATGGATCATGTTGGGCAGTTGCTGGAATGTCGTGCCGAAGAATCGATACGATCCAGACTTGAAGACGCAGTAATGGAAATCTACTCGCATGGGCGCCATCGTCTGCCAGAGGCCTATGCGCGTTGGAGCCTGGATCGCAGTGCTATTCCCGGCCTGCCGCAGATTCAACTGCCGGTGAGCGTCTCTGCCTTCGGTGTGCCGGGAGATCGACTGATCGGATTGGTCGGCGGCACGCATCTGATTGTCCCCGAACAATACCGCGAATCTCTGGTCCAGAGCCTTGGCCTGGTAGAGACCGCCGTGTTCCGCCGGCCACGTCTGTCGGGTGGCCCGCCGCTGAATGATGCCTCGTGGACGAGGATAGTGTCTTCCCGCCACCTTGCGAGCGGTGAGCGAAGGACGGCCACGATACGAGTGGCGGTGATGCCGTCACTGCCGGGCAAGATCATCGTAGGTTGCGACTACACTGCCGAGCGCCGTTCGGTGGTGGCTGCGGTAGTGCGCGATGAACGCCAGGCACTGGCCATGGTGCCAACATTGCTCAGCTGCGAGGCTGGTTTTGCCGAAAGTGCGTGGATGAAGCGACAGCTGTCCATCTTCGCAGACGATGGACATGCGTTCTCTCTGGATTGGAGACATGGCAACCGTGGTGAAGTGGGCGAACTAGTGCTTCTCCCAACACCCGTGATGATCGCCGGCAACGACGTAAACGCCTTCTATAGGAAATCGGGTAGCTTCTACGTCATCCATGAGGGTACGACCGCGGCAAGCGTCGCAAGGAATCTCGGTATTCCCCCAGCAGCAGGCGTGGAGGAGGGGGGGCGTTTCCGGTATGAGATGCCAAAGGTGATTGCCGACGATGGATGGCACGAAGGAAAGACGCTGTCGGTGTTCGATCTTCCCCAGGGCCGGGTCTTCCAAGGGTGCGATTACACCGAGACGTTCCCCGACTGGGGGCCGGACCTTCATGGCCCAAGGGGTGGGGCGTGAGTGCGGCGCGAGGTAACTGTCTCCGGCTGTTGCGAATGTCGCGTGTTGGCCTGCTCTGTCTGGCCTTCATCGGTTTCCCGCTGTCCGCACAGGTGAGCGTAGAGGACGGCAGTGCCGCGCTGCTCGATCAGCGCGGCGCGTTGGCCGACCTCGCCGCCACGGTTGAATGCCGTGCAGACGAGGCTGCCAGGGTGCGTACCCATATTCTGCTGCAGACGGTCTTGCGCCAGCATCAGAAGCTCCCGCCAGGCCTCGGGAAGTGGCGGGTCAAGCAAAATGCCAAGGGTGTGGCTGTCATCGAGTTGCCTAAACGCATGAAGGTGTTTGGTGTATCGAGCAGGGAAGTAGTGCTGGACGGATACGAGAAGCGCGCCACTCTGGCTCGTGTGGATCTGCAGCGGTTGCTGGGCGTTCAGCAACTGCAGGGGCAGGCCATCAGTCCCGCGCGACAGCGCGATGAGTGGGGGCGGGTGGCGTATGTGCGCAATCTGGCCAACGGCAATGCGCTGCGGGCAGAACTCAAGGTCGTCCGGGATCAACTCAGGGGCGCTGAGATATCAATCGGGTGCACCTACTCGAACGTGCAACGATCCAACTGGGTAAGCGAAGATCATCGTATCTCAGTTGATGACGCAGCCAACGAACAGGCGGCCTTGGAACTGCTGCCGCGGCTGTTGGCTTGCAGCGCTGACCTCCAGGAACGCAACTGGCTCAACACCCAGTTGCGCCATCACCCGCGACGCACTACGTCCGGGCTTGGAGCATGGCGGCGAAACGAAGACAGGCTGGGTAATCAATGGTGGGAACTCCCTGCTGAGATCGACGTAGGCGGGCTGAAGGTCAGGCGCCTTTACTACCGGGATCGGAACTTCTACGTCATACACATGCGGGACAGTGCGGGCCAGCTGGCGGATCGGCTGGGCCTCAGCGCAGCTGAGCGCGATGACGGGCAGCCCAGCTACATGCGCCTATACCCGCAGGTGCAGGCGGCCGACGGCTGGCTGGAGCAGAAGCGGCTTGTGGTGACGGACATGCACATGGGCCTGAGTGAACAGGGCTGCTACTTCATGGAAGAGCTTGCAGAAATGCCAGCTTCGGTCGCTGACAGCCCGAGGTATCAGTACCCGGCGCTTGCTAGCCGATGACATGGGCATCGCGATGCCGATTGACGCCGAAGCGCTCGAACGCATCGTTTCCACCGACGGAACGCGCCTGCAGACCAGCGCGCTGCGTTGAAGTGATGGTTTCGTAGAAGTTGCATGGTTGTCCAGCGATGCCATCGGCATGGTGCTGGGTGTTCCTCATTCCTCGGTTGGATCATATGGATAGAGAAAGCACTATACTCAAAACGCACATTCGAACGGCAGTCGTGCTGCTGCTTGCCTTGCTGATGTGTGGGAGGGTGTCTGCTAGAGATTCGTCCAGTTACGCATCATCAGCGGCGGCATTGCTGGATGACCTGACGGCCTTCATCGAGTGCAAGGCCGATCCTGAGACTGTGCAGCGTGTGCACGACACAGTGCTCGATTTCGCCAACAACCAAACCGACTACACGCCTCCAGAACTGGAGAAGTGGAAGGTGAGTCGGGTGGAGGGTACATGGCTGCATCTGATCGAGTTGCCGCAGCCATTGAAGGCCCTTGGGCATCAGAGCCGGTACCTGGCCGTCAATATATTCGGGTTCTCTCTGGTGTTGCCAGAGCCGGCGCTCAAGGGCGAGACCGAACGACTGCAGCTGGCCAAGGTATCTCCATCATTCGGCATGAGCGAGCAGTGGACCAAGGAGGTTTCTTGGAAAAATCGGGGTAACGGTGAACGGCAACATGCGAATCTTCGCCTGATAAAAAGCGAAAGCCTGCCGGGCAAGGCAATGCTCGGATGTGGCTATGTTCGGACGCGCCGTCCCTCGCTGATCAAGCCGGACCTTGCGCTTCTGGAACCGCGATTTGCCGATGCGACGAGCGTTCTGGACATGTTGCCGCGCTTGCTCAGCTGCAAAGCGAGCATAGAAGATCGGGATTGGTTGAATCACTATCTGTTTTCCGCAAGAAGGACTGCGGATACTCCTTCGCTACGGGAGTGGGTGGCCGGAAAGACCCGTACGGGCATTGATTGGTGGGACTTGCCCAAAGAGATAGAAGTGAGCGGCCAGAAGGTCTCACGCCTCTATCAGTGGAACAGGAACTACTTCGTCGCCTTCCAGGGGAAAACCCCTTCTGAACTGGGGGAGGCGCTGGGTCTTCGCGCGATTGAGGACGAAGAACGAGGTTTCATCTATCGGCACGTTGTGGCCAGCGGGATCGCGGAGGATGGCTGGCGCGTGCGAGAGTTGTTGTACGTCTACGAGCTCGATCCCGGCATGACCACACAGGGTTGCTACTACGAGGAAACGTATCCTGACGTGCTTTCAGGTGAGTAGAAGCTGTGAAAGACACAGTCACTGTGGTTTTCAAGTGCGTCGCCTTGTTCGTCATCTTCGCTGTCTTCTCGGCTTCCTTTTGTTGGGCGTTTTACGAGCAGCCGCTGGACGTGGTGCAGCAGATCCTGCCCACCCTGGACGGCATCCGCGCGCAGCTGCCTTCGGGCTACCTGCTGGAAACCGGCGGTACCGTGGAAGATTCGGCGCGCGGACAGAACTCGATCAAGGCCGGCATGCCGCTGTTTCTGGTCGTGGTGGCCACGCTGCTGATGCTGCAGCTGCGCAGCTTCTCGCGTGCGGCCATGGTGCTGGTCACCGCACCGCTGGGCATCATCGGTGCCACGCTGTTCCTGCTGCTGTTCCGCGCGCCGTTCGGCTTTGTGGCGCTGCTGGGCACCATCGCGCTGGCCGGCATGATCATGCGCAACTCGGTGATCCTGATCGACCAGATCCAGCAGGACATCGACGCCGGGCGCGACCGCTGGCACGCCATCATCGACGCCACCGTGCGCCGCTTCCGCCCGATCGTGCTGACCGCGCTCGCCGCGGTGCTGGCGATGATCCCGCTGTCGCGCAGTGCGTTCTACGGCTCGATGGCGATCTCGATCATGGGCGGGTTGATCGTCGGCACCGTGCTCACCCTGGTGTTCCTGCCGGCGCTGTATGCGGCATGGTTCCGGGTGAAGCCGGATGAGGCCAGGACCAGCGAAGGTTGATGTTTCAGGGGCCGACGTACTGTCGGCCCCGTGGCGCGCCGGGCATTGCCCGGCGCCTTGTGGCTGCAACTCCGTAGCGAATGTGTCACAACCTCCCATGGCCCGCGCCACGCGCAGGCATGACAATGGCCGATTGGAACTTTCGATGTATCCCACTACCATGCCCAATGTTTCTCTACGCTTGCCATCGGCGATCGTCGCCTTCGCACTTCTGCTGGCGTGCGCCTCGGCAACCGCGTCAGCCCCTGGTGCGACGGCCGCTGCCAGCTTCCAGCGCGACCTGGTCGCGATTCTGGAATGCAGGGCGGACCCGGCCACCACGCAGCGCATAGGCAACACCCTGCGGGCGGCAATGTATGGCGATGCGCAGCAACGCCCCGCCCATCTACGCGACTGGCGGTTCCAACGCGGTGGCGATGAAGATCGTCCGTTCACCACCATCGATATGCCCGCCCCGTTGAAGGCTCAAGGCATCACGACCCGCCGTGTGTTCGTCGATGACCTCGGCATGTCGATGCCGATCGACGGCGCCCAGCGCGAGCGCATCGTGGCCACGCACGCGTTGCGCCTGCGCTCCAGCACCCTGCACGAGCCCTTTAGCGTCTGGTCGCGGCCTGTTGTAGCGGGGGAGAAGCCGCTTCCCGCCGCAGTCGTCGTGCGTAGCGATGGCGACGGCTACCGGTTGGGCTGCGACCGGTCTGGCGAACAGGGCGAAGACGTCGCCTCCGCGCGCCGCCCGCCCGTCGCCGACGCACACGACCTGGCCGCCGCGGCCGAATGCCGGGCGTCCCCGGAAGCCCTGGAACGGGTGGAGGCGTTCTGGAACCTGGCACTGGAGGCCAGCCAGTACACGTGGCCGGCGCAGCTCCAGGGCATCGCGTCGCGTGACAGCGGTGTGCTCTACGTGGCGACGCTGTTCGAGCCCATCGAGGTCCACGGTGTCTCCACGCGCAACGTCGCGCTGGGCATGGGGCTGCTGGCTGCCGTGATCGAGCCGGGCACCACCGAGCGGGCCGTGCAGGCCGCCGGAATGACCGCTGCCGACCGCGCCGAACCCGGCTTGTGGGAGAAGGACCTGCACAGTGACGACCGTGCGGGCAGCAGGGTGGTCCGAAGTGTGGTGGTCCTGCAGCATGACGGAGTAGATACCCTTGCGGGCTGCATGTACCGGCGGCGCGTCACGATCGACGACTGACCCGCGACGCATGCCATATCGCGGCGCGTCGCTCAAACCGTCAGCAGCAGAGCGACGATGATAGACGCCCGGTTTCGGAATAGTTGCATGGCGGTCCGCAGCGGCCTCCTGCATTGTGCCTGTTGGCCGGCCCGTGCTGCTGGAGCCATCGTACCGCAGGGGTGATTACTGGCACCACCGTCCCGGGCCTTAAATGGAGGCAATCGATTGAAGCAGCAATCCATCGTTGTAAACGTCCTGCTCACGGCGGCGCTGCTGCTGCCCTTTTCTTGTGTGGCACTGTCAACACACGACCGCTCTCAAACGAGTGCACTATCGGCGCTGGTCACGACATCGGCCCTTGCGTGGGTCGTGGTGTCGCCGGCGCTGGGCGTCAGCGCCGCCGTGGACTCGATTCGCGGCGATGGCGATGTGGGCGAAGGCGGGGAAGGTGCCGTTGATCGGACCAAGGCCGGGCCGCGTCCGCCGTTGAAGGTGACCGGCGTGGATCCCCAGGTCAATGGCGACATTCATGTTGCCGTGGAGGTGGTCGGCCAGCCCGGGCAGCACGGCGTGCTGAACTGGCCGGCGCGCGAAGGCAATCCAGCCGAGGCGCTGCGTGCCGGTGATGTGCTGGCGTTTAAGCCCAGCGATCAAGGATCGGGTTGGCTTCTGAATGACCAGAGCGGCCAGTCGTTGGCATTCCTGCCAACAGAGTCCGTCCAGCAGAGTGTGAGGAGCACGCTGTGGTGAAACTGGACGCGCCATATCGCGTCCGGCGCCGTAAATCCAAGGACAAGTGCGATGCACACATACCTGAACATTGCGACCTCGCGACCTGGAAATGGTGCCTCATTCCGCGCCTGTGGGTTGGCCCTTCTGAGCGCGTGTCTCCTGGCTGCCTGCGCTGACGCCACCCCTCCTCTGGAGATTGGTCCCGAGGAGGTTGCGCTTGCGACCTACCGTGTTGGTTCAACGCAGGGCCGTGACGCCTTTTTCGCGCTGTCCAGGAACATGGGTGAAGAGCGCCGCGCTATTGGACGCAACTGGAGGATGCATAAAAAGGAGATCGAGGCTCTCCTCGAGTCCGATACTCCTGTGTTGACCCAGCGGTTCTACGAGGACGCCGTTGCAGGCGTTGCAGTGGACCCAAGGCTCAGGGGCAGGTCGGGGACCTGATGAGGGCAATCATGAAGCTGCGCATGATCGCGGATTGCCAGACGACCGGAGCCACGCCGCTTGAGCCCGCTGACAACGGCAACCTCCGCGTATCGGTCGCACTCGAGTGCAAACACCCGGAGTGGACGGCGCCACAGGATGAGGGCTTCGCAGCATTGTCGGCGACTGAGCGCATGGAGAGGATTGTGGAAAGCGTTCGTCGTGGTGCCGATGGGCCGAGGACGGGAATCAACACCTCCTCGCTCAAACTGGAGCAGCAGGTCAAGGCGGGTCGAAAGGTGTGGGTTGTAGACCAGGGCCGCGAAACAAACGAGGCGTTGGGCTCGATGGTGGACGGTACCCTCCAGACCTTTGACGTTCCGATGAAGCTTGCCTCCGCACTGCTTCGCGCTGAGTCCATTCGCGTGTTCAAAAGTACCCCCTGGGGGAGGCTGCCCGCTGACGGTCTGGGCCCGCAAAGAGTGGCGATCATGGCACTCAACGCAAACAGCCGCGTCGAGAAGGAGGGCTTTCTGGCGTACTGGACGGTTGTCGGCAAGTCGAAGGCCGAAGTGGAGCGCAAGCTCTGGCCTGCTGCAGTGGACAAACGTCGGGCCCTGGTGCCGCAGAAAAACTGGGTGGAGAAAAGCGGCGGGCGTCACTGGCCCATTTTCGAGGCAAGCCTGAAGGCGCTTGAGAGCGCCGTCTGTGAAGCTGGAGATGTCGAGTTCACGGTGGCAAACGTTCCTTACCGACGACACGTTGCCAGCATGGAGATGCGCTGCGAAGTGCCCACGCTGCGATACCTGCCTGAGATGGGCTGGTCGGTGAACACGAACCAGACGGTTCCGGCGCGAATGTCGTCACCGCTCCATGTCAACTACGAAAACGTCAATGGGGCGAAGCGCTGGGTGGCCGACGAGCATTCTGTTGCCTGGACCACGGCTGCGCTGTTCAAGGCTATCTACGTGCCAGCGGTGCGCGGGCCGACCGGGCTGCACCTAGGTGATGACCCCTGTGCAGACCTGCTGAGGCTTGATGGCGGGGACCCTGACACGGCGGTATGCCGTTGAGGCAGCCCGAAAAGTCTGTCGCCTCTCGGCCGAGCATCGCCGGGCAGTCCTCTAAAGGACGGGCGCTCGTCACTTTTTCCGCCGCCTTCGCTGCACTGTCCGCATTCTTTGGCGTGGTGTTCTACGCGCGTTACTACAGGTACAGGGACTGTATCGACGCTCTGGAAAACTCAAGTTGCGTTGACACGTCTGGAGGAAACTTGACGGGTGGCGGCGTTGTCTGGTTGCTGTTTTCTGTTTTTCCTGCAGTGCTTTCCCTTACGCTTCTATGGCTTGCGGTGCTTCGCCGTCGACGAATCAACGCAGCCGCTGGCGTCGGGCGTGAAGGCCGGCAATGATGTGGCCTGATCTGCTCGATGGAGCAGATCGGGTGGGTGCAGCCACCCATGGGGTGGCTCTACCGAAGGTGTGCGGTGGATCAGTCGCGCAGGCGGGCGAGCACCGCGTCGGTGGCCTGGGTGGTACTCACCGCCGCGCCCTTGGCCGCCAGGTCGGCGGTGAACACACCCTCATCCAGCGCGGCATGCACGGCCGCTTCCACCGCGGCGGCTTCCTCCTCCAACCCCAGCGAATGGCGCAACAGCATCGCGGCGCTGAAGATCGTGGCATACGGATTGGCAATGCCCTTGCCGGCGATGTCCGGGGCCGAGCCGTGGATGGGCTCGTAGATGCCGACCGCGCCGGGCTCGCCCAGCGAGGCCGACGGCAGCAGGCCCAATGAACCGGCCAGCATCGAGGCTTCGTCGGTGAGGATGTCGCCGAACATGTTCTCGGTGACGATCACGTCGTACTCGCGCGGCTTGGCCAGCAGGTGCATGGCCATCGAATCGACCAGCTGGTGCTCCAGCGCCACGTCCGGGAACTCCTCGCGTCCGATGCGCGCAGCCACGTCGCGCCACAGGCGCGAGGTTTCCAGCACGTTGGCCTTGTCCACCGAGGTGACTTTGCCGCGACGGGTCTGGGCCAGACGGAAGGCGGTGCGCAGCACGCGCTCGATCTCGCCGACGCTGTAGCTGCACAGGTCGCTGGCGGTGTCGGCGGTGCGGGTCTTCTCGCCGAAGTAGATGCCGCCGGTGAGTTCGCGCACCACCACGAAGTCCACGCCCTTCAGCAGCTCGGCTTTGATCGGCGAGGCGTTGAGTGCGGCCTCATGCGTGCGCACCGGGCGCAGATTGGCGTACAGACCCAGCGCCTTGCGGATCGCCAGCAGGCCCTGCTCGGGGCGTACCTTTGCATTGGGGTCGGACCACTTCGGCCCGCCCACCGCGCCCAGCAGAATCGCCTGGGCGTTGCGGCAGGCCGCCAGCGTAGCGGCCGGCAGCGGTTCGCCATGACGGTCGATGGCGATGCCCCCGATGTCGTGTTCGCTGAAGTTGAAGGTATGGCCAAAGCGGTCGGCAACGGCGCCCAGCACCGCGACGGCGGCGGTGGCGACTTCCGGACCAATGCCGTCACCCGGCAGTACGACGATCTCAGCGTGCATGTTCACTCTCGTAACGTTCGATGTCAGACGTGCGGCCCAACAGATAGCCCAGCTGGTCCACGCCTTCCAGCAGGCAGGTCTGCGAGAAGCCGTCCAGTGGGAAGGTGTAGACGCGGCCATCGGGCGTGCGCAGCGCGCGCGCGGCGATGTCGATGGTCAAGGTGTCGTCCGGGCGCTGCATCAGCGTCTGCACGTCGGCCTCGTCCAGCACGATCGGCAGCAGCCCGTTCTTCAGCGAATTGCCGCGGAAGATATCGGCGATCTCACTGCTGACGATCGCGCGCAGACCCAGGTCGGTCAGTGCCCAGGGCGCGTGCTCGCGCGAGGAGCCACAGCCGAAGTTGCGCCCGGCCAGCAGGATGCTGCGCCCGGCATTGTGCGGCTGGTTGAAGGCAAAGCCCGGGTTGGGCGCGCCGTCGGCCTGCCAGCGCCAGTCGTTGAAGGCGTGCTTGCCCAGCCCGGCGCGCTCGGTGGTCGACAGGAACCGCGCCGGGATGATCTGGTCGGTGTCGATGTTGGTCTCGCGCAGCACCACGCTGCTCGAGGTCAGGGTACGGAAGCCGCTCATCAGGCCACCTCCCGGGCGGCATACAGCTCACGTGGGTCGGACACCCGTCCGTTCACCGCTGCCCAGGCCGCGGTCATCGGCGAGGCCAGCAGCGTGCGCGAGCCCGGGCCCTGGCGGCCTTCGAAGTTGCGGTTGCTGGTGCTCACCGCCAGCTGGCCCGGTGCCACCAGATCACCGTTCATGGCGATGCACATCGAACAGCCCGGCTCGCGCCATTCGGCACCGGCCGCGCGCACGATGGTGTGGATGCCTTCGGCCTCGGCCTGGCGTTTGACGATCTCCGAGCCCGGCACCACCAGCATGCGTACGCCGTCGGCGACGCGGCGGCCCTGCAGCACCTGCGCCACTTCGCGCATGTCGCTCAGGCGGCCGTTGGTGCACGAACCGACGAACACCACGTCCACCGGGGTGCCGGCCAGGGTCTGCCCGGCGTGGAAATGCATGTAGTCCAGACCCTTCTGGTCGGCCGCATCATTGGCCGCCGGGATCGGCTGGTCCACTGCGATGGCGGTGCCGGGGTGGGTGCCCCAGGTCAGGGTGGGGCGGATGTCGGCGGCCTCGATGTGGACCTCCGCGTCGAAACGCGCGCCCGCATCGCTGCGCAGCTGCGACCAGGCCGCCACGGCGGCGTCGAAGTCGGCGCCCTTGGGCCCGCGCGGGGTGTTGGCGACCCAGTCGAAGGTGGTCTGGTCCGGGGCCACCATGCCGGCGCGTGCACCGGCCTCGATCGACATGTTGCACAACGTCATGCGCTGCTCCATGTCCATCGCCTCGATGGCGCTGCCGCGGAACTCCAGCACGTGGCCGGTGCCGCCATTGACGCCGATCACGCCGATGATGTGCAGCACCACGTCCTTGGCGCCCACGCCCACCGGCAGCACGCCGTCGACGGTGATGGCCATGGTCTTCGCCTTGCGCTGCAGCAGGCACTGGGTGGCCAGCACGTGGCCCACTTCGCTGGTGCCGATGCCGAAGGCCAGCGCGCCGAACGCACCGTGGGTGGAGGTGTGGCTGTCGCCGCAGACGATGGTCATGCCCGGCTGGGTGAAGCCCTGCTCGGGCGCGATAACGTGCACGATGCCGCGATTGGCCGACTGCAGGTCGAACAGCTCGATGCCGTGTTCGGCACAGTTGCGCGCCAGCATTGCCACCTGCGCTTCGGAGGCAGCGCTGGCGTAGGGCAGCTTGCCGTCGGGACCGGCCGGCAGGGTCGGGGTGGAGTGGTCCATGGTGGCCTTGGTCCGATCCGGGCGGCGCGGCGACAGGCCGCGCTCGCGCAGTTCGGTGAAGGCCTGCGGCGAGGTCACTTCGTGGATCAGGTGCAGGTCGATGTACAGCACGGCGGGCGCGCTGTCCGATTCGGGAACGACGATGTGGGCGTCCCACAGTTTGTCGTACAGGGTGCGGGGAGCTGGGGTCATGGAATGGCCTTGCTGTGTACGTGTAGAAGATAGGTCAAAGGATGCGCAGGCGCGCATCGAAGCGCAGCCGCACGTAGTCGGCGGTCCACTGGCCGCGCGCATCGCACTGGGTCGGCTCGAGCAGGGCGACCGCGTCATCGATGACGCGCTGGCGCTGTGTGGCGTCCAGGCCGGCCAGGAACGGGGAGGCAAAGGTGCGCAGCCAGCCGCGCATGCCGGTGGGCAGTGCGGTGGGGCGGGCCTGCATCTCGATGTAACGGACCTGGAAGCCGTGCGCGCGCAGGCGCTCGGCGTAGTCGTCGGCAGTGGGGAAGTGCCACGGGAACGCAGGCACCGCGTGGCCATTGCTGCACAGGGCGGCCTGCAGCGCGCTGGTGATGGCCACCACGTTGCCGTGCCCGCCCATCTCGGCCACGAAGCGGCCGCCCGGCTTCAGCGCACGGGCAACGCCGGCGATCACCTGGTCGGCGCCGCGCATCCAGTGCAGGGCGGCGTTGCTGAACACCGCATCGAACTGGCGGTTGAAGGTCAGGGCATGGGCATCCATGACGTGCGCCTCGATGCCGCGTGCGCGCGCGCCGCCGACCAGCTCCGGCGAGGCGTCCACGCCGGTGATGTGTGCGCCGCTGAGCGCCAGGTCGAAGCTCAACACGCCGTCGCCGCAGCCCAGGTCGAGGATGCGTTCACCGCGCTGCGGATCGAGCAGCCGCGCGACCGCACCGCCGAGCACGGGCACGAAGCCGGCGTCGATGGCGTAGTCGTGCGCGTTCCACTGCTGGCCGGCGTCGGGGGTGGTGTGGCTGTCGAAGGCGCTCATGCAGATTCCTCAGGCTGCGGCGCTGGCCGCGGGTTGTTCGGCGGTGGCGTTGCGCTGGCGCAGCAGGCGGTTGGCCACGTCCAGCCAGGCCAGCGCGGACGCTTCGATGATGTCGCGGCTGGTGCCGGTGCCTTCGTACTCCACGCCGTCGTGGCGCACGCTCAGGTTGGCTTCGCCGCGTGCATCGGCGCCGATGCCCACGCTGTGCACGTGGTAGCTGTCCAGCATCAGCTGCACGCCGGTGGCCGCCGACAGCGCGCCGAACAGCGCATCCACCGGGCCGTCGCCCTGCGACGTTTCGGCCACGCGGTTGCCGTCCGGGTCGGACAGTTCGACCAGCGCGTTGGCGCGGCTGCCCACGTCGCTGATCGTCATCGAGGCCAGGCGGTAGCCGTTCTGGGTGGCACTGCCCTGCATCAACACCTGCAGATCGGCGTCGGTGACCACGCGCTGCTGCTCGCACAGCGCCTTGAACTGTTCGAACACGTGCTTCAGCTCGTCCTCGTCCAGCCAGAAGCCCAGTGCACGCAGGCGCTGTTCGACTGCAGCGCGGCCGCTGTGGCGGCCCAGCACCATCTGCGACGACTCCCAGCCCACGTCTTCCGGGCGCATGATTTCGTAGGTGCCACGGTGGCGCAGCATGCCGTGCTGGTGGATGCCCGACTCGTGCGCGAACGCGTTGGCGCCCACGATCGCCTTGTTGCGCTGGACCGGCATGCCGACCAGGCGCTGCAGCAGCTGCGAGGTGGAGACGATGCGCGGGGTGTTGATGCGGGTGTCTTCCTCGTAGAAGGCGTTGCGCACCTTCAGCACCATGGCGATCTCTTCCAGCGAGCAGTTGCCGGCGCGCTCGCCGATGCCGTTGATGGTGCACTCCACCTGCCGCGCGCCGCCTTCGATGGCGGCCAGCGAGTTGGCCACGGCCAGGCCCAGGTCGTTGTGGCAATGCGCACTGAAGATGATGCGGTCGCTGTCCGGCACCCCGGCGATCACCCGCTGGAACATGCCGCGGATCTCTTCGGGCGTGGTGAAGCCCACGGTGTCGGGCAGGTTGATGGTGGTGGCGCCAGCGGCCACGGCCACGCGGGCCACCTCGATCAGGAAATCTTCCTCGGTGCGGGTGGCATCTTCGGCGGAGAACTCCACGTCATCGATGTAGCTGCGCGCCAAGCTGACGTGCTTGTGCACCGATTCCAGTACCTGCTCGCGGCTCATCCGCAGCTTGTGCTCGCGGTGCAGCGGGCTGGTGGACAGGAATACGTGCAGGCGTGCGTTGGCGGCGGCCTCCAGGGCCTTGGCCGAGGTTTCGATATCGGCGGCCAGGCAGCGCGACAGCACCGCCAGGGTCGGCCGGCGCACTTCGCGGCCGATCATCGCCATCGCTTCGCGGTCGGACTGCGAGCTGGCCGGGAAGCCGGTTTCGATGATGTCCACGCCCAGCTCGTCCAGCGCACGGGCCATCACCAGTTTCTGCTGCGGGCTCATGCTGCAGCCGGGCGATTGCTCGCCGTCACGCAGGGTGGTGTCGAAAATTCTAATGCGGGGGGAGTTGGGCGTGGTCACCAGGAGGTCTCCTCGACAGCGATGTCGGATGGGGTCACAAAGGAAGGGGAAGCAGCGGGAATCTTGGGTGGGGCGAGCGCGGTGGGCAGCGGTAGTCGCGTTCGCTCGCTGGCGCGGCGGCGGGGTTTGCGCGGCGGGCGCGGGCGGATGTCGGCCAGCAGCTGGGCCAGCACCATCGCGTCGATGTTGCCGCCGCTGACCACCGCGCACTTGCGCTTGCCGGCCACGCGGCGCCCGGCGGCCAGGGCCAGGGCACCGGCGCCCTCGGCGATGACATGTTCTTCCAGGGCCAGCCGCACCAGGGTTTCGCGCAGCTCGGCTTCGCGCACGATCACCACATCGTCCAGCAGCGCGCTGCACAGCTTGCGGGTCAGGAAGCCGGGAATCTTCACCTTGACCCCGTCGGCCAGCGTGGCCACCGGGGCGATCTCGCGGACATCACCGCGGATCGCGCGGGCCATCGAATCGACGCCTTCGACCTGTGCACCGACGATGCGCACGCCCTGCGATTTCAGCGCCAGCGCCACGCCGGAGGCCAGGCCACCGCCGCCAATCGGCACGATCACCACGTCCGGCGCATGCGGCGCCAGCTCGATGCCCAGCGTGCCTTGCCCGGCGATCACGTCGGGGTCGTCGAACGCGGACAGGAACCGGTAGCCGTGCTGGTCGGCCAGCGCACGTGCGAAGGCGTAGGCCTCGTCGTAGCTGGTGCCGTGCTGGCGCACGGTGGCGCCCCAGTGGGCCACGCCGGCGATCTTGGTCGCCGGTGCGCCGTGCGGCATCACCGTGATCGCCGGGATGTTCAGGCGGTAGGCCGCCCACGCCACGCCCTGGGCATGGTTGCCGGCCGAGGCGCAGATCACCGGCCGGTCATCGCCGCGTTCGCGCCCGGCCAGCAGCGCGTTCAAGGCGCCGCGCACCTTGTAGGAGCCGGTGCGCTGCAGGTTCTCCAGCTTCAGCCACACGCCGAAGCGTTCGGCATAGTGCAGCGGGGTAGGCGGCAGGTAGCGGCGCAGCCGCGCCTGCGCAGCCAGCACGTCGGCGACGCTTACGTCGCCTACTTCCGGTTCCTGCAGGGCACCGCTAGTGGGCATTTCGCCCCCGGCCACGGTGATCGCCGGCATGCGCTGCGCGGTGCCACGACGTCCCTGCGTGGTGCGACGCCATGCATCCTGCACGCGCACCACTTGCACATCCCGATGCTGCGAGAAGAGACCTCCGTACCGGCACCGCGGAAACGGTGCGGGCGTTCATACCGATACTCCGGTACCGGGTTCCAGCGCGCTGATGCGCACCGAAACACAGTCGTAGATCTTCTCGATCTGGCGGCACAGGGTCTCCGGCGGACGGCTGCTGTCCACCACCATCTGCAGGTGCCAGCGGCCATTGTCGGCCGCATTGGGCGCGCCGGCGATCGCGCGCGGCGCGAAGCCGCGGCGTTCGGCCATGCCGATCACGCGCAGCAGCGCGCCCTCGGCGGGAACCAGCACCAGGTCAAGCCGGTATTGCATTGGGGAACTCCTGGGACTGATGGGCGGGGTTGCTTTCCAGCATGGTGCTGTTGGCGTTGTTGGGCGGCACCAGCGGCCACACGTTGGCGCGGGCATCGATGGCCACGTGCAGCAGCGCCGGACCCGGCTGGGCCAACAGCGCGGCCAGGCCGCCCTCGACGTCGTCGCGGGCCTCGATGCGGGTGGCGGGAATGCCGAACACCTGGGCCAGGGCGGCGAAATCCGGGTTGTCGGACAGGTCGATCTCGCTGTAACGCTCGGCGAAGAACAGTTCCTGCCACTGGCGCACCATGCCCAGCGAGCTGTTGTCCAACAGCACGATCTTCACCGGCAGGCGGCAGCGGGCGATGGTGGCCAGCTCCTGCACGTTCATCATGAAGCTGCCATCGCCGGATACCAGCACCACGGTGCGGTCGGGACAGGCAAACTGCGCGCCCATCGCCGCGGGCAGGCCGAAGCCCATGGTGCCCAGTGCGCCGCTGGTCAGGTGGTTGCGCGGGTGGTTGAAGCGGCAGTGCTGGGCCACCCACATCTGGTGCTGGCCCACGTCGCACGCAATGATCGCATCGCTCGGGGCCAGCTCGCTCAGGCGCTTCAGCAGCGCCGGGGCATAGATATGCTTGCCCGGGGCGTCGTAGCGGGCGGCGAAGCGCTCGCGGTGGGTGCCGCACCGCTTGCGCCAGGCCTCCTGCGAGGCCGGCGTGGTGGCCGCGGCGGTCAACGCACGCAGCGCGCTGCCCACGTTGCCCGGCACGGCGATGTCGGCACTGCGCAGCTTGGAGATCTCATATGCGTCGGCGTCGATGTGGATGACCCGCGCGAACGGGGCGAATTCGTTCAACTTGCCGGTGGCACGGTCGTCGAAGCGCGCGCCGACCACGACCAACAAGTCGCTTTCCTGCACGGCCATGTTGGCCGCGCGGGTGCCGTGCATGCCCAGCATGCCCAGGTAGTGCGGATGCTGCGGCGGCAGCGCGCCCAAGCCACGCAGGGTCAGCACGGTGGGGATCGCACTGGCCTCGACGAAGGCACGGAAGTCCTCCACCGCATCGCCCAGTGCAACACCGCCACCGGCGTAGATCACCGGCTTTTCGGCGGCGGCGATCGCGGCAATGGCCTGTGCCACTGCGTCGTCCTGCGGTGCCGGCGGCGGGCTCACCGTGGCCGGGGTGTGAGCCGGCAGATGCGAGGCATCGGCGATCTGCACGTCCTTGGGCAGGTCGATCAGCACCGGGCCGGGGCGCCCTTCGCGGGCGATACGGAAAGCCTCGCGGACCACGCGCGGCAGGTCATCGACGCTGCGCACCAGCCAGCTGTGCTTGACGATCGGCATGGTCAGGCCGAACACGTCCAGTTCCTGGAACGCGTCGGTGCCCAGCAGCGGGGTGGCGACCTGGCCGGTGATGCAGACCATCGGCACCGAATCCAGCATCGCATCGGCGATGCCGGTCACCAGGTTGGAGGCGCCGGGGCCGGAGGTGGCAACACACACGCCGACCTGGCCGCTGGCGCGGGCATAGCCGTTGGCCGCCAGGGCCGCGCCCTGTTCGTGGCGGACCAGGATGTGCTTCAGCCCCGAATCCACCAGGGCGTCGTAGAACGGCATGATGGTGCCGCCGGGGTAGCCGAACAGCGTGTGCACGCCCTCGGCTTCCAGGGCCTGCGTCAACCAGCGTGCGCCGTTGCGGGGCGCGGTGCTGTGTGCGGAGGTGTTCATGCGGTGACCTTTACGAAAGCGGGTGGGGGAGCCGCGCGGTTACGCGGCTTGACTTTGCAACCAGACCATCTTGGCGCGCAGTTCCTTGCCTACCTTCTCGATCGGGTGCTCCAGGTCGGCCTGCTTGAACTTGGTGTAGTTCGGCAGGCCCGCTTCGTACTCGGCCACCCAGTTCTTGGTGAAGGTGCCGTTCTGGATGTCGGTCAACACGTCCTTCATGCGTGCCTTGGTGCCGGCATCGATGACGCGCGGGCCGCTGACGTAGTCGCCGTACTGCGCGGTTTCGGAGATGAATTCCAGCATGCGGGTGATGCCGCCTTCGTAGAACAGGTCCACGATCAGCTTCAGTTCGTGCAGCACTTCGTAGTAGGCGATTTCCGGCTGGTAGCCGGCTTCCACCAGCGTTTCAAAGCCCGCCTGGACCAGCGCCGAAGCACCGCCACACAGCACCGCCTGCTCGCCGAACAGATCGGTCTCGGTCTCTTCCTTGAACGTGGTCTGGATCAGGTTGGCGCGTGCGCCGCCCAGGCCGGCCGCATAGGCCAGCGCGTACTCGGCGGCCTTGCCGCTCTTGTCCTGGTAGACCGCCCAGATGCACGGCACGCCGCGCCCGATCTCGTACTCACGACGCACCAGCGCGCCCGGGCCCTTGGGCGCCACCAGCACCACGTCCAGGTCCTCGCGCGGCTTGATCATGTCGAAATGCACGTTCAGGCCGTGCGCGAACAACAGCACCGCGCCCTGTTTCATGTTCGGCGCGAGTACGTCTTCGTAGAGTTTCTTCTGCACCATGTCCGGGGTCAGCACGGCCACCAGATCGGCATCCTTGACCGCCTCGGCCGGGGCCTTGACGGTGAAGCCGTCGGCCTGCGCCTTGACCTCGGTGGGGCCACCCGGGCGCAGCCCGATGACAACGTCGAAGCCGGATTCACGCAGGTTCAGTGCGTGGGCGCGGCCCTGGCTGCCGTAGCCGACAACAGCGATCTTGATCTGGGGCAGGTCGTTGGTGCTCATGGGGGAGGTCCTTTGGCGGAAATAAAAAGATGGCCGACGGTCAGCGACGCGTCGGCCAGTCAGGGGAAGCGGTGGCACGCGCAGCGCCACAACCGCATGCATCCGCCGTGGGGGCGGTGGGCGTGAAGGCGGTGGTGGCGGGCTGGCGGGTCATGGCGGGGGAGGGCAACTCGGAAGGGGGAGGGAAAACGAGGGGGCTCTGAAACGAAAAAACCCGCACCTGGGTGGGTGCGGGTTTTGATGGATACCTGGCAGTCTTGCTTACACGCCGGTCCGTCCCGCACCTGTTGGTTGGGTAATAAGTACGAGGACAAGAAGCGAACGGATCGACGCCCCGCCGGTGTCGGCGTGCTCGATGGATTCGCGGATGGCTGTGCGCTGCAACATGAGATCGAGAAAACCACAGCGGTTTTAAGGCTGTCAACCCTGGCAGGCATATTTCCAACAGTTTCGCCTGCATCCAGCGCAAAGCCCCGCCACGCAAGGATGGTTGCGGTTGAAAGCGTTGCGGTGAACCCGAATTCACTATTTTGCAGGCACGTTCTGCGCGGATTTTGGTGCCGATGCGGCCGGTGGCATGACCATTGTGGGATGCCATCGCAGCCGCTCTGCCGCCACTATCAGTGGGCTACCACCCACCAGGAACCACCCCGTGTCCCGACGTCTTGCCCGCGGCCTGCTTGCCGCCGCCGTGCTGTGTGCTCTTCCCGTCGTCGCCAGTGCCGCCGACCGCGTTACCGGCCATCCCTTCGCCACCCGCTCGGAGGTGATCGCCCCCCACGCGATGGCGGCCACCTCGCAGCCGCTTGCAACCCAGATCGCGCTGGATGTGATGAAGGGCGGCGGCTCGGCCGTGGACGCGGCGATCGCGGCCAACGCCGCGCTGGGCCTGATGGAGCCCACCGGCAATGGCGTCGGCGGCGACCTGTTCGCCATCGTGTGGGACCCGAAGACGCAGAAGCTGTACGGCTACAACGGCTCGGGCCGGTCGCCGAAGTCGCTGACCCTGGCCGAGTTCCAGCGGCGCGGGCTGAAGGAGATCCCGGCCACCGGCCCGCTGCCGGTCTCGGTGCCGGGTGCGGTGGACGGCTGGTTCGCGCTGCACGAGCGCTTCGGCCGCAAGCCGATGGCCGACAACCTGGCCCCGGCCATCCGCTACGCCCGCGAGGGCCATCCGGTGGCCGAGGTGATCGCCTACTACTGGGACCGCTCGGTGCCCAGGTTGTCGCAGTACCCGGGCTTCAAGGAACAGTTCACCGTCAACGGGCATGCGCCGCGCAAGGGCGAGATGTGGAAGAACCCGAACCTGGCCAACACCCTGGAGCAGATCGGCCGCGGCGGCCGCGATGCCTTCTACAAGGGCGACATCGCCCGCACCATCGGCAGCTACTTCAAGGCCAACGGCGGCTACCTGAGCTACGAGGACATGGCCAGCCACCACGGGGAGTGGGTGGAGCCGGTGAGCAGCAACTACCGCGGCTACGACGTGTGGGAACTACCGCCCAACAGCCAAGGCATCGCGGCGCTGCAGATCCTGAACGTGCTGGAAGGCTACGACTTCTCGAAGATTCCCTTCGGCTCGCCCGAGCACGTGCACCTGTTCGTGGAAGCCAAGAAGCTGGCCTTCGCCGACCGTGCGCGCTTCTACACCGATCCGGCGTTCCACCCGGCGCCGGTGGACCGGCTGGTCTCGAAGGACTACGCGGCACAGCGGCGCGCGTTGATCTCGATGGACAAGGCCCTGCGCGAAGTGCAGCCGGGCACGCCCAAGCAGCTGCAGGAAGGCGACACGATCTACATGACCGTGGCCGACGCGGACGGGATGATGGTCTCGCTGATCCAGTCCAATTACCGCGGCATGGGCAGTGGCATGGCACCCCCGGGGCTGGGCTTCATCCTGCAGGATCGCGGTGAGATGTTCGTCCTGCAGAAGGATCACCCGAACGGCTACGCGCCGGGCAAGCGCCCGTTCCAGACCATCATTCCCGGCTTCGTGACCAAGGACGGCAAGCCCTGGATGAGCTTCGGGGTGATGGGCGGGGCGATGCAGCCGCAGGGCCACGCGCAGATCGTGATGAACATGGTCGACTTCGGCATGAACCTGCAGGAAGCCGGCGATGCGCCGCGCATCCAGCACGAAGGGTCCACCGAACCAACCGGGCAGGCCACGGCGATGAGCGACGGCGGCGAAGTCAACCTGGAAACCGGCTTCCCGTACGAGACGGTGCGCGCACTGATGCGCAAAGGCCACCGCGTAACCTTCGCCGACGGCCCCTACGGCGGCTACCAGGCGATCCTGCGCGACCCCGACACCGGCGTGTACTACGGCGCCTCGGAGAGCCGCAAGGACGGCCAGGCCGCAGGCTACTAAACCACCGCGGCGCGGTAGAGCCGACCGTTGCTCGGCTGCTCTCCTCAACTCACCGACCCACTGTCAGAGGGGCGCGGTGGGTGGGTTGGCGGGACCCTGAGCCGCATGGATGCGGCGACGGAGCTTACAGGGGGGAGGGCACATTGCTTGCGAGGCACTGCCTCGCATGCGTCCGAACGCACAGCCGCCAGCGGCTGGGCCGGGCCGCGGAGCGGGACTTGCAGCGTGTCCCGCCAACCCACCCGGCGCGACCCTGCCACCGACAGCGCAACGGTGTACGCCCTACGGCGCCCTCGCCGCCTCATCCCGCGTCTCTTCCTGCGCAGCAATCTCCCGCTCGATCCACGCGTCCATCATCCGGCGAGCCCGCTGCGTCCGCCGGCGCTGCAACGCGTACTCCATGTCCAGCACCCGGTACAGCGACCACATCACCAGCAGCATCAACAGCGCGAACGGCAAGGCTGCAATCGTGATCATGCCCTGCAGCGCGGTCAGCCCGCCCGCCAGCAGCAACACGCCGGCAATCAGCGCGATCGCAACGCCCCACACCATGCGCCGTGCCAGCGGCGGGTCGCCCGCCTCCTCGGTCGACATCGTGGCCAGCACCAGCACCGCCGAATCGGCCGAGGTCACGAAGAAGATCATCAACAGCACCAGCGCGATCACCGACAACACCATCGGCATCGGCAGGCTGTCGAACATCGTGAACAGCACCGTCTCATAGCCGTTGCCCAGCGCCTGGGCCAGGTCCACGTGGCCGAAGATCTGCGACCACAGCGCCGTGCCGCCGAACACCGAGAACCACAGGAAGCCCAGCACGCTCGGCGCGATCACCACGCCCAGCACGAACTCGCGGATGCTGCGCCCGCGCGACACACGCGCAATGAACGAACCCACGAACGGCGCCCACGCGATCCACCACGCCCAGTAGAAGATCGTCCAGTCGGCCACCCACGTACTGCCCGAGAACGGCGACATGCGCAGGCTCATCGTCACCAGCGAATTGAGGTAGGACCCGATGGTGGTGGTGAACGTATCGAAGATGAAACCGGTGGGCCCCAGCACCATCACCAGCGCCAGCAGTACCGCCGCCAGCCCCAGGTTGAAGTTGGACAGCCACTTGATGCCGCGGTTGACCCCACTGGTGGTCGACGCCATGTACAGCACGAAGGCCACCGCGATGATGGTCAGCTGCACCGGAATCGAATCACGGATGCCGAACACGCGATGCAGGCCCGCCGCGATCTGGATCGTACCGAAGCCCAGCGTGGTGGCCACGCCGATCGCGGTGGCCACCACCGCCGCCACGTTCACCACCGTGCCCATCCAGCCGCGGTGGTGCGCGCCGATGATCGGCTGCAGCAGATCACTGATCAGGCCGCGGCCATTGCGGTTGAACTGGAACCACGCCATCGCCAGCCCGATCAGCGCATAGATGGCCCACGGATGCAGCCCCCAGTGGAAGAACGCGTAGCGCATCGAGGCACGGGCGGCTTCCATGCTCTGCGGTGCCAGCCCTTCCGGTGGCTTGACGAAATGCGAGATCGGCTCGGCCGCCCCCCAGAACACCAGGCCGATGCCCATGCCGGCGGCGAACAGCATCGACATCCAGCTGGCGTTGGAAAAATCCGGCTCGGCATCTTCACCGCCGATGCGCAGCGAGCCCAGTCGCCCGAACGCCAGATACATCAGGAACGACAGCGTGATGAACACCACCAGCAGGTACAGCCAGCCGGTGCTGCGGATGATGTGGGCCAGGCCACTCTGGATCACGTCGTTGAAGGGGCCGGGCGCGAGGCCGGCGATCAGCACCAATGCGACGATCAGTGCGATGGATATGCGAAACACCATGGAGGAGTTTCTCCGTACAAAGGGGGCGAGCGAATGCCTGCCGTCTCCAGCGCTGCCAGGGCGGCGGCTGGGGCGATTCAAGCCGGTCGGTGCCGGTTGCGGAACTCCAGGGCGGTCCGGCCAGACGGCCATTCCGCGCCGCAGCATTCTAGCGGATGGCAGATCAGCGCCTTTTTCACGTGCAGGCCGCCCTCCGCGGGGCTCCGTCGACGGGCGCGGCAATCGCGTCAGCGTTGTGGTCTAATTCGCCCCGAAGCGGGGGTACCGCGGCCCAGTGGCCACGGTTGAGACAGTCCCTTCGAACCTGATCCGGTTGATACCGGCGTAGGGATGCTTCGCAAGTGCTGACGCAATGCGCCGTAGGGCTGCCCCGCCCGATGACCGCCCGTGTTGCGTCTGCCGTGCGCCGCCGCTTCGTCCGTTCCGCCTATTCCTGGGCGGAACCCGATCCAGGACGAAGTCATGAACGCAGCGCTTTCCTCCCTGCAGCAGCAGGCCCAGCAATTGTCCGAATCGGTCACCCGACCGATCCCCGGCTCGCGCAAGATCCATGTGCCCGGTTCACGCAGCGACCTGCAGGTGCCCATGCGCGAGATCGTGCTGACCCGCACGCCGACCCTGTTTGGTGGGGAAGAGAATGCCCCGGTCACCGTGTATGACACGTCCGGCCCGTATACCGATCCGAATGCGCGGATCGACCTCTCCGTGGGGCTGCCCCACTTGCGTGCCGGCTGGGTGGCCGAGCGCGGCGATACCGAACTGCTGCAAGGGCTGAGCTCCAGCTTCGGGCAGGCGCGCGAGACCGACGCGCGCCTGGACGCGGTGCGGTTCCCGTCGCGCCTGCAGCCACGGCGCGCCATGGCCGGCGCCAACGTCACCCAGATGCACTACGCACGGCGCGGCATCATCACCCCGGAAATGGAATTCGTGGCCATCCGCGAGAACCAGCGCATCGAGGCCATCCGCGATGCCGCGCTGCTCAGGCAGCATCCGGGCGAATCCTTCGGCGCGTCCATCCCGGCGCGCATCACGCCCGAATTCGTGCGTGACGAAATCGCCCGCGGCCGCGCGGTGCTGCCCAACAACATCAACCATCCCGAAAGCGAGCCGATGATCATCGGCCGCAACTTCCTGACCAAAATCAACGCCAACATCGGCAACAGCGCGGTGTCTTCGGGCATCGCCGAGGGAGTGGAAAAGCTGGTGTGGTCGATCCGCTGGGGCGTGGACACGGTGATGGACCTGTCCACCGGCAAGCACATCCACGAAACGCGGGAATGGATCGTGCGCAACTCGCCGGTGGCGATCGGCACCGTGCCGATCTACCAGGCGCTGGAGAAGGTGGATGGCCGCGCCGAGGAGCTCACCTGGGAAATCTTCCGCGACACCCTGATCGAGCAGGCCGAGCAGGGCGTGGACTACTTCACCATCCATGCCGGCGTGCTGCTGCGCTACGTGCCGCTCACCGCGCGCCGCGTCACCGGCATCGTCTCGCGCGGTGGCTCGATCATGGCCAAGTGGTGCCTGGCCCATCACAAGGAGAACTTCCTCTACACGCACTTTGAAGACATCTGCGAGATCATGAAGGCCTACGACGTGACCTTCTCGCTGGGCGACGGCCTGCGCCCCGGATGCATCGCCGATGCCAACGATGCCGCGCAGTTCGGGGAACTGGAAACCCTTGGCGAGTTGACCAGGATTGCCTGGAAGCACGACGTGCAGACCATGATCGAAGGCCCGGGCCACGTGCCCATGCAGCTGATCAAGGAGAACATGGACAAGCAGCTGCGCGAGTGCGGCGAGGCGCCGTTCTACACGCTGGGGCCGCTCACCACCGACATCGCGCCGGGCTACGACCACATCACCAGCGCGATCGGTGCCGCCATGATCGGCTGGTACGGCACCGCGATGCTCTGCTATGTCACCCCGAAGGAACACCTGGGCCTGCCCAACCGCCAGGACGTGCGCGACGGCATCATGGCCTACCGCATCGCCGCGCATGCGTCGGACCTGGCCAAGGGCCATCCCGGCGCGCAGGTGCGCGACAACGCACTGAGCAAGGCGCGCTTCGAGTTCCGCTGGGAAGACCAGTTCCACCTCGGGCTGGATCCGGAGAAGGCCAAGGAATTCCACGATGAAACCCTGCCCAAGGACGCGCACAAGCTGGCCCACTTCTGTTCCATGTGCGGCCCGCACTTCTGCTCGATGAAGATCACCCAGGACGTGCGCGACTATGCCGCCGAACACGGCCTGTCCGAACAGGACGCGATCGAAGAGGGCATGGCCGGCAAGTCGGCGCAGTTCCGCGACCTCGGCGCGCAGGTCTACCGGCAGGAATGAGGCCGGTGCCGGGGTGGCGCGCCGTCGCCCCGGCATGCTCATGCGGCGCGGGCGGCAAGCGCGCTAAGCTCGGCGACGAAACGGGGCAGGGAAGGGAGCTGGCATGGCAATCGCACGTACCACCAAGTGGCTGGCCATCGCGCGGCGGCATCCCTCTGCGTGGTTGCTGGCCGTGCAGTTGCTGGGCGTGCTGCTGTACCCGGCGATGGACGAAGCCGGGGCCAGCCGCGCGCTGTTCGGCGCGTTCGGCATCGCCGTGCTCGGCCTGGCTCTGTGGGTGGTGCGGCGCAGCCCGTTGGGCATGTGGCTGGCGTTGCTGCTGGCCATTCCCGCCGTGGTGTTCTCCATCGCCGGGGCACTGCTCGACAGGCCCACCCTCACCACCACCGCCCAGTTGCTGGAGTGCCTGCTGTACTTCTATACCGCCGGCAGCCTGACGGCCTACATGCTGCAGGACCACAAGGTCACCCGCGACGAGCTGTTCGCGGCCGGGGCGACATTCACCCTGTTGGCCTGGGCATTCGCGTTCGCCTTCTCGGTCTGCCAGCAGTGGTACCCGGGCAGTTTCATGGCCACCAGCGAGACCGAATTGCGCACCTGGATGGAGCTTCTTTATCTCAGCTTCAGCTTGCTGTCCGGGGTGGGATTGAGCGACGTGGTGCCGGTGCATCCGCAGGCACGCGCACTGGTCATGCTGGAGCAGTTCGCAGGCGTGATGTACGTGGCTTTGGTGGTCTCGCGACTGGTCGGATTGACCATGCTCAGGCGTGGACAAAGCTGAATCGCAGATAAAAAATTCGCGCCCGGAGGCGCGAATACTGGAGCGATTTATGTGAATTCGTCGGCGAGAGAGAGCCTGATGTTGGCCGCACGCACAGGCGCGGTTAACCGGCATAGGCTAGTATTCGCGCGCTTCAGTTGTTTTACGGTTTGCGCTGATGGCATGTGCGGAATCTGGCGGTTCGTTCGATCGGTGTCGGTTGCGATGAATGCTGCGTTCCTGTTGTTCTGCAGTCTTTCGTACCACTGGAATGATCAGCAACATTAGTGAGCCTCCTTCGGCCGATGTGGTTCGTATCGGCAGCTGCACCGTCACGTTGTCCTCGCGCGAGGTCACGGTGCCCGGTGCGCGTCGCGTGCGCCGGCTCACCCCCAAGGCGCTGGGCGTCCTGAAGGCGTTGCTGCGTTCACCCGGTGCGGTGGTCACCCGCGACGAACTGTTCGCCGAGGTGTGGCCCGACACGCTGCCCACCAATGATGTCCTCACCCAGGCGGTCACCCAGCTGCGCAAGGCATTTGCCAGCGACGACGGCGACGGCACCGCGTACATCGAAACCATCGCCAAGACCGGCTACCGCCTGCTGGTGCCGGTGCGCATGCTGGCCGACGATCCCGGTGCACCGGCCCCCGCGGATCCGGGCGTGGCGCCCGCCGCCATCGCGGTAGCACCTGCGTTGGCGCCTCCTGCAACAGGCACGGCCTCGGTGTCGATGCGCAGCCGCTGGCGGCGCATCCGTCGCTACGTGCTGTTGGCCGTGGGGCTGGCCATGCTGGTGGCGTTGCTGGTGATGGCGGCCATGCTGCTGCAGCGCCCGCCGGCCGGCCAGGGTGCCAGCGGCGTGCTGGAGGATGGCAGCCGGGTGGTTGGCAGCCCGCAGCGGCCGTACCGGCTGATCACCGCCACCGCCGGGTTTGAAACCTATCCCACATTGTCCCCCGACGGTTCGCAGGTCGCCTACGAGGCCGACAGCAGCGCCCGTGCAGGCAGCACGGTGAAGGTGCAGACCTCGGGCAACGCGCCGGCGCGGCTGCTCGCCGAGACGCCGGACGGCTATTCCGACCGCTTCCCCAACTGGTCGCCCAACGGGCGCGACATCGCGTTCGCGCGGTTCGGTCCGAACGCCAGCTGCGAGGTGCTGATCGCCAGCGCCACCGGCGGCGCGGTGCGCCACGTCACCCGCTGCGACGGCACCGAACTGCTCAGCTTCGACTGGACCCCGGACGGGCGCGGCCTGGTCTTCGGCTCGCTGGCCGGCGCGCATGCCTACCGTGGCATCCGCGTGCTGGACATCGCAAGTGGCCGTTGGACCCCGCTGGCCTACCAGGTAGCCGAGGACAGCTTTGATTACGCGCCGCGCTATTCGCCCGATGGGCGCTGGATCGTGTTCGTGCGCAACCCGCAGATCGGCGATCTGTGGCGGCTTCCGGCGGGCGGCGGCGTCCCCGAACAGCTCACCGCCGACTCGGCCGAGATCCGCGGCTGGGCCTGGCGCAGTGACAGCCGCCACATCGTGTTCGGCCGTCGCGTGGACAGCGAATCGCGCCTGTACGAACTGGATACGCAGAACCGCACGCTGCGCGACGTCGGTATCGACGATGCGCAGTCGCCGGCGGTGTCGCGGCACAACGAGATGCTGGCCTTCGTGCACCGCAAGGCGCAGTTCGGGCTGTTCCGGGTGCCGCTCAAGGATGGCCAGCCGGGGCAACCGCAACGCCTGTTCCCCTCCAACGGCCGCGATGGTCAGCCGATGCTCGCGCCCGATGGCCGGCAACTGGTGTTCACCTCCGACCGGTCCGGCAACTACGGCCTGTGGTGGGCCGACCTGACCCGGCCTGATTCGCTGCGCCCGGTGGAGGGGCTGCGGCCGGAAACGCGGCAGGCGGCGGACTGGTCCCCTGACAGCACGCACCTGCTGGTATCCGGACGCGATGCGCAGGCCAACCCGGTGATCTATGAAGTGTCACCGCGCGATGAGCAGGTGGTGGCACTGCCGGTGCCGGTCGCCCAGCCGTTGCAGGCCCTGTACGGCAGCGACAGCGACCACGTGCTGGTGGTGGACCGCGACGCGCGCGAGCGGCTGCGGCTGTCCCTGTTCGATCGTCGGCAGTCGCCATGGCGGCTGCTGGCCAGTATCGAAGGGGTGTCGCAGGCGCGCTTCGACCGCAGCGCGCAGCGGGTGCTGTTCACCCGGTTGTCGGCCGGTGGGCTGTGGTCGGTGGATGCGCAGCTCAACAGCGGCAGCATCCAGCAGGTCAGCGACGACCGGCCATCGCGCTGGCGCTACCGGACCTGGACGGTGGCACGCGATGGCAGCGTGGACTACCTGTCCAATGACGCCGCCTGCGCCACGCTGTTTTCGCGCATCAACGCCGGTGCCACCCGCACCGAACACTGCCTGGACGTGGATCGCCTCAGTGCCGGCAACGGCTTCAGTGCGCACCCCGATGGCAGCGCGCTGTACGTGGCACTGGCGGTGGCCGACGGTGCCGACATCGGCGTGATGCCACTCCCCGAGGCGCCAGTGCCGGTCTTCTCGGCCGTTTCCAACGCACTGTTTTTGAAGGGAAAATAGTCTTCGTACTTCCTTCGTGTCGGCCTCGTGTCGAATTCGGATGAATCTCGTCGCACTTTCCTGACCCGGCTCGCCTGATTTGGCAAAACGTTTGCCCCGCAACGGCAAACACGGTGTGCAGTCATGCGTCAGCTTTCCTTGGCCGATCGCGGCCAATCGCTTTCCCTGGACAAGATCGTCGACGACGGTCCGCTGCCCACCTGCCTGGGCGTGGCCCGGCTCGGCAGCCTGCAGACCGCTGGCGCAACGTTCACCGTGTGGATGCAGCTGCGTGGCAGTGCGTGGGTGGAATCCAAGGAAGGCCGCTTCCGCCTGCGCCAGCGCGAATGGATCGCCTTCGAGAAGGAATCCAAGCCGATGATCCAGGCCGGCCGCGATGGCCTGTGCATCGGCCTGAGCCTCACCCCGGATGCATTGCGCGCGCTGGGCGAGCTGGAAGACTGCAGCCTGTACGCCGGCCGCGGCAGCATGAGCCGCGCCGAAGTCCGCGTGGCCCTGCGCCTGTGGCGCGACGCACTGGCCAGTGGCCAGCCGGCGCAGGCATTGCGCCCGGTGCTGCTGCACCTGGCCTCGCTGCAGCGCGTGCTGGCTACCGGCGTGCAGCGTTGCCCGGGCCGTTCGCGGGTGCGCAAGCGCCAGGTGTTCGGCCGCATGCAGCGTGCGCGCCTGTATCTGGAAGGCAACAGCCACCGCGTGGTGCGCATCGGCGAACTGGCCGAGCTGACCAACTTCTCCAGCTGGTACTTGTCCAAGACCTTCCAGAGCCTGTATGAAGAAAGCCCGCAGTCGCTGTCGGCACGCCTGCGGCTGGAGCGCGCGGCCGACCTGCTGCGTGATACCGACATGATGATCGGCGAAGTCGCCGCTGCGAGTGGATTTGACAACTGCTGCAGCTTTGCACGGGCGTTTCGGGCACGTTACGGGCAGTCTGCGTCAGGCTTTCGCGAGGCCGGTGGAATGCTCCCGCCAAAGTCGGCAAAGCCATCGGTTGCTTCCCGCAAATAATTAACCGCAACGCAATCGTAACTTTCCGAGGCGGTTTAACACGCTACTAACGTACCTCGGAGAGATAAATGAATTTTCGTACTCCTGCAGTGCGGCTGGGCCTTCTGCCCGCCGGCATTGCGCTCGCGCTGTCGCCGACCTTTGCTTCCGCACAGGAAGCAAAGGGCGCGACCGACCTGGATCGCATTGAAGTCACCGGTTCGCGCATTCGTGGCGCCAACATGGAGACCCAGCAGCCGATCCTGACGCTGAGCCGTGAGAACCTGGAAAAGCAGGGCTACACCTCGGTGGCCGACGTCCTGCAGAACCTGACCTCGGCCGGTGCTCCGGCCATTTCGCGTTCGGACGCCCTGTCGTCCGGCGAAAACGTCGGCGGCTACTACGTCGACCTGCGCAACTTGGGCGCCACCCGTACGCTGGTGCTGATGAACGGCAAGCGTCTGGGCGCCACCACCGGCGGCTACCAGGATCTGAGCCAGATCCCGATGTCGGCCGTTGAGCGTATCGAAGTGCTGAAGGACGGCGCCTCGTCCATCTACGGTTCGGACGCCATCGCCGGCGTGGTCAACGTGATCACCCGCAAGCGTTTCGACGGCGCTGAAGCCAGCGTCTACTACGGCCAGTACGGCGAAGGCGACGGCGAAGGCACCACCTATTCGCTGACCCTGGGCTCGGAAGGCGAGCGCGGCGGCGTGACCCTGTCGGCCGAATACTCCAAGCAGGATCCGGTCTGGGCAAAGGACCGCTGGTTCAGCCGTGATGGCGGCCGTGGCCCGAACTCGACCGCTGAAGAGTGGAGCCCGATCAGCCAGAACAGCACCTGGTGCAACCCGAAGCTGTTCGGCAAGTGCGAAGGCAAGGATGCGATCTGGCAGACGCTCAATCCGGGCGGCAACCCGAACAACCCGAACGACTACCACGAGCTGACCCCGGGCGAGTTCTCCAACGCCAACCAGCAGATGATGGCGTCGACCGGCATCGAGCGTAAGTCGGTCTACGTCAACGGCAACTACGACCTGACCGATTCGATCACGTTCAACGCCGACCTGCTGTACAACCAGCGCACCACCGACCAGCAGATTGCGGGCTACCCGTACCAGTCGCAGTCGGCCGCGATCAACACCCCGCTGTCCGGTTCGAGCGCGTTCAACCCGGTTGGCCAGGACCTGCAGTTCCGTCGTCGTCTGTGGGAAGTGCCGCGCACCACCACCAGCGACATGAAGACCCTGCGCTTTGCCCCGACCGTCAGCGGCTTCTTCGAGCTGGCCGGCAAGACCTGGGACTGGGACGCTGGCGCCCTGTGGAACCGTAACGAAGTCACCAAGACCGGTCACGGCGACATGAGCCTGATCGCGTCGCGTCAGGCCCTGGGCCCGTCGTTCATCAACAGCAACGGTGTGGCCCAGTGCGGTACCGCAGCCAACCCGACCCCGCTGAGCGCTTGCCGCCCGTGGAACCCGCTGCTGCCGTACGGCGTGGCTGGCCAGGGTTCGTTGGCGGATCCGGACCTGCAGAGCTTCCTGTTCCCGACCTTCACCGACACCGGCATCACCAAGACCACCAGCTACACCGCCAACCTGTCCGGGTCGATCGTCGACCTGCCGGCCGGCGAGCTGGGCATTGCGATGGGCTACGAGCACCGCAAGGAAGACGGCCGCTTCGTGCCGGACGCCTTCCGCCAGTCGGGCCAGAGCACCGGCCTTGCCTCGACCACCACCTCGGGTGATTACAGCCTCAACGAGTTCTACGTCGAGCTGAACATCCCGGTGCTGGCCGATATGGCCTTCGCCAAGGAACTGAGCTTCAACGTTGCCAGCCGTTACTCGGACTACAGCAACTTCGGCGACACCATCAACTCCAAGTTCGGCCTGGTGTGGCGTCCGATCGACGAGCTGCTGGTCCGTGGTACCTATGCTGAAGGCTTCCGTGCCCCGAGCATCAGCGACCTGTACGGCGGCCGCGACGCCAGCTTCGAGCGTTACACCGATCCGTGCGCCGTGGGCGTTGCGGGCAGCGTTGCCGGCAATGCCGCCTGCCTCAGCGGCGGCGCACCGGCTGACTACGTGCAGCAGGCCCAGGGCGGCCAGCCGTGCAAGACCTGGCCGTGCGCGACGCCGGACCAGTTCATCAGCGGCTCCAACGCTGAACTGAAGCCGGAAACCTCCACCAGCAAGACCGTGGGTCTGGTGTGGAGCCCGCGCTGGGTGCAGGGTCTGGACATCTCGCTGGATTGGTACCGCTACGAGATCAAGGACATGATCATCGAGGACAGCGTCGACCGCATCCTGCGTGACTGCTACGTCCTGGGCAACTCGGCACGCTGCGAAGGCGTGACCCGTGCTGCCGATGGTCACATCAGCGCGCTGACCTACGGCCTGGCCAACCTCGGCTCGATGAAGACCGAAGGCTACGACCTGGGCGTCAAGTACCGTCTGCCGGAACTGGCGATCGGTCAGTTCAGCATCGACTGGCAGACCAGCTACCTGTCCAAGTACGACGAAGCCGGCCAGAACTCCGATGGTGACAACATCATCATCGGTCGCGTCAGCGAAGCAGGTCTGTTCCGCGTGCGTTCCAACGTGGGCGTGAACTGGGAACTGGGCAACTTCGGTGCGACCTACACCGCCCGTTACTACTCGGGCATGAAGGAAGACTGCGTCGACGACCGTTGGTGCGATGCCCCGGACCACGTCGCCAATGGCGAAAGCGCGCCGCTGCGTCACACCGGCTCCAACACCTTCCACGATCTGCAGATCAACTGGAAGGCGCCGTGGGATGCCACCATCGCCGTCGGTGCGAACAACGTGTTCGACCACAAGGGTCCGCTGATGTACTCGGCACCGAACTCGAGCTTCGCCAACTACGGCGGCTTCGACATCGGTCGCTTCCTGTACATGAAGTACACCCAGCGCTTCTGATCCATCGAAGCTCTGTTGCAGTAAAAAAAGGAGGGCGGACCGCAAGGTCCGCCCTCTTTGTTTGCGCCGGGGCCTGAGCGTTCCACCCCCACCGGTTTCGATGTTGCGGCCACAAAAAGGTTCTTCTCCCGTCTGAGGGAAGCGTCTCGTTGCAAGGGCCGTCGCAGCGTGAGCACCCCGCAGCAGCCGGTAGGCCCCGGGTGCACATGTCCCCCGGCCGCGGGGCGGCCTCCTCCTTTATGTTGCCCAGGCGCCCACCGGCTGCTACGGGGCTCGGCTTGCGGTAAGCAGGGGAGAAGCCTGGCTTGTCGGGCGCCTTCGGCGGGTCGGGCGCTGGGCCCCCATGCCCTTTCCGGCGAATGTCCTCCGGCGTCGGCCTGCGGCCGCCCCCTCCCCCTTTATTTCGCCTCCAAGGGCATGGGGCCCCAGCGCCCGACCCGCCGACGGCTGCGCCTGAAAAGCGTCAAGGCACGTTTCTGCTTGCCCCGTACGTGGGTGAAGAACCACAAAAAAGCCGGCCACTGGCCGGCGTTTTCGTTGCACGGTTGCCTGCGACATGCTGCAGGGCAATGGACTCAGGCTTCGGCGGCCACCAGGCCCATCAGGCCATTGGCGTGGTCCCGCCACTGCGGCAGCTTGTGCAGCACGCCCGCACGCTGCAGGTACTCCTCGTCCACCGGGTCACCGTTGATCAGGGCCAGCGCCACGTGCACCGCGCCGGTCACCCAGAAGCTGCGCGTGTTGGACTTCTGCGGCTGCAGATGGAAGGCCACCGCTTCGATGATCGGCATCGGCAGGCCCCACAGGCCCAGCAGGTAGGCGCCGGCTTCGGCATGGCCGGGACGTTCATCGGACGCATCGGCCGGCGCGCCGCGCTCGTTGCGCACGCCTGGCAGCAGCAGCCCGATGTCGGCCAGCAGGGCGGCCGTCGCACCCAGCTCGGCGCTGGAATCGGGCAGCAGCTTGGCCGCCAGCCGCGACGCCAGCAACGCACGCTGCTGCAGCGAATTGCGCTCGGCACCGGACAGCGCCGAGGCCGAGAACACCTCGCTGGCCAGCACCAGGTCGCGCAGGGTCGACAGGCCCAGCCGCGTTACCGCGGTGCGCAGGTCGGAAATGGTGCGGCCGCTGTTGAAGAACGCCGAGTTGGACAACTGCAGCACCTTGGCTGCAATCGCCGGGTCGGCCGAGACCAGCTTGGAGACGTCGGCGGTGTTGGTTTCGTCGTCGTGTTCCAGCGCCTGGGTCAGGCTCAGGTAAAGATGCGGCGGCGAGGGCAGCTTTTCGATGCGGCCGATCGCGCTGCGCAGATGCGCGCTGTCGAGCAGTTCGCGCAGTTCTTCCAGGCTGGTCAGCGCTTCCAGCAGCACTTCCGGGGCCAGCGGCATCGGCAGGAAGCGGTGGGCCACCCCGATCAGGCGCGCCGGCGGCGGGCGGTTGCCATGGTCGGCATCCACCAGTGCGATCCGGATGGTTTCCGGGCGCAGGGTGCGGATCTGACCCAGCAGCGTGGTGGCGGTGAGATCGGGCAGGGTAGGGCAGGCGATGACCGCGTCCACCGGACCGGCGGCAACGATGCTCATGGCCGACTGGCCATCGGAGGCCGTCAGCGGTTGCCACTCTTCCCCAAGATCGGCAATGAATTCCATCAGTTCAGCCGACAGGCTGGCCTGGTCCCCAACAAGCAGAATGCGCACGACAAGTCCCCTGGCTGACCACGGTGAAACGCACCGTGGACGGTGTGAAGACGCAATGTACCCAATCCGGCACAAATAGTGATGTGCCGCAGTCAAAAAACGTGATGTCCATCGCTTCGGCGGCGAGCGCCGAAGCGATGCGGTTCAGCCTCAGCCGTTGTTGCTGAGGTAGCGCTGGTGCGCTTCCACCAGGATCTGCTTGGCTTCGGCAGCGCCGGCCCAGCCGTCCAGCTTGACCCACTTGCCCTTTTCCAGATCCTTGTAATGCTCGAAGAAGTGGCCGATGCGTTCCAGCCAGTGGCTGGACACCTGACCGATGTCTTCCACGTGGGCGTAGCCGCTGAACACCTTGGAGATCGGCACGGCCAGGATCTTCTCGTCGCTGCCGGCCTCATCGCTCATCTTGAGCACGCCGACCGGACGGCAGCGCACCACCGAACCGGGGATCAGCGGCAGCGGCAGCACCACCAGCACGTCGGCCGGGTCGCCGTCGCCGCAGAGGGTGCTCGGCACGTAGCCGTAGTTGCACGGGTAACGCATCGGGGTGGACAGGATGCGGTCGACGAAGATCGCGCCGGTTTCCTTGTCCACTTCGTACTTCACCGGCTCGGAATCCTTCGGGATCTCGATGATGACGTTGATTTCTTCCGGCGGGTTCTTGCCGGGCGAGACGAGTTCCAGACCCATGGGTGTACTCCGAGAGGGGGATGTAGGCGGATAGCCCCCCATTTTATGCCTTTGCCGGGCCGCGTGCAGCGGGGGCCGGCCGACCGCCCTGCGGTGGGTTTTCCCACGGCCCGGCGCGGCCTTGCCGGATGGGCCCACGCTCGGGGCAAGGCCACGCTGGTTATCCTTCCGCTGGAGTGTGGCCATGCATACCCTTCCCCGGCCGTTGCTGCACCTGTTCGCCCTGCTGGCCTGGCTGTCCAGCGCCCCGCTGCTTGCCCAATCGTTCGTCGATCTGGTGGATTTTCCGCGCAACGAGGCCAACTGGGACCGCTTCTATTCCCTGGAAGCGCACCTGGCGCGCCGCTTCGACGCGGTCTGTGCCGATACCCTCTGCGAAGGCGACTACAGCAACCTGCGCGCGCTGCAGCTGCGCTGCTCGGTCAACGCGGCCAGCGAGCAGGTACACGCCTGTACGTGGGTGTTCATTGCCAGTGCGCTGGAGGTCGATGCGGACACCGGGCAGGTGCAGGCCGACAACCGGCGCTGGGAATGCCCGCTGCCGCTGGGCGCGGGCGTTCCGGTGGAGGACTTCCACGCAGCGCTGGCGGTGGATGAGCCGCTGGCCGTGACGTTGCCCGGTGCGCAGGTTGCGCTGGGCGCCGCCGTCGGCGCGTGCCTGCAGGCACCCCGGCGGGAGGCCGCCCTGCAGCGCTCCGCCGACCGCTACGTGGATGCCCGCAACTACCCGCGGCCGGGACAAGGGCACGGGCCCCTGTCCGCGCTTGAAAAAGCGCTGGTGCGGGGCTTCGACGACGTCTGTGGCGATACGTTCTGCGAAGGCGAGTACTACAACCTCCAGGCCATGCGCCTGCGCTGCTCGGTGCAGGCGGCCAGTGGCAACGTGGGGGAATGCGTCTGGACCTTTGCCGGCAGCAACATGGACGTGGACGCCCCTACCGGTCGGGTGGTGGTGGATGCCCGCGACTGGGCCTGCCGGCTGCCGCTGGCCCCGCACACCCCCTTGCCGCTGCTGCTGGACGCGTTGCAGGGGCCGGAGGCCATCGACACCACGCTGCCGGGCACCACCACCACCGTGTACGAAGGCCTGACCCATTGCCTGTGACCGGCGGCGCGATCGCTGCAGGTGCCGCGCCGGGCAGGTAGCCTGTGCAGATGGATGCGCTCATCTCGGCTGCCGCCCGGGCCCTTGCCGCCGGCGATGTACTGGCCGCGCTCGGCTGCGTTGCGCTGCGCGAGGACCCGCCCGCGCTGGCGCTGCGGGGCATCGCGATGGCCCAGCTGGGCCAGCTGGATACCGCACGGGACCTGCTGCGGCGCGCCCGCCGCGCGTTCGGCCCGCACGAGGCGGTGGCGCGGGCGCGCTGCGTGGTTGCCGAGGCCGAGGTGGCGCTGGCCATGCGCGAACTGGCGGGGTCGTCGCATCCCCTGCAGGAGGTGGCGGCACTGCTGGATGCGCAGGGTGACGGGGCCAATGCCCTGCAGGCCTGGCTGATCCTGGCCCGACGCGGGGTGCTGTTGGGGCGCCTGCGCGACGCCGACCATGGCCTGGCCCAGCTTGCCGGCCGGTCGATGCCGCCGGCGCTGGCCGCGATGGCCGCGTTGACCGCTGCGGCACTGGCCGTGCGTGCGCTGCAGGTCGGCCAGGCGCGTGCCGCCCTGGCCCGCGCCCAGGCAGCGGCCGAATGCGCCGGCATCGCCGCGCTGCGGCGGGAAGTGGACGACGCACGTGCCGCATTGGACCGGCCGGCAGCCCGCAGCCTCCAGGCCGGCGTAGAGCGCAGCCTGTGCCTGGACGACATCCCGGACCTGCTCGCGTCCGGCGCGCTGGTGGTGGATGCGTGCCGGCGCGGCGTACGCACCGGCACGCAGTGGCAGTGTCTGGCACGCCGTCCGGTGTTGTTCGCCCTGCTGCGCGCGCTGGGCGAGGCATGGCCGGGTGGGGTCGACCGCGATGCACTGATTGCACGCGTCTTCGGTATCGCCCGGCCCGACGACTCGCTGCGCGTGCGGCTGCGGGTGGAGCTGGGCCGGCTGCGCGCGCTGATCGCGGCGCAGGCGCGGATTGACGCCACCCCGCAGGGGTTCCGCATCCAGCCCTGCCAGGCGCAGACGGTCACGGTGCTGGTGCCCCCGATCGACGGCGAGCAGGGTGCGTTGGTCGCGCTGCTTGCCGACGGTGCCGCCTGGTCCACCTCGTCGCTGGCGCTGGCGGTGGGCGCCAGCCAGCGCAGCGTGCAGCGTGCGCTGGCCGAACTGCAGGCCGCAGGGCAGGTGCACAGCCGCGGGCGCGGTCGTGCGCAGCGCTGGCAGTCGGTACCGCTGGCCGGTTTCACGACGATCTTGTTACTCCCTGCCGCGCTGCCGATTGGCTAGTGTCGCTGGCAGGCACCGCCTTCCCGGGGCCAGGAGACAGCAACGATGAACACGTACACCTTGCATACCCCGTCGGCCGCACCGGTCGAGGCCGCCGAGCTGGTGCGCGAATACGGCCCGTTCGCCGGCTCGGACTGCGTCAACGGCGTCAGCTTCGACGGGCATCATGTATGGGCGGCCACCGGCGCCGCGCTGGTGGCATTCGACCCGGCCAACGGCGAGGAGGTGCGCACCCTGGCGCTGCCCTGCGATGCCGGTACCGCCTTCGACGGCACCCACCTGTACCAGATCGCCGGCGCGCGCATCGACCGGATCGACCCGCGCAGCGGCCAGGTGCTGGCCTCGATCCCCGCGCCCGGCGGCGGCACCGACTCGGGCATGGCCTGGGCCGAAGGCAGCCTGTGGGTGGGGCAGTACCGGCAGCGCCGCATCCACCAGGTCGACCCGGCCACCGGCAGCATCCTGCGCACGATCGAGTCGGATCGCTTCGTCACCGGCGTGACCTGGGTGGACGGCGAGCTCTGGCATGGCACCGACGAGGCGGGACACAGCGACATCCGCCGCATCGACCCGGCCAGCGGCGTGGTGCAGCACCGCCTGCAGATGCCGGACGGGCGCAGTGTCAGCGGCCTGGAGTCCGACGGCGCGGGGCTGTTCTACTGCGGCGCCGGCCACGGCAGGGTCTGCGCGGTGAAGCGCCCGGCGCCCGCACAAACGTGACTCATTCGCATTTGCGGGGTAGCATGGCGCGCCTTCTGCCCCGGCCCCCGCGTCTGTCGCATGACCACCAACGCCTCCGCCCTCACCGAGATGCTGATCCGCGAACGCCCGGCGCTGCTGCGCCTGGTGCAGCGCATCCTGGGCAACGATGGCGGTGCCGAGGACGTGATCCAGGCGATCTGGTTCAAGGCGCGCGGGGTGGACAGCGGCCAGGCCATCGACAACCCGCGGGCCTATCTGTATCGGCTGGCCACCAACCTGGCCACCGACCACGGGCGTGAGCGCACCCGCCGCGCGCGCCTGCTCGCCGAGCATTACCTGTGGGGACCGGACGAAGTGCTGTCGACCGAAGAACAGGCGATGGCCCAGGACGAACTGCAGCGCGTGCTCGCCGCCGCCGCGCGCCTGCCCGAGCCCACCCGCACCATCTTCCGGCTCAACCGCCTGCAGGGCCTGACCCAGGCCGACGTGGCCAAGCGCCTCAAGGTGTCGGTCACTACCGTGGAGAATCACGTGCGCGCCGCCCTGCAGCGACTGGCGTGGGCCCGCAACGGGCGCTGATGCCCCGCGCGCGCGTCAGGGCATTGGGGAACCGCACCCGTCATTCGTCTTGATCATACTGGGGCGTGTCGCGTGCCCCGCTTCCGTCCCTGCGGGTGTCATCGCCCGACCGCGCCAACCCGCCAGCCATGAGCCCGCCGCACATCGATCCGCTTCCGCCACCGTCCACATCGTCCGATCCCGTCGCCGTGCAGGCGCAGGCATGGATTGCGTGGCTGGCCTCCGGCACGGTGGACGACACCGGCATGCAGGCCTTCGAGCACTGGCTGGCCGCGCCGGGCCACCGGCGCGTGTTCGAACGCGAACGCCAGCTCTGGCGCAGCCTTGGGCCACGGCCGCAGTCCACCCTCGCGCCGCCGCGCCGACACGTCCGCGCGCGCCGCTGGTCGCTGGCCGCTGCGGCGGTGCTGGCGCTGGCCTGGGTAGCACCGGACGCGTGGCTGCGGCTGCAATCGGACCATCGCACCAGTACCGGCATCGCCGAGGTGGCGTTGCCCGACGGCAGCCGCGCCGTGCTGGATGCCGAGTCGGCCATCGCCGTGCAGTTCGACGGTCAGGTGCGCCGCATCGCGCTGTTGCGCGGTCGTGCCTGGTTCCAGGTGGCGCCCGGCCAGCCGCAGCGGTTTGAAGTACGCGCGCAGGGCGGGGTGGTCGAGGATATTTCCACCGCGTTTGCGGTCTCCAGCGACGCCACCGGCGTGCAGGCCGACGTGGAACAGGGCCAGGTGCGGGTGGCGGCCAGCGAGGGCGGTGGCTGGACCTGGCTGCAGGCCGGGCAGCGTGCCACGTTCGCGCCCGGTGGCCGGGTGCAGCGGCTGGCCGACCAGGCGCCCGACCGGATCGCGGCGTGGCGGCAGGGCGAACTGCTGCTCGATGAAGTGGGGGTTGCCGATGCGGTGCAGCGTATCGGGCGCTATCGGCGCGGGCCCACCTTTGTGCGCGGCGACCTGTCGCAGCTGCCCGCGGTCAACGCGGCGTTCCGCATCGACCGGCCCGAACAGGCGCTGGACGCACTCGCCGGCAGCGCCGGTCTGCGCGTCACCCGCCTGCCGATGGGCGTGGCGATCGTGCAGGTCGACGCCCGTCGATAGCCGCGCGCGCTGTCCGAACTGAATTGGTCTTGGGGGCGTCGCCGCCCCAGTCGTCTCACCCCCCGAACGTACCCGCCGCCGCCACGTACTTCGCAGCGCCCGCACACCGTATGCGGGGACGTCGCTTCTGCGATATCGCCTTCTCGACAGGTTCCATCATGCGCATCACCTCCTCCCCGGGCCGTTCGCCGCGTCCGTCCCGTCTCTGCATCGCCTTGTTGGCCGCCGGCCTGGTGGCCGCGCCTGCATTCCCGGCGATGGCCCAGGCCAGCACGTCCGGCGCTGCCGCCCTGCATCGCTTCGATATTCCCGCCCAGCCGCTGGCCGAGGCACTGCGTACCTACATGCGCCAGTCCGGTGTGCAGGTGGCCTGGCCGGCCGCGCTCACCGAGGGCGTGCGCTCCAGCGCGGTCAGCGGCGAACTCGACGCGCAGCGGGCACTGCAGCAGCTGCTGCGTGGCAGTGGCCTGGTGATGCGCAGTGTCGGCCCCGATGCGGTGACCCTGGAAGCGGCCGCCACCGCCAGCCGCGAGGACGGGGTGATCGTCACCGACGCGCTGCGGGTGGCCGGCGAGCAGTCCGGCGACGGCGACAGCGATGCCGCACGCGCCCTGGATGTGTACCGCACCACCGGTTCCAGCGTGTACGTGCCGCGTGCCACGATCGAACGCTTCCGCGGCACCTCCGCGGCCGATATCGTCAAGGGCGTGGTCGGCGTCACCGCCGGCGACCCGCGTACCGCCAACGCACTGGACCTCAACATCCGCGGCATCCAGGGCCAGAGCCGCATCCCGGTCATCATCGACGGCGGCCAGTCCAGCATGGACACCTACCGGGGCTACGCCGGCCAGTCGCAGCGTACCTACCTGGACCCGGACCTGATCTCCAGCCTCACCGTGACCAAGGGCCCCAGCCTGGGCGCCAATGCGTCCGGCGGCATCGGCGGCGTGGTCGAGATGGAGACGTTGAAGATCGGCGACGTGCTGCGCGAGGGCCAGGACGTAGGCCTGCGCGTACGCAGCGGCGTGTCCAACGGCAGCGCACGCGATGTGCCGGCCTATGGCGCCGCGCCGCGCAGCAACCGCAACAGCCTGGGCGGGCAGTTCTTCAACATCGCCGGTGGCAAGCACTGGGATGCGTTCGACCTGGTCGCCGCCTACGCCTGGCGGGATACCGGCAACTACTACGGCGGCAAGCACGGCTACGACGACTTCCCGCAGACCCGGCGCACGCTGGCCCCGTTGAACCCGCCCAACACCGAAGTGTTCAACACCTCGTCCAAGTCCAATTCGGTGCTGTTGAAGGGCACCTGGCGCATCGACGACACCCAGACCCTGGAAGCGGGCTACCGCCACTACAGTGGCCGCCAGGGCGAGATCATGGCTTCGCAGATCATCCGCGTGGACCGCGACCGCGTGCCGCAGTGGGAGCCGGGCAGCGTGGACATGGACGCCTACAACCTGCGCTACCGCTTCAACCCGGGCAACGACCGGGTCGATCTGAAGGCCAACCTCTGGTACACCGACGCCGACAGCCTGATGTACAACGGCCTGACCGGCATCACTCCGTGGTACTTCGACCGCCGCACCGAGTGGTACGACGGCCCGAGCTTCAACACCGACCCGGGTTACAAGGACGCCTACCGCAACAGCATGCAGCAGCAGCGGCTCGGCTTCGACGTGTCCAACACGACGCACCTGATTACCGATGCCGCGGGGGTGTTCACCTTCGACTATGGCCTGTCCTTCAGCGACGAGGACGTCGGGCCCGGCAAGAATGCGCCGATCAAGCACGACGACCTGATCAACAACCGTTTCCTGCGCAACGCCGACCGCAAGGAATACAGTGCGGTGGCCTCGATGAAGTGGCAGCCCGACGACCATTGGGAAGTGCTGCTGGGCGGGCGCTTCAACCGCGTCAGCGTGCACGACCGCAACCGCCTGGCCACCCCGGACGGCGAGGAAGTGATCGGCCAGTACCGCTACACCCAGCTGCTGGACGGCAACCCGGCGCTGCCGGCCTGGCGTGCCAAGCGCATCGCCATGCTCAACTGGTACCCCGATGCGAACGGCCAGTTCACCGAAGCGTCGCTGCTGGCCTCACCGTACAAGAAGGGCACCGTGGCCGACATCACCGGCTGGAACTTCCACGACATGAGTGAGGTCGAGGACCTGATCGTGCCGACCAGCTGGACCTGGTCGCAGCCGATCCGCCGCACCGATCATGCGTTCATGCCCACCGCCAGCGTCACCTACCACTTCAACGACGACAGCATGGTCTACGTGAAGTACGCCGAAGGCGTGAAGCTGCCGAGCCTGTTTGAAAGCACGCTGGGCCTGTTCACCGCTGCCAAGCCGATCGGTGGCGAGCTCAAGCCCGAGCGCGCCGGTACCTGGGAAATCGGTGCCAGCACGGTCCGGCAGGGGCTGTTCACCGACGGCGATACGGCCGCCTTCAAGCTCGCGTACTTCAACACCCGCATCGATGACCTGATCACCCGCGACTACCGCACGCTGTCGGCCGGCTACATCCGCAACATCGACCGCTTCAAGGTGTCGGGCATGGAATTCCAGTCCAGCTACGATGCCGGGAAGGTGTTCGCCGACCTGTCGGCGCACTACTACTTCGAGGCCAAGACCTGTGCGCCGGACATCGCCGCCGAGCGCCGTGCCTACGGCGTGCAGCGCAGGATCGATGAACTGGCCAACACCCCCGACTGCGTCGATGGCGGCTTTGAAGGCTCCTACAGCAACACGCAGAATCCGCCGCGCTACACCGTCAACCTGACCCTGGGCTCGCGCCTGTTTGATGAGCGGCTCAGCTTCGGTACCCGGGTGATCCACAACGCCGGTCCGATCAGCAAGTTGGACAAGGAATGGAACGTCGGCCTGTCGGCGATCCAGCAGCTGTACCGCCCGGCCACCGTGGTGGACCTGTTCGCCAGCTGGCAGGCCAGCGAGCAGTTCGCGGTGGACCTCAACGTCGACAACCTCACCGACCGCTATTACCTGGATCCCCTGGCGCTCGGCGTGATGCCGGCACCGGGCCGGATCGTGCGGCTGGCGCTGACCTGGCGCTACTGAGGGTGAAGTGATGTACCCCACGGGGCCGGCAACTGCCGGCCCCGTGTTCGTTTCAGGCGCCGGTCTGCTGCGCGACCGCGTCGGCATGCAGGGCCTCGCCCAGCTCATCGACGATGATGGCCCAGTCCGCATCGGACTTGAGCTGCTCGGCCAGGAACTGGCGCTGGCCATCATTCCAGAACGGCGCCTCCACCAGGGCCACCTCGGCGGGCAGCTGGTGGTCGACGATGAAGCGTGCGATCGCTTCGTCGCTGGCATCCAGGCCCAGCTGCAGGAACAGGTTGGTCATGCGCGGTTCGGCGGTGATCATCATGGCGGGGTCCTCCTCAAGAATGTGCCGCCATTATCGGTGCAGGCGCGTGAGGCCTGCATCGCCGGATCGGGTAGGGCGGGCCGGCTGTACAACCAGGCTTGGGGTTGCCGCCACGCCAGACGTCTTACTCGGGAAACCTGCGCACGGCCTGCTCCCGGCCCTGCGCGGGCTGCATTCCCCATTGCCAGCACGAGCGCCATGACCGTCATCGATACCCTTGAAGCCACCCGCAGCCAGCGCCTGAAGGCCGCCACCCGCGACAGCCACGGCGCGCTGGACAAGCGCATCATGGCCGGCGACATCTTCGCCAGCCGCGGCCAGTTCGCGCGTTTCCTGCGCGTGCAGTACCGCTTCCATCGCGATATCGACGCGCTCTACGCCAATGCCGCGCTCGACGCCCTGCTGCCCGATCTGGAGGCACGCCGCCGGCTGCCGTTGATCGCCCGCGACCTGGCCGACCTCGAACAGATCCTGCCGGCCCCGGTGCCGATGCGGCTGGACCCGGACCTGGCGCTGCCGGCCGCGCTGGGCTGGCTGTACGTGGCCGAAGGCTCCAACCTGGGCGGCACCATCCTGTACAAGATGGCCGCCAGGCTGGGGCTGGACGCCGGGTTCGGTGCACGCCACCTGGCCGCACATCCCGACGGTGCCGCGCGCCATTGGCGCGAGTTCACCGCCGCGCTCGACGGGGTGGTGCTGGATGACGCGCAGGAACAGCAGGTCATCGATGCCGCCGATGCAGCGTTCCGCAGCGTGCACGGCCATGTTGAACGCGAGTTCGACGCGCGCTGATGCGCTGGCTGTGGTTCTGCCTGGGGTGGGTGATGGTGGCGCTGGGCGTGATCGGCGCGCTGCTGCCGGTGATGCCCACCACCATCTTCCTGATCCTGGCGGTGGGCTGCTTCGCACGCAGCTCGCCACGGTTTGAACGCCGGCTGCTCGACCACCCACGTTACGGCCCGGCCTTGCGCCTGTGGCGCGAGCAGGGCGCGGTGAGCCGCAAGGGCAAGGCCTTCGCGGCCGGCGGCATGGCGTTCGGCTTCGTGATGTTCTGCTGGGGCGCGCATCCGTCGTGGCGGCTGCTGCTGGGCGTGGGCGCGTTCTTCATTGCCAGCGCAGCCTATGTGCTGTCGCGGCCGTCGCCGCGCCTGCCGCCCACACCCGATTGAGCCTGCCCCTTCTTGCGGCGCTGGTGGCAGCAACGCCGCGCCTCCTTTCCTGATGAGCCTGACCATGACTGTGTTGCTTCCCTTCGCCATCGCCATCGCCATCGCCGCCCCGGCACCTGCACTGACGCCATGGGGCATGTACCTGGCCGCCGACGTGGTGGTCAAAATAGTGATGATCGGCCTGGCCATTGCATCGGTGGCCACCTGGACGGTGCTGCTCGCCAAGGGCTGGGAACTGGCGCGCGAACGCCGCCGCCTGCTGCAGGCGCGTGCGCTGCTGCTGGACAGCGTGCAACTGCCCGATCCACAGGTCGACCCGCGCCTGCAGGAAGAACCGGTGCGCCTGTTGCTGGAGGCGGCGCGCACCGAGCTGCGCCTGTCGCCGCACGGGGGCGACCCGGCGGGGGTGAAGGAACGCGTCGGCTCGCGCCTGGAGCGCATCGAGCTGGCCTGCGCGCGGCAGGCGCGGCGGGGCATCGGCGTGCTCGCCAGCATCGGCGCGATCGCGCCGTTCGTGGGCCTGTTCGGCACCGTGTGGGGGATCATGAACAGCTTCGTCGGGATCGCCCAGTCCAACACCACCAACCTGGCGGTGGTGGCGCCCGGCATCGCCGAAGCGTTGTTGGCCACCGCGCTGGGGCTGGTGGCGGCCATTCCCGCCGTGGTGATCTACAACCACTTCACCCGGGTGCTGGCCGGCCTGCGCGCGCTGCTGGGCGATCTTTCGGCGGCCGTGCAGCAACTGGTATCACGCGACCTCGACCGCGCCGCAGTGCACGCCGGCCCGGTGCTGGCACGCGCGGCGCACTGAGGCTTACGCATGGCACTCCGTACCGCACGCCACGACGAGGACGCGCTGGAAGAAACCCACGCGATCAACGTCACCCCTTTCATCGATGTGATGCTGGTGCTGCTGATCATCTTCATGGTCGCCGCGCCGCTGGCTACCGTGGACACCGCCGTGGACCTGCCGGCCAGCAGCGCCCGCCCGCAACCGCGCGAGGGTGAGCCGGTGTTCCTGACCGTGCAGGCCGACCTGTCGCTGCGGGTAAACGATGCCGCCGTTACCGCCGACGCGTTGCCGGCGGCTTTGCAGCGGCTGACCGGCGGCGACCGTGAGCAGCGCATCTATCTGCGCGCCGACCGCCAGGTGGCCTACGGCGACCTGATGCAGACCATGAACACGCTGCGCGCGGCCGGCTACCTCAAGGTGGCGCTGGTCGGGCTGGAACAGCCCGCGCCATGAGCGAAGGCAGTGCAGGGCACGCACGCTGGGCCGCCAGCCTCGGCATCGTGTTGGCCACCTACGCCATCGGCATCGGGGCCACGCTGTGGTGGATAGGACGCGCGCCACCCGCACCGGCCAGCGCACCGCCGGAAGCGCTGACGGTGGAACTGGCCGCGGTCGCCGAAGCGCCGCCGGTGCCGCCCACCGATATCGCGCAGGGGCCCTCGCAACAGGAACAGCACCGCCCCAGACCGGAGCCGCAGCCGCTGCGCGCGCCGGTGCTGCCCCCGCAACCGCACCCGGACGGCGAGGAGGTCGCGCAACGCACTCCGCCGCCCCCCGAGCAGACGCCGTCGGACCAACGCAATGTGGACCAGACCCTGGCGCCGCCGGACGTACAGGCCAAGGCCACGCAACGCTACGCGGCGCCGCAGACGATGGCCGGCCAGCGCAGCGACGCGCAGGTCACCTGGCAGGGGCTGCTGCTGGGCCATCTGGAACAGCACCGGCGCTATCCACGCGGGGCCGAGCGCCTGCGCCAACAGGGCGTGGCCTATGTGCGCTTTGCAGTGGACCGGCAGGGCAATGCGAGCAACATCCGCATCGGCCAGAGCAGTGGGCATCCGCTGCTGGATGCCGAAACGCTGGACACCGTGCGACGCGGCAGCCCGGTGCCGGCGCCGCCGCCGGATGTGATGGGCGATCCCGTCGAGGTGATGGTGCCAGTGGTGTTCCAGATCCGTCGCAGACGTTGACCGCGACTGGGGTAGGCCGCCGCCTCCCAGCCTCTGGACTACAAACCGGCGCTGCTTGATCCGACGCCGGATCGCGCCGAAGAGTCATTGGAGCGTTCGAGCGGAACGCTCACGCTGGTCCTCCCATCCTTGCGGAAGAGACTCCATGCGTTGGCCCGCCCTGCTTACTGCTGCTGTTCCCTTTGTCCTGATGTTCGGTACCGTCGTGGCGAACGCCGCTCCGCGGTACGTGGACCTGGAAACCTACTCGCCGGAAACAGATCGGTTCTGGGAAGTGGGGTGGGAACTACTCAGCGACTATCAACAGGCCTGTTTGAACGGCCGCTGCCATGGAGCGTATGCAGACCACCGGCCGCTGCAGCTGCGTTGCTCTGTCGATACAGAGACGGGCGATGTCGCCGAATGTCGCTGGTTGTTCGCCGCGGTAAACATCACCGTAGATCCAGCCACAGGGGTGACACATGCGGCAGCGACCGTGAACGATTGTGTGCTTCCGTTGACGCCTGGCACCTCCGCCATCGCGTTGGTCAATGCACTGGCTGTTCCAGACCCGCTGGAAGCCCGACTGCCAGGCGGTGCCGACAGGATGTGGGATGCGCGAACGGCATGTCTGGGTGGGGGGCGCGCATGAGCCTGCTGCGCACCGTCTTCTCGTGTGTCCTGGTCAGTTGCTGCCTGATGGGTGCCGCCAACGCCGCACCCCGATTTGTGGATGCCCGTGACTATCCCGCGTCAGGCGCAGGCGCCCGTGCATTCGACCAGATGGAGAGCTCCCTCATTCAGGGCTTCAACCACGTCTGTGGCGATACCTTCTGTGAAGGTGAGTACATCAACTATCTTCCTCTGCGCCTCACCTGCTCGGTGCGCCTGGACAATGGCGTACTCAAGAGCTGCCATTGGGCGTTGGTGGGCAGCGATACGCGCATCGACCAGGGCAGAGGTGCGCTCAGGGCGCAGCTGACATCGTCGATCTGCGGTATTCCGTTGGCGGGAGGGACATTGCTCTCAACGCTGCTGGCCAGCGTCGAAGGGGGCGACAACCTGCACAAACCGTTGCCCGGCACCCGGCGCAGCGTCTATGACGCGATCAGTGACTGCCTGTCGCAGCGCGCCGGGAGTGGTTGAACTTCCACCCCCGGCGCATGTGTCACAGCAGCGGCACCAGCAACAGCGCGACGATGTTGATGATCTTGATCAACGGATTGATCGCGGGCCCTGCGGTGTCCTTGTACGGATCGCCCACGGTGTCGCCGGTGACGGCGGCCTTGTGCGCCTCGCTGCCCTTGCCGCCGAAGTGGCCATCCTCGATGTACTTCTTGGCGTTGTCCCAGGCCCCACCGCCGGTGGTCATCGAGATCGCCACGAACAGGCCGGTGACGATGGTGCCGATCAGCAACCCGCCCAGCGCGCGCGGCCCCAGCAGCAGGCCCACCACCACCGGCACGGCCACCGGCAACAGCGAGGGCACGATCATTTCGCGGATCGCCGAGCGGGTCAGCATGTCCACCGCGCGGTCGTACTGCGGCTTGCCGGTGCCTTCCATGATGCCGGGGATCTCGCGGAACTGGCGGCGCACTTCTTCCACCACCGCACCGGCCGCGCGGCCTACCGCTTCCATCGCCATCGCACCGAACAGGTAGGGGATCAGCCCGCCGATCAGCAGGCCGATGATCACCGTGTGGTCGGACAGGTCGAAGGCGAACGTCTGGCCCGGATTGGCCGCCTGCAGGTTGTGCGTGTAATCGGCGAACAGCACCAGCGCGGCCAGCGCTGCCGAGCCGATCGCATAGCCCTTGGTGACCGCCTTGGTGGTGTTGCCCACCGCGTCCAGCGGGTCGGTGATGTCGCGGATGCTGGAGGGCAGTTCGGCCATCTCGGCGATGCCGCCGGCGTTGTCGGTGATCGGGCCGTAGGCATCCAGCGCGACAATCATGCCGGCCATCGACAGCATCGCGGTGGCCGCGATGGCGATGCCGTACAGGCCGCCGAAATAGTGCGCCAACCAGATCGCCACGCACACCGCGATCACCGGCAGCGCGGTCGACTTCATCGATACCCCGAGCCCGGCGATGATGTTGGTGCCATGCCCGGTGGTGGAGGCCTGCGCCACGTGCTGCACCGGCTTGTACTGGGTGCCGGTGTAGTACTCGGTGATCCACACGATCAACCCGGTCAGCACCAGCCCGATCAACGCGCAGAAGTACAGGTTCAGCGCGCCGTGGCTGTTGTCGGGCATCAGCTGCAGGGTGATCGGGTAGAACGCGATCGCCGCCAGCACCGCCGACACGATCACGCCCTTGTACAGCGCGCCCATGATCGAACCGCCGGGCTTCACCTTGACGAACAGCGCGCCGATGATCGAGGCGATGATCGACACGCCGCCCAGCACCAACGGATACAGGATCGCGTTGCGCCCGGCTTCGGCGATCATCAGGCTGCCCAGCAGCATGGTGGCGATCACCGTCACCGCGTATGTTTCAAACAGGTCGGCAGCCATGCCGGCGCAGTCGCCGACGTTGTCGCCCACGTTGTCGGCGATCACCGCCGGATTGCGCGGGTCGTCCTCGGGAATGCCGGCTTCCACCTTGCCGACCAGGTCCGCGCCGACGTCGGCGCCCTTGGTGAAGATGCCGCCGCCCAGTCGCGCGAAGATCGAAATCAGCGAAGAGCCAAACGCCAGCCCGACCAGCGCATGCAGTGCCTGGGCGGTGTCCAGCCCCATCCGCAGCAGCAGCGCGTAGTACCCGGCCACGCCCAGCAGGCCGAGCCCGACCACCAGCATGCCGGTGATCGCACCGCCGCGGAACGCCACGTCCATGGCGGCACTAAGGCCGTTGCGTGCAGCTTCGGCGGTGCGCACGTTGGCGCGCACCGACACGTTCATGCCGATGTAGCCGGCGGCACCGGACAGCACCGCGCCGATCGCAAAGCCGATGGCGGTGTACCAGCTGAGGAAGAAACCGACCAGCACGAACAGCACGACGCCGGCGATGCCGATGGTGAGGTATTGACGGTTGAGATAGGCGCGCGCGCCTTCCTGGATGGCGACGGCGATTTCCTGCATGCGGGCATTGCCAGCCGGTTGCCGGAGGATCCAGCGTGCCGACACGATGCCGTAGAGAATCGCGAGAATGGCGCAGAACAGCGCCAGAGAAAGCCCATAACGTTCCAGCATGTCCCCTCCCGGGTGATGGAATGGCATCCAGACGAACGGATGAACCTCTCCACGCGGGGGCACAACGGGCTGCAACCTTGGACCAACCCGTTCAGACCGTGCCCGGTCTTCAAGCGTGTGGCGGTGTTCAGCAATCCCTGGTGCCCCGAGTATGCGGGCAACACCCGCATACGGGTAGTGCCGGCCGCTGGCCGGCAACCACGCACACCCGTCCGCAGCCGCGTTCTGCCGGGTACGCGCCATCGCATGCGCGCTGCCCTCTTATCAGCATCCAATCCCCCGCCGCTTCGCGGCTACCCCCTGACTCAGGGGGCAGGTGTCCCGTCGTCTGGATCCAGCCAGGCGTTGATGGGACGCCTTGCCACGCCGTTCAGCCACCCACTGGCAGCCTCGGCCCATCCCCAGCTCCCGGAGTTCCGCCATGTCCACCCGTTACCTGCTCTGGCTGGCCCTGCTGCCTGCCGTGGCCGCCAGCGCCGCTGAAACCCCGGAACTGAAACGCGCCGTCGGTGCGCCGCAGGCGATGGGCGCGGCCCATACGCTGCGCCAGATTCCCGAAGCCTGTGCACGGCTGGAGGGCATGTTCACCGCCGATGCCGCACAGCCGTACAAGTTCGCCGTGGTGCGCACCAGCGAGCAGTGCCAGCCGCGCGCCCGCTTCGTCGATTTCGACAAGGCCCAGCCCAGCGAAGCCAAAGGCTGGAAGCTCAACGACGTGATCCGCGTGCCGAGCGCCGCGTGTCCGGCGCAGCAGGCGGTGGTGCGTGTGTGGCGCATGCCGGTGGCGCAGAAGGCCGAACTGGACGGCCAGGGCCAGTCGCGTATCTACCTGGAAGACGCCAAGAAGCAGGCGGCCGCCGGCAAGATTGCACAGATCCCGATGTTCGCCGCGCAGCTGAACGTAGAAGGCGCCGCCTGCCGGTAATGGGCGGTGCCGGTTCCGGGCGATTGCGCGCCCGGAACCGGTAGCGGGTGCGATTACAGCCCGCCGCGCGTCGACCATTGCCGCCAGTTGGTGCCGCCCGAGCCCGTCGCCGCAGGCGCAGGGTCTGCAGGCGGTGCCGGTGCCGGCGCAACCGGTTGCGGTGCGGTCGGCACGGGGGCTTGCTCCACCACCGCGACGGTCTGCACTGGCGGCGAGGTGCCGCCGTCGGCGACCTCGGCAGGCGTCACCACCGCCAGCTGTTCGCCGACGGTGAGCGGTTCGGCCGAGGGCGCAGGGGCGTCGGTTGCGGCGGTCAGCGTTGCCGGCGCGGTGCCGGGGCGCAGGGTATTGGCCAGCGCAGGCGGCAGCACCGGCATGTGTGCGGCGGTCAGCCGGAACTGTTCCCGCCCCAGCAGCTGCACGCAACGTGCGCCCAGCGCGGCGGTCACGTGTTTGAGCAGGCGCGCCTGGTCGGCATGCAGTGCCTCGCGGGTAGGCGGTTCACCGTCGTTGATGGTGTTGGCCGCACAGGCCAGATTCGACACGACCCGCTTGTTGGCGGTCTCCACCAGCATCACCTGCACGCTGTAGCCGACCCAGTACCGGCCCCACTGCGTGGCGAAGTAGGCGTAGTTCCAGCCGCCCGAGCGCACGTCCAGCACGTAGTCGGCATCGGCATGCAGTCTGGCCAGTTCGGCCGGCTTCACCGCCTTGGTCGGCGTGGCATCCAGCGGCAGCAGCTGCGCGCCGAACGCCTGTCCCAGCGCGCCCCCCAACTGGTCACGGACCAGCCCGGCCGGGTCGGCTACCCCGTTCTGCCGCACCAGCTCGTTGCCTGCGCTGGCCATCGCCGCTGCGCCGAACAGCGCAAACGACGCCTTGCCGGCGGTCATCGCCATGAACGACGGCGGTTCGTGCTGTGTCAGTGCCACCGTTTTTCCGCGCAGCGCTTCGGCATCCTGTGCCGACAGCGGGATCATCTTTTCCTTGCCCGCCGCCTGCCCGACAACGAGCAGCAGCGCACCAACCCACACCATTCTGTGCATGGTTTCTTCCCCTGGTTGCATGAAGCGGGCGCACCCGTGCGCCCGCCGCCTGGCGACCCGGTGCAGTGCCGATGGCACCACCCCCACCCGGATCGTGTGCGGAGCATGAGGCCAGCCCCCGCAGGTCGTCCAGTACCCTGCGCGCCCATGAAAAAGCCCGGACGGCAGGGCCGGTCCGGGCTTGGGTATCACGCGACGCTGGCCGGGCTCAGTTGCCCTTGCAGTCCTTCAGCCACAGCACGCGGCCGATCTGGTCGTAATGGTCGACCACGCCGACCAGGGTGACCTTTTCCTTCGGGCGCAACGCCAGCGCGAAGGCGGCCTGGCTCGGTGCGAACGCGCAGGTGATGGCCACGCTTTCGAAGTCGATGCCACCGGAGCCGTTGGGCAGCTCGAAGCCGGTGTTGTAGGTGCCGCCGCTCTTGAGCACGCCGTTGACCCGGCCGGTGATCGAGTAGATCTTGCCCTTGTAGCGCGGCTCGATCGCGGCGGGGTTGTCCTTGTTCTGCGTGCGCAGCTGGAACCCGAAATCGCTGGCCGAAATGTTCACCGTGGAGGCCTTCGGCGTGGACGCGGCGAGCTGCTCGCCGGCCTTGCCGGGCTTTACCTGGGTGAGCATCTTGCACATCTCGGCGCGGATCGAATCGGCCTTGGCGAAGGCGCCGGGGTTGAGCTTGACCGTCATCGCCACGGTGCCGGTGCGGCCCTCGCTGGTGGCGCTGATGATGATCGGAATGGTCTTGTGCATCGCCGTCTGCGGATCTTCGATCAGCATCGCGCCGTTTTCCACGTCCGAGCTCAACACGTCCATGTTGTTGCCCTTGGCGATCACGTTCATCTGGCCGATCGCGCTCTTGACGGTCAGCTCCGGCACGGTCACCGAGGCGGTGTAGGTGGTGCCGGACAGGGGGTTGCCCTTCTTCTGGAAGCTGCTTTCGCAGGTATCGGCAAAGGCGGGCGCCGCTGCGGTGAGCAGCAGCAGGGAAACCAGGGTGTGGCGCTTCATCGGTACGGTCCTTGTCATCGCACGCAGGTGCGGAATGGGTTGCGGGTGCAAAAGCCCGCATGTCCTGCCGGCTCGGCGCGATTGTAGGGGGCGCCCCGGCGCGCCGCAATTGGCGGCGGGCGGCACGCCCACGGGCGCGCCACCCCCCAGCGGCGCTCAGCCTTCCTGCCAGGCCGGCAGCTTCTTCTTCACGCCCACGTTCTTGAGCGTCACATACTTCGGCAGCCCATCGGCACCGTAGGGCAGGGGCGCCTCGCCCTTGATCAGCGGTGACAGGTAGGCGCGCGCCCTGGCCGTGATGCCGAAGCCGTCCTTGCGGATGAAGCCGGCCGGCATCTTCTTCTCGTGGTTGGCCACCTTGTGCAGGGGCGCGGCCTCGATCTTCCAGCGGTAGGGCGCGTCGCTGCTGCGCACGATCACCGGCATCACCGCGTTGTGGCCCTTCAAGGCGAACTGCACCGCCGCCTTGCCCACCGCCTGGGCCTGCTCCCAGTCGGTCCTGGAGGCAATGTGGCGCGCCGAGCGCTGCAGGTAGTCTGGCAGGGTCCAGTGCACCTTGTAGCCCAGCGTGTCCTTGACCCGCGCGGCCAGCTGCGAGGCCACGCCGCCCAGCTGGGTGTGGCCGAACGAATCCTTGCCGCCGCCGGCATCGGCGACGAACGTGCCGTCCGCGGTCTGGATGCCTTCGGAGGCCACCACCACGCAATGGCCCACGCGCTCGACCACCTGCTTGACCTTGGCCAGGAAGGCAGCCTCGTCGTAGGCGCGCTCGGGCAGCAGGATGATGTGCGGGGCATCGTCGGGGCCTTCCCCGGCCAGGCCGGCCGCCGCCGCCAGCCAGCCGGCATGGCGGCCCATGGCCTCATAGACGAACACCTTGGTCGAGGTTTCCGCCATGGCCGCCACGTCCAGCGCCGCCTCGCGCACCGACACCGCGGTGTACTTGGCCGCCGAGCCGAAGCCCGGGCAGGTGTCGGTGACCGCCAGGTCGTTGTCGATGGTCTTGGGCACGCCGATGCAGGTGAGATCGTAATCGAAGGCCTTGGCCAGCTGGGAGACCTTCCAGGCGGTGTCGGCCGAGTCGTTGCCGCCGTTGTAGAGGAACCAGCGCACGTCGTGGGCCCTCAGGACCTCCAGCAGGCGTTCGTACTTGCCCCGGTCGGCCTCGAGCGACTTGAGCTTGTACCGGCAGGAGCCGAAGGCCCCGCCCGGGGTGTGGGCCAGCGCGGCGATCGCCGCCGCCGACTCCTTCGTGGTGTCGATCAGGTCTTCGCGGAGCGCGCCAAGAATGCCGTTGCGCGCGGCCAAGACCTTGATTCCCTTGGCCCGGGCGGTGCTGATCACCGCCGAGGCGGTGGCATTGATCACGGCGGTGACGCCGCCTGACTGGGCGTAGAGCAGGGTACCTTTGGACATCATTTCACCTGGGGGTGGGGGAAGGACATTGCAGAGACATTACCGGTATGGGGTAAAGTGCGCGTATTGCGGTGCAGCGTGATTGTGGACAATCCCGGGGCGCGCGCCCTTCCATTTTTTTACCAAGTTGGAGTCAGGTTGATGCGATTGGTTCTGTTGGGACCGCCCGGTTCGGGCAAGGGGACACAGGCGACGCGCCTGAAGGAACACCTGTCGATTGCGCACATTTCCACCGGCGACCTGCTGCGTGCCGAAGTGGCCGCAGGCACCGAGCTGGGCAAGCAGGCCAAGGCTGTCATGGACGCCGGCAACCTGGTGTCCGACGACATCCTGCTGGGCATGCTCGAGTCGCGCCTGGGCCAGGCCGACGTGGCCAACGGCTTCATCCTCGATGGTTACCCGCGCAACGTGGCCCAGGCCAACGCGCTGGACACCCTGCTGGTGAAGATCGGCCAGCCGCTGGATGCGGTGGTGCAGCTGGACGTGCCGACCGAACTGCTGGTCGAGCGCATCGCCGGCCGCGCCGCCGAACAGGGCCGCGCCGACGACAACCCCGAATCGGTGCGCCAGCGCCTGCAGGTCTACAACGACCAGACCGCCCCGGTGGTCGATTTCTACGCCGGCCGCGGCACCCTGGCGCGCGTGGATGGCGTGGGTGAGCTGGACGACGTGGAAGCGCGCATCCGCGCGGCGATCCACGGCTGAACCGATGGCGCTGCTTCGGTGGCGCCTGCCGGGCCTGTAAACGCACACGCCCGGCCCCAAGGGGCCAGGCGTGTGGTTTAAGGTGCCAGCGGACGGGCTTGCTCAGAGCCCCGCAGCATGAGCTCCCCTGGGGATGGCCTCTTGGGGAGTAGGACCAATGGGGTGCTGCGGCTGGCCACCTGAATTGTGTCTGTCTTCACACTACATCGCTATCGGGGATTCCCCGACACCGCGAGTATTTTTCCTACATGCATCTGGGCAATTGTCTGACGACAATATCCACAGTCGCAGGTGATCGGTCACAATCCACCGCATGAGCAAGATTCATATCCTTGGTATCGCCGGCACCTTCATGGGCGGCGTGGCCGCGCTGGCGCGGGAACTGGGCCATGCGGTGCATGGCAGCGACCAGGCGATCTATCCGCCGATGTCGACCCAGCTGGAACAGCTCGGCATCGCACTGGATCCGGGCTACCGCGCCGACAGTGTCGCCGCGGACTGCGATGAAGTGATCGTCGGCAATGCGCTGTCGCGCGGCAATCCGGCGGTGGAAGCGGTGCTCGATGCCGGCCAGCGCTACATTTCCGGTGCGCAGTGGTTGTCCGAACAGGTCCTGCCCGGGCGTGACACGCTGGCCGTGGCCGGTACCCACGGCAAGACCACCACCACCACCATCCTGACCTGGCTGCTGCAGGCGGCCGGGCGCGAGCCGGGCTTCCTGATCGGCGGCGTGGCCGAAGACTTCGGCGTGTCGGCGCGCCTGGGCAGCGGGCGCGAGTTCGTGGTCGAGGCCGACGAGTACGACACGGCCTTCTTCGACAAGCGCAGCAAGTTCGTGCACTACCGGCCGCTGGTGGCCATCCTCAACAACCTGGAATACGACCACGCCGACATCTTCCCGGACGTGGCCGCGATCCAGCGCCAGTTCCACCATCTGGTGCGCACCGTGCCCGCGCGCGGCCGCTTGATCGTCAATGGCGAGGACGCCTACCTGGCGCAGGTGCTGGCGATGGGCTGCTGGACCCCGGTGGAGCGCTTCGGCTTCGATCCGTCGCTGGAATGGCATGCCGAACTGGTCAACGCCGACGGCAGCGCGTTCGTGGTGCATCACCGCGGTGTGCGCGTAGGCGAGGTGCGCTGGCCCCTGCTGGGGCGCCACAACGTGCTCAACGGCCTGGCCGCGCTGGCCGCCGCGCACGCGGTCGGGGTGGAACTGACGTCGGTGATCCCGGCGCTGGCCAACTTCCGCAGCGTCAAACGCCGCCTGGAAGTGATCGGGCAGGCGCATGACATCACTGTCTACGACGATTTCGCCCACCACCCCACCGCCATCCACACCACGCTGGAAGGGCTGCGTGCCAAGGTTGGTGCTGCACGTATCGTGGTGGCGATGGAACCGCGCAGCAACTCGATGCGGCTGGGCGCGCATGCCGAAGCGCTGGCGCCCTCGCTGGACCTGGCCGATGCGGTGGTGTTCCTGCACCGCCCGGAGCTGGCCTGGGATGCGGCCGGCGTAATCGCCGCGGTGCGTGGGCAGGCCCACGCCGTGCCCGATACCGATGCATTGCTGGCCCGCCTGGGCGAGATCGCAGCGCCCGGTGACCATGTCGTGTTCATGTCCAACGGCGGCTTCGACGGTGCGCCGCGGCGCTTCCTGGCGCAGCTGCAGCAGGGATGAGGCGGGCGCGCCCCAGGCCATGACCGAGACCGCTTCGCTGCCGTTGTTCCCGCTTCACGTGGTGCTGTTGCCTGGCGCCGCGCTGGGCCTGCGGGTGTTCGAACGCCGCTACCTGGACATGCTGCGCGAGTGCAGCCGGCAGGACACGAGTTTCGGCGTCTGCCTGATCCTGGACGGCGATGAAGTGGGGTCGCCGGCGGTGCCGGCCGCCTACGGCGTGGAAGCGCGCGTCGAAGATTTCGACGTGGGCGCCGACGGCGTGCTGGTGTTGCGCCTGCGTGGCCAGCGTCGTTTCCATGTGTTGCGCACGCGTATCCGCGACAACGGGCTGGTGCTGGCCGACGTGGAATGGGCCGCCCCCGACCACGACGACGAACTGCGCCCGGAACACGCGCTGCTGGCCACCGTGCTGGAACACATCATCGAACAGGCCGGCGCGGCCTTCGCCCCGACCCATCCGGCCCAGCTCGAGCAGGCCGCCTGGGTAGGCTGGCGCCTGGCCGAACTGTTGCCGCTGGACGAGCCGCAGCGGCTGCAGCTGCTCCAGCAGGACGACCCCCACCAGCGCCTGCAGCACCTGCTGGCCTGGATCCCCGACCTGACACCCCCCGCGTAGAGCGGGGCTCTGCCCCGCTGCCCAAGACACCGCGCCGCGTCTGCCGCGCTACACCACGCCGCGTAGAGCGGGGCTCTGCCCCACTGCCTTGCGCAAGGTGCAACCGCGCGTTACCGCACTTGCCGGGTAGAACCCGGCACTACGTCGCGCGTTGCCGCGTCATTCGGCCGGCGTGCGCACCCGCAGCACCGGCATCTGCGTCTCCGGATGCGTGTCCACCTGCTGCGGCAGGCCGTCCAGCGCGTCGCGTACCGCCTTCAACGACGGGTCGATGCCGCGCATCGGTCGCCACATCCCGATCAGGTGGAAATGCTGCTGGTAATGCAGCGTCTGCGCGCTGCCCAGCCACAACGGCTGGTTGCCTGGCTGCAGCCGCGCGGGCGCCGGCCACACGCGCAGCGCGAAGATCTCGTTGGGCGCATTGCCCGCGCGCAGCATCAGCAGCGATTCCACCTGGGTGTCCAGCGTGGCGGGCAGCACCGGCACTTCGTCCGGCGTGGCGGACTTGTCGAGCATCAGCAGCGCCTGTTCCCACCCGGCCTGCGGCTGCACGCGCCAGCCCTGGCTTTCCAGGCGCTTCTGCAGCGGCGCCAGCGGGCCGGCGACCTGCACGTCCAGCGGCCAGCGCTGGTCGTCATCGAACTCATTGCGACGCGCCGGCAGCTCCCGCCAGGCGTCCTGCAGCCACGCCGCGGCCGTCATGTCCACCGGGGCCGGCTGGGCCGGCTCGAAGCGGGCCAGCTTGAGCGGAATGTTGCGCGGTGCGTACCAGAGCGCGGCCACGGCGAATACGCCGTAGAACAGCCAGGCCACCGGCTTGACCCAGAACGAGCGGTTGAAGCGGCGGCGATAGGCAATGCCCAGCACCAGCAGCCAGAAGATGCCGAACAGCATGCCGCCGATGACATCGCTCAGCCAATGCGCGCCCAGGTACAACCGCGCAAACCCGATCAGGCTCACCACGATGCCCGATAGCAGGTACGGCCACACGCGCGTGCGCCCGGGCAGCTCGCGCGCGATCAGCACGGCGAAGAAGCCGAAGATGATGGTGGCCATGGTCACCGACACCGACGGGAAGCCGAAGCCACTGCTGGCATCCGGCGGGCGCACCACGTGCACCGTGGCGCCCAGCAGCTTGGTCAGTGCCAGCCCGAAGGCCAGCGCGGCCAGCCAGTGCGCGGCCGCCATCCAGCGCCGGCGCCAGACCAGGTAGCCCATGCCGGCCGCCGTGGCCGGCAGCAGCACCTGCCACGCGCCCAGCGACGCCAGCGCGGCCATCGGGTAGTCGGCCAGCGGGTTGCGCAGGGCCAGCATCGCCTGGTGCACCACCATGTCCAGGCGCAGCGGCTCGCCGTGCGCTACCACGGCCATCAGCAGCGCGAACCAGCACCAGCCGAGCAACAGCAGCATCAGCGCCAGCATGGCCAGCGGCACCGACTCGCGCCGTTGCGGGTCGAACACGGCCACCGAGTAACGGCCCAGGGTGGGATGGCGCTGCGACCAGCGCAGCAGCGCCGCCAGCCAGCTGTCCATGCGCGAGGCCGACCAGCGGTAGCCGTACAGCACGATCGCCCACACCGCGCCCATCAACACCGCCACCAGCCCCAGCACCATCACCAGCCGCCCGGCCACCGCCGCAACGGCGTCATAGGCTTCGCCCAGCACCCAGCCCGGCGCCAGGAACAGCACCGCCCAGGACAGGCTGGCGATACCGCTGGCCTGGAAGTAGCGCGACAGCGGCATCTTCATCATGCCGGCGATGGCCGGCACGAACGGCCGGATCGCCCCGACATAACGCGCCACCAGGATGCTCTTGAACGCATTGCGGCGGAACATCGTCTCGCCGCGGTCCAGCAGCTGCGGGTACTTGCTGAAGGGCCAGAAGCCCCGAAGCCGGTCGCCCCAGCGGCGCCCCACCCAGTAGCTGATGCCGTCACCGGCGAACGCACCCACCGCCGCACACGCCACCGCGTACGGGCCGGAGATCTGACCCAGGCCGATGAACACGCCCACGGCGAACAGCAGCGGCAGCGCGGGCACGATCGCGCCCAGCACGATGACCGCATCGCAGAAGGCAATGAGGAAAATGACCGCACCGGCGAGCACGGGGTGAGCTGAGATCCACGCAAGCGTGGTATCGATCCATGACGAGTCCATCGTCGGATTATAGAGGTGTGAAGGTGACTGACTGCCGGCCAGCGGCAGCCAACGTGCGTGATCTACAGTGAATGAACGCGATCGCACGCCTAGAATGGCGCCATGAACCGCCCCCCTGATCCCGCTCCGCATGCCCTGAAGGCCGACAGTTTCGGCTGCATTCTGTTGATCGAGCAGGACGGGCAGCGCTTTGTCCGCCGCGACCTGGGCGCTACTCCGTGGTGGCTGCGCTTGCCGGCCTGGTGGTTGGCCCGGCGCGAAGCACGCGCACTGGCCCACCTGGGCGGCATGGCCGATACCCCGGCGCTGCTGGCCTGGAACGGGCGCTGGCTGGACCGCAGCTTCATGGCCGGTGACGCGATGTACCAGCGACCGCCGCAGGGCGACCTGGCCTATTTCCGCGCCGCGCGCCGGCTGCTGCAGCGCGTGCACCGGCATGGCATCGCGCACAACGACCTGGCCAAGGAAGCCAACTGGCTGGTACGCGAGGACGGCTCACCGGCCCTGATCGACTTCCAGCTGGCGGTGATCGGCAACCCGCGCTCGCGCTGGATGCGCCTGCTGGCCCGCGAAGACCTGCGCCACCTGCTCAAACACAAGCGCATGTACTGCCGGCAGCACCTGACCCCGGTAGAGAAGCGGCTGCTGAAGCGCACCTCGTGGGTACGCGATCTGTGGTTCCGCACCGGCAAGCCGGTCTACCGCTTCGTCACCCGGAGGATCCTGCACTGGGAAGACAACGAAGGACAGGGGCCCAAGCCGTGAGTGCGCCGGTGGTGCGCGGGGTGCCGGTGGACGCCGGCAACGTGCTGCATGCGCAGTTGCCCGGCGCCGACTTCGTGCACGCGTGCCGGGCAACGGTGCCACGCGGCGGCCGTTCGGCGCTGCAGGCCTACAAAGACATGGCGTCCACCGTGCCAGGCTGGTTCGACGGGCTGATGGCGGTGCGCAACGGCGGCATGCGGCTGCTGGGCATGAAGGACCTGGGATCGCTGCGTGCCGTGCAGGACGCGGCCGACCCCATGCCCGGCCAACGGCTGGGCATCTTCACCGTGCAGCGGTGCACGGCCGACGCGATCGTGCTGGAGGACGACGACCGCCACCTGCACGTGCAACTGGCACTGCAATGGCGTGGCGATGCACTGGAGATCGCCACGGTGGTGCGTACGCACAATGCCTTCGGGCGGCTGTACATGCTGCCGGTGGCGCCGGTACATCGGGTGATCGTGCCGCATCTGTTGCGGCGGCAGGTGCGCGGCTATGGGGTGCCAGGGGACGAATGAGCAGTGGATGCAGAGGCGAGTACCGTATGGCGGCGGGTGCCTGTCACGTGTCACTGGTGCAGCTGCTGCAAACGCCTGAGGCTTTTGAAGGCCGTGCCATTGCGGTGGTCATCTTCTACCCCGGCGATGGTGCGCGTGCGCTGTTTGCGACCCGCGATGCGGCCGACGCAAACGATCTTGCCTCAGCGCTGCTTATCGACAACACGCAGGTCGAGGGCGACTACCCCGTCAAGGACGAACTGAGGGCGACCGGTTTCTACAGAGTCCATGGCACGTTCAAGCGTTCGCAGCCTGTTGTGGTTGGCGAAGGCGTGGTGGTGCCCTTTGTAGTGAGTGGGCGGCTCTCAGATCTGAACGGAATCGAGCAGCTCAGGACCCTCACCCAGATGCGTGAACACTGCGCGGAACGCCCGCATTGCAGGATGGAGTACATGGACGGAATCCTGCCAATGCCACGTATCGGAACCGCCCGGAAACCACCCGATGCGCTGGAGTAGCTCGCGTTCTCTCGCCTTGCGGTGCGGCCCCGGCACCCTGTCCACGGCTGACGGAAAGAAGATGCGGCTTGGTAGCCTGGTAGAGGAGCTGAAATGAGAAGGATCAGAGGATCGGGGCTGATTGCCCTGGCGCTGGCAGGATGCCAAGGAGGGGGACCGGCTCCCGTGAACAGCGCCGAAGATATATGCGCCTATCGGATGAGCGGGGGCGTTTGCCATGTCTCGCCAACCCAGCTGCTGACGGCACCGGAGAAGCTGGCGGGCAGAGAGGTTGTCGTGGTTCTCTACTACCCCGGCTTCGGTGCCCGCGTGTTGTTCGCCAGCCGCGATGCGGCGCAGAGCAACGATCTGTCGTCCGGGTTCGTTGTTCCCGGCAACGCCCCTGCAGGTGGGCAGGGGACGCAGCCAACGCTGGATCAGCCCGGCTATTACCGCGTGCTCGCTCACTTCGAACGATCCAGGCCGGTGATTGTCGGTGAGGGGGTAACACCGTTGGCGGTTGTTGCCGGTCGATTTGATCGCATTGCCCAGACGCGGCGCATGTCCTCCCTGGAGGAGGTGGTGGAAGAGTGCAGTGCGCTCGAGAACTGCAGCATGGGCTACGCACACGGGCTTCTTCCCATGCCACGGCTGGAGGCCACCGATAAGAAATAGTGTGCCGTCCCTGGCATGCATCGATGCGTCGAACACCCTATGTGACATCGGCGCGGCCTGATGCTGGCCGTTCCGCCGTCAGGGTGTGGCCACCGGCACCACCTGCTGCCCGATGAAATGCCGCGTTCCATCGAAGTCGTAGCCGATCTGAATCTGCCCGACGTCGGCGCAGGCATGGCAGTCGCGCAGCGGCGTGCGGTACAGCAGTCGGATGCCGCCATTGTCCAGCGGCGTACTGCCGCCTGCCTGCGCCGGCGCGAACGGCGTTGCCTGTGGGTGGGCGGCCAGCAGGGCCTGCACGCCCGGGTCGGCACGCACGGTGTCGTCCAGCTGCACGGCGTCCACATCGATGCGCTTGCCGGCGGCATCCACCAGCCGCGTGCCCTCGTTGGTGTTGGCCCGGAACGGGTAGGCCACCGTGGCCACGCCAATGCCATCGTGTTCATGCCAGGCGGTGACAAACGCCAGTTCACCGGCACTGGACAGTTGCCCGGCCGCCGTCACCGCATCGGCGCTGGCACCACCGGCCTGCATCGCCTTGATCAGGCATTCGCGGGTGGCGGCCGCCTCGCCCTGGCGGCAGCTGTTGAGGTCGCCACTCCACACCACGGCATTGCTCCAGCGCAAGGTGGCATCGGCGGCCATCTTCTGCGCGCTCGGCGTGGCGGTGGGGGGCGGGTCGGCGGGTTCGGCGGGGTCTTTCTGGCAGGCGGAAAGCAGCAACAGACCCAGGGCAGGCAACAGACAACGGGAACGGCGCATGGCAAGTACCTCGCAGCGGTAACCGGAAGGCCACTATCGTCAAGGGGCGGTGAAAATTCTGTGGGCGCGGCATACTGGCGCGAGACATTCATGCGCAGGAGCATTCGACGTGGCCAGTCTGCAAGGCAAGACCATTTTCATCACCGGTGGCTCGCGCGGCATCGGCCTGGCCATCGCCCTGCGCGCGGCGCGCGATGGCGCCAACGTGGCGATCGCAGCCAAGTCGTCGGTGCCCAACCCGAAGCTGCCCGGCACCATCCACAGCGCGGTCGAGGCAGTCACCGCCGCCGGCGGCCAGGGCCTGGCGCTGAAGTGCGACATCCGCGAGGAAGACCAGGTGCGCGCCGCGGTGGCTGCGACCGTGGACACCTTCGGCGGCATCGACATCCTGGTCAACAACGCCAGCGCGATCTGGCTGCGCGGCACGCTGGATACGCCGATGAAGCGCTTCGACCTGATGCAGCAGGTCAATTCGCGCGGCAGTTTCCTGTGCGCGCAGGCCTGCCTGCCGTACCTGCTGCAGGCGCCCAATCCGCACATCCTGACCCTGGCGCCGCCACCGAGCCTGGATCCGAAATGGTGGGGCCCGCACACCGGTTATACGCTGGCCAAGATGGGCATGAGCTTCGTCACCCTGGGGCTGGCGGCCGAATTCGGTCCGCAGGGCGTGGCGGTCAATGCGCTGTGGCCGCGCACCATCATCGCCACCGATGCGATCAACATGATTCCCGGCGTGGATGTTGCCGGGTGCCGCACGCCGGAGATCCTGGCCGATGCCGCGCACGCCGTGCTGACCCGCGACGCAGCCGGCTTCAGCGGGCAGTTCCTGCTCGATGACGAGGTGCTGGCCGCGGCCGGTATCACCGACCTCAGCGGCTATGCGGTGGACCCGTCGCGGCCGCTGCTGCCGGACCTGTTCCTGGATTAAGGTTCCGGGCGGTAGGGGGTGACGTTGTCGACAGCGGCTGCACGCGCAGCTGTTAAGGTGCGCACCCCCCGTGTTTCAGATCCCTGTCATGTCCCAACGTGTTTCCCGTCTCTCCCTGGCCGCGGCCATCGCCGTGGCCGGCCTGCTCGGCGCCTGCAGCAAAGGCGCCTCCACCGCCGCCGATACGCAGGGCGTGGAAAAAGTGAACGCCTACATCAACTGCTTCAACGCAGTGGAGGAGCCGATCCATCAGGGCTTCCAGGAGTACACCGGCTGGATGAAGGACGCCGCCGCCGGCCCCACGGGCAAGGAAACGCAGGTGCGCGGCCCAGGCACGGTGCTGTCCCATCGCGTGGATGCGTGCAACGCCCCGATGGTGGCGGCACTGGCCATGACCCCGGCCGAGCCGGACCTGGACCCGGCGGCACGCGCGTATCAGAAGACCTTTGTCGACCTGTACGCGCTGATCGAGCAGGCCGACCGTTACTACAGCCGTGAAGACTACCTGCGCGATGACCACGCCGGCATGCGCAGCCAGCACGCACCGCTGATGCAGGCCTACGCGGCGTTCTTCGCCGCCGGCACCGCACTGGATGCCGCGCTGGAGAAGCGCGAGGACGAACGACGTGCCGCGCAGCTCAAGGAGATCGAAGCCGCCGAAGGCCGCTCGCTGGCGTACTACCAGCTCAGGATCGTGGGCGACGGCAAGCGGCTGACCCAGCTGCTCAGCGCCGATGCGCCGGACCTGGCGCAGGCGCGCACCGAGCTGGCCGCATTCCAGGCGTTGTTGCAGCAGGCACAGAACGACAAGGTCGGGCAGGGCGATGCGATGTGGGGTCATGTGGAACGTTCGGCTGATGCGCTGGCCCGCGACGCCGGCCGCCGCATCGAACGCGTGCAGGAAAACAAACCGCTCACCCGCGGCGAGCAGATGCTGCTGCAGAGCGGTGGCCGCGCGAGCCTGCCGCAGGGTTCGGCAGAAGCCGTCATGGCCAGCTACAACGACCTGGTGGACATGGCCAACCGGATGACGCGGTTCAGCGGCGCGCGCTGAGGGCCGCATTGGCAGGATGCCGGTAACGTGAAGCGCTCCCGTGCAACGGCATTGCACGCACCGCCAACCCGGACCGCAGACCTGTGCGGTCCGGGTTGGTAAACTGCGTCCCTGGAATCGTTTACAACACGGAGACGTTCAATGAAACACGTTCTTTCCACGGCGGTACTGGCCGTGTCGATCACCCTGGCGCTGGCCGCCTGCGGCAACAAGTCCGCCGAGCCTGCCAAGGACGCCGCCGCCCCGGCCAGCAAGGCCGACGCCCAGGCCGAAGAGGCCGAGCAGGCGCTCACCGGCAAGCTCAACAGCTACATCGACTGCTACAACGATGTCGATTCGGGCATCCACCAGGGCATCGGGTACTACACCAGCTGGATGAAGGACCCCAAGGCCGGCCCGACCGGCCGCGAAGAACGCCCGATCGGTCCGCCGGACCTGGACGCCGACGACCTCAAGACCTGCGATGCGGCCATTCCCACGGCGATCGCCGCGGCGCCGGCGCTGCCGGAGCTGGACAAGGCGGCCAAGGCCTACCTGGACAGCCTGCACGCCCTGCAGCCGCTCACCCATGCGGCGTACGACTACTACAAGCGCGAAGACTTCGAAGACGACGGCTACGCGCGCGGCAAGGCGATGCATGCGCCGCTGATGGACGCGCTGGCCGCCTTCGTGCAGGCCAGCGGCGTGTTCAGCACCGCCCTGGAGGCCGAGAACGACCGTGCCCAGCAGGCGCAGCTGCAGGCGCTGGAGAAGCAGGAAGGCCGCACCCGCACGTACTACCGCCTGGCCATCATGATGGAGGCCAAGTCGCTGATGGACCTGATGGCCGAGGATGACTTCGACGTGGTGCAGGGGCGTGCCCGACTGGATGCCTTCAATACCATCGCCGACGAAGCGCACGCCAAGGTGGCCGACCAGGAACCGGGCAAGATGGACTGGAACAGCTTCGAGACCGCCGCGGAGAATTTCCGTCGCGAGGGCAAGGAGCGCATCAAGCGCGTGGCGGAGAAGACCCCGTACACCGACTTCGAACAGCGCATGCTCGATTCGCCGTCGCACGCCCCGCAGGGCTCGGCCGGGCGCCTGTTGAACGAGTACAACAGCCTGGTGTTCCAGAGCAACCGCCAGTAAGCGGCAGGCGATCCGCCCCGGTGCGCGCTGCGTGCAGGGGTGGAACGCCGTTACTGATTGAAGGTATCGGGCAACGCGTCGCCGCACCGGCGGCAATGCCGGGCGTCCGGTTCGTGGCCTTCCAGCCCGCAGTGCGGGCACCCGCGTGCATCACGCCGCGCGGCCAGGTCGGCCTCGCGCATGGTGCTGGCCAGTTCGGCGGTGTAGATGCCGGTGGGCACGGCGATGATGCTGTAGCCGATCAGGATCAGCACCGAGGTGACGAAGCGGCCCAGCACGGTCTGCGGCACGATGTCGCCGAACCCCACCGTGGCCATGGTCACCACCGCCCAGTACATGCTGCTGGGGATGCTGGTGAACCCGTGGTTGGGCCCCTCGATGACGTACATCAGGGTGCCGGCGATGATGGTGATGGTGACCACCGTGAACAGGAACAGCAGCACCTTGCGCCGGCTGCGCCACAGCGATTCCATCAGCACGCCGCTTTCTTCGATGTAGCGGGTCAGCTTGAGGATGCGGAACACCCGCAGGATGCGCAGCGCGCGCACCACCAGCAGGCTCTGCGCGCCGGGGATGAACAGGGACAGGTAGGTGGGCAGGATCGAGGCCAGGTCGATGATGCCCCAGATGCTGAACGCGTAGCGCAAGGGCCGTTTGACCACCACCAGCCGCAGCAGGTACTCGGCGGTGAACAGGATCGTGAAGCCCCATTCCAGCACGTACAGCCAGTCGGCGTGGGCGATGTGGAAGCGCTGCACGCTGTCGAACATCACCACCAGCACGCTGGCGATGATGGCGTACACCAGCAGCAGGTCGAAATTGCGCGACGGGCGGGTGTCGTGGCGGTAGATGATCTCGAACCAGGTCCGGCGCCAGCCGGTCTCGGTGGCGGGGTTGAGCTGGGGGGCGGTGAGCGGTCGCATGCGCTGCATTGTGCCCCACCGGCCCAAAGCGCGAGAATGGGACTTTCCCGCACCCCCTGACCGCCATGACCGCCGCTGCCACCGATCCGCTGTTGTCCCTGTCGCATTACTACCTGCCGGTGTACAAACCGCGCCAGGTGGTGCTTGAGCGCGGCCAGGGCGCGCGCGTGTGGGACACCCAGGGGCGCGAATTCATCGACCTGGCCGCCGGCATCGCCGTGTGCGGGCTGGGCCACAACGACCCGGACCTGACCGCCGCGCTGATCGAGCAGGCCGGCAAGCTGTGGCACACCAGCAACGTGTTCTACAGCGAACCGCCGCTGCGCCTGGCCGAGGAGCTGGTCACCAGCTCGCGCTTCGCCGAGCGCGTGTTCCTGTGCAATTCCGGCGCCGAAGCCAATGAAGTGGCGATCAAGCTGGTGCGCAAGTGGGCCTCCTCGAAGGGCCGCCCGGCCCACCAGCGGGTGATCGTGACCTTCCGCGGCAGCTTCCACGGCCGCACCCTGGCCGCGGTTACCGCCACCGCCCAGCCGAAGTACCAGGAAGGCTACGAGCCGCTGCCCGGTGGCTTCCGCTACGTCGATTTCAATGACGAGGTGCAGCTGGAAACCGCGATGGCCGCCGGCGACGTGGCCGCGGTGATGCTGGAGCCGATCCAGGGCGAGGGCGGCGTGATGCCGGCCAAGCCGGGCTTCCTGCAGCGCATCCGCGAGCTGTGCGACCAGCACGACGCCCTGCTGGTGCTGGATGAAATCCAGGTGGGCATGGGCCGCACCGGCACCCTGTTCGCGCATTGGCAGGAAGGCATCAAGCCGGACATCGTGACCCTGGCCAAGGCCCTGGGCGGGGGTTTCCCGATCGGCGCGATGCTGGCCGGGCCGAAGGTGGCCGAGGTGATGCAGTTCGGTGCGCACGGCACCACCTTCGGCGGCAATCCGCTGGCGGCGGCCGTGGCGCGCGTGGCGCTGCGCAAGCTGTCCTCGCCGGAGATCGGGCACAACGTGGGCCGCCAGTCGCAGGCGCTGCGCGATGGCCTGGACCGGATCAACGAGGAGTTCAAGGTGTTCAGCCAGGTGCGCGGCCGCGGCCTGATGCTGGGCGCGGTGTTGGACAAGGACTTCGCCGGCCAGGCCGGTGCCATCCTGGACCACGCCGCCGAGCACGGCCTGCTGACCCTGCAGGCCGGCCCGGACGTGCTGCGCTTCGTGCCGTCGTTGAACATCACCGACGAGGAAGTGGCCGAAGGCCTCAAGCGCCTGCGCGCGGCGGTGCAATCCTTCATCGCCTCCCGGTAGAGCCGACCGTTGGTCGGCTGCTGTGGTAGAGCCGACCGCTGGTCGGCTCTACGCCAGGCCGTACCGTTTCAACACTTTGCCGATGCTGCGGCTGTCGGTCGCCGTTTCCGCGTGCAATCCCGCCTGACGCGCACCGCGCACGTTGGTGAACAGGTCGTCGATGAACAGCGTGCGCCCGGCGCGTGCGCCCAGCAGCGCCAGCGCCTGCACGAATACGGCCGGGTCCGGTTTGCGTCCGCCCAGCGCGCCGCTGCACAGGATGCGCCCGCGCAGCGCCGTTGCAAGGGTCGGCAGGATGCGCGGAATGGTGTCCGCCATCAGCGCGCCGTTGTTGGTGAGGATCGCAATGGGCAGGCGGCGCGCGACCTGTTCGATGCGTTCGACCACCCCGGCCTGTGGCATGGACGCGACGATGCGGGCGTCCTGCCACTGCGCGATGCTCACCGCGCTGCCCAACGCCGCGCCCAACTGCTGCAGGTACCGCGTGCTGTCCAGGCCGGCGTCATGCTGCTGCTCCAGACCGCTGTCGAACAGGGCGGCGTGCACCTGTGCGACGCTGCAGCCGGTGCTGGCGGCCAGGTGAGCCACGCGCAGGTGCCGTGCATGGCGCACCAGCACACCATCGAAATCCAGCAGAAGCCCCTCCACGGCAACGGTCATCGCGCACGCTTGTCCAGGTCCAATGCTGACCGTACCCCAGTCGGGGCGCGTGCTGCGACATCGCGTCGCAGGCCGGGCGCGGGCACGGACTCTAGAATCGCGTGGACTGTTCGATGGAGATCGCCGTGAAACTGCTTGTTCCCGTGTTGCTCGCCGGCCTGATGCTGGCCCCGGCTGCCCATGCCCGCGTGTGTGCGGTCAGCATCGACAGCACCGACCAGATGAGCTTCAGCCAGAAGGAGATCAAGGTGGGTGCGGACTGCAGCCAGGTGAAGCTGACCCTGCGCCACACGGGCAAGCTGGCCGCCACTGCGATGGGCCACAACTGGGTGCTCACGCGGACCCCGGACTACCAGCCGGTGGCGATGGCCGGCATGCGCACGTCGCTGGCCGACAGCTACCTGCCCAAGGGCGATGCCCGCGTGCTGGCACATACCGCGGTGATCGGCGGTGGGCAGACCACCAGCGTGACCTTCTCGACCGCGAAGCTGGCCAAGGGCGGCGACTACACGTTCTTCTGCTCGTTCCCGGGGCATTTTGCGATGATGAAAGGCCGTTTTCTGTTCGGCTGAGCGCCGAACCGAGGACAACCGGTAGCGACCGACCGTTGGTCGGTAGACACGGTGATCCGCACGCACGCGGTGACGACCAACGGTCGTCACCTGCCGTGTTCGATCAGCCTTTGACCACCTTGAACGCTTCGCGCGCCGCGTCGATGGTCGCGTCGATCACGCTGTCGTCGTGCGCGCTGGACATGAAGCCGGCTTCGTACGCCGACGGGGCCAGGAACACGCCGCGCTCCAGCATCGCGTGGAAGAAGGTGTTGAACGCGGTGATGTCGCAGGCGGTGGCCTGGGCGTAGGTATCCACCTTCTGATCGGTGAAGAACAGCCCGAACATGCCGCCCACCTGGGTGGTGGTCACGGCCACGCCGGCCTCGGCCGCGGCCGCTTCCAGCCCGGCACACAGGCGCGCGCTGGCCGCGCCCAGGCGGTCATGGAAGCCCGGTTCCTGCACCAGTTCCAGCATCGCAAGGCCGGCGGCCATCGCCACCGGGTTGCCGCTGAGCGTGCCGGCCTGGTAGATCGGGCCGGCCGGGGCGATCTGCGCCATCAGGTCGGCCCGGCCGCCGTAGGCACCCACCGGCATGCCGCCGCCGATGATCTTGCCGAAGGTGGTCAGGTCCGGGGTGATGCCGTAAAGGGCCTGCGCACCGCCGAGGGCGACGCGGAACCCGGTCATCACCTCATCGAAGATCAACAGCGCGCCGTACTGGGTGCACAGGGCGCGCAGGTGCTGCAGGTAGCCGTCGCGCGGCGGGATGCAGTTGGCGTTGCCCACCACCGGCTCGATGATCAGCCCGGCGATGTGCTCGCCCTGTTCGGCGAACAGCGCGGTGGCCGCGTCGAAATCGTTGTAGGGCAGGGTCAGGGTGAGTTCGCTCAGGCCGGCCGGCACGCCCGGCGAGGTGGGCACGCCCAGGGTCAGCATGCCGCTGCCGGCCTTCACCAGGAACGAGTCGCCGTGGCCGTGGTAGCAGCCTTCGAACTTGACGATGCGGCTGCGCCCGGTGGCCCCGCGCGCCAGCCGGATCGCCGACAGCGTGGCTTCGGTGCCGGAGTTGACCATGCGCACCATCTGGCACGATGGGATCAGCCGGGTGAGGGTTTCGGCCATCACCACTTCGGCCTCGCACGGCGCGCCGAACGACAGGCCGTTGTTGATCGCGTGCTTCACCGCCTGGCGCACGGCCGGGTGGTTGTGGCCGACGATCATCGGGCCCCACGACCCCACGTAGTCGATGTAGCGGTTGCCATCCACGTCGTACAGGTACGGGCCATCGGCGCGCTGCACGAAGAACGGCTCGCCGCCGACCGACTTGAACGCGCGCACCGGCGAGTTGACGCCGCCCGGCAGCAGCGTCTGGGCGCGGGTGAACAGGGCGTGGGACTGGTCGTGGTTCATGGGGTGTCCTGGGTCTTACGGAAACTGGGCGAGGAAGGCGCGCTGGGTGGCAACCGGGTCGGGGGCGGCGAAAATGCCGCTGACCACGGCCACCAGGTCGGCACCGGCCGCGATGATGGGACCCACATTGTCCGGGCTGAGCCCGCCGATCGCCACCCGCGGCACGCCCAGTGCGGCGCTTTGCCGCAGCAGGTCCGGCGTGGCACGGCTGGTAGTAGCCTTGGTGGTGGTGGGGAAGAACGCGCCGAAGGCCACGTAACTGGCGCCTTCGGCCACCGCACGCTCGGCATTGGCCAGCTGGTCGTAGCAGGACGCGCCGATGAGGGCGTCGGGCCCCAGCAGGGCACGCGCCGCGCCGATGTCGCCGTCGGTGCCGCCCAGATGCACGCCGGCGGCGCCCACGGCATGGGCCAGCGCCGGGTCGTCATTGATGATCAATGGCACGCCATGCTGCGCGCACAGCGCCTGCAGTGCGGTTGCCTGCTGCAGGTGCAGGGCGGCATCGGCGGTCTTGTTGCGGTACTGCAGCCAGGTGGCGCCGGCGGCCAGCAGCGGCGCGGTACGCGCCAGCAGGCGCGCGGTGTCGGCCTCGTCGGGGGTGATCAGGTAGACGCCACGGGGGCGCACGGAGGAGGCTGAAGCAGAATTCATCGGTGGCTACCGGTAGCACGACGGGAGTGGGACAATGGCGGTCGCCCGTTTTTGTCCAGCCGTGATTATCCAATGACCGATGCCACCGCCACCACTTTCCGCACCTGGATGTGCGTTGTCTGCGGGTTCCTGTACAGGGAAGAAGACGGCCTGCCGGAAGAAGGCATCGCGCCGGGCACGCGCTGGGAAGACATTCCCGACACCTGGACGTGCCCGGACTGCGGCGTGACCAAGGACGATTTCGAGATGGTCGAGGTCGATTGACCGGAGGTCCGGTCTCAAGCGACGGTCGATTGCACGCAGGGGCAGGCATCGACCGTTGGTCGATACGCCCCTTCGTCAATGCAACCGCGGCGCCCGTCCGCCCAGTTCCACCAGCTTCTCGCGCACCCACTGCGCATCGGTGGCCTGCCGGTTGCGCTGCAGGTACAGCGCCAGGTCATGGCGCGCCCCAGCCTGGTAATCCAGGTTGAGGTACGCCAGGCCGCGGTCGCGCAGCGCATCGTCCTGTTCGGGGGCCAGCTTGAGCAGGCGGTCGGCACTGCGCGCGGCGCGGTCCCATTCGCCGCGTTCCACGTACACGCCGTGCAGGTTGCGCAGCATGCGCATCAAAATCGCGCGCGCCGGGGCGGCATCCAGGATCTGCGCCAGGACGTGGTCGTCCGGGGTTTCACCGCCCAGGTGCGAACGTGCGCGTTCGCGCAGTTCTTCCACGTCCAGCGGGCGGCCGCCGTTGTAGGGGTCCATCACCAGCACCCCGTCGTCCACCGGCAGGCGCACCAGGAAGTGCCCCGGGAAGGACACCCCGTCCAGCGGAATGCCCAGCCGGCGCGCGACTTCCATCTGCACCAGGGCCAGCGAGATCGGATTGCCCAGGCGGCGTTCGAACACCTGGTTGAGGTAGCTGTTGCGCGGGTCGTAGTACTCGCCGTGGTCGCCGCCGTAGCCCAGTTCGTCGAACAGGTGGCGGTTCACGGCGGCGATCTTCAGCGGCCAGTGCTCGATGGTGTCCACCTCGGTACGCAGGTGGTCGGCATGGGCCTGCACCACTGCGTCGTAGACGGTGGGGTCCAGGTCGGGGTACTCGTCGCGGGCGATCAGCAGTGCCGTGGGCAACAGCGGCAGGGCCTCGTCATCCAGCTCGGCCAGTGAATCCCACGTCGGCAATGTGATCTGCCCCTGCATGGCTACAGACTGGCGACAAACGCAGCCGGTTTCAAGGGCTTCAGCGCCGGATCACGCCCACCGGTAGAGCCGACCGTTGGTCGGCTGCGCGGGAACGTTGAGGAGGGCCAGGGGCGGCCGACCCACGGTCGGCTCTACCCCGGGCGGGGGCGCGTTGCGCCGCGCGGTGTCAGCGGTCGGCGATGCCCGGGCCGAAGGTGATCTCGGTGCCGTCCTTCAAGCCCAGCTTTTCGGCCTGGCCGGCATTGAGTTCCAGCACGTAACGGGCCGGGCCGCTGCTGGGGTAGGGCGGGCAACGGTCGCCAGCCGAGCACGGCGGCACGTCGCGCTGCTGGCTGACCAGCCGGCGCTGTTCGTCGAAGTACAGGATGTCCAGCGCGATCTTGGTGTTCTTCATCCAGTACGCCTGCAGCTCCTCGCGCTCGTGCAGGAACAACATGCCGTGGTTGGCGTCCATCTGGTCGCGGAACATCAGCCCGCGCGCGCGGCTGGCGTCATCGCGGGCCAGTTCCACCTGGTAACGGGCACCGCTCAGTTCCACCCAGTGGCGGGCGCCGCTGCTGGCGCAGCCGGTGAGGGTCATCAGGAGCAGCAGCGGCAACAGGCGGATCAGCGACATCGGGGTCTACCTCGGCAGGAAGAAGGCCGGCCATCGTGGGCCGGCCGCGGAATCAGAATACCTGCGGCGGCTCGCCGCCGACGATCACCACGTCGGCCGGACGCCGCGCGAACAGGCCCACGCTGACCACGCCGGGCAGCTGGTTGAGCTCGCGCTCCAGCTTGACCGGGTCGGTGATCTGCAGGTGGTGGATGTCCAGGATCACGTTGCCGTTGTCGGTGACCACGCCTTCGCGCCAGGCCGGCTGGCCGCCGGTCATGTCCAGGATGCGGCGCGCGATCAGGCTGCGCGCCATCGGGATCACTTCCACCGGCAGCGGGAAGCGGCCCAGCACCGGCACCTGCTTGCTCGGGTCGATGATGCACACGAAACGCTCGCTGGCCTCGGCGATGATCTTTTCGCGGGTCAGCGCGGCGCCGCCGCCCTTGATCAGGCACTTGTTGCCGTCGCACTCGTCGGCACCGTCCACGTACAGCGACAGGTTGCCCGTGTGGTTGAGCTCCATCACCTCGATGCCGTGCGACTTCAGCTGGGCGGTGCTCTGCTCGGAGCTGGACACGGTGCCCTTGATGCGGTGCTTGATGCGGGCCAGGCCGTCGATGAAGTAGGCAACGGTGGACCCGGTGCCGACCCCGACGATCATGCCGTCTTCGACGTATTCCAGGGCTTTTTCAGCAGCCAGGCGCTTGGCTTCGGACATGGCGGGCAACTCTATGAGGGAAAGGGGGAATCAGTGTTTTTCAAGCGACAGCAGCAGCTTCCACTGCGCAGCCGTGACCGGCAGGATCGACAGGCGGTTGCCGCGCGCGGTGAGCGGGAACCCTTCGCCCAGCGCATCGGCGTGCAGCTTGATCTCGTCCAGCGAAATGGTCGCGCGCAGTTTGCGCTCGAAGGCCACGTCCACCAGCATCCAGCGCGGTTCTTCGCGGGTGGCCTTGGGGTCGTGGTAGTCGGACGTGGGGTCGAACTGGGTATCGTCCGGGTAGGCCTCGCTGGCCACCGTGGCAATGCCGACGATGCCGGGCACCTTGGTATTGGAGTGGTAGAACAGCACCCCGTCGCCGACCTTCATGCCGTCGCGCATGAAGTTGCGCGCCTGGTAGTTGCGCACGCCGTTCCAGGGCTCGCGGCCCACGCGCTGCAGATCGTCGATGGAAAAGGCGTCCGGTTCGGACTTCATCAGCCAGTAGCGCTTGCGTGCGGTCATGCGTGATTTCTATCGCGGTAGGTCGCGGCCGTCGGCCGGTACGGGAACAAGGGTGGAGAGGTCGGTGCAGATCGCATCCACCGCGACATCCCAGGGCTGTACCGGCAGGTCATCGACCTGCTGCACCGAGAAGCCGACCCCCACCAGCCACGGCGGTGCGGGGCGCTGGTGGCGGAAAGCGAAGCTGCGATCATACCAGCCGCCTCCCATGCCCAGGCGCCGGCCCTGCGCATCGAACCCGACCAGCGGCGCCACCACCAGCGCCATCTGCTCCGGCGCCAGCGTGGCTCCCAGTGCGATGTCGGGTTCGGGAATACCGTAGCGGTTGGCGGTCAGTGGCTGGCCGGGTCGCCAGGGGGCGAAGCGCAGCGTGTCGCCGGCCAGGATCGGCAGGCAGTACTGCAACGCGTCGGGCAACTGCATCTGCCAGCGGTGCAGGGCGATTTCGCCATCCATCGCCCAGTACCCGGCAACGAAGCCGTGCAACGGTGCGAAAGGAAGCTGGAGCAGGCGATCGGCCAGAAGGTCGGCGGCGGCCAGGCGCTGCGCGGCGGGGATGTCTCGGCGGCGTTGGCGCAACTGCTGGCGCAGTGCGGAGCGCGGGTCGGTCATGCCTGGGTCCGGGGCGTGGTGCGGGCGCGGATAAAACAAGAGCGACGTCCCGGTAGGGGCGTCGCTCTTGCAGGAATACTGCATTCTCCGCGGTGACGATGCGTGCGAAACGACCTTGAACCCGGGGTTCAAGTGGGTACGCTGGGGTTCCTTCGGGCTTCCCGCTACAAGGCGGACTTGCACTCCCGGCGCCGTCGCGCACCCGTGGTCGTAATTAAGGGACAAGGCGAATGTTTGCACACGCCGTCGTTCACAGCAGAGAACGCGTCGCCATTATAGCCAAGCGCGCGCCGAGGGGTAGGCCGTTCGTCGGTCGGATTGCAGCTGAATTCAGATCGATGAAGGCCATGCGATGGCCTTGTGCAATGAAACCTGCCGTGGAACATCGGTAGAGCCGACCGTTGGCCGGCTGCCTGACTCACGCCCCGTCGATCGCCCGGTCCAGCCGCCGGTTCAGATCAGCCAGGGTCTGCTGCAGCGCCACGCCCTGGCGGGCGTGTTCATCGCGCAGCTGCTGTAGCTCGTGGGCCAGGTTCAAGGCGGCCAGCACGGCCACCCGGTCCACGGCGGCCATGCGGTTGCTGCCGCGGATCTCGCGCATCTTCGCGTCCAGCAGCCGGGCGGCGGCGGTGAGGATTTCTTTCTCTTCCGGGCCCACGCCCACCGTGTATTCACGGTCCAGGATGCGGACACTGACCGGTTCGGTCTGGCTCATGTGTGCTGCTCCAGGGACTTGAGGCGGGTGATCATCGCTTCGACCCGGGAGCGGGCCTGTTCGTTCTTGGCCAGCAGCTGCGAGCGCTCGGCCACCAGCTGTTCCTGCTGGTGGCGCAGGCTGCGGTTCTCCTCGGCCAGGCGCTGGTTGCGTTCCAGCAACGCCTCCACCCGGGCGGCGAAGGCCTGCAATTGGGTGATGGCGTCGGAGGGTTCCATGTTCGGCACGATAGGCAAGGGCAGTGGAGCCGGTCAAGCGAATAATGTCGGGGGCTGCGACGGGACGCGGCCGGCCCCCGCAGGGGCTGCCCGGGAGCGCGATGGCAACCCGGTGGCCACGGGTGGATTGCTACACTGTGAAGCTGCCACAGCACCGCCCCGGGCGGGGCCTGGCGCCTTTTCCCGATCGAGCCCCAAGATGACCGAACTTCCAAGTGTCGATGACGTAAACCAGGCCAGCCAGGCGTTGGGCCTGGGCGCCAATGCCGCTGAACTGCATGGCGGCCTGTGCGGCTGGCTGTCTGCCGGCGGTGCGCCGGTGCGCGAATGGCCGGCCCGGGTGCTGGCCGATGACAACCTGCCGTTGCCCGCCGAGGACGATCCGCTGTCGCAGTTGCTGCAGGCCAGCGTGGCGCAGCTGGAAGACCGCGACTTCGCGTTCGAGCTGCTGCTCAGCGACGCCAGCGACACCGCCGCGCAGGCCGATGCGTTGTTCACCTGGGCGCGCGCCTTCCTGGGCGGCTTCGGGCTGGGCTCCGGTGGCCGTCGCCCGACGCTGTCCGAAGAGGGCGAAGAAGCACTGAACGACCTGGCCAAGCTGGCCCAGGCCTCCAGCGAAGACTTCGAAAGCGGCAACGATGATGACGAAGACGCGCTGGCCGAGATCGAAGAGTTCATCCGCGTGGCGGTGCTGCTGCTGCACGGCGACTGCGTGATGGCCGCGCGCCACCGGCAGCGCCTGAACTGAGATGGATATCCGGCAGCTGACCGGCATCTCCGCCGCCGAATACTCCCGTCGCCGCCAGCAGTTGATGGAAATGGCCGGCGACGATGCGATCCTGGTGCTGCCCGCCGCCGCCGAGCGGGTGCGCAGCCTGGACACCCACTATCCGTTCCGCCAGGACTCGGACTTCTGGTACCTCAGCGGCTTCCCGGAGCCGGACGCGGTGTTGGTGCTGATTCCGGGCCGTCGCCACGGTGAGGTGATCCTGTTCTGCCGTGAGCGCGACGCCGACCGCGAAGCGTGGGACGGCGCGCGTGCCGGGCAGGAAGGCGCGGTGTCGCAGTACGGGATGGACGATGCGTATCCCATCGACGACCTCGACGACATCCTGCCCGGTCTGCTGGAAGGGCGCTCGCGGGTGTACTACCACTTCGGCCGCGATGCGGAGTTCGACCTCAAGCTGATCGGCTGGGTCAACCGGGTGCGCTCGCAGGTGCGTCATGGCGCGCAGCCGCCGCATGAGTTCCTGGAGCTGGGCCACCTGCTGCACGAGCAGCGGCTGTTCAAGTCCAGCGCCGAGATCGCGCTGATGCAGCGCGCCGCCGATATCAGCGTGCAGGCCCACCGGGTGGCCATGCGGGTGGCGCGCCCGGGTATCCACGAGTACGAACTGCAGGCCGACCTGGAGCGCGAGTTCCGGGCCAATGATGCGTGCGCGGCGTACGCCAGCATCGTCGGTGCCGGCGCCAACGGCTGCATCCTGCACTACCGCGACAACAACGCGCGGTCGCGCGATGGCGAACTGGTGCTGATCGATGCCGGCGCCGAGTACCGCGGTTACGCCAGCGACATCACCCGCACCTTCCCGGTGAACGGGCGCTTCAGTCCCGAGCAGCGCGCGCTGCACGACCTGGTCGGCGCGGCGCAGGCGGCGGCGCTGGCACAGGCCAGGCCGGGCAATGCGTATGAAGCCGGGCACCTGGCGGCGGTGGAGACCCTTACCGAAGGCCTGCTGCGCCTGGGGCTGCTCAAGGGCAGCGTGGAAGAGAACATCGCCGAAGGCCATTACCAGCGGTTCTACCGGCACAAGACCGGGCACTGGCTGGGGCTGGACGTGCACGACGTGGGCGATTACCGGCTGGCCGGCGACTCGCGCATGCTGGAACCGGGCATGGTGTTCACCATTGAACCGGGCCTGTATGTCTCGGCCGATGACCGCAGCGTGGAAGCGCGGTGGCGCGGCATCGGGATCCGCACCGAGGATGACGTTCTGATCACCGAAGACGGGCACCAGGTGCTGACCGCGGCGTTGGCGCGCAGCGCCGATGAGATCGAAGAGGAAATGGCGGCCCGGTAGAGCCGGGCTCTTCCCGGCTGCACGTGGTCCGGCATCGTGCGCAGCCACCCATGGGGTGGCTCTACCGTCGGCCCCGTAGAGCCGGGCTCTGCCCGGCTATGCCCGGCTATGCGTGGTCCGGCACCGTGCGCAGCCACCCATGGGGTGGCTCTACCCGGGGATGGTCGTGCAGCCACCCATGGGGTGGCTCTACCGTCGTCAATCGGCCGCGGCGAACGCCGGGCGGGTGAGGTTGTCGGCATCGCCTTCGGTGCACAGCACTTCGTCTTCGATGCGGATGCCGCCGTAGGGGCGGAAGAAGTCGACGCGGTTCCAGTCGATGCTGTGGCCGTTGCCGGCCTGCTTCACTTCGTCCAGCAGCATGTCGATGAAGTACACACCCGGTTCGATGGTCACCACCATGCCCGGCTCCAGCGCGCGGGTCAGGCGCAGGTACGGGTGGCCCTGCGGGCGTTCGATGCGGCCGCCGCGGTCGCTGGCGGCGAACCCGGCCACGTCGTGGACCTGCAGGCCGATCAGATGGCCCAGCCCGTGCGGGAAGAATGCCGCGCTGACGCCGGTGGCCAGGGCCGCTTCGGGCGACACCTTGAGCACGCCGAAGTCCTTCAGGATGCCCATCAACGACAAGTGCGCGTCCACGTGCAGCTGCTTGTAGTCCACCCCGGCACGCACGCCGGCGGCCATCTGCTGCTGGGCCGCGTCGACGGCGTCGATCATGGCCTGGAACTCGTCATGGCCGGCGGCGGCGTAGGTGCGGGTGATGTCGCTGGCGTACCCGTACGCGCTGGCACCGGCATCGATCAGGAAGCTGCGCAGCGGGTTCGGTGCGCTGCGGCCCAGGTCGGTGTAGTGCAGCACCGCGGCATGTTCGTTGAGGCCGATGATGTTGCCGTAGGGCAGTTCATTGGCGTCCTGGCCCACCGCGCTGCAGTAGGCCATGTGGATCTCGAACTCGCTGGCGCCGGCACGGAACGCGGCCTCGGCGGCGCGGTGGCCGCGCACGCCCAGGCGCTGGGCCTGGCGCATCAGGGCGATTTCATACGGGGTCTTGTAGCCGCGCTGCCAGTCCAGGTAGTGCAGCACCGGCGCGGGATTGTTCGGCACGAACGCGCCCAGGGTGCTCTGCGGCTCGCCCAGGATCGCGCAGCGCGCCGGGTCCTTGGGCAGCAGCGCCAGGGCCTGCTCGGCGCTGCGGATGATCTCGATGTCGAAGTGCTCCACCCACCAGCCGTTGGGGGCGTCGGGCACCACGTGCCAGTAGTCGAACGGCTGGAAGAAGATCAGCGTCGGACGCTGGCCGGGGGTGTACACCAGCCAGCTGTTGGGCAGCTTGGTCAGCGGCAGCCACGCCTTGAAATTCGGGTTGACCGCGTAGGGGTAGTCGCGGTCGTCGAAGACCTGGAAATGCTGGGTGCCGCTGGGAATCACCAGGTGGTCGAAGCCGCCACGCGCCAGCGCTTCATCGGCACGCTGGCGCAGCACGCTGACGTGATGGGAATACAGGGCGCCGAGGTCAGGCTGGTTCATCGCGGAGGCTCGTTGGGCAGTGCGGAGTGCAGCCTATGATTCTGCCGCAATCAGGCCCGTTGCGCTGTGCCGGAACCGGCACTCAGACCGCCGAACTTTCCTGCGCGATCCACGCCCGCAGCAATTCGCGGTGCTCGCGGCTGAGGGTGATGAAGCGGAAGCCCACCCAGGCCTGGCCGGGGGCATGGGTCTGCTCGCTCCACAGCTGGTGCGCGCCCACGTCCAGTGCCAGCGACTGCCCGTTCGGGCCGGGAATGGCGAACTGCAGCTGGTACAGCGCGTCGTCGTGCATCGGCACCGAGGCGAGCATGAGCATGCCGGTCTCGGAAATGTTGCCGAGCCGTCCGACCACCGTCTCGGCCAGCATGTCGGTCACAGGCACCAGCTCGGCCACCTGGCGGCGGGGCGCGCGGCGGGTATCGGTATCGGCGGTCATGGTGCGGTCTCCGCGGCGGGGCCGGGGCCGGCCAGCGAACGCAGCGTGCGCAGCGTGGCCTGCCAGGCGCGGTCGATCAGGCGGCTCTTGTCTTCGCTGACGATGCGCACCTGGCCATGCGCCATCAGGCGGGCCAGCGCATCCAGCGAATGCTCGCCCACCTTCTGGCCGCGCGGATTGACGAACAGCGCATTGTCGGTCAACAGGCTGTACCACGACAGCCGCTGGCGGCGCAGGTCGCCCTGCTGGTTGGTGGTGAATTCAAACCAGGTGCCGAACGGCAGCGTGCGCAGCTGGCGATAGCAGTCTTCCTCGGCCACGTTGCGTGCCAGCGGCGCGACCTTGCGCGGCTCGTGGCCCTCGCCCTGTTCGCCCAGACGGGTGCGGGCACGGATCCGCGCGGTCAGTTCGGTGCGCGAACTGCCTTCATCTTCGCCGCCCGGGGAGGACAGGCGCCGCGCGATCGCGGCGGCTTCGTCCTGGTGGTAGCCGACCTGCAGCAGCGCCGCTTCCACCTGGCCGCCCAGATCGGCATCGCTGGGCGCGGTGCCCGGCGGCAGACAGGTCACCTCGGCGATCCGGGTGGTTTCCTGCTCGCGCTGCTGCCATTGCTCGGAGCCTTCGCCATGGCGGAGCAGGGTAAGGGTGAGCACGTCCGACCACGCCTGCTTCAGCAGCGACTGCACGAAACGCGGCGGTTCGGATTGGGCGCACAGCTGTTCGATGCTGGCCCCGGCCTGCTGTTTGGCCGACTCCAGCCGCTCCTTGCCGCGTGCGGCTTCCACATGGCGGCGCTCGGCGAGTTCGGCCTTGTGCGCCAGCGCGCGGAAGTGCTGCTGGATGTCTTCGTTGGCGGCCTCGAATACCGCCGCGTCGCCCTGGTAGTCATCCACCACCTGGTCGACCGCGCGGCCCAGCTTCTGTACCAGCTGGGGGTCCACGTCGTCTTCGCCCAGCCAGTTGGCGCCCGCTTCGGCCACGGCGTTGAGCAGTTCGCGCGCGGGGTGCTGGTCGCGCACGAAGAACGCGGGGTCGGACAGGGCCGCGCGTGCCACCGGCACCTGCAGCCGCGCCAGCAGGTCGGCGGCGACAGCGTCCGGGCGCACTTCGCGCTGGATCTGCCCGTACAGCATGTCCAGCAGGTCGAAGGTGTCGCTGTCCTTGACCGTCAGGGCAGCCTGCGCGCCATGGTCGGCGCGCATCTGCGCCAGCAGCGCGTTGTGCAGGTCGGCCATGCTGCGCCGGGCGCTGCCGGTACCGGCGCTCTGGGTCTGCAGCTTGGCCAGGGTGGCGTGCACCGATTCGCTGGCTACCGCCACCGGCGGGCCGGCCGAGGGACCGGGGGTGGCCCCGGCGGAAACGCCCGGCGACGCCACAGTGCTGCCTGCGGTCGCGGCACCGCCGACGGCTTCGTCTGCCGCGCTGCCCGCCGTTCCGGCCAATCCGTTGGCGCTGGCGTGCCGCGCGGCGTCCAGCAGCTGGTGCAGGGCCGACATCGCCGGCGCCGACAGATCCTGCGGCGCGGCGGCTGCTGCGGATGCGGATGCGGGCGCGCTACCTGCGCCAGTGGCAGGCGAGGGTGGGCCGGGACGCAGCGAGGCGGGCAGGTCGCCCATCGCTTCGCTGGTCATCGCCGCCCACCCGCTGTTGCGGGCCGATCCGCTCCAGCCGGTCAGGGGGCGATTGACCTTGCCGCCTTCACGCGCGGGGCCGCTGCGTTCGGGGCCGGTGACGATACGCCGGGTCGTGGCCGACCGCGCCAGGTAAGGGGTATACACCAGGCCGGGCAGGATGCCTTCGTGGCCCAGCAGGATATTGGCGCGCTCCAGCAGTTCGCCCAAGCGGTCGATCAGCTGGCGGTCGAACACGCGGTAGAGCGCCAGCTGAGTCTCCAGCCCGAGCTCGAAACGTTCGCCCAGTTCCCGCACGATCCGGCACAGGACATGCGGGCCGAACGGCAGGTCTTCGACGTCGAACTCCGGACCGGCGGCGAGCACCGCGAAGCGTTGCCCCAGCAGCTGCAGGGCGCTGGCCGAGCGTTGCGCCTCGCGGCGGATGATCTCCACCAGCACGATGTCGCGGTCGATATCGGTGTCGGCGACCAGGGTCAGGGTACTGGCGGTGAGGGTGCTGGCCGCCGGGGCCGGCACATGGCGCACGCGCGGCTCGCGCAGCTGGGCCAGGGCGTGCCCCAGTGCCTCCAGGAACAGCGGGGCGAACTGCGCGTTGACCTCGTGCAGGCGCCGGGTCTGGGCGTAGATGTCGGCCTGGATCTGGCTGTTGCGCGCGCGCTCGGCATCGCGGAACAGCTCGCGTTCCAGTTCGACGATGGTCAGTTTCAGCGGCGTGGCCAGGGTCTGCGCGGCCAGCGCATGCAGCGACGCCAGCAGGCGGCGCACGCGCGGCGGTGCGGCCACGTGGGCGAAACGGGCCGGGTCGGTCTGGGACGATGAAGGTGCGGACGCAGACATCCGTTGTGGTTCCGGCTCACCTGAGAGTAAGGAATCTAACGGTTTCGCGGTGTCCCCGCCAGAAGGGATCCCCCGACACCCGGCGCGGTAGCGCCGACCGTTGGTCGGCTGCCGTGCCGGCATTCCGCACCTGCGCCGGGAACAGCTGACCAACGATCGTCGGGCTGCCATGTGCTGCGCAGCCGACCAACGGTCGGCTCTACGCGGGGAGGAACAGTTCGACCACGTCGTTGGTGAAGCGTCGGCCGAGCTCGGTGGGGCGGGCATGTTCGCCGTCCAGGGTCATCCAGCCACGCTGGATGGCTGCCTGCAGCGGCACGGCGATGCTCGCGCGCTCCAGCCCGGTGCGCGACTCGAAGTCCTTCAGGGTGAACCCTTCATGCAGGCGCAGCAGGTTGAGCATGTACTCGAACGGCAGGCGCTCGCCATCGATCACGTCATCGCCGCCGATCGCCGCGGCCGTGCCGGCAGCATCCATGAAGGTCTGCGGGTGCTTGTGCTTCCAGCGCCGCAGCACGTGCTGCTCGGCACCGCTGCTGATCTTGCCGTGCGCGCCCGCGCCGATGCCCAGGTAGTCGCCGAAGCGCCAGTAGTTCAGGTTGTGCGCGCTCTGCCGGCCCGGCTTGGCATAGGCGCTCACCTCGTACTGGGCGTAGCCGGCCTCGGCCAGCAGCGCCTGGCAGTGCTCCTGGATATCCCACGCCGAATCTTCGTCGGGAATGCCCTGCGGCGGCCGCGCGAAGAACACCGTGTTCGGCTCCAGGGTGAGCTGGTAGTGCGACATGTGCGTGGGCTGCAGCGCGAACGCGCGTTCCAGGTCATGTTTGGCCTGGGCCAGCGTCTGCTGTGGCAGCGCGTACATCAGGTCGATGTTGAAATTGTCGTAGCCCGCGTCCTGGGCCAGCTTCACCGCGCGCTCGGCTTCGCCACTGTCGTGGATGCGGCCCAAGCGCTTGAGCGCCTCGTCGTTGAAGGTCTGGATGCCGAAGCTGATCCGGTTCACCCCGGCCGCGCGGTAGCGGTCGAAACGGCCGTGCTCGGCGGTGCCCGGGTTGGTCTCCAGGGTCACTTCCAGGTTCGGCGCGAAGCGCAGCCGCGCCGATGCCGCCTGCAGGAAGCGGTCGATCGCCTCGGGCGGGAACAGGCTGGGCGTGCCGCCGCCGAAGAACACGCTGCTCACCACCCGGCCCCAGACCAGCGGCAGGTCCTGGTCCAGGTCGCGGATCAGGGCGTCGATGTACGCCTCGAACGGCAACTCGCCCTTGGCCGCGTGCGAGTTGAAATCGCAGTACGGGCATTTGCGCACGCACCACGGCAGGTGCACGTACAGCGCCAGCGGCGGCGGAATCAGCCGCGGCGCGTGGTCGTGGTCGCCGGTGCAGACGTCACCGGGCGCGTGGGAGCAGGAGGCGTTCATGGGCGTTGCTGCGTCAGGTCGGACAAAGGGGCGGCGCCGTCGTCGGGCGCCAGCTCCACGGGAAGGGGGAGGTCGGGTTGGGCCGTGCGCACGGCGGCGGCGACGGCACGGAACAGCGCCAGCGCGCCCCCGTCGGCCACGTGGGTGTTCGTCAGCCTTACGTAGCGCCAACGGCGGTGCGCGCTGGCACGCAGGGTCACGCCGAGGTCGCTGACCACCGACGTGGTGCTCCGCTGCCAGTTGCCGTAGTGCAGGGCGTCCACTTCACCGGCATGGAAGCGTCGTGGGCGCACCCAGTTGAACAGGCGCTGGACCTCGATCTGCCCATCGTCGCCAATGCGCACGCGCTGCCAGGTGAGCAGTGCCAGCAGTCCGGCGGACATCACCCACAAACCGACGACCATGCCGAACAGGAAGGCCCAAGGCGCCGGTTCGGCGCTGTTGAGGGAGAACAGCGCGGTGCCGCCCAGCGCCACCAACGTGCCGCCCATCACCAGGGCAAGCGTCGCCTGGTAACTGCGGGCGCTCGAGCGGAACTCACGGGCCGCCACGACGCTCATGCGGCGGCTAGGAACCCGCGCAGCCTGGCCAGCGCCAGGGCGCGATGGCTGATGGCATTCTTCTGCGCCGGGTCCATCTCCGCCGCGGTCAGGCCGTGCGTCGGGTCCAGGAACACCGGGTTGTACCCGAAGCCGTTGCTGCCGCGCGTTTCGTCCAGGATCACGCCTTCCCAGCTGCCTTCGCAGATCAGCGGCTGCGGGTCGTTGGCGTGGCGCAGCAGCACGATCACCGCGTAGAAGCGGGCGGTGCGGCGGTCGGCGGGAACCTCGCGCAGCGCGTCGAGCAGCTTGGCGTTGTTGGCCGCATCGTTGGTCGGGCTGCCCGCATAGCGCGCGCTGTACAGGCCGGGCGCGCCGTCGAGCGCGTCCACGATCAGGCCCGAATCATCGGCCAGCGCCGGCAGGCCGGTGACGGCACTGGCGTGGCGCGCCTTGATCAGCGCGTTCTCGACGAAGGTCAGGCCGGTTTCGGGCACGTCACTGACGCCCAGCTCGCCCTGCGCCACGATCTGCAGCGGCAGGTCGCCGAGCATGGCCTGCAGTTCCTTCAGCTTGCCGGCGTTGCCGCTGGCCAGTACCAGTGTCTTCATTTCGGCTCCAGCAGGTCCCAGGTGTTGCCGTACAGGTCGCGGAACACCGCCACGGTGGCGTACACCTCTTCGCGCGGGGTTTCCAGGAATTCCACGCCACGCGCGGTCATCGCGGCGTGGTCGCGCCAGAAATCGTCGGTGTTCAGGAAGAAGCCGACGCGGCCGCCGGTCTGGTTGCCGATCCGGCTGCGCTGCTCATCGGTACTGGCACGCGCCAGCAGCAGGGCCGCGGCGCTGCCGTCGGTCGGCCCCACCACCACCCAGCGCTTGTCGCCCTGGTCGATGTCGTCGATCAGGGCGAAACCGAGCATGCCCGTGTACCAGGCAATGGCCTCGTCGTAGTCGGCCACCACCAGGGTGGTCAGCGCGATGCGGCGGTTCATGCAGACGCCAGGGCGGCCTGCTGCGCCGCGAACAGGTCCTTGATGCCCTTCTCGGCCAGCACCAGCAGCGCGTCCAGCTCGTCGCGGCGGAACGCGTGGCCTTCGGCGGTGCCCTGCAGTTCGATGAAGCCGCCGCCGTCGTTCATGACCACGTTCATGTCGGTGTCGCAGTCACTGTCTTCGGCGTAATCCAGGTCCAGCACCGGGGTGCCGCGGTACACGCCCACCGACACCGCCGCCACCGCACCGAAGATCGGATTGCGCTTGATGTCGCCGCGCTTGAGCAGGAAGTTCACCGCGTCCACCAGCGCCACGTAGGCACCGGTGATGGCGGCGGTACGGGTGCCGCCATCGGCCTGCAGCACGTCGCAGTCCAGGGTGATGGTGCGCTCGCCCAGGGCGCCGCGGTCGATGCAGGCGCGCAGGGTGCGGCCGATCAGGCGCTGGATTTCCAGGGTGCGGCCGCCTTGCTTGCCACGCGCCGCTTCGCGGTCGTTGCGGGTGTGGGTGGAGCGCGGCAGCATGCCGTACTCGGCGGTGACCCAGCCTTCGCCCTTGCCGCGCAGGAAGCCGGGCACGCGGTTTTCCACGCTGGCGGTGCACAGCACGCGGGTCTCACCGAAGCTGACCAGTACCGAGCCCTCGGCGTGACGGGTGAAGGCGCGCTCGATGCGCACTTCGCGCAGCTGGTCGGCCTGGCGGCCGCTGGGACGGGTGTCGGACATGCGTTGGGGTTCCGTGGAAGCTGGGGGAACGCGACCATGCCCGCACCCCGAAGGGGCAGGCAGGGAGGCTCGAATGAGACCGCTAGGGTACCATTCCCCCTTTGGGAACATCGGAAACCCACCATGATTCGAAGCATGACCGCCTATGCCGGCGGCGAGCGCGCCACCCGCTGGGGCACGCTGGCCTGTGAGCTGCGCTCGGTCAACCACCGGTTCCTGGAGGTGGGCGTGCGCCTGCCCGACGAGCTGCGTGCGTTGGAACCGCAGCTGCGCGAGCGCGTCGCTTCCCGCTGCAGCCGCGGCAAGATCGACCTGGTCATGCGCCTGCGCGCGCCGGAGGTCACCGGTGCACTGGTGGTCAACGACGTGCTGCTGGCCCAGCTGGGCGAACTGGCCCGCCGCCTGGCGCCGGGCTTCCCCAGCCTGCAGGTGAGCTTCACCGAACTGCTGCAGGTGCCGGGCGTGATGCAGGGCGAGGCGGTGGATGCCGCTGCGCTGCATGCCGAGGCGCTGGCCCTGCTGGATGCCACCCTGGACGGCTTCGTGGCCGCGCGCGAGCGTGAAGGCGACAAGCTGGCCGCCGCCATCCAGGAACGCGTGGACGGGGTGGAGCGCATCGCCGCCGAGGTCACCACACTGATTCCGCTGATCCGCGAGGGCCAGCGCACCAAGCTGGCCGCGCGCCTGGCCGACCTGCCGCACCCGGTCGATCCCGGCCGTGCCGAGCAGGAGCTGGTGATGTGGCTGCAGAAGCTGGACGTGGATGAAGAGCTGGACCGCCTGGGCAGCCACATCGTCGAAATCCGCCGGGTGTTCACCCAGCGCGAGCCGGTCGGCCGCCGCCTGGACTTCCTGCTGCAGGAGTTCAACCGCGAAGCCAACACGCTGGGCTCCAAGTCGGTGGACAGCCGCACCTCCAATGCCGCCGTCGAGCTGAAGGTGCTGATCGACCAGATCCGCGAACAGGTGCAGAACATCGAATGAGCAGCCAGCCCATGCCCGCCGGCGCGCCTGCGCGCGGCACCCTGTACATCGTGGCCGCGCCTTCCGGGGCCGGCAAGAGCAGCATCGTCAATGCCACGCTGGCACGCGACCCGCAGATCGCCCTGTCGATCTCGTTCACCTCGCGCGCCACGCGCCCGGGCGAGATCAACGGCGAGCACTATCATTTCGTCAGCGCCGAGGAATTCGAGCGGATGATCGCCGCCGGCGACTTCTTCGAACATGCCTGGGTGCATGGCGACTGGAAGGGCACCGCACGGCAGTCGGTGGAACCGCAGCTGGCTGCCGGCCAGGACGTCCTGCTCGAGATCGACTGGCAGGGCGCCCAGCAGGTCCGGCAGCTGGTGCCGGGCACGGTGACGGTGTTCATCCTGCCGCCGTCCAAACAGGCGCTGCAGGACCGCATGCGCAAGCGCGGCCAGGACAGCGAGGCGGTGATCGCCCAGCGCCTGTCCGCCGCGCGTGAAGAGATGCTGCACTTCAACGACTTCGACTACGTGATCGTCAACGAGGTGTTCGAGACCGCGGTGGACGAGCTGTGCGCCATCTTCACGGCCAGCCGGCTGCGCCGGGAGGCCCAGAAGGTCCGCCACGCGGGCCTGATCCAGGCCTTGCTGACCCAGGACGCGGCCCCAACTGACTGATTCCAAACGGGGTGCTAGCGGGTTGGCTTGATTTTGTCCAGCCCCCGCCGGTACAATCCGTCCCCTTTCCCTCATTCGATTGAGCAGCCCTCACCGGCTGCCGGGAGCCCGCATGGCCCGCATCACCGTAGAAGATTGTCTGGAAGTCGTGAACAACCGTTTCGAACTGGTCATGATGGCGTCCAAGCGCGCCCGTCAGCTGGCCAATGGCGTCCAGGCCACCCTGGACAACAGCGAAACCGAAGACAAGCCGACCGTGCTGGCGCTGCGCGAAATTGCCGCCCGCAAGATCGACAACGCCCTGATCGACGAAGTCGAGAAGGCCGAGCGCGAGCGTGCCGAGCGTGAAGCACTGGAATGGGC